>Ga0210040_10005423_pt1 | contig 16250 bp, 22 predicted proteins | sample CryGeyCG12114_NA_FD_185462 | JGI IMG/M metagenome (GOLD analysis project Ga0210040, IMG submission 185462) | Groundwater microbial communities from aquifer - Crystal Geyser CG19_WC_8/21/14_NA (SPAdes) (version 2) | ecosystem: Environmental > Aquatic > Deep subsurface > Groundwater | place: USA... | reverse complement strand
CATTGTTATTTCTTAGGATCGTTATAAGCAAACAAAATCAACATCATTTAAAACAGCTCATAATAATTTTAATTATTCAATGAGAAGTCCAAGCTATATCAAAACTCAATTTCAAATAGTCAATAATCGTAATATTGCCAGTACAGCGACACTTTCACCTCCTGCTACTTTTTTGGGGGGGATAATAATCCTGCTTAAAAATCTAAATAATAAGAATAATTTTTGAATGAGGTCAGGAATAGGAATACAGGCTTACAGCAGGTCAGGTCAGGCAAGTTCATGTTCACTTACCGACACACACACACGTGAGAAATTTTGCATAGAGAAAGTTAGAGGAAGAAAAAGAAAAGTCGTTGAAGCTGACGAGTAGCATTGATCAGTATTTAGCGGCAAATATTTTCAACGCATTATTGAAAAACAACATAAAAGAAGTGTGAAAACAAAACCCTATAAATTATTTATATTAATTTTCTCTTAACTGGAAACTCTTGTAATTAATTGTTAATTTGTTTTTTATTGAATTTTGTATTTTACGTTTCAATTCGACATGTTTGTGGCTCGAAACATTAAGACAGAGCACAAGGATCTGATCCATGATGTTGCCTACGATTTCTACGGAACACGGATGGCAACCTGTTCATCTGATCAAACGGTCCGAATTTGGGAATGTGACACTGAAACGGGAAACTGGAACTGTACTGCATCTTGGAAGGTGATAGATAAAATTCACTTACCTAATAATAATGTAATACCTACAAGTACTAACAAATGCATTCAGAAGTGATTCATTGCTATAATATGTAATAAATGAACAATGATTTACAGGCTCATAGCGGTTCTGTATGGAAAGTAACCTGGGCGAATCCAGAATTCGGGCAAGTTATAGCTACATGCTCTTTTGATCGTACAGCGGCTGTCTGGGAAGAAGTTGGTACGTAATAAAATGGGAGGATAATTATAAGCTTATATCCAGAGAGTTGGGGGGAGGGCTTAGTCCAAAACCCGTCTAATAAGTGAAGTGATTACTGAAGCTATTGTATCAAAAGATGCTACAAAATTTTTTCTAATTTTGAAACACGAATCCTGCACTTGTCACCAAACAACCTAACCTTACTTTGAAAGAAGCTATGCTGGCCGTGTTAAAAACATGAAAAAAAAGTCATTGTGAGCAACTTCGTCCAAACTCAGTTGCTCTTCATCCTACCAGAGTGTCGAGAGTGTTACAGAGTGAATTTGGGGTTAACGTAGTCCGCTCCGTTGAAGTGGTCAAAGACTTTTTTTTCTTTAGAAAGAATTTTTTCTTGAAAATGGCTTGTCTACAAATACTATTCTATATACCTTGATCTAATCCAAAAAGTGTCCTTTGTGAAAACTATTGTCTCAATTTTTCCCATGTGGTGGAAAAAAAAATTAGTAGTTCTGTACTATACTAATTTCTTTGGAATTTCGATCCCTATTTGAAAAGGTGGAATTTGCGTATTTAGTTAATATTTATAGGCATCCGTTGGGAATGAGTTTTGTTTCACTTTTTTTAATTATTACGCCGGAAAAGCATTGAGGCATCAAATAATGCATCGCAAACTCGCAAATTACTACAACCTAGGGTGCTGATTGACTGTGAGCTTAATCACACTATCGATTCTCAAATTGACTAGCAAGTAAGAAAAAACTTTTGTGGTGCCGATTAGCTTCAGTCCACCCGATATGTGTTTAAAAAGTTACCTCAGCTTCTTCTAAAGAATACAGTCAGCTGAGTGTAACTTCGTGCTTGGTGTACCGATCCAGATAATATTTTTTATCAATTACAGTTGGAGTTGGCAATATTGGAGAAAGAGCCTCTGCCACACATTGGGTGAAGAAAACAACCCTAGTGGACTCAAGAACAAGCGTTGCAGATGTAAAGTTTGCTCCCAAATGCCTTGGACTCGTGTTAGCTACGTGTGCAGCCGATGGATTTGTTCGAATCTACGAAGCACCTGATGTCATGAACTTAACCCAATGGTCTCTACAATATGAAATTCCTGTTAAAATCTCTTGTTCGTGTATTGCATGGAATCCCACGTATCCACGTCATTTTGCTCCAATGTTAGCCGTGGGAAGTGATGATTCTACTACCACTGATTGCTCCAAAGTTATGATATATGAATTTAGTGAGGCTTTAAGAAGATGGACAAAAATTGAAGGATTGCTTGAAGACATTGTCGAGCCAGTGAATGATATTGCCTTTGCTCCTAATCTTGGAAGGTCGTATCATATGATTGGGTAAGTCGTTTTACGGTTCTTATTGCACTTTCAAGACGGACCTATTGTCTGGCGGAAGCGGAATGTTTGCTTCAATTATTGAATTAATAATTTAATATTTTAATATTGCAGGATTGCTTCAAAAGATGTCAAAATAGTTGCTTTAGAACCATCAAGGTAAGATGCTTCTTATGCGTATTTTATGGAATGCATCTATTTGGTTTTAAATAAGTAATTCAAACAGTGAAACTGAAGATGAAATGATGCACGATGGATCAAACACAACTGCAAAAGTTTTAGCACAATGTACTGACCATAAATCTACAGTTTGGAGAGCAGCATGGAATGTTACCGGCACAATTTTAGCTACCTCTGGAGATGATGGATGTGTCAGATTGTGGAAAGGTGTGAATCATATTTTTATTTCGGTTTCCAGCATCAGCATTAGCAGTAGCAGTGTTTCTTATTTTAAATTATGTTTATTTAATTTAACTATTTCTGTTGTATACAGGAAATTATATGGGAAATTGGAAGTGCATATCCACTTTGAGAGGTGATGGTACACCTGCTGTTATTGAGGCTACTCCTGAGGCTACTAACTATGGCAGTAGCCCTAGCCCTGGATCGAATTCACGATTTTTAAAAACAGGAGCTATATCTAGTGGTAAAGATGTTGTTTGGCATTAAAATATTGATAATTATTGTAACAGCTACATCGATTGCCATCTATTTATTGGCTATCGTTTGGTTGCATAACTGTACAAAAGTACATATAATATTGTTTAGGAAAATTTTCCATCCATTTTTTGTATAGAAAAATAAATCCGAGAAGAGTATTTGAACTTCGAACGCGCCGTAGTTTTGAATGTCCAGTGCTAGCTATTCATTTTATGCTTTCTAATTTCAAATGGTTTCACTATGCAGGCTTCATCGGGTTCACTTTTAACTCTGAAGCAAGTTTTTCCTGTCAGCACATTTAAATACATGAATTTGAAACAGCACCTTATAGAAACGATGTAGTCTATGAAAAATATTCTACTTACAGATGAAGCAAGCTGATTAGAATGATACTCAATTCCACCTCTCAAATCCACCATCTTTATGTGGGAGTTTTCTGGATCGCCAGCTACCAACACAGGGTGGCTGTTGTCTACCTGTTGAGGCAAAATTAGTATATTTATGTACATTTCATGAATCAAGTCTTGTTTTCCTACAAGAAATATAACTACTTTAAAAACCCTTACTGGTGGAAGGTTTCGAAGAATGCGAATCAGGTCGCTCAATCGCTTCTCAAAATTAGGTGCAAAACAGTCGGGATTGATTGTCACAAAACATTGTCCCAAATCTGCCTCAGTTGAAGCACTCATCCACTTTCTAACATTAGGGCCATATGCAGAACCTATCAAGATTCTATTCATTGAAACTAATTTTATACTCACGCGCTCATTAGTTAGTAGTCTTCTTGTGTACTTTACCTGCCAAAATACCACAAAAAAGCTCTACAACTACTGCCAGTCCATAACCTTTGTAGCCACTGTTGATTTCTGACCCACCCAAAGGCATGAGTTGTCCAGCAGACATAGCTTCAGTGGCATCTGTGGTGATTTGTCCTTCAGAATTCAGTGCCCAACCAGAAGGTATGGGTTCTCCTTTTCGTCTCTGAACTTCAACCTATCAAAGTAAAAAGTTCTTGATTCAGTGTGTTGAATCAACCACCGAAACTATTCTTCAGTGTAATTTTCAATCTTAAATTCCAATAAGAAAACACCTTTCCTAGAGCTACAGCCGTCGTAGCCATATCCAAAACAAATTCATCGTTGCCTACTCCTTTGGCTGCCACAGTCAAAGGATTTGTCCCAAGGGCAGCTTTTTTGCTACGAGTAGGTGTAGAGAATGGACTTGTGTTCGTGAAAGACATCCCCTGGAAATTGAAAGAAAATTGTTGAGAAGATTACGCAGGAATATGCAGTGCAGATTGGCAGATTTGTATTCCAACTTTCTATCAACTTACAATCAAATTGTTCTTTGAAGCTTGCATAGAATACCATCCAGCTATTCCGTAGTGATTTGATCCTGTAAAAGTCACGTAGAACATGAAGAAATTAACCTTGCTTTAATCTGCATGAATTTACTATTTGGTTCAATATTGAACATTGCATGCACTTATAGTTAGAATGTCACCTTTTGAAACAACCCATCCAACGCCACATTCCTTAGCTTTTTTAATCGCAATGTCCATGCAAAAATTTCCTACTACTGGCCCAAGTCCATTTTGACCGTCAATGTAGGCTGTCGCAGGAGATTCTTTCAAAACTGTAGGAACCGCAGCGCTATCGCATGTTTTTGATTTCACGTCTCTCACATACATTTCTATTCATTCAAAATTTTAATTCTTGTAGTAACTACATTCCCCCCAACAGTATAATACATTGCTCTCTTGTTTACATCATGCATACCTAAGCGATTCATCCCATGGCTAAAATGACCTCTATAGTCTGCAGCCATCAATACTTCTGCAAGTTGATTTGCATGGGACTCAATTGTGCCAACCGCCATCATACACTCTCTGCAAAATCTTTGCACTTCACTTGGCGGTATCACAGTCCGCTTCTTCGAGCTCTCGGGCTTTGAATTCCATGAGCTACTACTCTGAAATGTTCGGCATACCATTTTTGACAAATGCAAACCATTTTGTGCTTTTAGAACTTTGATCAGTGACAGTGTCCCTTCCATTGTTATTGAAATTCCAAAATTGGATACCCCAAAACTATACTTTTCAAAATTTTACTATACTACAGGACTATGTTATCTTGTTCCATGAACTTTATTTAACAAACTGAAATCAGCTGTTATAAACATACTAACTTAAGTATGCTTTGTATTTATATCGTCACGTGTGCTTCTTCAACAACTACTAAAAAAGTCTCGACATGTTTCTAGAACATAAGTAATGTAACTTTATATTTACACACATGTAGTACACTCGGACTTAATTCATCTACAATTCTACCATATGTAATTGTACTGACCACCTGTTCCAAGCAAAACTGAGCTCCCTCTTAAGCAGACAAGGGCTCGATTTTACTTGGGTATATCTGCTTGGGAAATCAGGCAGGCATATTCTGGCAAAAGCTTTTAGTGCATTTAGATAGGTAGTACGTAGGTTCGCTGTTGCTTTTAGTTACTTACTTTACTGAAAGGCAAATGCGAGTAGTACAGAAAAATGTGGTGGTAAGCATTTTTGGGGAGATCAATGCACAAGAGTACCAAGTCTATTCCATCCTAAACGATTTTGTTGGCTATTTGGAGAACGCGTGTGTCTGAAAAGTTCATTCACTTGTGTAGAACTTGATAGGAGGGGAGAATGAATTTGGATCGCTGGATTCTGTGTGTTGTAGTGGAAGCATAGTTTGTGGCAGAATTTTGAGTCAGTTGCTCTCAGTCTGCCCTCCATGATAGCTCCTCGCTCTCAAGGTGAAGAGTCGAGTTTGTGCGTGTATTGGGCTTAAAGAAAATGAAAGTTTCGAAAATACTTTTATTGACAAAGTTTTATTGACTATTTGGGAAGATTGAAGCACTTTGTTGCAGAAGAAAATTGAAGTCAAGTTAAGTTTTTGAAGACAGGGATTAAGAGATGTCGACCCAAACTAAAGTGTCCGAGATCCAGAAAAAGCTGGAACAAATGGTGGCCAATTCTGATACGGTGAGAGATTTCTATAGTTTAGGCGATTACGAAGGTATTTTCAAATGATGACAAAGAGATCCAACTCTGAATTATAGTGTTGTCTTGTGAGCTTTTTTTGTCTGATGAAATGGGGAAATAGAAAACCGGCTTCCGTTTTTGTAGAGTAGTCGTTTGCTGTAGACAGAGATGCTGTGTAATAAATGAAGGTTTACAACTGTTGTTGTTGATCGTAGGATTCAAATGATGTTATGGAGTTGCTAAAAGGACTACAAGATGCACCAATGAACTTGGAAGTGTTGAGCTCCACCAGGATCGGAATGACGGTAAATAAGATGAGGAAAGCAAGCGAGGATAAAGAAGTTATCAGTCTAGCTAAATTGTTAATTCGAAAGTGGAAGAAATATCTTCCAGGTAAAATGATTTGACAAGCTTATGATGGTAGTCTGGTCACCCAGAACGTCGGATTATTTAATGAAGGATTCACTAGATAAATTTTCCCTCGTTATTTTAAATTAGAAAATGACGGTAAATCATCCCCTACAAACTCATCGACTGGAAAATCTGAGTCAAGAAGAGCCGATTCGGACAGCGAATCTTCATCGGCGAAGAAAGCTAAAATTGAAAAAGAGCCTGTAAAAACATCTGTGCCAGAAAAATCATACAAATCTACAAGTTTCCCTCCAAGTAATACAACAGATGCTGTGCGGCTAAAATGTCAAGAACTACTGTATAATGCCGTTAAGGGAGATGGAAGTAAGTTACTAAATATTTTTCATGGAGATAGGAACACCTACATCGAAGTAGTTAGAAAATGTTTGGTTTGGCAGTTTGTTAATAATTATTATTTTCTGTCTTCGTGCCTTATTTAGCTTTACCAGACAAAAGCGGTGACCCTAACCTGCTCGCTCAAAAATTAGAGGAAGAAATATTTGCAGAATTTAAAAACACGGAAATGAAATACAAAAATAGAGTTCGAAGCCGAGTCTCCAACCTCAAAGATGTAAAAAATCCAAATTTAAGAATTAATTTTCTCACTGGATCTATTACGGCAGCCAGACTTGCAAAAATGACGTCTGAGGTAATTGTTTTGATGTAAACATTTTATGGATATTAATGGAAGTTTTGCAAGCGAGATTTGAAAAGTACATTTCCGTCTTTCCTGTCATTTCGAATGATGACAAACAGATCCAACTCTGAATCCTTATGTTGTCTTCTGAGCTTTTTAACTGTCTGACGAAATTCCTAGTTATAATTAAACTAATAATGAGAAGAAGGCTTGTTTATTAGAGAGTTGTGTTGTTGTGCTACATTTTGGGTTCTCACAATTGTAGGAAATGGCGAGTGACTCCATGAAGAAAATACGAGAGCAGTTTGTAAAAGAAGGAATTAATGATTCCCAACTTGCAATTAATCCCGGTACGAAGACTGACATGCTGAAGTGCGGGAAATGTGGCAAGAGGGAATGCACGTACAATCAAGTAAGCCTTTGAGGTTTTCTGTCTTTACTATGTGCTTTGTACTCAGCAGTAGAAGAGAATATAATATATGTTTTATTTAGTATTATAATTATCTTATTAATTAATTCGATCTTTTATTTCAGTTACAAACAAGAAGCGCGGACGAACCGATGACCACCTTCGTTCTGTGCAACAATTGTGGAAACAGATGGAAGTTCTGTTAGATATTTTTTTACTTAGTAATTTAAGATCCTATAGATCTCCACATGGGGTTATTACAGCGTAGAGGCTGTAAATTGCAAACTTCTTTTTCTTTGTTGCTTTCTTTTTGTTGATTTTCCACAATATTTCTGACCAATGGTTAATCTGGATATCACTTAAATTATGATCAACAATTCAGATGTATAAAGAAATTCTGGTCCTCTCTCCCCCCTCGAGTATGTAATATTTGACACTTGTAAATTATTTTAGCGTAAGAGGGAGATGAGGCGATTAGATTGGCATTGTGTTGTAGATGGTATGGTGCACTGCTAATTCTATATATTTGAGTCGAATTCATTAAATAAAATCCCGCGCCAAATTTTGTGTACCTTTTTTTTGCTATAGAGGTACGGAACGAAGAGTAAGGAATTAATATTTACAACAAATGGCGAAACTTTTTGATGATTTATGAAACAGCCAAGCAAAAATGTATTAGCCTGGTGTATGCACGCTTTGGTTAAAGTTTGCTGAACAACATACTACATACGTTACCAAAAACAAGCGTGATAATGAAAGGATCATGATTACATGCATATTATATGAATCAATTAGATTTCAACTTACTTTTATGTCAAATTTTTTTTACAAAAATTGTGTTATATTATAAAACAAGGATTATGATGTTGATTGTTGGCTTCATAGGTTACAAAAAAAGCACCTTTGTAAACTGTATATAAATTCATTAACAAATAATAATATTAGTGTGACCAATGTGAAGTCGTTATGTGTGATGGAAATATTGTAGTAATAATTAGAGCAACAGAGCATATTGTCTCAATAAATTAGTTGTGTGTGATACTGATTCATTTGCAGTCTTAATTTTCCACATGGTTTATTTAGTTCGGTTTATAAAAGTTTAAGTTAGCTTGCACAGGTGAATGATGATGATGATTAGAGTTAAAATGCTATACGTATTCCGCTGTCGCTATGCGTACTTCGGCTGGAGAATGTGCATTGCTTTGTAAGCCTCGGCTATGCTTAAATTGATACATGTCTAATATCGCAAAGATTATTAAAACAATTGATGCAGCGTAAACAACGCAACATGCAACAATGCTGACTAGCCATGGAGTCCATATTCCTGTTGGGAAAAGGTAAATTTACTTTAAGTTAACGAACCAAAATTTTTTTGCTAACTCACTAGCTGTAAGTATCTTACCCGCCTGGTTAGGCTCTTTTGCTAAAATTCGCATAGTCATGTTATTTCTGCTGCGCGTCCATAAATTCAGATCTTGAAAAAAGACCACAGTAGAAAAATACAGTGACAGAATTTGCAGAATCAGCGAAATAGTTAGTCTGTAAAAAATAATTCGTTGCATATCAATTAAGAATGTGTTCAAAATATTTATTATAATTTTCTTGCATTTTTACCTGTGATACAAAGGATTCATATGGGTCCATAATCCCACATTAGCTGCAAAACAATAGAATGCTGGCATATAAAATCCGCTGCTCACAAGAAGGCTGAAGACGTATTCTCCATGTCGAATCAGAATCGCTAGCTAAATAATTTGCGCATACAAATTAAATGCACCCTTAAAATGTTGAATTAAGATTTTTCAAAAAAGTATCAGGTTGCATTAAGTAACAGTACCTGACAAAACGCCATGAAAATTAAAGAGCCGACTTGAATCTGCAGAAGTTTGCTGGTGAAGCCTGTGCCCCAAAAAGTGGGGCAGTTTTTCTCAAAAATACACCCATCGATAAATCTGCTATCTGATTTCTCTCCCATTGCATAAAACAAAAGTGAACTTCACCACTTCCACTAGTTATAGTCAAACTTAACTAAAATAGAAAAGTGAAACAAATCAGAAAGTATAGTACATAACACTAACACTTTTATCCCTAGCAGTGCTATTAATGGCTTTCTTAATCATAACTAACCCTAAAAATCCAGACACAAAGGGCACAACGGATAGAATATCCAGTGCATGACTAAATATTTTAGCGTAACTCAATATCCACTAATTACGTAAAGAAATTATACTGACGGACTGAGAGTTGCTATTTTCTGTGGATCGCAATAGTGGGAGTGCACGTTTCAAGAAGCATGTAGAACTGAAAAACTAGGAACAAACATAACCAGGATTGTTTTACAGTCAAAAGATACACAAAGACGAGTATTGTATATCTGCAGACGGCTCATTCATTTTGCATGGGTATCAAACACCAACTATGGGAAAGTCAAGTGCGTTGTTGAATAGTGTAACTTGTACAGATACATCATCAAAATAGATAATGATGGATATAAGGAAGCCGTATAGATAGATTCGTCTCCATTTTCCAGCTCAAAATGTCCCTATCTAGTTACTTTGTGACACTAACTTAATGTCCACACTGGATTACTGTGTCACTGTACGTAAAGCACTGACAAAACAACACTTGTCTTATCTACACACTGACTGAAGTCTGAAAATTGCCCAAAACACCATTATATTTGTCCACGGTGTCACATTAAACAATAGCAAAAGAGATGGGATGTCATTTATTATCAAATAATCACTGTTTTTAGATAATCCATTTTCAATTGATCAACAGTAGCAGATTGAAAGGAATATAATATCAATTTATGCCATGTGTATTGATTTATTATATTGAGCTTTTGATGAGCTCCAAACATAGACGTGATAGCTAAATGATCAAAATGATTAGTTATAACTTTTAACAGAATATTTTCTTCTATAAATTAATTTCAGAAAAAAAATTGACCCACAATTAACGTATGGTTTCGTGGTCATCTCTTCATATTATCTCCCTACTTCTTGTAACACAAGAAACCGTATAGTTATGAAAAAAGGTTTCTGGAATCAAATTCAATTCTTGCAAAATCAAAATATATCTCTAAATCAGGCCGGGACAATCAGTCATCTAATGTGGGTAAGATCAGTAGAGCCAATATTCCATGAGTCAATATTGTGCTTTGATTCTATTGCCATTGACTTACTTTGCCCCAATGTGTGTCACTGCTAAAACCAATATGTTCAATGCACAATCCACACATGAAATCGCCCTTGTACTGCTTTGATGATGCTGCTTTTTTTGCATGCACGGATCGGGATAAAGTTAGCTATAGAAGAAATGATTATCATGGTGTATAATAGCATTATAATTTATTTCAAGAGGGAATGTTAGTATGTTTATGTTTTAGCAGAAATCTAGGTTTTTTTATCCTTCAGTACTTAATGAGGAAGTTAATGAGCTACTCCTTGAAATTAAATCAGATTAGTCCTACTTAATACGTTATGTGGATAAATATATCCCGGCAAATCTGTCAAGATCATTGTTATCGTGTTTGACGTGATTGATCAAATCATGAACCGGTATAAAAAGACTGTGCGCAAACTTTATTGTTTGTATTTTTTGTTTTAGCTGAAATAAGTGTAGTAGGTAACGATTTGAGTGAGCTACCAACCACAAAGAACATGGAGTGGAGATTATTTGTTCCGGTCTCTGTAATAACTTTGATTATTTCACAGCCTATGTTTGCATACCCTGCTGTAGAGTTAGTTGGACAAGATTTTTTAGAAATTTTTAAAAATATCACTCTTGGAAAAGGTATTGGGAACAAACATAATGAATTTTTTTGTAGAAATCTTATATTTTCCAGCGAATACAAGTTTTCAAACTTTACCTATTCTTCTATTCTAGATGAAGTCCCAATGGAAGACAAGCATTCTAACATCAGTGAGCCCATCTCAGTGTATGCAACATTGGATGACATTCCATGTGCAAAAGTGCATAAGAAGAAAACAAGGATTTTGAACGGGAAGGAAGCTACTGAGCATGCATTTCCATGGATGGTATAAAAGTTACAAAGATCTTTAGAAGTATTTATCACAAAAATTAAATAAAAAATGAATGAATAATTTAATCGTAGACGCTGATTTTGCTAAATGGCGAGCAACACTGTGGTGGTTCTCTTATTGATGAAAGGTAAATATTGATTTTTTTAAAACTTTGTAATGACGTAATGATAGCTACATTTTCTATGTTATTCAATTGAAAATGTATACTATACTTATGCAGGAACATTTTGACCGCCGCCCATTGTTTTGCTATGTAAGTTACTTTTTTCTTATCACTCGCTAGATATTGTACAGTGAATGTTCGCAAAATGAATATGAACACATCGTATCTTCAATTAAATTCCAAGTTGGTCTTGGTGTAAGGAATTATAATGATGATGATGAAATATTTAAATATTGACTAGCTTTTATAATAATTATTTCACAGTATGCATCCGATTGAGCGCAAAAACATTACCGTAATATTGGGAGAACATGATGTGTCCGACAGTGAAAACAAAGAACGTGTTGTGCGGAAAATTGAAAAAGTCACTTTTCATGAAGATTTCTTCCCAAATTATCAATCTTGGTTTGAACCTAATAACCATCCTCATCCCGTGGTATGGAAAAAAATGCTTATTTTATACATATCATTGAATTTTAGAAGATAAATATAAAAATCCGAATATAATAGGCCCATGACATAGCTATTTTACGGATGGAGGAGAAAATCGAATTCACTGACGCAATCCAACCAATTTGCTTGTCAAAGAATCCAAAGCCGGACGCTTTTGCTGGCTTGATTGCAGATATCTATGGATGGGGCATTAAATTTAAACCAGCTGAATCGAGGCAACTGGAACCTAAAACGAAAATTTTAAATGTTGTCAGACTTCCAATATGGAGCATGGAAAGCTGCAGAGAGAGCTACAAAAATGCTTCACATGAAGATCTAGCTCCAATTGATTCCATGTTTTGTACAGGAGATGGCGTTCGGGATAGTTGCAAGGTATCAGCCATTTCAAAAGCACGTTTTATTCCAGCAACCACATTTGGAAATATTTTTTTTGTTATTTGTAGGGTGACAGTGGTGGACCAGTTACTTTAGTGGAAAATGATTCAGTTGAACAAGTTGGAATCGTTTCATGGGGCATTTCATGCGGTGATACAACTCCAGGAGTGAATACAAATGTTGCCTATTACAGAGATTGGATTGAAAAACACCGTTTAGCGCGTTAAAAAGTGGTCAATTTGATTCAGAGACTGAATATTCATACTCATTTCTCATTAAGATAGACTAGAAAATAAGATAAACGATAAGTTATAAATTGGTGCTCCATAGAATTAATTTTAGAATATTTATCCAGATATTTATTACCAAACCGATGATAGATTGCATATTGCGTAGCATTTTTGAGCAAATGGAAATAAACCTTACCTTGTTTAATTCTCAACTTTATTGCTTGTTCAAATACTTTAAGTTCACTTTGAAATGTTTAGCAATTCTGCTCTTTACACAAGTAACTAAACAATTTTCTCCTCATATGGTGCACTTGCATCCATAGAATCTAAATTTTCATAAGGTGGAGGATTCAATGTAACTTCCACATCTTTTTGGTTATTATCTTCCCCTAAAGAAGAATGTAGATGAGGTTGGGGATTGATTCGGATTCCAGCATTTTTCTTCCATTTAGCACCACCAATGTATCCCATCACTGCATCAAAGTCCTCTTTGCCTGTCATGTCAAACTCGAATGTTTTTCCGTCGGTCTGCAAAGCATTAAAAAAATTCATTTTCCACCAACTATGATCATCACATAAGAAAGCTGAAAAATATATGTTACCTGAGAACGACTGCCTCTTCGCCCCGAACCACAATTTGTGTTTGCAAATAACACAAGAGTTATCACAGACATTACAATTTGCACCACATAACCGATCAATAATAGTGCAGCCAAGGGTAAAGCAAATAACTTCAAAGCGGCCATTTTTTGCTCATCAGCTGTTGCGATATAATATGGTCCATTTCAAAAATATGCTTTCAAAAATGCTAATAGTAATGTGGAAAATGCTCACCAAACAAAAAAAGTGGGGGAATAGCAGATTCATCACCAACGGGTGGTTCTAGTTTTGATCCATTATAACTCCCCATATCATTCATTATATCCATTCTTTGATCCCATTCCATGCTATTCGCTTTCATCAGTTTTAGTTCATACAACTCATGTCTCATCAAAGGGATGGTGTTATTCATCAAAGCCCATCCCATGATGAATTGGATCCAAATGCTGAGCCCGTGGAGTCCCGTATTGAAAGCAAATAAACACAAGTTATGTTGTCCTGATGTCAATATAGTAGCTCCACTAGCAATCCCTACCAAACCAAACGCAAGAAGAATTGATGACAAGTCATCCGACGGCAGTGAGTTTGAAGGATCAGAAACAACGTAGAAAAACGACATCATCACCTGGATTTGAGAAAACAAATCTAACAAGTTAGTTGGGTTGATTAATTCTTACACAATCTACTTTGTTTTTACATTGTAAATATTACGTGAATGACGACGATGAACGCAGCCAAAATCATTTGAGCCCAAGATATGGATTTCACCGATGAAACCTTAGATCCCACTTTCCCATTATTATTGGCCGTGTTGTTATTCTGATCTTTGCCAATCACACGGACTCGAACCCTTTTTGCGTCATGAACTTTGGCCTTAGCAAGCGCCCCGGCACCTCCTTTTTCGCTGGCAAACCCAAGGGTTTTCATCATGCTTTTCACGTTTTCTGCCATTTAGCTAATTGATGCACATAAATTTCAGCCAGATAAAAACCGCACCATCAAAATGGGATGCGAACTAGATCCTAAAGTAAGCAAATCACTAATAACCTCTAAAAGCGTAGGTTAGTACGGTTTACGTTCAGTGATTTATTGCTTGCATGTATGAATTGATTCGTGACTGCGAAGTTTGTGAGCCATATGTGCGTGCTTCAAATTGTACATTTCATACGCAATAGATACAGGAAGTGAAAAGAATGAAAACATTTAAAATCTGCGGAGAACTGGATTAAAGTTAGGATAGACCGTTTCCGCCCTTGGAATTGAGAAAGGGCATTTGCTTGCATTGCACTCAACTATTAGTCAAACAGGTAGCATTGTAACGATGATACAACAACTTACTGGTTAGAATACATTAGACAATCTGATCAGGCATATGTTCCGACCGTTCGTGATTAATTTGTAACACGAAATTAAATTCAACAAACTGGGCAAAATTACATGATATTGCATGAGATTTGTAGATCTGCATAAATGGATAAATGTAATAAAATTTATATTAAGACTTGCATCAAGTGAGAGTAAACTGAAGCTAATAATTTAGTACAAACGAGATCAACTTTTTATTAAAAATCAGATAACATAATAGTAGCGTTATGGATCGTAGGTTCAGTAGAATTTTCTAATATTTATCTTATCATGGATGGAGCGCTTCAGTTAATACATGTCACATTATGTAGTATAGCTAAATAGCTAATTAAAGTGCAAACAGTGATAAAAATACATTAAAAATTAACCATACAATTATATAGTTGCTACTTCTTCGCCGGCTAAGATACAAAATAAAATAAATTATTGCATACATTTTCCATCCAAAAGTTCAAAGAACTATTTCTTATTATGCAAAGAATTTAAAAATTCATTGACGTCCATATTTTGAAAAATTGCTTGAATATTCGGAGCATCCTGAAAAAAAATGAAATAAATTATTACAAATCTGCACTACTGCAGGCAGGATGATAACACTCCTGTCCTAAGACTTAAAAAATAGTTGTTCTTGTTCTTACCACAGAATTGACGTTATCCAATGGCTTTTTTGGTGACGAGGGTTGTTTTTGTTTCAATTCTGTCTTTCCAATCTCCACTAATCCTAATACTGTTTGCTGCTCAGACATCGTTAGTTCTAAACAGCGATCGGCTACCTTGAAGTTGTAATGAGGTAGGCCTTTATTATTTTCTTTACTTGCATGTTTTTTCGTCTCAACAGCCATACCAGGGGAAATGGAAGTCCTACGGTCAATCAAATTTGATTCCTTTGCAGTCTTTTTCTTTGTTTTTAATTCTTTACTACTAGCCCGTTTCTTGCCATTTGGAACGTCCAAAGTTGCTTTTTGAGGCATACTTTCACATGAAGATGAAGGCCCGGGCTTGGTTGATAATACGCTACAAAAATGATGGACTCGTATTATTTTATTTTACTTATAGAAGCGCTCACTACAAATGACCAAAACTGCCAACTTTCATAGAAGGAGATGGATGAGGAGGAAAGGGGTAAGTTGAGATACTTGTAAGGATAGCAGAATCAGAAATAGAAAAAGGCATACTGCGAGTGAGACTCAAAATAACTAGTATGATCAGAACTACAGGAAAGTTAAGTTATTCAAACTACTAGAATGCACTACGTTTTACTTTTACAGTACTTTAGTAGATATTTCATTCATTCATAATCAAGTTATCTACTGTACTTAATACTTACTCAGGTTCTTTAATTTCTTTAAGGGCAGTCGTGGTCAATTTTTTGGGCAGCTTAACTTTCGCTTGTTTCTTAGGAGCAGGTTTTGAAGAGGCTGTCTCAATCGCTGCCTTTTCCTTTTCAATTATTACCTTTTCTTTATTCTTGGCAGCCTTGTTTGATTTTTCAATATTTTTTGACTTTGGTACTTTCGTGAGTACTGTGTCTGGAGACTTAATTGGCTTTTCCTTCGCTTTCTCAACAGACTTAACTGGCTTCTCCTTTGCTTTCTCAGCAGACTTAACTGGCTT
>Ga0210040_10005422_pt1 | contig 16250 bp, 10 predicted proteins | sample CryGeyCG12114_NA_FD_185462 | JGI IMG/M metagenome (GOLD analysis project Ga0210040, IMG submission 185462) | Groundwater microbial communities from aquifer - Crystal Geyser CG19_WC_8/21/14_NA (SPAdes) (version 2) | ecosystem: Environmental > Aquatic > Deep subsurface > Groundwater | place: USA... | reverse complement strand
TAACACGCAATTAGCGGAAGCCGCAAACGTGATAGGCGTAGTAATTACACGGCTGTCCTGGTTTACGCCCAGAGCCAGGGTACATAAGTGTAAAGCCGCCGTGCCGTTCGCTACCGCTACCGCGTACCGACAACCAATATAGGCCGCAAATTTCTTTTCAAACTCTTCTACTTTGGGGCCCTGCGTTAAGAAATCAGATTGCAAAGTCTGCATCACGGCTTCCAGGTCTGCGGGAGCTATTTGCTGACGGCCATAAGGTATAGGGCGCATTTAAGGCAGTTTAGATAGATTAAACAGTAAATTCAGGGTCCACGTGCAACCGGATTTGCTCCCGGATTTGTTCCGGGTTCAGCCATTCTGCGTTGGTTTGAGAATTGTAACGGAAACCGGGCGTTACGTATTGGCCATTAAATTTCTGGATAAATTCTTCCGCCGTCCATTTAAATGGCATCGAAGGTAGAATTACAAAATATTTATCCAGCTCTACCGTGTTATGAGAATCGGTTTCGGTAATCATTTCCTCGTGCAGTTTTTCCCCGGCCCGGATACCTACGATATCCTGTTGGCAGTTCGGGCAAATGGCTTCCGCTACATTGGTTATTTTGTAAGAAGGAATTTTCGGCACAAATATTTCTCCGCCCCAGGAATGCTCCAGGGCGTATAAAACCAAATTTACCCCGTCTTCGAGCGAAATATTAAAGCGGGTCATATCGGGATGGGTAATCGGTAAAACGCCTTCGGAACGCTTTTTCAGGAAGAAAGGCACCACCGAACCGCGCGAGCCGATTACATTGCCGTAACGCACCACCGAAAAAGCCAGGTCGCGGGAGCCTTTCATGTTATTGGCCGCCACAAATAATTTATCGGAGCAAAGCTTGGTAGCGCCGTACAGGTTTATGGGCGCGGCGGCTTTGTCGGTGCTCAGGGCCACCACTTTTTTAACGCCGCAGTCTAGGGCGGCATTTATTACGTTTTCGGCCCCGAATATATTGGTTTTAATGCATTCTATCGGGTTGTACTCGGCAGCGGGAACTTGCTTTAAAGCAGCGGCGTGCACAATAATATCAATGCCTTCGCAGGCCCGTTTCAGCCGTTCGCCATCCCGAACATCACCAATAAAATAGCGAATAGCTTTGTATTTTTCCGGCGAAAAAACCTGGCTCATTTCAAATTGTTTGAGCTCATCGCGCGAAAAGATAACCAGCCGTTTTACCTGAGGCCAGCGCTCCAGAATGGTTTGAATAAATTTTTTTCCGAAAGATCCGGTACCCCCGGTAACTAATATAGCTTGATTATTTAAATCGAGATTCATGCAAAAGAGATTATTTTCTTTAAGTTTGAAAATAAAAGTGTTAATAGGCTAGCAACAATTAGTACCATTGCTAAACGGTGTGCAATTTACGCAAATATTATTACATGCAGTTTTATAACCCAAAAGCTTTTACCAACTTTGAAATTAACGGATAGGTTAAACGGAGTAGTATGTTAGTAAAAAAATGGGTCGGGAAGGTGCTCACATTTATTAATTATTATTATAAAACAGTATCCATATTTCATCATCCGGATAAGAAAATAGTTCAGCCTAGCTATTTAGTTTCTTTTAGGGAGTCGGAAACCGAGTTTCTGAAGTTGGCGGCCCGTTCTTTCAATTTCCAAGTTGATTATTCGCTCGGCTTTCGTCAAAAGGAAGTATTTATAGTGAATTTATCCGCTATTACTTTTTTAAGTAATTCCGGCGCATCAATATCTGGAGATATGGTCATAACAGAATCGGTTTTTGATGCGCAGCGACTGGTAAAATCACCGGCCTTTAAAACACCTGCCTGGATGGGATTTTCGCAGAAGAAGAAAGGTCTTTTTACCTCCATTTTGCATTTGCCTTGGGCGGAGCAAAGTAATTACCACTGGTTTCTGGATTGTTTGCCGCGTTTATATTATTTATTAGAAACTGTACAGGAGCCAGTACAAGTTATTGTAGCGGAACATATGCCTGCTTTTCAGCTAGAAACTTTAGTTTTTTTGTTAAAAGATTATAAGAATTTTTCACTTGTTTTTATCAATAAACATTCAAAATGGCAATTACCATTATTTGTTTTTTCTTCTTTTGTAGCGCACCATAATAGCGGTTATTTACCGGTTAACATTCTAAATTCTATAAGAGAAAAGGTTTGGCGGGGTTATGAAGTTGAGCCTTCGGTTGGTAATAATAGAATATATATCAGTCGCTGTAAAGCAAAAAAACGCCGTATTTTAAATGAAGAAGCGCTGGTGCAAGTATTAGAACAGCACCGTTTTCAGATAGTGTTGGCGGAAGAATTAACCTATAAACAGCAAGTACAGTTATTCTATAATGCGATGTATGTAATTGCTCCTCATGGGGCCGGACTCACGAATATATTGTTTAGTAAACAATGTAAAGTTTGGGAACTGCATCCGGCTGATCAAGTAAAATCACATTATTTTATGCTCTGTAAAGCTTTAGAATTTTCTTATGAATATACAATAGGGACTACTTCGGATGCAAACCTGGACTTTGTAATAGATGAAAAGGATTTTACCCAAAATCTGCAGACGTTTTTAGCCGCAACCACTTCAATTTTATAGTAGTTAATGTTTACTATATATTTCGAAATTCTATTTTAGGAATCTGAACATAAATATTATAAAATCATTATATACCTTCGGAAGCAGATAGCCGATTTATAATTTTTACTAAATCGCCGCTTAAATTACGCCGGGAATACCGGACATAATTTACGTTAGGTAAATCTAAATTATGATTGACTTGCCACATGTGGGCTAACTGATCCAGGTGATCTACGATTAATTCATAATCATCGTAATGAAAAACCCGGCCAGCGCCGCATTCATCAATAATTTCGTCGGCATCGCTTTGCAAAGGACCAATACAAATAATAGGTTTATTCGTAGCCAGATATTCAAACAACTTGCCCGGCAAGATGCAGAAGTTATTGGCCACATCCGGAATACCCATCAAAAGAACAGTAGAGCTTAACAGGTAAGTGATGGATTCGGAATGTGGTACAAATTGAATTATTTCCGTGATTGGCTCCAATCCGGAATCTTTTATTTCTTTTAAGTTAATAGCCGAAATTTTGCCCACAAACCGCAGTTTGAAAGGTATTTCGGGAAAGCGACCAGCAATCGTTGCCAATGCCTTTAAAAACATTTCAATATTATAACTCTCGGTAATAGTACCGGTATAGGTTATTACAAAAGCGTTTTGAGGTGGTTCTGAACCAATTTTAAAGTCTTCTTCGTCGTATCCGTTGGGAATTACTTTAATCTTAGCGCTTTCTACGTGGGGAGCTTTGGCCAGGAATAAGCGTTTTGTATTGGAACTAGTAACCAGCAAGGCATCAGAGTTTTCAATGACAGTCTGTTCGTGCCGGGCGTCAATTTTCCGGGCCCAGCTGGTATGGTTCAGGTCTTTGTAGTAATAAATATCGGTCCAGGGATCGCGTAAATCCGCTATCCACTTAATATTAAACTTTTTTTGTAAATGCAAACCAATTAGTTGGCTCGAATGGGGCGGGCTGGTGGTAATAACGGCGGCAAAATCTTCTTGCGCTAGCAACTCACTGGCAGCCTTAATCGCGTATTTGTTCCAGCCGACACGGGCATCCGGGATAAACAAATTGCCGCGTAAAAATTTAAAAAATTTCTGAACGAGACTACTTTTATCCTCGTTTACAAAACCACCATAAGGAATTTCTTTTTTGCCGGTTAGTTTTTTATAATACTCAAAAGGCTCGTTCGTAGCAGTACGAATAACCCGAACCCCAGGGGGAATATCAGCAGCTAAGGTTTTGTCCAGAACGGGGTAAGAAGCTTCCTGCTCCGAAACGGTTATGACGGTGGGCGTAATGCCAAACTCCGGTAAGTGCTTCACAAATTTAAGGCAGCGTTGCACCCCGGCCCCGCCCGAAGGCGGCCAGTAGTACGTAATAAATAATACCTGCGTGTTTTGCTGCGGTTCCAAAGCTGCCAAAGTGTTTAAAAAAGGCTAAAATAATTCTATTTTGAACAGGGCGAATATACATAGGTTCTGTTAATTTTATCCGGTATATTCCTGAATTTTACTTATTTTTGTAATCCAAAGAGAGATATATTATGTTTGATAATTTAAGTAATAAATTAGACAGAGCCTTTAAAACCCTGAAGGGGCAGGGCAGCATTACCGAAATAAACGTAGCCCAAACGATAAAGGAAGTGCGTCGGGCTTTGGTAGATGCCGACGTAAACTACAAAGTAGCTAAAACCGTTACGGATAAAATAAAAGATGAGGCCATGGGCCGCGATGTGTTAATTGCAGTATCGCCGGGGCAACTCATGGTGAAAATTGTGCACGAAGAGCTAACGGATCTGATGGGCGGTGAAAAACAGGACATCGTACTAAAAGGTGATCCGGCGGTTATTCTGATTGCCGGTTTGCAAGGTTCCGGTAAAACCACTTTTACGGGTAAACTAGCCAACTTTTTAAAGAAACAAAATCGTAATGTATTGGTAGCAGCCTGCGACGTTTACCGTCCGGCCGCGGTTGATCAGCTAAAAGTTTTAGCTGGTCAGGTGGGAGTAGATGTTTATTCGGAACCTGAAAGCAAGAACCCGGTACAAATTGCCCAGAATGCCATTGATTTTGCTAAAAAGAATAACAAGAAGGTAGTTATTATTGATACGGCCGGGCGTTTAGCGGTGGATGAAGCCATGATGCGCGAAATAGCCGATATTAAAAATGCGATTAAACCCACCGAAACCTTATTCGTGGTAGATTCCATGACGGGGCAGGATGCGGTAAACACGGCTAAAACTTTTAACGAACGCATTAACTTTGATGGTGTTGTTCTGACCAAATTAGACGGGGACAGTCGGGGCGGAGCCGCTTTATCAATCCGGGCGGTAGTAGAAAAACCGATTAAGTTTATCTCTACCGGCGAAAAAATGGAAGCCCTGGATCTATTTTATCCTGATCGGATGGCCCAACGGATTTTGGGTATGGGCGACGTAATCTCCCTGGTGGAACGGGCGCAGCAGAGTTTTGACGAAGATGAGGCTCGCCGCATCAATCAGAAAATCCGGAAAAACCAGTTCAATTTCGATGACTTCCTTTCTCAATTAGAGCAAATCAAGAAGATGGGGGATATTAAAGACTTGGTGAGCATGATTCCGGGAATTGGTAAAGCTATGAAAGACGTAGAAATTGATGAAGGTGCTTTTAAACCAATAGAAGCCATAATTAAATCAATGACGAAAGCGGAACGTGCGAACCCCGACATGATTAGTGGCAGCCGCCGCAACCGGATTGCCAGAGGCAGCGGAACAACTATTCAGCAGGTTAACAATCTGATGAAACAGTTTAACGATATGCGCAAAATGATGAAGAACATGAATAAACTTACTGGCAAGGGCGGGGCTTTATCAAAAATGAAAATGTTTGGTAAGTAACTAATATAACCACCAGCTACCGGAGGCCGATATTAACAAGTTTATAAAAGTCACTGAATTAACGGTCTGCACTTGATGATACCAGGTGCAGACCGTTATATGTTAAGCCCTTATCTGTAGAGTCTTTTTAAAAGTAGGAATTTTTGTTGAGTAACCCCGAGATTAAAAAGGGAACAACAGCGCAAACGAGGAAGTAGGGGAAGGAAGTTAGTAGTAGTACAAAGTATTTTAAGAGAAGTGCTCCAGGGAAAGTACCAGAAAAAGCATTAAAAAAAGCCCCGCTCAATTGGCTGGAAAGGGGTTTTTTCTTATAGCTACTATTATGTTAAATATGGTTGGATTTCTGACTTTCGTTATATTTGTTAGCTGTAGAAAAGCTTTACACTACACAGGTTTAAGTTCAGTCATCTTGGGAACCTCAAAATAAAACGACGTACCTTTATGCTCCTCACTCTCCACCCATATTTTACCGCCATGTAACTCAATGATCCGCTTGACAATGGATAAGCCAAGGCCACTGGGTCTTTCTCCCTTGAGTCCATATCTTCTGGCTTTGGTAAAGCGCTCAAATAAGACTGCTTGCATTTTCTCGGGGATGCCAATGCCATTATCCCGCACGCAAGCCTGCACCTGGTCTTTGCTTTCCTTTATAGAAACCGTGATATTGTCCCCATCTTTGGTGAATTTAAGCGCATTGCCAATTAAGTTATTAAACACTTGCGTAAATAGGTTTTCATCCACTTCTACATAAATGGATTCTGATTCCGTTTCCAGCTTAAATTTCCGGTCTAGCAGCTTATTCGAATGCTTATATTCATTAAATACCTGCTTAATCGTATCTACCATATCCAAACGCTTCCGGATTAGCTCTACTTCCGCCGATTCCACCATCTCACTATCCAAGAGCGCATGAATCATTTTTATATTATTCTGACAAAGCTGGTCGATGATGCGGGTATATTCATCCAGGTCCGGATTATGTAGTTTCTTGACTTCCTCTTTTATTTGCCCATTCATCGCCTGGATCATGCTAATGGTGCCTTTTATATCATGCGAGAGTATTTCCAGTACGGCATTCTTGCGGGCATTGAATTTTGCTGAATTATTCTCCCGTTCCTTCCGACTTGTTATATCTTCGGCAAACCCCATAATAGCGGTTTTCTGATCGTCTTCAAAAGTAAAATAAGTCGTAACGGAAACCCATTTAATAACCTCTTTGGGCAAAAGGATTCTAAATTCAATTCTTTTGTTCTCCGCTCCTTCCATAAACTCCCGAAAACTTTCTTCTACATAGGATCGGTCATCAGGATGGACTGATTTTATCAGCCATTTCTCATCTACTTCTTTTTTGCGGGTGTTCCATATTTCTTTAAACGTAGGATTGATAAAATCCAGGCTCTTTATGTTAAGGTTATAAAGAAAGAAAACCTGGTTGGATTGTGCAGCCAGCTGGTTTAATATCGAAAGATTAGGAGCCATTCCCGTTCCATTCATATCTTTTGCTAGGTTCATCAGTAAGGAATTAGGAGTAAAATAAATGTGAGTATACGAGCATTTAAAAGAAAAGTAGTTTTCTTGAATCAGAGCTACAAATCCTACTTATTTTTACTTTATTGAGTAACCTTGGTCTTAACTATTGAAGAATTTAAAATTAAACCTAAGAGATTAGAATGCATTTAATAGATTGACTAATAAGTGGCATTATATTAAACTGGAACCGGTTTTAATGTTAGTCATATCTTTTCTTTTTGTAAAAAAAAGGTAAATAAACCAACCCCCGGCTTTGCTCTCATAAAATTCTTAAAGATTAAATCCTGCCTCTTTCAGCAACTTAATATTATAAGTGTCACTACCTGAAAGTACTAACCTTATCAAACTTTTTTTTAGTAGATTAATATACTCATCTGTTAATAAAATAGGATTGTTATTTTTAGCAGTACTTCTGAATGGCTAGTGACTTTTTGTCACATTATATTAATAATTTTTGCGATCATTTTTTTCGGTCCAGATTTTAAAGGCTTCCCAGGCTTCTTCCCTTAATAAAGGTTTCATGGGAATAATCCGATCAGCAAATTTTTTTTCCATTTCTTCGTAAATAAATGCATCATCGAAGCCGATTTTAGCGGCGTCCTGTTTGGTATTGCCGTAATAAACGGTTTTTGGCCGCGCCCAATAAATGGCACCTAAACACATGGGGCACGGTTCGCAGCTGGTATATAAGTCACAATCTAATAACTGGTGCGTACCTAAGGCAGCACAAGCTTTCCGGATCGCATCAACTTCGGCGTGCGCCGTAGGGTCGTTAGAAGAAAGAACATTATTATACCCGCGGGCAATTATTTCGCCGTTTCGGACAATAACGGCGCCAAAAGGTCCTCCGTATCCAGCCTGCATTTTCTCAATCGAGAGCCGAATGGCCTCCCGCATGTATTCTTCTTTCATGATATAAAAATCCTGATTCCGTTCTTAGGTATTTTAAAAGGTGATATTCTAAATACTATAATTAGTTAAAAAGTGCCTTTTAAACTTGCTGTATCGCTTTAAGTTCAACTTTTAATTCGGCCACGGCTATAGCACAAAGCGTTTTAGCGCGTTGGAACAAAGGTGGTATAACTACTTCTGGATTGGGACCAACTGCTTCTTTTTGTAAATCAATAAAGAGCTCTTCTAACTCTTTTATTCCCACCAAAATTACGGATGATTTCATTTTATGAGCCAGCGATTTAACTTCCAGCCATTGCTTATTTTGCGTAAATTCCTGCAGTTTATCCATGTTTTCCGGAGTTTGCAGAATAAACATCTCCATAATTTCTTCCATAAAACCAGTATCTCCGGAAGCCATATCCCGTAAATAAGTCAGATTAATAGAAGGGTTATTTAGCTCATTTTCCGGCATATCAGTTTTTTGTATAGGAGTCGGACTCGATTCAGACAGATTCGATTCTGGAACCTTGTTTAATAAAATACCTATTTCCCGCAAAAGTAAATCAGCTTTAAACGGCTTAGATAAATACGCATCTGCACCAGCTTCGATGCATTTTGCCGCTTCCCCCACGGAAGCATGGGCCGTTAAGGCAATTATAGCGGTTTTACTTTTAGGTTTGAGGCTATTACGGATAGTACTGGTAGTTTGGTAGCCATCTAACTCGGGCATTTGCATGTCCATCAGAATAACATCGTACTCATTTTGGTTAAATAATTCCAGTGCCCGAATCCCATTAGGCGCAATATCCAGCTGAAACCCCCATTCGCTCATTACTTTTTTAACCAGCAACTGGTTTATTTCGTTATCTTCTGCTAAAAGTACCCGCAACTTGCCTAGGTCGGATGGTTGAATAGGTAACAGCGGCTCTTCCGGAGCGTCAATAATAAGGGGAGCAACAGCGGTAACCTTATTAAAGGATAACCGAAATTTAAATACACTGCCCTGGTTGGGTTTACTTTTTACCGTAATTATACCGCCTTGTAATTCTATAAATCTTTTAGAGATGGTAAGTCCTAAACCGGTGCCACCATATTTGCGCGTAGTATTGCTGCTGGCTTGCGTAAAACCTTCAAAGATGCTTTTAAGTTTATCTTCCGGAATACCAATGCCATTATCTTCTACCGAAAACTCCAGCACCACATGATCCGGGTTATCTTCGGCTACTTCTACAATTATTTTTATGAAGCCTGCCTGCGTAAACTTAATAGCATTACTCAGTAAGTTATTGATAATCTGACTTAATTTGCCCGGATCGCCTTTAATTACTTCCGGAACATCAGTATCAATAATAGCTTTTAGTTTATTGTTTTTCTCTGCTGCTTTCGGCTCCAGCAGGTGAATACTCTCTTTAATAAGCAGCGTTGGGTTAAATTCGGTTTCTTCAAAATCAATCTTGCCTGCTTCTATTTTCGAGAAGTCTAAGACATCATTTATAATTACTAATAATTTATCGGCCGAAGACTGAATCGCTTGTAAGTAATTTAATTGTTCTTCGTCCTGAATCATTTTTTGTAAAACCGCCGTCAATCCTAAAATACCGTTCATGGGCGTACGAATTTCGTGACTAATATTGGCTAAAAATTGCTCTTTTATTTTAACTGAGCGCTCCGCAATAATCTTGGCTTTCGTTAATTCCCGCTCTACCACAATCCGTTCGGTAATATCCTGGGCACTGGCAATTATATACGCCTCTTTGCCGGGTTCCTGGTAAAGCGTATTCCGGTATAATAAATAATGATGGTGCTTTTTTAATTTATCGGTAACTTTTATAATGCCAGAAGCTTGTTTTTGCAGTTTAATAGCTTCCAGGTAATTTTCGAAACGAGCCGAAACATCCTTATCTAATAAAGTCTTAAAGTTCTGGCCGATTAAATTTTCTGGTTTAAAGCCCAGTATGTTCGCGCCCGATTGGTTAATAGATAAAATTTCCCCGTCCAGGGCATGGGTGCAAATAAAGCCCGGCGTATTTTCGAAGAGCGTACGAAACAGTTTTTCACTCGAACTTAAAGCGTCTTCTATCTTTTTGCGTTCGGTTATATCCGTTAAGGCACCTAGAGAGCCAATAATTTCTCCTTTTGGACCAGTTAACGGGCTAGCGCCAATTAAAAAGCAAATCAGCTCGCCATTTTTCTTCTTTAGTTTTATTTCGTACTGATCCGAAACAAGTTTTTGCCGCAAGGCATTTTTTTCATCTACCAAAGCCCGCGTAGCTGCATCCGGAATAAAGATGTTAAAAGATTGCCCAATAACTTCTTTTTTCTTGTAGCCCATCTTTTCGCAAAATTGTTTGTTTGCATAAACAACAATTTCGTCGGCATTCAGGTGAATAACGCCTTCGTTCATAGTTTCAATCAGCATTAAATAACGTTCTTTGCTTTCCTTTAAAGCTATACGCGTATTTATGCGATCCGAAATATCCTGGATAGTACCAATAAAACCTACTAGGTTATTTTGCTGGTTGTAAATGGGCGTACCGTGCGCCGTAGTATATTTAATTTTGTCGCCCGGAAAAATTAAACGGTAATCAACGGTATAATTTTTTCTTTTTTCGATTGCTTCTTGGATCACCCGTTCCCGCACCACTATATCATCCGGATGAATGCGGCTGATAAAATCCTGAATGCTGGGATTATGACTCCAATCCAGCTCAAAAATCCGGTAAATCTCCTCCGACCAGAACATTTCATCAGTAATTCTATTATATTCCCAATTACCTATTTTTGCTAATTTCTGCGATTCTTTTAAACTATCCTGAATTAGCTGTAAGGCATTTTCAGTAGCTGCCCGTTGTTGTTCTACCTCATACAGCCGCCTAATATTTTTTATATTGTGGGTTATAATTTCGGCTGATAAAAAATCTTTTAAAACGTAATCCGTTATGCCGTTTCGTAGTACGGTGGTAGTTAAATGAACCTCATTCTGAGGAATTATAAGTAAAATGGGCGTACTAATTCCTCGTTCCCGGATCAGCTTAATAAAAGAGATACCATCGATATCTGGCAGTTGTAAGTCGATTAAAAGACAATGATAGGTATTTTGTTGCAAATGCTCCAGACCTAAAGATCCTTGCTGAATAACATTTATGGCAACCGGCAGATTTGCTTTTTTCAGGGATTGTTCAATGGGAATCTGATTAACTTTATCAGCTACAAGTAAGATTTTAAGCTCGTCAGACATTTTATTTTTAATGAAATTATATGGTTATGGTAATCTGGTAATCCTGGTTTTAAAAATTAAAAGCCCTAATAAATAAACCGGGTTACTCCAAAAAGAAAATTATAATAGTAAGTGCGTTTGTACCTTACTTCATTTAATCTATTCCAGAAGTTTTCTTATTTACTTTTATTTAGATTCGATACATTTAAAATTAAAAAATAAATAATTTAAATTTTTTTGAAGCTGTTTATTACTTTAATAAAGCTTGATATGCTGATCTCCAAAGTCTTTAATTATTAACTTGAAATTTGTTCTGATAAGGATAAATCTCCCTTAGGACAATTATAAATGTTAACTGATAAAAATAAGCAATTAGTTTATAGAATGTATGCGCTTACTTAAAAAGTACAACTTTATCCTGATTATTTTATTGTCAAACATATTTAGAAGTATTTTAGTTATAATTTTATAAAAAGTAAGCCCTAAAGAGCTTCCGTAAACCTTGCTTTCTTGTTTAAGAAGTCTTCTTTGGCCGGTAACTTAAATTAAAAAAGTAAATTTGTTCTTCCGGGTTTATTTTGTGCCGAATAGTTAAAAGAAAGATTAATGTATTATGAATGTATTAAAGGTTGATGTGTTGGGAAAGGCTTTGAACGATTATCTGGCTGGCGAAACCAACGTTAAATTAATTGTTCATTCTGATATAACGGAACCAGAAGAATTACCGGCCGCTTATTTTTTTCGGGATTTTAATGATCTGCCGGAATTAGAAAAAATGGCTTTAGATTTATGTAGGGGTGAAGTAGCAGATTTAGGTGCCGGTGCCGGTAGCCATAGTTTAGTACTTCAGGAAAGAAATTTACCTGTAACCGCTTTTGACATATCGGCAGGGGCGTGTGCCGTTATGCACCAGCGCGGGGTAAAGCAGATTCAAAATAAAAATATATTCGATTTAGGGGAATGCCAATACGATACCATTTTAATGCTGATGAACGGTTTGGGGTTAGTAGGAAATCCGGAAGGACTTACTGAGTTTCTGCAACAAATAAAAAAAAACCTGAAACCCGGTGCCCACATTATTGCTGATTCGTCGGATATTAGTTACATGTTTTACGATGAAGAAGGTGCCCTCGCCATTGATTTAAATGCCGAATACTACGGTGTCGTAACCTACCAAATGGAATACAAAAAAGTTAAAGGGCACTCTTTTAAATGGCTTTATATTGACTTTAATGTGCTGGCTGATTATGCCGCCGAGTGTGGTTATGAATGTGAGTTAGTTGCTGAAGGTGAAAACTATCAGTATTTGGCTCGGTTGGGTTTGCCAGCTAAGATTTAACATGAATATAAGATATTTCTACCAGGTAAAAGGTAATAAATGAGTCTTTAAAATGTAATTAACTGTTTACTAAAATTGCATATACATTATTATATATAATTGAAATTAATCAATAAATTTATTATAAATATGATTACTGATCAAAATGAAATAACTGCATAAAGAAATAGTTATTATTATTTATAGTTATCTTCTTGATTTAAAATTAACTTCATCTTGTTAATACCAATACTCAATACTTTCAACAAAATTAATATAAAGCTTATGAATAAACCAACCAACAATCCTTTTATTAAATTTATCAAGTATGTTCCGCTTATGGGATTACCATAAGCTATAAACGGATCTATTATTTCTATTTCAGAATTAATATACAATAACCGGTCTATTTTTAATTGCTGTTCAAAAAGGCGCATATCTTCCCGGTATATATCTATCGGATTAGTGCCTTTATCATCCAGAATAACATTATTGGTACCTGTACGTCCGCCAGCCTGACTTCGGTAGCTTAAAGCAATATTACGTTTTAAGGTATCTAAACTGGTAGATTCTTTTATAAGCTTTGCTTTGCGGCTTCTTAGATTTGTACGTTCTATTTCAATCCTTTTTTTTACAAATTTATTCTTTAAAATATAATTTACGATGGAGGTATCCAGTCCTTTCAAAGAAGTAGTATCATAAATTTGTACTTTTATTTGAAAGGTAGTATCTTCAGAACTAAGAATCAATGAATCTAATCTTCGTTTATTTCCTTCAGTTTCTTTATAAAGATCTACCAGCATTTGCATGTTTGGTGACACTACTGACTCTATTTCGATACCCTTTAAATTAGCAGCCTGGTTGGTAGAAATTTGTAAGATTTTAGACAAAGACCCATAATTTTGTTCTTTGCAAAGTTGATTTAAGTTTTGAATCGAATTGTTAATTAATTCGCCTCTATAGTATGCAGATCCTAAGGTCATACTAGATTCAAAATAAGGTCGCACAATAAAAGTGTAGGCTATTCCAACAATGCCACCTAATATAATAAATAAGCCTACTAATTTTAAATTAGCAGCAACGGTATCTAAAAATAAGAAAAATATCCTGAAAAGACCTTTAAAGAAGGTAGAAAAGCCATTTACAATTGAGATAAAAAGTTTATTTAAATCAATTTCATCTTCGGAAGAATTATTCTTATTAGAATTGTTAATTTCTTTATTAGTCATGAATTAATTAAGCTGAAAAGCAAATTTATAACTTTTATGTCCTATTGTAAAAAAAAGCTATAATAATGTTATTTATGAAAGCTTAAAGCTATTGAACTAAAGTCAACTTTTTTATTTGTCTTGATTATATCTACTACAATTTTTATAAGTCCATTTTGTTACTATCATAGTTTAAGATCAATTGTGATGAAGATAGAGATGAGAAAGAATTACAATAAATGCTAATTTGCGTAAAATTTAGAGAAAGTGATTTTAAGAGAGGTTTATAGTTTAAAACAAAGATTAGAAGGGAAAGAAAATCTAAAGCGAGTATTAACTAATATTAGTTGGTTGTTCTTGGATAAAGTAATTAGGGTTGGATTGAATTTCTTACTTACAATCCTAATTGCACGATATTTAGGGACCAATCATTTTGGTTTATGGAATTATACAATTGCTTTTGTAGCGCTTTTTAGTATTTTGTCTTCACTGGGTTTAGATAACATTGTCACTAAAGACTTGGTTAATGAAGAAGTATCTAAAAATGAGATTTTAGGAGCGGCATTTATACTGAAACTAGGGGGTGGATTTACTGCACTTTTATTATCCACAATATGCATTTATTTTATCAGATTAAATGAGCCTCTTACATTGTATTTGGTGCTGCTAACCGGAGCGGCATTGATTTTTCAATCATTTGATGTTATCGACTTTTATTATCAATCTAAACTGCAATCTAAGTTTACAGTTTATTCCCGAAGTTTTTCTTTTTTTATATCAGCTTTAATAAAAATTGCTATTTTATTTTTTAAAGGACCATTAATATTATTTGTAGTAGCAACCTTATTGGAAGCTGTATTATCTGCCGGATTTTTTATTTTAGTCTATACTCGTTCCAATGGTTCGGTTCTAAATTGGAAGATTAGGATGCCGGTACTAAGGAAACTTTTAAAAGACAGTTATCCGCTGGCTTTATCCGTTATGCTTATATTACTTTACATGCGTACCGACCAAATTATGTTAGGAACTTTAATTGGCGATAAAGCAGTAGGTATATTTTCGGCAGCAGTAAAGTTATCCGAAGCCTGGTATTTTATTCCTTCCATAATTACCAGTTCTATTTTGCCAACTTTAATAAAAGAAAAAGAAGTTAATCAGGAAAGGTATTTGAAAAAGCTACAGCAATCTTTTCAACTGATGGCCTATTTAGGTATTTTAACAGCTATCGTAATTACCTTTTTTTCTTCTTATATAATAGATTTCCTTTATGGAGCAGAATACGCTGGAGCAGCTTCCATATTAGCTGTCCATACCTGGACGAGCGTTTTTGTATTTCTTGGATTTGCTTCCGGTAACTGGTTTATAGTAGAAAATTTACAAAAGTATGTTTTTTACCGAACTTTGGCTGGAGCCTGTATTAATATTTCTTTAAATTTAGTTTTAATACCAAGGTACGGTGGTTTTGGAGCGGCAATTGCAACTTTATTATCTCAGTTTACCGCTTCTTATTTCTTCAACTTATTTAATAATAAAACCTATCCAGTATTTTTGATGCAGACAAAAGCCCTGTATCAGGTGCTGGTACTGAGGGATTTATTTAATTATTTGAATAAGTAAAAATGTAATGTTTATAGGCGAGGTCATAACTTGTCGGGCCCAGGCCTTGGACAATGTTGGAACACTTGATAATTGCTATTGGTAAAGCCGCTTCTGACTAAATATAAGCTTTGGTAAATTATTTCTTCCTAAGGCTATTCAATTAAGTTTACACTAAATTTAATTAAATTTGTAGCATATTTTAACAAAAATCTATTTTATAGATTTATATCAATGCCAAAACATTTTAATACTCCTATATTATTTTTAATTTTTAACAGGACTGATACTACACAAATAGTATTCAATGAGATAAAAAAAATAAAACCAAAACGTTTATATGTGGCAGCTGATGGGCCAAGGTTATCTGTTAAAGGAGAAACAAAGGATTGTGAAGCCACACGAGATGTAATTAAACAAGTAGATTGGGATTGCGAAGTTCATACTTTATTTAGAGATAATAATTTAGGATGTAGAATTGCTGTTAGTACGGCTATTGATTGGTTTTTTACCCAAGTGGAGGAAGGTATTATTTTAGAAGATGATTGTTTGCCCGACCAGAGTTTTTTTTGGTTTTGTCAGGAACTATTAGATTATTATCGCACTGATAAACGGGTAATGCATATTGGAGGTACTAATTTTCAGTTCGGGGAAAAAGTAGGAGAAGCATCTTATTATTTTTCCCGGCTTGCACATGTTTGGGGTTGGGCGAGTTGGCGGCGTGCCTGGCAATTATACGATGTAAAAATGCGAACGCTGCCCGCGTTTATATCTGAAAATAAGATATCCCATATATTTGAAGATAAACGAGTGCAGAAGAACTGGATCGGGAACTTAAAAAAAGTATATAATGGTGCTAATACCTGGGATTATCAATGGGCTTATGTGAACCTCGTAAACAGCAGTTTTTGTGTTATCCCAAACATCAATCTAATTTCCAATATTGGTTTTGGTAAAAATTCTACGCATACTTCTGATCAAGGAGATAAACTAGCCAACATGCCCATCGGCAATATTCCAT
>Ga0210040_10005421_pt1 | contig 16253 bp, 17 predicted proteins | sample CryGeyCG12114_NA_FD_185462 | JGI IMG/M metagenome (GOLD analysis project Ga0210040, IMG submission 185462) | Groundwater microbial communities from aquifer - Crystal Geyser CG19_WC_8/21/14_NA (SPAdes) (version 2) | ecosystem: Environmental > Aquatic > Deep subsurface > Groundwater | place: USA... | reverse complement strand
TGCCCGAACCGATCACCACGAGATCGGTGGCGGCGACGGCGGCGTCGACCAGCACCGGCCACGACGACGGCAGCCCCACCGGGGTGATGCCGCCGTAGGCCATCCCGCTCTCGGCGACCGCCACGTCCTGGGGCGCGAACGACGCCTTCCGGGCGCCCAGGTGCCGGCGGGCCAGCCCGTTGACGTCGGCGCGGGTGGTGGCCAGGACCAGGCAGGCGGCCAGGGTGGTCTGCCCGGCGCGGCGGGCGGCCACCACCACGCAGTTCGCCGACGCCTGGAGCGGCACCCCGTAGGCCTCGGTGAACGCCGCCGTGTCGGCGAGCTCGTCGTCGATCGCGGCCACCCAGGCCGGGACGGCGAGCTGGGACAGCGCCGCGGCCACCGGCGCCCCGAGCAGGTCGGGGTGCTCGGCGGCGGGCAGCCAGGTCAGGGAGCCCAGGACGGGCGGGGTCGGTGCCACGGACCGATCCTGCGCCACGCCGTCGAGCCGCCGCAGCGGGGGTGGTGACCGATCGGCGCGGTCGGCGGCCGGGCACCGGCTGGAGACTGTCGGACCCGGACGCCAGGATGGGCCCATGATCGGTCAGCTGCACTCCGTCGTGATCGACGCGCCCGACGCGCACGCCCTCGCGCGCTTCTACGCCGACCTGCTCGGGATGGAGGTGAAGGGCGAGCCGGGGGACGACTGGGTGGTGGTGACCGGCGCGGGGTACCGCATCGCCTTCCAGCAGGCACCGGACCTGCGCCCGCCGGAATGGCCCGATCCCGAGCGGCCCCAGCAGTTCCACCTCGACGTCCGCGTCGCCGACATCGCCGACGCCGAGCCCAAGGTGCTCGCCCTGGGCGCTCGCCGGCTGCCCGGCGAGGGCGGTGACTTCCGCGTCTACGCCGACCCGGTCGGCCACCCCTTCTGCCTGGTGTGGGACGCATGAGCGAAGCGTGACCGGCACCGCCGGGTTCGGCCCCGAGCAGCACACCCCGTGGGGCGTCGTCCACGGTGGCGTCTACTGAGCGGTCGTCGAGACCGCGGCCGGGTCAGGCCACCGCGGCCGGGTCGAGGACGACGCGGAACAGCGCCCGGGGGTCCTGCAGCGTGGCCGGCGGGAGCGCGGCCGACCGCGGCACCACCCGCTCCCAGCGGGCCGGCCGCCGGTGCGGCAGCAGCTCGCGCCCCTGGAAGACGTAGTCGCCGACCACCTCCCCCAGCAGCAGGCCGGCACCGTGCTCGACGGGAAGTGCTACGCGGTCGCCGGGGGCCATCTCGTCGAGGAAGGCCGACAGCTGGCGGAGGTCCTTGGCCGGCCGTCGCCCCGACAGCTCCTTGGACAGGACCCGCAGCTCCTCCGGGGAGAGCCCCGTCGCGTCGACGTCGATGCCGGACTGGGTGCCCAGGCCGATCACCCCCGCGGCCAGGCACGCGCCGAGCTCGTTGTGGTTGCGCGGCCGCACGACCCACACGCCGACACCCTCGGGTACCGGCGCCGGGGGCACGTCGTCGGAGCCGGGCCACCTGTACGGCAGGTCGTCGGGGTCGCCGGGGAACGCGGGGCGGTAGAACGCCGGGTCCTTGGCCAGCAGGTTGGACCGGTGGGAGAGGTGCAGCTCCTCGTCGCCGACCCAGCTGGGCAGCAGTCCGGCAGCGGCGGCCTCCTGCTGGGTCATGGCCGCGGCATCGGGGGCGAACTCCGCGATGAGGGCCTCGGTGGTGTCGGCGAAGCCGCGTTCCCGCCAGACGCGGACCATCGCCAGCGAGTAGACGACCAGCCCCGCGGTGTACCCGCGCCACATGGTGACCACCGGGTGGTTGGCCCAGCCGTAATCGGGCAGCTCCAGCGCCCGCAGCACCTGCAGGCACTCCACCCGCTGCTTGCCGAGCCGGGGGTTGTCCAGGAGACGGGCGGACTCGGTGAAGTCGGCGACCGGCAGGAAGGTCTGCATCGCTCCTGATGCTGCCCCTGCGGCCGCGGGGTCAACCGTCGAGGTCGCGCAACGCCGTCTCCCAGCGCTCCTTCCGCTCCGCGTCGGACTGGTCCCACCAGGCGGGGCCGCGCTCCCCCAGCCCGGTCTTGGCCAGCTGCACCCGCGCACGGGCCGCGGCCACCGCCGCGTCGTCGCCTCCCGCCAACGCCCGCCGCACCCCCGATCGGCCCACCCCGAGGTGGTGCAGCAGCCGCTCGCGGACGTCGTCGGGCAGCGCCGGGTCCGCCGTCCGCCAGCGGCGTCCGTCCACGACGATGAAGCGACCGTCCTCGGTGCGCTCGACCTCGCGGGTCATGCGGTCACGCGTGCGGCCAGTGCCGGGAGCACCTCGCCCAGCGGGGCGTCGACCCGGACGTCGGCCTTGGCGTCGCCCCGGGTGGGGCCGACGTTGACGATCGCCACCGGGATGCCCAGCTTTGCCGCGTGCAGCACGAACCGGTAGCCGCTCATCACGGTCAGGGACGAGCCGAGCACGACGAGGCTGCCGGCCTGCTCGACCAGGGAGAAGCAGTGATCCACCCGGTCGCGGGGCACCGTCTCCCCGAAGAAGACGACGTCGGGCTTGAGCAGGTCCTCTCCGCACGCGAGGCAACCGACCATCGCGAACCCGTCGAGCACCTCGTCGGGCAGCTCGGCGTCGCCGTCGGGGTTGATCTCGTCGACCCGCGGCCCGAAGCCGGGGTTGGCCGCTCGCAGCCGCTCGTCCAGCGCCTCGCGATCGGCGACGTCGCCGCAGCCCAGGCACACCGTCCGGTCCAGGCCGCCGTGCAGCTCGACGACGTCCCGCGCGCCGCCGGCCTGGTGCAGGCCGTCGACGTTCTGGGTGATCAGGCCGCCCAGCAGCCCGGCCGCCTGCAGCTCCTCCACGGCCCGGTGCCCGTCGTTGGGCCGGGCCGCGCGCATCTGCCGCCAGCCGACGAAGCTGCGCGCCCAGTACCGGTGCCGGCCGCGTGGGTCGCGGATGAAGGTCTGGTACGTCATCGGCGTGTGCCGGCGCAGGCTGCCGGTGGCGCCGCGGTAGTCCGGGATGCCGGAGTCCGTGGACAGGCCCGCACCCGAGAGGACGACGACGTCGCCACCTGCGACCAGCTGTGCCAGCCGCTCGAAGTGCTGGTCATCGATCGGCACGCGTTCAAGGTAGATGCGGACGGAGGAGCTCGCCCCGAGGGGCCGAGCCATGTCACTGGGAAGCGGTTCCTGCACCCCTCCGCTGCCACCAGCGTCGCCTGTCGGGCGAGTCTTGCCGGAATGTCATGCCGATGGCCCCTCGCAGGACGTCCTCGCCGCAGAACTCGATCAAAGCAGCGCCGAGCTCCAGGAGTTTCGCGTCGTCGCTGCGGGTCTCGTCCTCCCGAAGCTTGCTGACGTTACTGGTCAGCGTCTCGACGATGTCGCTGCTGGCCTGCGCCATCAGACTGATACAAGCGGAAGGCAGGTCGACAAGTGCGCGCTGATACGGCAAGTCGCTCATCAAACGCCGCACCGCGGCGGCTCGCGCCGTGGCCTGATTGCGCCGGACGATCTCTTCGAAGAAGTTGAGAAGCGCGTCAACGCCGGCGCTCAGCCCCACGGGCTGGTCCTTGCTGCCGTCTTTCAGGATGAGAAACGACGACCGCAGCAGCAGCATCGACCCGAAGCCCGCGAGCAGACACCGGGCCAGCCACCCGCCCTCTTGGCCCCCAGCGTTGATGCTGACGAGACCGTCGCGCAGCGCCAGCAGCGCCAGACACGCGGCAAGGCCGTTTCCTAGCCAGTAGGCGTGGAACGAGATCATGTGAACGAGTCGCCGGGGCGAGTCCCGGTATCGCGTCACAAGTTCCGCGATACCAACAGCTCCCCCGAGCACCATCACCAGCAGGTACTGCAAAAACGCCGGAGGGTCAGTCGCCTCGGCAGCGAGATACCTCAGGGCGTGGAACCCGGGGACTGCGGCAGCACGAGCACAGTCCCCTGAGCGAGCATCCGTCCGTCGGACAGCAGGTCGTTCAGGATGGGTAAGACCTCGCGAATCCCGAAGCCGGACTTGTCCATGACCTCCTGGATCGTGGCCCGCCCCCCGTTCTCGTCGAGGGTGCGGATGACTGCGGTGCGCTGCCGCCGCTCCCGCTCGGCGACCTCATGCAGCTCCTGCATGCGTTCGTGGTAGAGAGCCGCGGCTTCTGGGCCGCTTAGAGGTCGATCCATCACGCTCACGTCCGCCTCCTGCTCTCTAGTAGGCCCCGCGCATCATCCCGCAGAAGCCATTATCTCCTGTGCCAGCCACGCCCGCAGATGACCGTCAGTCTGTCACCAGCGCTCCGTGGACAGGCTCCCCGCGGATCGGCAGCCGCGCCCGGATCAGCCGGCAGCGAGCTCGGCGTCGAGGCGATGCAGCAGATCGATGTAGACCCGGGCCAGGCCCTTGGGCGCGAAGGTGCGCTCGAAGAAGCCGCCGATGCCACCGGCGCCGTTCCACGTCGTGCGCACGTTCACGGTGGATCCGCCGGTGCCCTTGGCCTGCACCGTCCAGGTGGTGACCATCGAGGAGTTCCGGTCGGTCTCCACGAGGGTGCCGAGCGCCGGCTCGGTGACGTCGAGCAGCTGGTCGCGGACCCGCTTGGAGGTGGCGGCGAACCTCCAGTGCACGCGGGTGCCGTCGCCGTGCCCGCCGCTCTCCACGCGGTACTCGCTGAACTGCACGGGGAGGATCCGCGGGCGGACCGTCTCGTAGTCGGCCAGCGCCCGGCTCACCTGCTCGGCGGGTGCGGAGATGATCTCTTCGGCGGTGGCGACGACCTGACTCATGCCCTCATCCTCCCCCGTGCCGCCGGGCGGCTCCTCACGCGGCCGCCGCCTCGCCCTGCGGGAAGAGCCGCCGCAGGACGTCGGCCAGCGTGATGACCCCGACGACGCCGCCGTCGGCCGTGACCAGTGCGAGGTGGTTGCGGGTCTCGCGCATGGCCTTGAGCGCCGCGTGCACGGTGGTGCCGGCGGCGAGATCGAACACCGGCCGGGCGAACCCCGCGACCGGGGCCTCGTCCGGTGCGGCCAGGGTGTCGCGGACGTGCACCACCCCGACGATCCGCTCCCCGTCCCGGGTGAGGATGCGCAGGTGCCCGGTGCGCCGGGTGGCCGCGCGCACGTCACCGGCGGTGGCGGTGACCGGCACCGCGGCGAGCGCCGCCGCAGGGTCGACCAGCTCGCGCACCGTGAGCTGCTCGAGCTCCAGCACGCCGGCGATCTGCTCGGAGAAGGACGCGTCCAGTGCTCCGACGTTCGCCGAGTGCTCCACCAGGTGGCGCAGCGCGCCGGGGCTGTGGCCGACCGCGAGCTCCTCGACCGCGTCCACGCCGACCCAGCGGAGCAGCCGGTTCGCCGCGGCGTTCAGCGCTCGCAGCACCGGCCGGAACAGGGCCATGAAGGCGCGCATCGGCAGCGCCAGGAGGGTGGCCGAGCGCTCGGGGTGCGCGATGGCCCACGACTTGGGCGCCATCTCCCCCACCACCAGGTGCAGGAAGGTGATGATCAGCAGGGCCAGGACGAAGCCGGCGACGTCGGCGGCCACCAGCGGGATCCCCCAGTCCTCGAACAGCGGCGTCAGCCAGTGGTGCACGGCCGGCTTGCTGATCGCACCAAGGGCCAGGGTGGCCGCGGTGATGCCCAGCTGCGAGCCGGCCAGCAGCAGGGTGAGCTCGGCGGAGTTGCGCAGCGCGGCGCGGGCCGCCCGGCTGTCGGGTGCGGCCTCCTCCAGCCGGTGGCGCTTGGCCGCGAGCGCGGCGAACTCGACCGCGACGAAGAACGCGCTCAGCGCCACGATGACGACGGTCGCGGTGATCACGATCCACGGGCTGCCGGTCATCGGGCGGTCTCCTCGTCGGCGGACGCGGACGCGGACGCGGAGGCGGACCCGGCGGCGGCGTGGTCGGGCAGTTCGAGGCGCACACGGGAGGGCACGTGCCGCTCGACCTCGAGCACCTCCACGCTCAGCAGGCGCGGCTCCGGCGCGTCGGCGTGCACCAGGTCACCGGGGTCCGGTGGCAGCTCGACGGTGAGGCGGGTACCCGGCTCGGGCAGCGTGCCGGCGGCGGCGATGACGAGGCCGGCGATCGTCTCGTAGTCCCCGCGCGGCAGGTCGACCGCCAGGGCCCGCTCGACCTCGTCGACGTGCACGTCCCCGGCCATCTCCCACACGCCGTCGCCCTCGATCGGGACGTACCCGGCGTCCTCGTCGTCGTGCTCGTCGGTGATCTCCCCGACCAGTTCCTCGGCGAGGTCCTCCAGCGTGATGACGCCGGCGAAGCCGCCGTACTCGTCGATGACGCAGGCCAGCTGGTTGCCCGAGTCGGCCAGCTCGCGCAGCGCGTCGGGCAGCGAGGTGAACGTGGAGACGACCAGGCACGGGCGGGCCATGGCGGTCACCGGTGCGTCGTCGGGCGCCGTCGTGGTCAGCAGGTCGGCGAGGTGCGCGACGGCGACGACGTCACCGTTGCCGGCGTCGAGCACCGGGTAGCGGGAGTGGCCCTGCGCCATCAGCTCGCGCAGCTCGCCGACGGTGTCCGTGGTGGCCACCGTGCCCACCCGCGGCCGCGGGATCATGGCGTGCTCGACGTCCCGGTTCGGGAAGTCGAGGATGCGGTCGAGCATCATCGACAGCTCGGCGGGCAGGTTCCCGCTCTCCCGCGACTCCTCCAGGATGTGCTCGAGGTCCTGGGCGGTGGCGGCGTGCTCGACGTCGTGCACCGGCTCGATCTTCAGCGCCTTGAGCAGCAGGTTCGAGGCGCGGTCGAAGACCTGGATCAGCCAGCCGAACAGCCGCAGGTACAGCACGGTCGACGTGGCGAGCCAGCGGGCGACCGGCTCCGGCCGGGCGATGGCCAGGTTCTTCGGGAAGAGCTCGCCGAAGAGCATCTGCACCACGGTGGAGAACAGCAGCGCCAGCACGGCGCCGATGCCGACCGCCACCCCGGCCGGGACGGCGACGTCGCCGAGCAGCGCGCCCAGCGACTCCCCGATCAGCGGTTCCGCGACGTAGCCGACCAGCAGCCCGGTGACCGTGATGCCCAGCTGGGCGCCGGACAGCATGAACGAGGTCCGCCTCGTCACGCTGAGCGCACGCTCGGCCGCGGCGTCCCCGGCCGCGGCGCGGGCGGTCAGCGCCGAGCGGTCGACCGCCATGTAGGCGAACTCCTGGGCCACGAAGTAGCCCGTCACCACGGTGATCGCGAGGACGACCAGCACGCCCAGCAGGAGCGAGAGAACTTCCATCACCGGCCACGCACCCCCTTCCCGGCGGAGGGAGTCGTGGCCCGGGGACTGTGACTGGTGCTCATGGCTCTCTTCGTCGGAGGACGGCGCCGTGCGGCGCTAGCGGGGTCAACGGCCCGCTGCCGCCCCGCGTTCCGCGATCCCCCGATTCAGTGGTGGGCGTCTCCACCACCGTGGAACCGGTGGACGACGGCATGCCCCTTCCCCCGGCCGATGAGCCAGCGGTTGACCGGCACGGTGACGACGAACGCCACGGCGAGCGCGAACGCCAGCGAACCCCAGAACAGCCAGCTGGTCAGGCCGGCCTCCATCGCCCCGGGCACCAGCAGCACGACCGCGTTGTCGACGACCTCCATGACGGTGATCGAGACGGTGTCCGCGGCCAGCGCGACGGGGACCGCGGCGCCCAGCGCCAGCCCCGAGCGCATGACCGGCCAGATGGTGAACGCGTAGCCGAAGACGAAGGCCAGCGCGACGGCGAGCACGATGGTCTGCAGGTTCGACCAGCCCAGCGCCGTCCCGATGACCATGCCGAGCACCTCGCCGATCGCGCAGCCGGTGAGGCAGTGCAGCGTGGCACTGATCGCGAGCCGCGTGAGGGCCGCACCGGTCGGGCGGTCGCTGTGCGTGGAGTGGTCCATGGCTGGTCCCCGGTCAGCGAGCCGCCGTGACCGCGGACTCGACCGGGTCGTACAGCTGCCCGGCGAGCTCGGCGCCCAGTTCCGCGTCCGCCTCGAGCACGAGGTAGGCGCCGTAGCCACCGTCCAGGTCGAGCCACGGCACCGCCCCGTACGCGCCGGCGTCGGTGATGCGGTCGCTGTCGTCGCGGTCGATCCACCAGCCGAAGCCGTATCCGGTTCCGGTGAAGGTCCGGCCGTCGTAGACCTCGCCGATCCGGTCGGTGTGCATCCGCTCGACCGACTCCGGTTCCAGGACCTGCGTGTCCCCGCAGCGACCGCCCCGCAGGTGCATGAGGAGCAGCTCGGCGTAGTCGACCGGATCGATGTAGAGCCCGCCCTCCATGTGGGGGTTCTCGGTGTCCGGCAGCACGCTCGTGTCGCCGTCGAAGCCGTCCGGGTAGGTGAACCCGCCGCTGCCGATCACGGTCCAGTGGTTGTTGTAGCCCATCGACTCGACGCCGCACGGCTCGATGTAGGTCTCTTCCAGGAGCTCCGACCAGGACCTGCCCGAGACGGTCTCGGCGACGGCTCCGGCGATCTGCCACTGCACCCCGCCGTAGCGGAACTCGGTGTCGGGCGGGGCGATGTCCGCATCGTCGTCGGGTGTGTTCCAGGCGGTGGCTGCGCACTCCTCGAGCTCCGCCGTGGGGAGGAACTGGCAGATGTAGGGCCCGTACGCGGCCTCGGGCAGGAGCCCCACGAAGCCGGAGCTGCTCGACAGCAGCTGGGCGACGGTGACGTCCGGGTTCTGGCCCTCGGCCCAGTCGACGTACTCCGCGATCGGCTGGTCGAGGTCGAGCTCGCCCTGGTCGGCGAGCCGCACGAGGACTCCGGCCGTGACCATCTTCGACGCCGAGGCGACCAGCGACACCCGGTCGGCGTCGAACTCGCCGAAGTACTGCTCACCGATGATGCCCTCGTCCTCGTCGACGACGACCAGACCGGCGCCGTCGAGGTCGTGCTCGTCGATGAACGCCTCGACGATGGGTTCGACCTCCGAGAAGTCGTACCCGCCACCGGCCGTCTCATCGGCCGAGCACCCGGTGGTCGCGGCCGACGCGAGCAGGACGAGGGCCACCGCCGTGCGACGGGGCCGGTTGCGCGTGGAGGTCACGATGCCTCTTTCGCCGTGGGGACGTCCGGAGCTCCGGGCGGAGGACACCATGGCACGCGCGTGCCGCGAGCGCCCGGCACCACGTCGACGAGGACGCCGGCCCGGCGACGTCCGAGCCGGCCCGCCCCGGCCCGCGGTCGCCGCCCGCAGGTCACCGACGGTTGGCCCGCTCGTCATCCGCCGGTCGACGGCGCTGGGCACGTGCGCGGCGACGTGCCCCTCGACCCTGGAGATCTCCGTGACCTCTCGCCCCGCCCGAACCCTGGCCTGCGCAGTGCCCGCCGCCGCCCTGCTGATCGCCGCCGCCGTGGGCCCCGCGGCTGCCGCACCCGGCGGCGCGAACCGGGCTTTCACCGAGGTGGCCACCTTCGCGGTGAGCGGTGAGGTCGCCGAGATCCTCGCCGTCACCCCGAACGGCCGCACGCTGCTCTACACCGACTCCGCCACCGAGGAGGTGGGGCTGGTCGACCTGACCCACCCGGCGCGTCCCAGCCCCCTCGGCACCGTCCCGGTGGGTGGGGAGCCGACGTCGGTCGCCGTCACCCGTGACGGGCGCTTCGCGCTGGCCGTGGTCGACACGAGCGACTCCTTCACCGAGCCCTCCGGTGAGCTGGCCGTGATCGACCTGCGCACCCGCACGGTGGTGCGCACCCTCGCCCTCGGAGGGCAGCCGGACTCGATCGCCATCAGCCCGGACGGATCGGTCGCGGCGGTCGCCATCGAGAACCAGCGCGACGAGGACGTGGAGGTCGACGGCGTCGATGGCGGGCTCCCCCAGGCGCCCGCCGGCTTCCTGGCCGTGGTGGACCTGCACGGGGCACCCGCAGGCTGGGCGGTCCACCGGGTCGAGCTGACCGGCCTCGAGGGCGCGCTGTACCCGGAGGACCCCGAGCCGGAGTACGTCGACATCGACCGGAGGGGGCTGGCGGCGGTCACCCTGCAGGAGAACAACGCCGTGGCGCTGGTCGACCTCGCCTCGCGCCGCGTCGTGGACTCCTGGTCCGCCGGCACCGTGTCGCGCACCGACGCCGACACGGTCGACGACGGCGTGGTCAGCTTCGACGACGCGCTCCAGGCGCCGCGCGAGCCCGACGCCGTCCAGTGGACCCCGGACGGCAACCTGGTCACCGCCGACGAGGGCGACCTCGCCGAGGAGCCCAGCGGCGGGCGCGGGTGGACGGTGTTCTCCCCCGAGGGAGAGGTCGTCTTCACGTCCGGCGCGAGTGCGGAGCAGGCCCTCGCCGAGGCCGGCCGCTACCCCGACGGCCGCAGCGACGACAAGGGAGCGGAGTTCGAGGGGGCGGAGATCGCCTCCCTGCGCGGGACCGACTACGCCTTCATCGGCTCGGAGCGGGGCGACGCGGTGCTGGTCTACGACATCGCCGACGAGACGCAGCCGCAGCTCCTCCAGGTGCTGCCCACGGGCGAGGCACCCGAGGGGCTGCTCGCGATCCAGCGCCAGCACCTGTTCGTGACGAGCAACGAGGACGACGGGACGATCTCGATCTTCCAGCTCGGCGGCCGCTGAGGAGTCGGCCGGGGGACGCGCCGCGTCCCCCGGCCGGCCAGGCGTGAAGCGAGCGGGCGGGCAGGATGCCACGACGTCCTGGTGCCCCCGGCAGGATTCGAACCTGCGACACACGGTTTAGGAAACCGATGCTCTATCCCCTGAGCTACGGGGGCCTCGGGCGCGCCGGGCGCGCTCGGGACCGCGCCGCAGAGGCTATCCGGTGGCCGACCGGGAACCCTCGCCCGACCCGAGTCGTCGTATCGAAGAGAGACGAAGCGGTTCCCAGGCGTTACCGTTCTGGGGCACACGTCGAGCTCCGGCAACGACGCCGGGGATGACGGAAGGTGGATGGCAATGGAGACCTCGGTGGTCGACGTCCCCGAGCGGGGACGCTTCGAGATCCGGCAGGGCGAGCGCGTCGTCGGACTGGCCAGCTACCACGTGGAGAACGGCCAGATGACGCTCCCGCACACCGAGGTCGACCCCGGCGTGGGCGGTCAGGGCATCGGCACGAAGCTCGTCGACGGCGTCCTGACGGCGGCGCGCGAGCGCGGCCTCACGGTGCTGCCGTACTGCTCCTTCGTGCGCCGTCACATCCTGCAGCACCCCGAGTTCCTCGACCTCGTCGCCGTCGACGACCGGCCGCACTTCGGCCTGGAGACCGCCGACCGCTGAGGCGCTCCCCGGACGCTGCACCTACGCTGCCCGGATGCCCGAGGGCCACACCCTGTTCCGCCTGGCGCGGGAGCAGTCCACGCTGTTCGCCGGCCGCCCGGTGCACGTCACCAGTCCGCAGGGCCGGTTCGAGGCGGGCGCGGCGCTCCTCGACGGCCGGGTGCTCGACGAGGTCTTCTCCTACGGCAAGCACCTGTTCGCCCGCTTCGGCGGCGACCACCTGCACGTGCACCTGGGCCTGTACGGCACGTACGTGACCGGCCCGGGGACGCCGCCGCCGGCGAAGGGCGCGCTCCGCATGCGCTGGGAGGCCGACGGCCCCGACGGCGCCGGGGTCTGGACCGATCTGCGCGGGCCGACGGCCTGCGAGGTGCTCCCCGCCCCCGAGGTGGCCACCATCCTGGACCGGCTGGGGCCCGACCCCCTGCGGCCCCGCGCCGACGGTGGGCGCGCGTTCCGCCGGATCTCGGGCAGCCGCACCGCGATCGGCGCGCTGCTCATGGACCAGGCGGTGCTCGCCGGCGTCGGGAACGTCTACCGGGCCGAGCTGCTGTTCCGGCACCGGGTGTCCCCGTTCCGCCCCGGCCGGGCCGTGGACGAGGCGCTCTGGGCGCAGATGTGGGCCGACCTGGTCACCCTCCTGCGCTCCGGCGTGCGGATGGGCCGGATCGCACGACCCGCCCGGAGGACCGCACCCGCCGGAGCGGCGCCGTACGGCGCGAGGACGCCCACTACGTCTACCGCCGCACCGGCCTGCCGTGCCGGATCTGCGGCACCGAGGTGCGGACCGAGGTCATGGTCGGCCGCAACCTCCACTGGTGCCCGACCTGCCAGGCCGTGTGAGTCCTCCCGTCGGCCCGTCCGCACCGGTACCGTCGCGGACGTGGGGACGGGGGGCAGGGCCGGAGGTCTGCGCGCAGCAGCTGTGGTGACGCTGACCGCCGCCGCGACCGTGCTCGCCGGGCAGGCCGCCGCCGGCGCGGCTCCCACCGAGTTCGACGTCCCCCTCAGCCCGGTCGGCGTCGACATCTCGCACCCGCAGTGCGACGCCGAGCTGCCCGACGCCCGGGCCTTCGCCGTCGTCGGGGTCAACGGCGGGCGGGCCACCGAGGCCAACCCCTGCCTGGACGAGCAGTTGGAGTGGGCCTGGGAGTCCAACGGCTCGGTGCCCGAGCAGCCGGTGGTCCAGCTGTACCTGAACACCGCCAACCCCGGCCAGGTGTCGGACCTGGTCACCACCTGGCCGTCGGAGGGCGAGACGCCCTACGGCGAGTGCGACGGCGACAACACCGCTGCCTGCTCCTGGCGGTACGGGTGGGAGCGGACCCGCGACAGCGTCACCGAGTTCTTCCTGCCGGCCGCCCGGGACGCCGGGGTGGACAGCCTGGCGTCCAGCTACCGGTGGTGGCTCGACGTGGAGACCATGAACACCTGGCAGTCGGGCTCCGACGAGGCCCAGGAGCGCAACCGGGCGACGCTCGAGGGCATGGCCGCGTACCTGGACTTCCGCGGCGCGGACGTCGGCCTGTACTCCACGGGTCAGCAGTGGGAGGAGATCGTCGGCACCGTGCCCGGCGGCAGCCCGCTGGCCGGGCTGCCCAGCTGGCTGGCCGGGTCGGTGACCGTGGCGGGGGCGGTCGCGGCGTGCGAGCTGTCCCCGCTGGTGCCCCGGGGCCGGGTCAGCCTGACCCAGTACGTCCCCGACGACCTCGACCGCAACCACTCCTGCGGCTGAGGTCGCCGGGGTACCGGGAGCAGGTCAGACGGCGCCCTTGTCGGCGTCACCGGCCGCCAGCGGGGTGAGCCGGCGGACGTCGGGAGCGGCGGCCAGCTTGCCGGCCAGCGCGGCACCCAGCGTCGCCAGGGGCTCGGCCTTGCCGTGCGCCTTCATCGCGTCGGCGTCCGCCCAGCGCTCCACGAAGACGAAGACGCCGTCGGCCTCGTGCAGGGCGTAGCGCTCGCAACCGGGCTCCTCGTGCACCTTCGGGACGGCGGCCAGCAGCGCCTCCCGGACGGCGTCCACCGCATCGGGCTTGGGGGTCAGGGTGGCGACGACGACGATGGACATGGAGGGGCCTCCTCGAGCGACGGTGATCGGGAAACCGGGCGCGTGCTCTGGTGGAGCGCCCCCGGCGGGGTCAGGATGCCAGTCATGGTCGCCGACGGCTCCGCCGCTCCCCCGTCCGAGCGCCGCCCCCTCCGCGTGGCGATCATCGGAGCCGGGCCGGCGGGCATCTTCGCCGCCGACGCCCTGACCCGGCAGGACGAGGTGCCGGTGTCCATCGACCTCATCGACCGGCTGCCCACCCCGTTCGGCCTGGTCCGGCACGGCATCGCGCCCGACCACGCCAAGATGCGGGCGATCCGGGAGACCCTGCACCGCAGCCTCGACCAGCCGCTGGTCCGCTTCGTCGGCAACGTGGACATCGGCCTCGACCTCTCGCTGGCGGAGCTGCGCGCCCACGTCGACGCCGTCGTCTACACCTACGGCGCGGCGCTGGACCGGCGGCTGGGCATCGAGGGCGAGGACCTTCCCGGCAGCCTCGCGGCCACCGACATCGTCGCCTGGTACTGCGGCCACCCCGACGCCGACCGCGGCCGCGTCGAGGCCGCGCTGGCCGGTGCCCGCTCGGTCGTCGTCGTCGGCGTCGGCAACGTGGCGCTGGACGTGGCGCGGGTGCTCGCCCGCGCACCGGAGGAGCTCGAGCCGACCGACATGCCCCAGCACGTCCTGGACGCGCTGGCCGCCGCACCGGTGGAGCAGGTGACGGTGCTGGGTCGCCGAGGTCCCGCGCAGGCCAGCTTCACCACGCAGGAGCTGCGCGAGCTCGACGACATGACCGCCGCGACCGTCCTCGTCGACCCGGCCGATCTCGAGCTCGACCCGGCGAGCGAGGAGCGCGCCGCCGCCGACCGGGTGGTCGGCCGCAACCTGGGGGTGCTGCGCGGCTGGGCGGAGCACGCCCTCGAGGCCGGTCGCATCCCGCTGCGGCTGCGCTTCTACCGCCGGCCGGTGCGGCTGGTCGGCGAGGAACGGGTCACCGCTCTCGAGGTGGAGCGCACCGCGGTCGACGGCGACGGGCGCGCGATCGGCACCGGCGAGCTGGAGACGCTGCCGGCCGACCTGGTCGTCCGATCCGTGGGCTACCGGGGCACCCCGCTGCCCGGGCTGCCGGTCGGCGAGCGGAGCGGGACGGTGCCGCACGACGGCACCGGCCGGGTGCTGCGCGACGGCGAGCGCGCGCCGGGTGAGTACGTGGCCGGGTGGATCAAGCGCGGTCCCAGCGGCGTCGTGGGCACCAACAAGCACGACGCCCGCGAGACGGTGGACGCCCTCCTCGCCGACGCCACCGACGGCACGCTCGCCGTCCGCGGCGACGTCGACGACCTGGTGACCACACTGCAGGCGCGCGGTGCGCAGCCGGTGCTGCTGGAGGACTGGCGGTCCATCGACGCCGCCGAGGTGGCGCTGGGAGCCAGCCGCGGCCGGGCGCGCACCACCCTGCACGAGCGCGAGGCCCTGCTCGCCGCCATCCGGGCCGCCACCGCCTGAGGCGCGGCCGGTCGGGCGGCTGTTCGGATCGCGGCGGTCAGGCGACCGCGTCGAGCAGCGTGCGGGCCAGCGTCTCGTCGGCGGCCGCGACGAACCGGATCCGCGCGCCGGTGTCCGGCTCGAGCAGCACGGGGGCGCCGTCCGCGGTGAGCGCCGCCCCGCCGGCGGCCAGCAGGACCGACAGTCCGCCGGCCACGTCGTGCACGTGCGTACCGGCGCGGTCCACGTCGTGCCAGGCGGCGGCCGCGCCGTCGGCCACCAGGCACAGGTCCACCGCCGTGCACCCGGTGATCCGCACCCGCCGGGCAGCGCCGGGCACCCCGACCGAACCCCCGTGGGGCGCACTGGGGACGACGACGGTGCTGCCCGCCCGGGTGCGCACCGGCACGCCGTCCCGCTCGGCGCCGCGACCCTGGGCCGCCGACCAGCGCCGTCCGGAGGAGAGGTCGCAGACCAGCCCGGCCACCGGGCGGCCGTTCCGCACCAGCGCGGCGGAGAACGCCCACGGCGGCAGGCCCGCCAGGTAGTTGCGCGTCCCGTCCAGCGGGTCGATGACGATCCACGGCATGCCCTCGGGCACCTGCCGGTCGGAGCTCTCCTCGCTGAGCACCGGCACCCCGAGCGTGCCGAGCACCTCGACCGCCGCGGCGTGCGCGGCGTGCGCGGCGTCGTCCGCGGCCACTCCCGGGCTGCCGTCGTCCTTGACGCGCGTCCCGCCGATGTCCCGGGCCAGGGCGACCGCGGTCTCCACCCGGGTGGCCGCCAGCGCGGCGAGGTGGGCGAACCGGACCGCCAGCGGGGCGGCCTCCGCCGGGGCCGGCACCGGCACGCACCGGTCGTTGGCGAGGTGCCGCACGCGGTTGCACCCCCAGGCGGCAGCCGCCGCGAGGACGTCGGGGTGGTCCAGGGGCACGCCGGTCCGGCGCACGACCACGGCCTCGGCGGTCGCGTCGTAGGACCACTGCCGGCGCAGGAGGACGACCTGACCCTCGGTGCCGATGAGCACCCGCGCGTCCGGCTCGACGATCGCGGGAGCGAGGGCCGGCGGGGCGAGGCCCAGCGCATCGGCCACGGCCCCGAGGTCGGCACGCGTCGCGGTCCGGAGCGCGGGAGTGGCCGAGGTCACGCCGCCAGTATCCGTCACCAGCGGAACGGGCCCGTACCGGGATACCTCCCGGCCGGCTCAGCCCAGCTCGAGCCCGCGCAGCGTCTGGGCGGCCAGCTGGTCCCCGGCAGCGGCGCCGAGCCGGAACTGCTCGACCGCGCCGTCGAAGTCGCCGCGGTCGGCCAGCAGCACGGCGAGGTTCTGGTGGCAGTAGACGTCGCCGGCCGCGATGCCGGCGCGGAACGCCTCCTCGGCGGCCTCCTCGTCCTCGAGGTCCTCCCGGTAGAGGTTGCCCAGGGGCAGCCAGGCGACCTGCTCGCCCAGCTTGGCGCCGCGTTCGAGCACCGCCCGCGCCTCGGCGCCCCGGCCGCTCTCCCGCAGCAGGTGGGCCA
>Ga0210040_10005420_pt1 | contig 16255 bp, 10 predicted proteins | sample CryGeyCG12114_NA_FD_185462 | JGI IMG/M metagenome (GOLD analysis project Ga0210040, IMG submission 185462) | Groundwater microbial communities from aquifer - Crystal Geyser CG19_WC_8/21/14_NA (SPAdes) (version 2) | ecosystem: Environmental > Aquatic > Deep subsurface > Groundwater | place: USA... | reverse complement strand
ATGATTTTTGGGGAAAAGTGTGCAGTGCATATCTCGGATCTCATCTCAAAAATTCAGTCAGAAGATTTTTGCTCTGGCCCTAGATTTGCAACACCGACGTTTTGCAACTCGACGGGCCCTCTGGCTAGTATAATATATGCATACGGATCCTAATGAATTATTTCATACAATCTAATACACGTAGAATTCTGAGCCACAGACTTGGCTCGCAATTACCATAATTATGTACAGAATTTTGAGTCCAATTTTTCTATAATAATAATTAATAATCATTAATTGAATAATAATTTTTTGAATTTTTTCTATATGTTGTGCAAAAAGGCATAGTAAGCGTGAAAACACACTTCATACCACCACCACCGAGTTGTTGGTTACCCAGTCAGTCAGTGAGTAGCGGAAAGGAGAAAAGGAGTCAAGTATACCAGTTGCAGCACATTCGAGCGAATTTAGATGAGAATAGATACGTTCAGCCCGATTTAGTGCTACTCTTCTGTCATATCCTTCTGTTCACTTGGGTTCAAGCCAATCAGTACAGCCATGAAATGTCCGAGACAAAACAACAGCTTTACTCTTATTCAATCACTTGATGGCACTTTAGTTGTCATCTGTTCGTGGTGGCTCAATGTTGTTATCTCCCAAGACAAGATCGATTTTGTAAACCCAACAAACAGGCAATAGATCCTCTGTGCAATAATAAATATATGAGGATCCACATTTGTACATGGCAGGAAAGGAAGGTCCATGCGTCTGCTACTGTGAATTGGCAAAGAAGACTCCATTGCATAACATGGTGCCCTTTAGACGCAATTGGATCATGGAGTCAGTGCGTATACGCAATCTATCTAGAGTTTAGATGGCAACAAAACAATTAGAATTTGTAATCGCTTTTAGTTATACTGACCAAGTCTTAACTGGATTTATTTTCATACGATCATATGAGAGTAAAATTACTAGATTGTTCCATTTTGGTTAAAAAAAGTATGAATTTATAGACTAGTACTTTTTAAAAATTACATATTTTCTCCACGTTGCTGAGTTTTGGCAACTACAATCCTAGATACAAACATAGGGCCACAATTCGATACTAAATAGGGAATAATTTGAATACCACACTTCGTTCTCTCTAACTTGTACATTTTAGCTTCTTGTAAAGGCGCTAGCACATTCCACAATGAATTTAAATCAATCTTCAGGTCTTCCCGGTCAACTTCATTTAAAGCTGCAACAACTGCTCCATCATTTTCAATTGGACTCATAGTGCATGTGGAGTATACACAGGCACTACCCTCAGTCTTTTTCAAGCATTCAAGTCCCGAAGCTAAAATCCGCTTTTGTTGTTTCACCAAACCTAATCGTTCCTTTACACGTGTGGTTTTGAAAATATTGTTATCGGCCACAGTACAGCTCACCCGATCTGACAGACATGGAACATCAGCAAGAACTCGATCAAATTTGGAACTTGTGTCGTAAGTTGCAGCATTCATTTTAGTATAATCTACTCCTATGGGATAACTATCTCCTGCAATTAAATAAAAACACATGGTTATCACACATTCTCTGTGTTGCATAAAATGTCGAAAAAAATTATGGATGATCAGAAGTCAGTAAATAGCAATAACAAACCTGTGAATTCTTTGAAAATTCTTTTAATTCGAGCGAGTCTTGAAGATTCAGTGTCATTGCAAACAATCAAGTCTGGACTCATTGTTATAGCAATCATCAAAGATTTTGTTCCAGGACCAGCACACATGTCCAGAACTGTGCATTCCGGTTTTAGATCTAGCGCTAATATAGGCGCCAATGAGGCTCCATTGACGCATAAGTACTCTCGCAGGCCTTTAGCAATGCATAAAAAAGATTAATCACTTGAACCTACCTTAAAGTGATACATAGAAAGCACTTTTTTTAATTAGGTCGGCACCATTGTTATTAGACGCTGCTGGGAAATTGTTCGGGCTTCCAGCTTCAAACACAAAGGGTTTTAATAAATGGGGGAAGTTAAGTTCAGGAAATTCCCCACGTTCAGCATATTTCAAAACATTTTTTACGGCTCCTTCTCCTTTACTTTCCATATAGTCAGCATAATATTCAGATTCCAACACGAAATCCTCCATTCCTTTCAATTTCGATGTTGGGATGTAGGAAGATACTATTCAAAATGTAAATACAATTATCAAGAGTGCCAGTAGAGCTACTTGTACAGCTTTCAAAATTTGTTGTTACCTTCGTCAAGACTAGATACAATTCTCGTCTCCTTTCCAGCATGAAAATCAAGCTGGATTCTATTCTCAAATGTGGCTGTTTTGAATATAGATTCCATTTCTTCGGTTTGCTTCGTGGATGCAATGGATTCTAAAGCAGAATCAATTTCTTGCAGTCTTTTTGACTCTTTTGCTACATTCAAATCTTTCTTTTTCGACGATAAAATATCTCTTTTCTCCTTCCACATCGATGTAACGTCAAATGAGCCATAACTTTCCAGCTTGGTAGAAATTCTATCCATATCACCAGTGAAAACGTTAGGTATGGCAATATATTTCGGAGGACATAAAAGGGCTAATCTAATTGACGGCCACTGATGAGCATACACGGAGGCGTAGAAGTCATCATAATGTTCTAAAGCTCGAATAGTATTCGTTTTCTTCTGAAGAATTTTAGTCTGTACAAACACGATTATAATTCATCAAAAAGCAATCTCAAGACAAGCATAATACTTCTTTCAAATGTGAATAGTATAAATAGATGGATATCTGCTTTTATTATTATTACCCAATGCGTCTTTTTGGCAGAGCGGCCGTACGCCGAAAACATTCGAAATCGGACACAGATTCCTTCCATTTCTTCAGAAAGGGTTTCAAAGGAGAACCAAAAGGTGCGCTGAGCTTCTTTCCAGTTAGGTTAGGTTTTTGAGCCACAAGCGTAGCATTTACACTCAAGTAATGCGAATTGGTCCAGTCCTAACTAGCGCACCTTTTGCTACACCCCACCCGTTTTCAAACCAGTACAAACCTTGATATTCAAATCTTTATCAATCTATACGTGAATTCACAGGACATAATTTAGCATTAGACACCGTTCCTAATTAAAATTATGATAATCAATTTTCCTTTTCTGTGCAAGACCAGAGAGTGAACGACCTTAGTTGACGACTGTAAACTCTTAATGATAGCTTGCAATAAAACAATCATTCAGCACCGGGAAAACACATCATTCTAGGTTACTTAATTACACATTAATTGGTCAAACAATTGCATTTTCAGTTAGTTAAAAGTTAAAACTAGTTAGCGAAATGCAACAAATACACGCAAATAATTTGCTTTGTATGAATATTGCGCCAATCGTCAGGAACCATTAAAAATGCTATGCATTCCTCATTTCCATACCTATTCGTCGTTTCGGCGTTAAGACTTCCCTATCCCTATCCATCCATACTAGCAAAGTAAAATGTCTAACATTTTTGAAAGCCATTATTCAATAGAATATCTAATTGGCCCACGTGCTTGCTGAAAGAGAAAAATCTGTGGTTTCAATAGGCTCCTATAGAATTTTCCATGATGTGAGAAATGTTATATGACAATTTCCATTCAAAAGCCAAGCCACACACATCGAGAAAGTAATGTAATATCGTAATATCTACTTTATGTATAAAACAAACTAACTGAACAAAATGATGATGACAGTTACAATGAAAATGTACTCTTCCCACACACATACAGGGAGAAAAATTGTTTTGTGATTTTTGCATTTTATTATGAGAGTTTTAATGTCGTTGACACGCTAAACCAACTTTGCATAAAGTGTTATCATGCACACATGCTTGTCATCTTTCCGAATTTATTTTGAATACAGATGAAAAGTGAAAACTTTTGTCCTCCGTTTATGCATTAATGGCTTGCAGGAACTAAATGGATGTGCCATAACAAAGGCTGCACCTTGCACACATTCAATGTGTGCATTTTTGTATCAACTAACAGTGCATATGCATAATAAGCACAGTTTGCTATATAGACGAGATCATTATTTAGAAAGGCATCCTAAGCATCTATATCCCATCTTTGAATAAAGAATATCACTATCAGCTTATTGCATTGAAGAAACCCAGTTCCTTCCTGCGTGTATGTATACTATGTGTGTTTATATGCATGCATACTGAACAAATATTCGATAACTTTTATTAAATGGGGACAAACACATGAAAACCACAGAAATACGTAATTATATATTCATGAAAGCTGTCTTTTGTATCTTCACATATAGTCTTTCCATTTCGTTACTTAGCTGGTTGGTTTCCATTGGAGAACTAAAGATTTCAATGTACAATGTACATAGTCATTTCACGACGATAATGGCATCTGGTCTGCTCGTTCACATTTAACATCATAGTTGTTAGTTGTTACATTAAACGCAAATTGTCTACACACCACGACACATTATTGTTATCACTATCATTTGGACATCACACATACAGTTGTTTACACATTGCAAGGAAAGCCCTTTAATTTTTTTAGGTAACCGTCCAACATTCCATTAAAAGTTGTCTTATCCTAGCATCTAGCATTTTATAATGAGTAAGTTAGTTTCCTAGCCAAGTCAGTAAAGGTTCATGCGGGGAATAATTTTTGCACATATCCGCTATTCTTGTCTAACCCAATTTTTGAGGATCCCATAATTTTGTGGTAACAAAGGAGATTTCCCAAATTATGTTTGTACATGTTTACATATTTGTGAACTTTTAACTTTCTCATGTGTGTGCTTGGATGGCTGATTGAGGATTTAATTTACGAGTTAGTGGAAACCTATAACTAACTACCCACCTTAAAAATTCCCTGATTCACTAAAATAGTCAACATTGTGCATCTAAAGTCAAGAATACTCCAATATAAAAAGACAATTTTACATTTGTGAGTCCATTTTATAGCAATAAACGCCTGCAGCTACAAACAAGCGAATTATTCCTAATGGTCAATTATTTACAGATACACATAAAATATAATTGTGTTAGCAAACATTCCCATCCCATGATACTTGTAACTTGTTAAATCAATTTATTCATTTACTTATTGGCACTATCATTAGTCAACTTACAACCATTTTGCATCGATTTGCATCTTTTAATTCCTGTGGAAATCAGACACATATTTCACTTTGACTTGACATGTACAAACAAACAGTAGCTATGGCCGGAAAACGACGATCCAAATGTTCCTTACTGCATCAACTGTTTCCGCTTCTCTCTACGCATTCTGATAACATAAGATTTTTTTCTGTCTCAACCCATATTTTTATTGCTTTATCATCCCTCATCTACCCATGTGCAGTTATTAATTACCTAATCCTTCATATATGGATTACATACATGTTGGGCCATTCAAATTTGAAGCTGTTGTCCAAACTTTAGATAAATGGCTGCATTTCAACTCAACCCTTCCGCCAATTAAGACAATTTTCTTCAATTATTAGCTGTAACTAATTAAAAGTGAGAATAATCCCAGTCACCTAAGCAAGTCATCATCATCATTAGTGAGAGAGACTGCAAAAACTGTGCATGACATAGCCTCATGTTAAATCATGCAATAATAATGCACACCACAAAGCAATCATTAAAATGTCCCGTCGAATCAAGTGACAAAGACTCACTTTCTCATCGCACAAATAATATCCGAGTGTTGCACTTTGTTGCTAATAAATCATTGTGCTTTGGGCTGGGCACAAAATGAAGCGTCACATACACATACACACACATGCCTTAATCTTCACACTGCAATTATTTCATGTATTCAGTTTTGAACCTTCATGTGCGCCAAGTAACCAGCTAACTAACTTCATCAAGGAATGTGATTCATCTCCGAAAGTTCATTACAATGCTCACACTATAGTGCATGTGTAACAATATGCAGTAATTCTAATGCATATTCATTACACTACAGTCATTCATCATTTCTGTGTTGATTTTTCTTTTTTCTCTCGAGATCTCTCATATGTAGTAAATAGTAATGCAAACTATGCCTATCATGTAGGAATTGTCACCGCAATCCCAATTGGACCATAAATATGTGTATATCTGTCGAAAAAAATAGTTTCTTCATTACATGACATTATCATTGCTTGTTTGTAAATGAACCGCAGAGCAAATATCTCATGCGTGTGTGTAATTACAAAAAATGTACGTGCACCAATTTTGGTTACTATGCTATGTCTACATAGTTGGATGGAAACAATAAAAGCCATTCTCATATATATTTATTGAGCTCAGAGCTCTTGTATTGTTGTGGGCAACCCCAAAGTAATTGAAAGGGTGTCGGTCGGTCAACGAACAGAAACGCATGTAATAGATACAATGATAGTTCGTTACTTTAGTGAGAGTGAAAGTCAAGTGCACTACACACAACAATAATATGTATGAATGAATATGCATGTGTTTCGTACATGCACGAAAAATATGATGACTGCAGTAGTGAGTGAGTGATGATAACTATTGTAACAGCATCTTATGTGTACACTTTCATGATGATCAGTATCTATAGCTCTGGTTATATAGCTTGTAGTACCTGTCTCTCTTTTTTCACCAATGTTATAGATGCATTGCGTGTGTTGGTTAGTTAGTTACTTATACAGGTACAAAATATCAGTATATGTAATATGTGGTTACCACTTTTAGTTGGCATCATAAGGAATGTGCAAAAGTTCATTGGATACGCAAGTGATTCCTTTTGCTACATGTGGTAGTTTTTGAGGATAGTTGAGTAGATTTTTAAAATTTTAGTTTTTTGGACTTTTTGAACTACTATTCACATTGGCAGTCATATCTTACTCCATATTTAAGATTCAGAAATAATGATGCAACCTACCAACGTTACTGAACTGATTATAACTCACACAAAACGTTTAACATGGCGCTTAAGTACAACACAGCACATGAACGTGGTGACTATGAAATACTACAACATAGAAACCGTTCAAACTCGTCAAATCAATGCAGTGTGTACCAAATGTGGGTTCCCATATCGTTGTGTGCTCTGATTTTGATTAGAAGAGTGACCTGAGGCAGATATATAGTCTAATCTCGTTTTCCTGTCTCTAGCTCTATAGTTAGCTATAGCATAGTGACCGCAAGAACAAAATTGGAGCACTCTTTACGTGATTAGGTTGAAAACAATAAATAATAATGGTTTCTCTCTTTTTCTTCCTCCCTCTATTTCTTATTATGCTATTTGATGTTTATAAAGTTTTGGGTGTGTGAATGTTCCCAACATTCTGTAATCTTTTACATCATTATAAACACAAGTCGTAACTCACTCAGCCACTCAGTCTTATATGATTTAATAAAATCTTTTTCAACATCTTTACAGCTCATAGTTATGTAGTTATTAGTAGTACTTATGAAATGGAAATATGAAAGCTAGTCTTATTTTTAGATAGTTAGTTAATTGCAATTATTTTTGCCCGACGCCCTAATCCTAAAGCTAGTAAGTTAGCCCCTAAAAATGTCAACTAACTATTGAGACATATAAGATGATACCAACGCAAGTTTTTAAGCATATCAAATAACATGAGCGATTTTTCCTCTAGACCGGTTCTTAAAGTACACAAAGTAGCAAATTTCATGAGTTCTTGCATCACCCTTCATTAAAAGTCAAAGTTAAAAGTTAGCTAGACAAATATCAATCAGAATAGTGTGTGCGCTCCATTTCATATCTCTTCAAAACATTTACACATGTGGAATAAAAGTAAGAGTCAGATGCACACACACACGACACACACACATGTTATTGAATGGAAAATTAATTGAAAAGTGATATTTTTACCTCCACATTGTTTCTATTAGTCTTGCTCTGACAGTAGACGTAATTCAAAATGAGACAGCATTATTATTGCTATTATGCCTGAATACAAACATTTTCCATGTGCGTACAAATGTAGTAGCAGTTGTAGAATGCCAAAAAAAATATGCAAAGTGCTAATTGAAAAGTAGTTTCCTAAATGCAGCGAAATATGTAATGGACACCTGTTTCTCACAGTTAGTTAGTTAGTTAGTTAGTGAGAACACCCATCATATTTATCAATCGTACAATATGTTATTGAGAGTAGGAGTAACAATGCACTTGTGCAGTCAGGGTATGTACAGCAGTAGCAGAAAACAAGAATCTGTTTCACGCATTTCATATGAAATTAATTGCCCTGCTCTTGACAAGAATGTAAACGGACAGTCCGTGGCTTCCCTTTTGTAATCTTTATATGTGCTGTGTGCAGGCAGACCACATATTTATTTGAGATGGCAATGCTAGTTGGTTAGTCATATGGTTAAATGCTGTTAATTTGCATAAATGTTATTGAACTCTGAAGACAGAAAAACTGTAAGCGCAATGGAGCGTATTGGGTATATTGAAGACAATCAATGAGGTATACACATGGTTTGAGGTTGGTTATTGGTAAGCCATTAGTTTATGAAATTTATGCGCCTAATCACATTCAATAATGAATTGTGTTCGCCCCATTGATATCTCTGTAATATAATTAAATGGAGAAGTTGTTGTTTCCTTATATATGCACAGTTAGTTGCATTGTTTGTGGTCCACCAAAGCTAAGCTGAGCGAGTGCGAGAGCATTCTTGTAATTTGTATGGTTTAGAGAGACAAGCGTATTTTTCACATGGGGTCCCTTCATTTAGATTTTATTCAAACTTTCTTTACCTGCGCAATTACATCACGAGTAAAATCAAGTAATGCCATGGCGCACCTTAAAGCTATGTGAAATAAATTTAGACCAAAAGGGAAATTCTTGGTATGGAAGACATTTGGTGAAGAAAAAAATGTCACTTGGGGGCACACATATATAGGGTTTAAACAATAACTCCAATCATCAAGTCCACCCGTGGTAATTATCCTGTTATTTATTTGCATGTGGTTTATGTATGCAAAATGGATGCGTTCATGCAAACTTTATGCGTATAATCACCCCCACACGGCTTTTTACTTTAGTATGATGAAGAGAATTGAGAAAGGGACTTTGAATCATGAAGGATTTCTAGCACTTTTTATACTGGCTGCACCCAAAATGTGTGCCGAGCTATAGAAAATTGATAGTATTAAATTTCATTATTCTTGATGAATTTATATATGGGGAAGGAATTGTCATGTCTACACGTTTGTTTTTAAAATACGCAATTTCTTGTAAGTGTCATTACTCTTAAGACTTTCCAACCAAACGTTTTGTTAGCCACTACGGCTTCATTTGGTCAAGCACATTAGGGGAATAATGATAATAATAATTCACTAAAATCAGATTTATTAACTAACTAACATCCTCATGTTGTTCCTGCATGATAAGGAATAGAAACTTTTCCCAATCATCCTCGTGGGGGGAATTTGGAATGCAGGAAAATGACCCTGTAATCATCATGTCAAAAGGATAATCACTGTGGTAATAATAGTAGCAAAATATAATACTGTGCACAAAAATACTGTTAGAAACTCATCCTTGGTTCTCATAATACAAGATCATTACTATGTAATCTACTTTGAACTTATTGGCTGTACACGGATCTACGGTTTATCCCAAGAATTGCTTGGCCTCAGGAGAAAAACTAACTAATAATAATAGTAATAATGGGAACTTTTTGTTTCCCTTCCATTATTATGGTAACAATAAAACCAACTTACTTGGGGGGACAAGGTGGGCGACTTCATGGGTGTGTGTTACTCACGCACGATGCACGATTATGAAAACTGTGTAACACATGGTGATGCATACATTATATGAATTGGACAAATTGCTCTTTTCCATTTTCTGTGCAAATTCACTAGTCAAGTGTCACTGGGATGAGAGCAGGTGATGTGTTCATTATATACTTGCCATATTATTATGTGTAAACCGACAATGTCCATGTATACACAGGTATCAGTTTTTTAGAAAGTGATTCAAACACTATCCCATTGTTGACAAAAAATCAGACCCGTGTATGTAATGTAATTCAACAATCAAGCTATACGTTAAACCCGGATTCCAAATCTTAAAGCATCAAAATTGTCTTTTCATTAAAATGTAGAAAATTGTCACATGCCTTTTAACATCAACATGCATAACTAGCTACTAATAGAATCGACTAATACAAACATTGCAAATGGGAATCGACGTTTCTAACTTACTAATTATCCCATTTGGGAATCATTTCACAATATTTTTTTTTCAATTCACATTCCATTCTCTCACTTTGTCTGGCCATAGTCACAATGCCAATACAATTTAGCTATATATTGCAGTCAACAATGTACGCCAATTTGGACAAAATGAATGCACTGCGTACTCGCTCACTAAACTATCACTATTACTTACTACACATCCTTCCTTCCTTTTTCATTTAACAATATACAAAGCATACAAAGCGCCCTTTCCTTCCTACATGCTGACACACACATGCATTCCATCATTTGGTTGCGTACAAAATGAGCTGCTTATTACAACATGGTCGTCCATTCTTCATATTGGTTCTAAGGATCTTGTCAACTGTTAAAAACCGTTGCTCTCACACGGCGCCTTTCAGTGTGATTTGAACGACACTCAAATTTTGTCGACTCTCCTCGCTATTCTAAAAACTGCTACACATTGACAATCCTCCGTCAGTTTTAGTTTCGTGCTGAAAGTGGACTGGTTGAAAAATTTAACTCCAACTGAAAGAAAGATCCTCACCAAGATGGGGTCTGCAAACAATTCGAGCCATTTGGTGACGCTCGTAGTGTTCTTGGGATTAGTTTGTGGTCTGGTGCAAAGTATTAGCAATGAAGAATTGGAAAAAATTCGTAAATATGGTTCCATGGTGTTAGTGCGTCGTCCAAAAAGCTCGTCCCAGACCGAAAATAATAATGGCAATAATAATAACATTGGATTCCAATCCCCACACCAAGTGCTTGCCAATCAGTTTCTAGAATTCGGCGAGCATGGCCGATTCCGTGGACCGATAAATGGGATCCATTATCATGGATTTAATAAACCACCTCATCAACACAGATTCAACAAATTTGGTCCACCACCTCCTCCTCATTTTCACCATAATAGATTCCGTCCACAAGGTTCCCCACCAAATGGCCGTCCATTTAATTCACACGGTGGCAATAATAACAATAACAATGGTGGTAAAAAACCAAGTGCCAGTGTAGACGTGTTCTCCTTTGGGTTCCCTGTTCATAAAAATTCCGGTCCCAAATTTCATCGACCAAGGGGACCACCTCCACCCCGCCATCCTAATCCGTTTATTCACCCATTCCATAACAATGGACCTCGGCCAGTTTTCCCGTCAGTCAATCCCACTTATGTGACTATCAATGAGGAATCCACCATTCCCTCTAATGGGAACAGCACTAATAGTAATAATAATGTTGTGGCAAGTGCTGCGTCTACAGCCACCCCAGCCGTCAATTCCAATTACGGACAACAAGGACCAAGTCTAGTTCAATTCCCTGGATCAAATTTGGACGTGACAGCGCACCAACAACTCATGACCATGCTGAACACATTACCACCAAACTCATTTTATTCTCAAGGTGGTCCTCCATCTTTCGGCTTCACGCCTCCAGCTCCATTCTTCCGAGAACAAGGACCTCCTAATTTCGATTTCATCCATAGTCAAGTACCCGTGTCATTCGTGGAAACTCCAAACCCCAGTCAACAATCCCCGCATCAACCTCAACTAGTAGAATACTATCCAAATAACAACTTCCAGCAACAACATGTATTCGTTCAAGGATTCCCTGCGACAACTTATACTACAAAACCTACCACCACTGCAAAACCCCAGTCTACTACCACACTCCCTCCAATTATAAACGTGAAACAAGTGGACTATATTCCGGAAGATATTGTAGCCGTTGTGAAAACCAACAACAATCGACCGTCGGCAGAAGAATCCTTCCAACAAGTCATTTTCGACTCGGTTCGGGATTCCCAAAAACAACATGGTGGTTTCGTCGCCCCAGTATACAACTCAGAGGCAGACAAACCCAGTGAAGCAGGCCAGTTTTTGATTTCTCATTTCTATCCTAATGCTGACACTACTACTACTGCATCTCCGCGACGTCGACCAAAGTCTACAACTACTACCACCACTACTAGTACTACTACTGTGAAACCCACTTACCATTATGTTCGAACCACGATTTTCCCCTCAAAGAAACCCCGGACGACAACTACAACTACTACTACAGTGAGGACTACTACTGCATCACCCGCTAAGAATAGTGGGAGCACTTCAACGACGGTGATTTTGTCGGAACCAGTTGAGTCCGAAGAAAAAGGGCCCTGGATCCTCCGGAATGGGAAACGTGCTAGGAGGGTCAAGAAAACCAAGGAGGTAGTCACTGGTCCTTCAGTGAGTCCAGTTTATGGTAAAAAAGTGGTCACCCGAGTGCAGTCGTCATCATCATCGACCAGCTCGTCTAGTGAGAACTCCAACAAGAAGCGCTATCGACTTAGGAAAGTGAAAGTTGAGAAAGCGAAAGCTGAGGATAGTGCTACTGTGTTGTCTTCAACCACACCGACAGCTTCTTCTGTTGGCCACCAATAGATGTGTAGGTTCAATAGGGCTGATGATGATGATATTACGATTATTGACTGTGTGTAGTAACGTTTAGTTAGTTAGTTAGTTCGTGGTTCGTTGGTTAGTAGCAACAAAATGTGCATCCATATCTGCATACATGTTTAGGATCATCAGGTGCATTGGTGGTGCTAACGAACCAGAGTAGTTCAGTTATTTAATTGTTTGGAGCTCTTCTTGATATGCAAATTTTTCAAAGTTGGTTGTAACTGTTCTATGCAGTTAGTTAGCTATGGGTGCCAAAAGAGTTTGAAAATTTTTTTGTGGTCATATTGGTTAGTTAGTTGGATATCGTGTTGCGTACTGCTGACTAACTAACTATTTAACTAACTACAGATCGATTTTTGATTCTTCAACGTTTGCTATAGTTAGTTAGTTGTTATTATGTATTATAGTATTGTTCTTGTTTCCATTGTTTTTGCTGCCATAAGAGATATAGTTTTGAGATCATGGATGAGTTTCTTCTTTTAGTATCTTTTCCATGTAAAGAGCTAGTAAGAAAGGTCTTTTATAAACCTCTTCCGAAGGAAACTCGAATATTATATGTTTTCCCTTTTCGTCTTGACTTAGCTTGAGCTGTTACTTTTTTTTAGTTCTAGTACAATTGTGTGTGTCTATGGCATCAATGTGTTTAGTTGTTTTACCATGTGAGAGACGCTATTATTTAGTTTTAATTATCATGTCCATACACATTTTTTAGTTCGTACAAATTATTGTTAACATGATTGAAATGGCAAGATGGACTTGTATGTACTGTATTTTTATTGTTTTATGACATGGATTGAACCAATAAAAAATTGTTTTTAAATGAAGTAATCAGTTTGGGGTCTTCTTTAATGAGTTTATAGCATGAAAATATGAGTTGCCTCGAAATTGGGAAAAAATTCAGTTTGGTGCACAAAGGTCATTTAATTTGACCAGAACGTGAAATCAAAACAAACCAAAGGCGTAAAAAAAAGAACAACATAGGAAAACACACTCTTCTTCCGTCTCAATCTTTTCCTTTCGCTTATTGTCTATTATGCAGATATTCTTTTTCCCTGTACCTTAATAGGATATCAAATTTATGAGAGGTCTTCACCTCCACTTTATCTATACCAATTAAATGTGCTTGACCCCACAGGCGGTGACTTTTTCTTGGCTCATTTTTTTAAATTTATGATCTTTGCACCAGGTTGGAGATCATAGTCATAATAATAGTGTACTCATTGTATACGTACGCAGATTGTTCGCATAGACATGTATAGCCTCACACATTTTCTAACTAAAAAACAACAATTCGTCCTGAGGTCTACACTCAACACCACGCATAATAATAATACATAAAGGAACATCACATAATCTTATCTCCATGCTAAAATCGTAAATAACAGAGGTTCCTCAATGATTTATGGAGTGGAAAGAAAATGGTAAATGAAATGTCATTTGCAACAGTTTGGGCTTTTATATTCACACACTTTAGTTTTTTATTGGAAAAGGGTACGAGTCTTACAAACTAACTAAATATTTACCTCAATGCAATGAGGGGGATGATGATATTTCGTGTGAATGATATGTGACGTGAGCTCTTCACCTCATTAGTGGCTACTAGATCCAAACATGAGAACGTGACTGAGACACAGTTTTCATCATGTGAATGGTCAAGAATTTTGGGATTACACACATAAGCAAATAAGAATGCTTTTGTACTTCATAATAATATGAATGAATGGCAAAAGGAAAAATAAAGATGCGGTTGAAGATTGCATGTTTCATAACCATCTCATCGAACCTATAATACTTGCGCGTTTTAAAGGGCTTGAAAATCGGCAATTATTTTGCAAATCGTTGCACGAGAAGAAGATTACACTCTGTGTAGACCAGGGGATCATTTGAGCCAACTTGTAATTTTTTTAGCAGTGTCTAGAGCAAAGATGAAGCGTTTAAAAGTCCATCAAATAAATTGGGAAAAAAAGAGGTTGGGTAAGTAGCTGGTTGTAAGCTAATATGCTGTAATTTTTTAGATAATGTGGATTTCTTGTAAGTCAGGTTCAAGTATTTATAATAAGTGCACGTTATTAGGTGATATGCATGATGCACGGGCTCAAATATAGTTAAAGATTGGAAATTTTGATAAATTCCTGTAACGATTGTTTTTGAGGAATCAATGATATAGATTTCGATTTATTACTGTCCATTTAAAGATGATTTGTTTAACGTCTGTGCGTAGTGTCTCCACATATAATCCATACGTGATTTCTGCAATGCAAAACTACGAACCAATGAATGCATTTTGATGGAGCTAAAAGTTCTCAACATTTAGTTTGCTGCAAATGAGTGAGAATTTTTTTAACTCAAATTAATAATGATGTACAAACACCACATAATATGTCATAAAAAGTGTATCCATTTATTCATGCCTACACGTGCATTACACCAATTTAATCAAATCACACGTAAACTGGGCATTCAAAGAAATATTCATGTATTTATGTGCACCAGAATAAAATGAAATGACTACATACCCAAATGTTTGTATTTATTATTAAAGCTACCACGTCTTTGTTTTTCTTTTGTCACCCCCTCGCGTATGTATATATTACACCTAGTCACAAAAAAATCTAAAAGTCATCTCAAATTATGACAAGTTTTCGAAACTCTTTCAATTTCTTAGTAATTCCTTATGCAGGAATCAATGGTTACTCGAAATTTCTACAAAACTGAACACAAACGCACAAACACGCTTATAAGCATAAAAACCGGGATGAATAATTGTATTATTTACAATCTTTGCGAAACATATATTTTTGGCCGCCAAACTTAACTATTCTCAATGTAACTGTTGCTTAATCATCAATTTTATCTAACACAGTGATATTTTCAATTTTTTACCAAACTGTGGGAAGAACTCAAGCATCTAAAACATGGCTACTAGACGTACGTTACACAAAAATTGTACTAAATATTTTGAATTAATTTGCAAAATATACATATTTAATAGCAAACTGTCATGAAAATGTTTGTGACTGGAATTTTAAAAAATTAATTTTAATTTTTATGAACAAAGAGTAAGATGGTTTACTTTCTACACGATTCAAAACTTCCAAAAACGCAGTTTACCTAAATAAATATTTAAACAACAACGTATATCTCACACTAACACTTCCGACCTCAAAAATTCTAAGATTTAGTCCTATGACCTGAATTTGCCATAGAATAGCTCATACTATTGGCAGGCCGAAGCGATGGCCAGCGAATTCCATGATGTTTCTTTTTCGTAGGACCCCCAGAAACATTACTTTGTGTTTCTAATTGCTGTTGCTGCTGTTGAATCATCCACTGGGGGAATAAAGTGGTGTCAGAAAGATTTGTACGTTTCAACGAAGGATTCAAATCCGGTAAAGGGTCTGTACAGTACACATTGGAAGTACTCGTAGCCCTTTGCAGGGAATGGCGAACGGGTTTTCTTGGTGGTTCCTCTTTCGGCTGAGCCTGGTGCTTCTTTTCAGATGCTTCTCGGAACTTTTTTCGAAAATAACCATCTCGTTTTGAAGACTCTACAGAGCAGACTGACCGTGCATCGGATGTACTTGTGGCTTTTCTAAATGTCTCCCATAATCGGCTCCTAAGAGCAGAACGAGAATCTCTGTGTTCACATCGCATGCATAGAATACATTTGGGGTTTAATAG
>Ga0210040_10005419_pt1 | contig 16257 bp, 14 predicted proteins | sample CryGeyCG12114_NA_FD_185462 | JGI IMG/M metagenome (GOLD analysis project Ga0210040, IMG submission 185462) | Groundwater microbial communities from aquifer - Crystal Geyser CG19_WC_8/21/14_NA (SPAdes) (version 2) | ecosystem: Environmental > Aquatic > Deep subsurface > Groundwater | place: USA... | reverse complement strand
AGGCGTGCACCGTCGAGCGGACGCCGCCGCGTGGCGGGATGCGGGCGCTTCCCGCGCCGCGGCCCTCCGCCCGGACGTTGCGGTGGGCGGGTCACGTCTCCCCCAGCCGGTCGCCGGCGGACAGTCGCGCGCCGCGTGCCCAGTCGCCGGCCGGGATCATCCGCTTGCCGGCCGGCTGCACCTCGCCGAGGGCGACGGCGCCGTTGCCGGTGCCGACGAGGACCTCGCGACCTTCCGTGCCGAGCTCGCCGGGCGCCAGGGCCGGGCCGGCCACGACCGGCGTGACGGGCCCCAGCCGCAGCCGGTCGCCCCGCCACGTCGTCCAGGCGCCAGGCGCCGGCGTGACCCCGCGGATGCGCCGGTCCACGACGTGGGCGGGCAGCGCCCAGTCGACCCGGGCATCGGCCGGCTCCACCTTGGGCGCGAGGCTGATGCCCTCGGCCGGCTGGGGCCGCGGCTCCAGCGCTCCGGCGGCGATGCCGTCGAGCGTGGCCACCAGCAGCTCGGCGCCGCTGACGGCCAGCCGCCCCAGCAGGTCACCGGCCGTGTCGCGCGGGCCGATCACCTCCGTGACGGTGCCGTAGAGCGGGCCGGTGTCCAGGCCGGCCTCCAGCCGGAACGTCGCCGCGCCGGTGATCTCGTCACCGGCCATGATCGCGTGCTGCACGGGCGCCGCGCCCCGCCAGGCGGGCAGCAGCGAGAAGTGCAGGTTGACCCACCCGTGCGCGGGCAGGTCGAGAGCCGCCTGCGGGATCAGCGCCCCGTAGGCGACGACCGGCGCGCAGTCCACGGCGAGGTCGGCCAGCTGCGCCAGGAACTCCGGCTCGCGGGGTGAGCGCGGCTGGAGCACCGGGATGCCGGCGGCGTCGGCGCGCTCGGCCACCGGGGACCGGCTGGACGTGCGGCCGCGTCCGGACCGGGCGTCGGGCCGTGTGAGTACGGCCACCACCTCGTGCTGCGAGGCCAGCAGTGCCTCCAGGGACGGGACCGCGGGGGCCGGGGTGCCGGCGAACAGGACCTTCAGTGCGGGCTCACTTTCACGACGGGCAGATAGGCGGGCACGCCGGCCCACTCCGCAGCCTCGAGCTCGGCGAGCGCCTCGGTACGGGCGACCTCGTCCAGCCGGTCGACGAACAGGACGCCGTCGAGGTGGTCGGTCTCGTGCTGGATCGCGCGGGCCAGCAGCTCGGAACCCTCGACGCGCACCGGGTCGCCGTGCATGTTCCAGCCGGAGGCCACCACGTGCAGGTGGCGCCGGCAGTCGTAGCGCAGCCCCGGGATCGACAGGCAGCCCTCGGGGCCGTCCTGGATCTCCTCGCCCACGGCGACGACGTCGGGGTTGACCAGGTGGCCCACCTCGCCGTCGACGAACCAGGTGAACACGCGCAGGCCGACGCCGATCTGCGGAGCGGCCAGCCCGGCGCCACCGGCGGCGTGCATGGTCTCGGTGAGGTCTGCGACCAGCTGCCGCAGTTCGGCGTCGAAGTCGGCGACCGGGGCCGCCGGGGTGCGGAGCACCGGGTCGCCGTACAGCCGGATGGGGGTCACGCTCACCCGTCGATCGTAGGCGTGACCCCCGTCCGGCTCCTCCGTGTGGGCTCAGCCGGCCAGCGTCACCGCCGACTTGGCGACCTCGAGGTGCGACCCCTGCTCGGTCAGCTGCGCGGCGCCGGCGGCTTCGTCGACCCCCACGGTGGCGGCGAACGCCTGGTCGTGGGTGACGACGGTGCCCTGGAAGTCGACGGCGTCGCCCTCGGTCACCTGGTACGGCGACTCGCCGGCCGCACCGGTCAGCTGGACCCAGACCCGGTCCTGGTCGGAGGACCCGACCCAGAAGCCCTCGTCGGCGGGCACGGACAGCACCTGCACCCCGGTGCCGGTGACCGGCTGGCCGGTGAGGCCGCCGAGCGCGGCGGCGGCGTCGGTACCGGCGGCGAGCTGGAGGACGTCGTCACCGCCCGCGGTCACGATCTGGCCCCCGCCCGCGCCCGCGCCCGCGCCCGCGCCGGCGGCCGGGGCGGACGGCGAGGACGAGCTGGGCGACGAGGACGAGCTGGGCGACGAGGAGGAAGCGGACGACGACGAGGACGAACTCGACGACGTGGACGAGCTGGAGCTCGTGCCGCCCGCGTCGTCGGTCCCGCCGGCCGTGTCGTCGTCGTTCCCGCACTGGCTCAGCAGCAGCGCCGCGATGATCAGGATGCCGACCAGGAGCGCCCCCAGCAGGAGCCCGCGCTTGCGGCCGGCCTTGCGGTCGCCTCCCCCGACGGGCGTGGCACCGGGCGGGTTGTTCGGGTCGGACGACGGGCGTGCTGCAGTCACTGAGGTGCTCCTCGCAAGGGGTTGGCAGGGCAGCCCGCCCTCTACCCGACGGGGCCATCGGCACACTTACGTTGTAAACCGCCCAGCTCAGGCGCGAGGAACATCCTCCAGCGCGACGCGGACGGCGGCCGCCACGTGCAGCGCCGTCGTCGGGAAGGTCGGCACGTCGACGTCGTCGGGCCCGATCAGCAGCTCGATCTCCGTGCAGCCGAGGATCACGCCCTCCGCTCCGCGGGCCACCAGCCGGCCGACCACCTCGCGGTAGGCCTGCCGGGACTCCTCGCGGACGACGCCGAGGACCAGCTCCTCGTAGATGACCCGGTGCACCAGGTCGCGGTCCGCCCGCTCCGGGACGACCACGGCGAGACCGGCCGCGGTGAGCCGGTCGGCCAGGAAGGGCTGCTCCATCGTGTACCGGGTGCCCAGCAGCCCGACCCGGGTGAGGCCGGCGGCCGTGATGGCCTCGGCCGTGCTGTCGCCGATGTGCAGCAGCGGGACCTCGAGGCCGGCGGCGACCGCGTCGGCGACCGCGTGCATCGTGTTGGTGCACAGCAGGACGACGTCGGCGCCGGCGGCCTGCAGGGACCGGGCGTCGGCGGCCAGCAGCTCGCCGGCGCGCGCCCAGTCCCCGGCTTCCTGCAGCCGCGCGATCCCGGCGAAGTCCACCGACAGCAACACGCACCGGGCGGAGTGCAGCCCGCCCAGCTCCTCGCGCACCGCTTCGTTGAGCAGGCGGTAGTACAGCGCGCTGCTCTCCCAGCTCATCCCGCCCAGCAGGCCGATCGTCCGCACGGTCGCATCCTGGCAGGCCGGCGCCGCCTCACACGAGGTCGAGCGGGTCCAGCTGCACGCGCACGTGCTCGGGCACCTTCCTGGCGCTGCGCACGCCCTGCACCGCGGCCAGCGCGTGCGCCAGGACGGCCCCGGAGGCACGGGGCACGCGCACGAGGTAGCGCTCCCGCTCACCCTCCTGCCCCGGGCGTGGCCGCTCGGGCACCGGTCCGAGCAGGTCGGCGCCGTCGGGCAGCCGCAGCGCCTCGAGGAACTCCGCCAGCGCCGCGGGGGAACCGGCCACCGACGCCATGCGGGTCACCGGCGGGAAGCCCAACTCGCGGCGGTCGGAGAGCTCCCGGGCGGCCAGCCAGGCCGGGTCCCACCGCACGAGCGCCTGGACGACGGGGTGGCCGGCGTCGGCCGCGACGACGACGTGCCCGCCCGCCGACGCCGGCCGCACCAGTGCCGCGGCGTTCATCCACCGCCGCAGCGTCTCCTCCCCCGCCCGCAGGTCGGCCCGGCCCAGCAGCGCCCACGAGTCGAGCAGCAGCGCGGCGCCGTAGCCGCCCTCGGCGACCGGCTCGGCGCCCGGTGTCGCCACCACGAGCGACGCCCCGCCCGGCACCGCCGCCAGCACACCCGACGTGCTGCCCGAGGTGCGCACCGCCGCTCCCGGGAACGCCCGCGCCAGCTCCTCGGCGGTCCGGGACTCCCCGATGACCGAGGCGCGCAGCTTCGTCCCGGAGCAGTGCGGGCAGTCGAAGGTGGCCGCCGGGCGCGCGCACCAGCGGCAGGCCGGGATCCGCTGGCCGCCCGGACCCGGCCGCGGCGAGATGCCCAGGGGCCCGGCGCAGTGCGCGCAGCGCGCCGGCGCCCGGCAGCGCGCGCAGGCCAGCGAGGGCACGTACCCGCGGCGGGGCACCTGGACCAGCACGGGGGTGTCGGCGGCCAGCGCCCTGCGCGCCGCCTCGTGGGCCAGCGACGGCAGCCGGGCCGACCGCGCCGCGGCGTCGCGGGCCAGCTCGAAGTCCTCGCCCAGCGCCTGCACCCGCGGCGCGGCGGCACGCAGCACGGTGCGGTCGGCGACCAGCTCGTGCGCCCACCCCGACTCCACCAGCAGGGCGCCCTCGGCCGTCCGCGAGGTGCCGGCGACGACGGCGGCGCAGTCGTCCAGCCACGCCCGCTGCACCAGCACGTCACGCGCGTGCGGATAGGGCGCCCGCTCCTCGGAGTGCAGGTCGTCGCCGTCGTCCCAGACGACCACCAGACCCAGGTCGCGGACGGGCGCGAACATGGCCGCCCGCGTGCCCAGCACGACCTGCGCCGCGCCCCGCGACGCCGCCAGGAACGAGCGGTACCGCTTCTCCGGCGAGTCGTCGGCGCGCAGCACCGTGTACGAGTGCGCCGGCAGCAGGGCGGCCGCGGCCGCGGCGAGCCTGTCCAGGTCCTTGCCGTCGGGAACGACCACCAGCGCGCCCCGCCGTCCCGACAGCGCGGCGCGGCAGAGCTCCAGCAGCCGGGTGGGCCAGTCCTCCCCCGGCAGCGCCGTCCACACCGCCCGGGCCGGGCGGCCCTCGGCGAGCGCGTCCAGCAGCGCCGGCCCGGCCGGGTAGCGGGCGAACCCGGCGGGGTCCGGCGGCTCGGGCAGCGCGTCCGGCGTCGGGGTCTCCCGCTTCTCGGCGGCACCCCGGCGCGGCGGAAGGGCCAGCCGCAGCACGTCGCTGGCCGTTCCGGCGTAGCGGTCGGCCACCGTGCGCACCAGCCGGGCCACCTGCGGGGTGAGCACCGGCTCGCCGGAGGGCACGTGCGACAGCGGCTGCAGGGAGCCGGAGAAGTCTGTGGTGTCGCCGAGCTCCCAGACGACGCCGTCGACCAGCCGGCCGTGGAACCGCACGCGCACCCGGCAGCCGGCCCGCACAGTGTCGGCGAGCTTCTCCGGCACGGCGTAGTCGAACGGCCGGTCCAGGTGCGCCAGGGGCACGTCGACGACGACCTGGGCCACCCGCGGCGTGCGCGGGTGGCCCGGGTCGTCAGCGGGCTCGACGGCCCCGGTGCAGGGGCCCGCCGCGAGCTCGCGAGTGGTGGGGGGCAGCGGGGTCCTTCAGCAGGGCGGTCAGGCGCCCACGGCCGCACGCAGGGCGTCGACGCGGTCGAGGCGCTCCCACGGCAGGTCCACGTCGGTGCGGCCGAAGTGACCGTAGGCCGCCGTCGGGGCGTAGATCGGGCGCAGCAGGTCCAGGTCGCGCACGATCGCGCCCGGGCGCAGGTCGAACACCGTGGTGATCGCCTTCTCCAGCACGTCGTCGGCGACGGTGCCGGTGCCGAAGGTCTCGACGAACAGCCCGACCGGGTGCGCGGCGCCGATGGCGTAGGCCACCTGCACCTCGCAGCGCTTGGCGAGCCCGGCGGCGACGACGTTCTTGGCCACCCAGCGCATCGCGTAGGCCGCGGAGCGGTCGACCTTCGACGGGTCCTTGCCCGAGAAGGCACCGCCGCCGTGCCGGGCCATGCCGCCGTAGGTGTCGACGATGATCTTGCGGCCGGTCAGCCCGGCGTCGCCCATGGGGCCACCGATGACGAACTTGCCGGTCGGGTTCACCAGCAGCCGGTAGCCGTCGGTGGGCAGGCCGAGGGCGGCCAGCTCGGGCTCGACGACGAGCTCCTTGATGTCGGGCGCGAGCAGCTGCTCGATGGAGATGTCCTCGGCGTGCTGCGAGGAGACCACCACGGTGTCGACGGCGACCGGCTTGTCGTCCTCGTAGACGACGGTGACCTGGGTCTTGCCGTCGGGGCGCAGGTAGGGCACCGAGCCGTCCTTGCGCACGGCCGACAGCCGGCGGGCCAGGCGGTGGGCCAGCGCGATCGGCAGCGGCATGAGCTCGGGGGTCTCGTCGGTGGCGTACCCGAACATCAGCCCCTGGTCACCGGCGCCCTGGAGCTCGATCTCGTCGTCGGCCGAGCCGGTGGTGCGGGCCTCGTAGCCGGTGTCGACGCCCTGGGCGATGTCGGGCGACTGCGCGCCGATGGAGACGCTGACGCCGCAGGACGCACCGTCGAAGCCCTTGCGGGAGGAGTCGTAGCCGATCCGCAGGATGGTCTCGCGGACGATCTCGGCGATGTCGACGTAGCCGGCGGTGGTGACCTCGCCGGCGATGTGCACCTGGCCGGTCATGATCAGCGTCTCGACGGCGACGCGGCTCTTGGGGTCCTGGGCGAGCATGGCGTCCAGGATCGAGTCGCTGATCTGGTCGGCGATCTTGTCCGGGTGCCCCTCGGTGACCGACTCGGACGTGAAGAGGCGGCGTGGCATTCGGTACTCCTGGGTCGCGGGACACGAGACGGCGAGCCGCCCGGTGGCACGACTCGTGGAGGCACGTTACCCGGACGCGACCGGCCGGCCGTCGGCGCGGGTGGCGGTGGTCGTCGCAGCCGCGCCACGCCCCCCGAGGAGGAGGCGACCCCGCCCCGGCCGCGTGAAACGGCCAGGAACGGGGCCTGGGTCCGCCGCTCATGGCGAGTGGGCGGAGGACTTGACCCAGACGGTACGTGCCGCTCGTCCGACCGATCTGTGCACGGGGTCCCTGCCGACGCCGCCTCGTGCAACACGAGGCGCGGCGCGAGCATCCCCGCAGACCTTTCCTGGGCGCGCCCACTAGACAGGTGCTCTGACTAGAGGGACTGTGTACTCGTGACCGTTTCCGCGCAGCCGAGTGAATGGCTCCGCGGGGTCCTCGAGCTGTGCGTGCTGCGCGTCATCGCCGAGGGACCCACCTACGGCTACGCCATCGCCGCCCGACTGGCCGCCGCCGGATTCGGTGACGTGAAGGGCGGCACCCTCTATCCGCTGCTGGCCCGGCTGGAGAAGAACCTGCTGGTCACCGTGGTCTGGCGGACCGGGGACGGGGGGCCGGAACGCAAGTACTTCACGCTCACCGACGCCGGGCACCGCGAACTCGAGCACGGCCTGGACCGGTGGCAGGCCTTCTCCACCCGGGTCACCGACCACCTGTCGGCCGCCGACGCCACCATTCCGAGGAGCAGACCGTGAACGAGACCCCGCGCGTCCAGGAGCCGCACCAGGAAGTCTGGCAGCGCCCCTTCGTCCTGGCCCAGCAGGAGTGGTGCGGCGCGTTCGTGCTCGAGCTGAGGCTGCGCGAGGTCCCCGGCCCGGTGATCGGGGAGCGCCTGGCGGAGGTGGAGCGGCACTGCGCGGAGAGCGGTGAGACGCCGGCCGGTGCGTTCGGCGATGCGACGTCCTACGCCCGGCAGATCGACGTGGAGAGCTCGCCGGAGCGGGTGTCCGGCGCCTGGACGATCGCGGCGCTGGGCGCGGCGCAGGTCGTCGCCCTGATCGTGGGTACCGCAGCCACCCGGACCTGGGCCGAGGGCGGCGTCCTGACCTGGAACGCCGTCCAGGTCGCCTGCCTCGCCCTGGTCCTGCTCGTGGTGCTGGCCGTCCCCCGACTGGTCCGTCCGCTGATCACCCACACGTGGGTGGTCGGCCCCGCCGTGGTTGCCCTCGTCGTGCTGGCCTCGCTGGGCTCGGCGGTGTCCGGCCGGTTCGTGACGTCGTCGGTCCTGCCCGTGCCGGCGGCCGTGGTGGCCGTCGGGTTGTTCGGCGTGGTCGTGGTCCTGGCCTGGCTCGAGTACCGGGAGCTGGCGACCGACGACCTGGTCACCTCACCGCTGACCCCCGCTGCGGGCGACGGGGCGCAGCAGGTCCGGCGCCGCTGGAACGCGCTCGTGCCGACGGCGCTGGCCCCGGTCTGCTACCTCGCCCTGGGGGCCGTTCCCTGGTTCGTGGGCTGAGCCTCGTCGCCGGGCCGCGATGGGCCCCCAGGGCGAGCTCCGGGCCGTGCTGGGCCCAGCGGACGGGTCAGCGGCCCGTCAGCCGGGCTGCCGCCACGGTCCAGATTCCGGCGGCGATGCCGTCCTTGGGGCCGAGCGCGATCTCGGTCGCCGACCCGTCGGCGGCGAGGACCACGACGGCGTTGTCCGCCCGGCCGAACACCTGCCCGGCGGAGACGTCGTTGACCACCAGCAGGTCGCACCCCTTGCGGGCCAGCTTCGCGCGGGCGTGGGTGAGCACGTCGGCGTCGGCGTCCCCGGTCTCGGCGGCGAAACCGATGATCAGCTGCCCGGGCCGGCGCTTCGCCACCAGTTCGGCGAGGACGTCGGGGTTGCGGACCAGGGGGACGGAGTCCGGCTCCCCGGCCGAGTCCTTCTTCATCTTCGCGCCGGCGACGGCGGCCGGCCGGAAGTCCGCGACCGCGGCGCTCATGACCACGACGTCGGAGTCCGCGGCCTCGGCATGCATCGCCGCGCGCAGCTCCTCGGCCGTGCCCACGGGGACGACCCGGACGCCGAACGGCGCGGGGAGTTCGACGTTGGCGGCCACGAGCACGACCTCGGCACCGCGGGCGGCGGCGACCCGGGCCAGCGCCCAGCCCTGCTTGCCCGACGAGCGGTTGCCCAGGTAGCGGACCGGGTCCAGCGGCTCACGGGTACCGCCGGCGCTGATGACCACCCGCCGGCCGGTCAGGTCGTGCGCCAGCGCGGACGCCCCGGAACCCAGCACCACGGTCGCCAGGGCGGCGATGTCGGCGGGCTCGGGGAGCCGTCCGGGCCCCGAGTCGGGGCCGGTGAGCCGGCCGACCGCGGGCGGCAGCACGACCGACCCGCGACGGCGCAGGGTGGCGACGTTGTCCTGCGTGGCCGGGTGCAGCCACATCTCGGTGTGCATGGCCGGCACGAACACCACCGGGCAGTGCGCGGTGAGCAGCGTGGCGGTGAGCAGGTCGTCGGCGCGGCCGGCCGCGGCGCGGGCCAGCAGGTCGGCGGTGGCCGGGGCCACGACGACGAGGTCGGCCGTCTGACCGATGCGCACGTGGGCCACCTCGTCGACGTCGGACCAGACGTCGGTGGTGACCGGGTTCCCCGACAGCGCCTCGAAGGTGGCGGCTCCGACGAAGTGCAGTGCCGACGGCGTGGGGACGACGCGGACGTCGTGCCCCGCCTCGGTGAGCGCGCGCAGCAGCAGGGCCGCCTTGTACGCGGCCACGCCTCCGCTGACGCCGAGCACGATCCGACTCATGGGCTCATCCTGCCGCAGACACGACGACGCCCCCGGCCGGAGCCGGGGGCGTCGTCATCAGTTCTGGGGTGGCCGGCCTAGTTCTCGCCGGCGGTGTGGGTCAGCAGGCCCTCGTTGATCTCGCGGAGCGCGATCGACAGGGGCTTCTCCTGCGGAGCGGTGTCCACCAGCGGGCCGACGTACTCCAGCAGGCCCTCGGAGAGCTGGCTGTAGTAGGCGTTGATCTGGCGCGCGCGCTTGGCGGCGAAGATGACCAGCCCGTACTTGCTGCTGGTGCGCTCGAGCAGCTCGTCGATCGGCGGGTTGGTGATGCCCTCGGGGGCAGGTGCGACTCCGGACACGGGCGGGCGTGCTCCTCAGACGTAGGCGGGAGGAAGCGTCCGGCGGGGCCGCCGGCGATGCTCTTCCTCGTGGGCGCTACTCCCCCGGCACGAGTCCGGGCGAGGGCGCAGTCAGCAAGCCTACCAACTCGTCAGCCGCGCGGGCGACGTCGTCGTTGACGACCACCACGTCGAACTCCCCCGCGGCGTCCAGCTCGGCCTGCGCGATCGCCAGCCGGGCCTCCTGGACCGCCACCGGTTCCGAGCCCCGGCCGGCCAGCCGGCTCTGCAGCTCCGCCCAGGACGGCGGGGCCAGGAAGACCAGCTGCGCCTCCGGAGCCCGGGCCCGCACCTGCCGCGCGCCCTGCAGCTCGATCTCGAGCAGGGCCGGCGAGCCGGCGGCCAGCCGCTCGCGCACCGGGGCGGCCGGGGTGCCGTAGCGGTTGCCGGCGTACTCGGCCCACTCCAGCAACCCGTCGGAGGCGATCAGCCGGTCGAACTCGGCGTCGGAGACGAAGTGGTAGTGGACACCGTGGACCTCCCCCGTGCGGGGGCGACGCGTGGTCGCGGACACCGACACCCACACGTCGGGGTGCCTGCGCCGGACCTCGGCGACCACGGTGCCCTTGCCGACCCCGGAGGGCCCGGAGAGCACGGTGAGCCGTGCCGGTGCGTTCGATCCCACTCGTCGTCCTCGTCCGGGTCGTGCGTCCGCGCGTGCCGGGACGGGGTCAGCCGGCCTGGTCGCCGCCGAACTCCGTCTCCAGCGCACGGCGCTGGTTGGCGCCCAGCCCCCGCACGCGGCGCGTCGGGGAGATCTCCAGGCGCTCCATGATCTTCGCAGCCCGCGCCTTGCCGACTCCCGGGAGGGACTCCAGGACCGCCGACACGCGCATCTTGCCGATCACCTCGTCGGACTCGCCCTGCTTGAGGACGTCGCCGACGGTCGCACCCTTGCTCTTGAGCCGCTCGCGCAGCTCGGCGCGCGCCTTGCGGGCAGCGGCGGCCTTCTCGAGCGCGGCGGCGCGCTGCTCCGGGGACAGGTCGGGAAGGGGCATGGTGCAACCCAATCGTGTCGTCGCCGGCATGGCTGCCGGCGGTTGCTGTTCGCGGATTCGAGGGACGTACGGCGGTGCGGGACGAGCCTCGCGACCTGCGCAGTCTCGGGCAAATCCGCAGGTCACGACACCATGCGTCGTCTCCGCCCGGCCGGCGCCCGGCGCGTTCACCCGCAGTTCACCACCGTGCTCACCGACTGTCATCGTCGCAGGTCAAGGGAGAATATAGACGGAGCTGTTTCGAATGGCCGGCGGACGACAGATCGGCCGCACCGCTCCGACACGCCCGCTGTCCGACACGCCGGAGGGCGGAGCTCGCCGCCCGCTCTCAGCCGGCGAGCGTCGCCGACCAGCGGTCGGCGGCCGCGCGCAGGGCGGCGCCGTCCGGACCGGCCGCGAGGACGTCGCGCGAGACGGTGGGCACCACCAGCGTCCCGGCAGCGAAGAGCCGCCGCAGGTCCTCGGGCGAGCCGCCCTGGGCACCGAGGCCCGGCGCCAGCACCGGCCCGCCCAGACCGGTGAGGTCCACGTCGAGCTCCCGCAGCGTGGCCCCGACGACGACGCCGAAGGAGCCGGCCGGCGTCCCGGCGTTCCAGCCGCGCACGGTGTCGACGACGCGCTGTGCGACCGACGGCGATCCCACGAGCTGGAGGGTGCCCGCGTCCGGGTTGCTGGTGCGCGCCAGCACGAACAGGCCGCCGCCGTGCTCGCGGGCGGTGTCCACGGCCGGCTGCAGCGACCCCGGCCCGAGGTAGGGGCTGACCGTCATCGCGTCGGCGGCCAGCGGGTGGTCCGGGCGCAGGTAGTCGGCGTAGGCGTCCATCGTGGAGCCGATGTCGCCGCGCTTGGCGTCCAGCAGCACCAGCGCGCCGGCGGCCCGGGCCCGCGCCACGCCGTCCTCCAGGACGGCGAGGCCCCGGGAGCCGTGCCGCTCGTAGAAGGCCAGCTGCGGCTTGAGCACGGCGACCGAACCGGCCAGGGCGTCGACGACGGCGTCGGTGAACCGCGCCAGGCCGTCGGGGCTGTCGGGCAGCCCCCAGCGCTCCAGGAGCGGCGGGTGCGGGTCGATGCCCACGCACAGCGGGCCGCGGGCCATCACCGCCTCGGCGAGGCGCTGTCCGAACGGCTGGGTCACGGGCCCTCCAGGGCTCGGGGCAGGGTGGTCCCCAGCTCGGCGACGCAGGCGGCCGCCAGGAAGGGGTCGGCGAACGCGCCGGCCGCGGACTGCACGGCGTCCGCGCCGAGGCCGAACAGCGCCTCGAACGAGGCGGGATCGGTGACCCCACCCATGGCGAGGACGTCGAAGGGCGCCCCGCCCGCATCGCGCAGCGCGACCAGCCGGCGGGTGAAGTCCAGGGCCGGCTCCCGCACCGCGATGCCGGACAACCCGGCGAGCTCGCGCCCGGGGAAGGTCGGCGTGCCGTCGCGGCGGCGCACCCGGCTCTGCACGGTGTTGATCCCCGCGATGCCGTCGACGAGAGGAGCCAGCTCAGGGACGAGCGCGCTCAGCCGCGGCTCGTCCAGCCAGGACAGCTTGGCCACCAGCCCGGTGCGGTCGTCCAGCGCCCGGCGCACGGTGTCCACCACGGTCACGGTCGCATCGGGGTCCAGGCACAGCGGCGGCTTCACACCGGTTGCGGTCCGGTCGAGCGTGTTCGGGCAGGAGAGGTTGAGCTCCACCACCGACGCCCCGGCCTCCTGGGCCAGAAGCGCCGTGCGGGCGAAGTCGGCGGCGAGGTCGGCGACCCGGCCGGTGCCGTCGGGGTCCTCCCCCATCACGCTCACCAGCAGCAACTGCTCGTCACCGACGGCGCGCAGCGCCCGCTCCAGATCGGCCATCCACTCCGCCGGCTCCGGGGAGGGGACGCCGAAGGAGTTGACGCTGCTGACCGCCGGGTTGCCCGGGGGCACCCAGTCCCACGGATCGGCGACGACGTCGGCGTCAGCCCCCGGGGGCAGGCTCGCGGTCTCCCGCGCGGCGAACACCCAGTTCGGCTGCTCGTTGGGCGGATGGGCCCGGCCGCGGACCGTCTTGTAGGTCAGCACGTTCCAGCCGTTGGCGACGTTGTGCCGCACCCAGGCCTCGCTGCCGTTGAGGACGCAGGCCGGCACGCCGATCGGGAAGCCGATCCGGCGCCCCAGCAGCGACCAGCGCCGGTTCCCCGCCGTGGGCCGCTCGGGCCGCCGGGGACCCAGTGGGCGGGCAAGGTTGTCCCGGAAGCCGCCCAGCAGGTCGTACATGGGGCTGAGCACGCCGTGGGCGGCCAGCAGGTCGGCCTGCCCGGCGAGGTACAGCACCCGGGTCAGCAGCGGCAGGTCGCCGCCGTCGACCGCCCCGGACGCGAGCCGCCCGGCCAGTCCCTCGACCTCGGCCGCGAGCGCGTCCAGCTCCGCCCGGGGCGGCTGCCCGAACCCGGTGATTCCCGCGAGGAACGCCGCGGGCAGCCCCGCGACCAACCCGCGGCCCACGACGTCGTCGCGCAGGCGCCGGACGGCGTCCGGCGACGACGTCGTCACGGCCCGGTTCCCGCGAAGGTGCTGGGGCCGCCGTGCGTGCCCCCGGCCAGCGCGGCGTGCACCTCCTGCAGGCTGCGCACCCCGATGCCGCCCTGGCGCAGCGCCTCGATCCCCTGCACCACGGCGGCCATGCCCTGCACCGTCGTGATGCACGGGATGCCGGCGGACACCGCGGCAGTGCGGATCTCGTAGCCGTCCAGCCGCGGCCCGCTGTTGCCCGGCGCCCCGAACGGCGTGTTCAGGACCATGTCGACGTCGCCGGCGAGGATCGCCTCGACGACGTTGCCCGGGCCCTCGCTGAACTTGCCGACGACCTCCGCGGCCACGCCGTTGCGCCGCAGGACCTGCGCGGTGCCGGCGGTGGCCAGGATGCGGAAGCCGAGATCGGCCAGCCGCTTCACCGGGAAGATCGCCCCGCGCTTGTCGCGGTTGGCCAGCGACACGAAGACCGTGCCGGCCGTGGGCAGCGAGCCGTAGGCGGCGGCCTGCGACTTGGCGAAGGCGGTGCCGAACTCGGTGTCCAGGCCCATGACCTCGCCGGTGGACTTCATCTCCGGGGAGAGCAGGGTGTCGACGCCGTGGCCCTCGACGGTGCGGAAGCGGTTGAAGGGCAGGACCGCCTCCTTGACCGCGATCGGCGCGCCCTCGGGGAGGTCGGTGCCGTCGCCGGTCGCCGGCAGCACACCGGAGGCACGCAGCTCCGCGACGGTCTCCCCCACCGCGATGCGGGCCGCGGCCTTGGCCAGCTGCACCGCCGTGGCCTTGGAGACGAAGGGCACCGTGCGGCTGGCGCGCGGGTTGGCCTCGATGACGTAGAGGATGTCGTCCTTGATCGCGTACTGGACGTTCATCAGCCCGCGGACGCCGATCCGCTCGGCCAGCTGCTCGGTGGCCGCCCGGATCTTGAGCAGGTCCGCGGTCCCCAGCGTGATCGGGGGCAGGGCGCACGCCGAGTCACCGGAGTGGATGCCGGCCTCCTCGATGTGCTCCATGACCCCGCCCAGGTACAGGTCGGTGCCGTCGTAGAGCGCGTCCACGTCGATCTCGACGGCGTCCTCGAGGAACCGGTCGACGAGCACGGGGTGGTCGACGCTGACGTCGGTCGCCTTGGCGATGTAGGCCTCCAGCGTGGCGTCGTCGTAGACGATCTCCATGCCGCGGCCGCCGAGCACGTAGGAGGGCCGGACCAGCACCGGGTAGCCGATGTCGGCCGCGATGGCCCGCGCCTCGGCGAAGGTCGTGGCCATCCCGTGCTTGGGCGCCAGCAGCCCCGTGTCGGAGAGCACCCGGCTGAACGCCCCGCGGTCCTCGGCGTCGTCGATCGCCTCGGGCGAGGTGCCCAGGACCGGCACGCCGGCGTCCTTGAGCCGCTGCGCCAGGGCCAGCGGCGTCTGCCCGCCGAGGGTGCAGATGACCCCGGCCACCGGGCCGGCGGCGCGCTCGGCCTCGACCACCTCGAGCACGTCCTCGAAGGTCAGCGGCTCGAAGTACAGGCGGTCGGCGGTGTCGTAGTCGGTGGAGACGGTCTCGGGGTTGCAGTTGACCATCACCGCCTCGTAGCCGGCGTCCTGCAGCGCCAGGACCGCGTGCACGCAGGAGTAGTCGAACTCGATGCCTTGCCCGATCCGGTTCGGTCCGGAGCCCAGGATCAGCACCGCCGGCTTCTCGCGCGGTTCGACCTCGGTCTCCTCGTCGTAGGAGGAGTAGTGGTACGGCGTGCGGGCGGCGAACTCCCCGGCGCAGGTGTCGACGGTCTTGTAGACCGGCCGGATGCCCTGCCGCCAGCGCAGCGACCGGACGCCGTCCTCACCGGCCAGCTCCGGCCGCAGCGCGGCGATCTGCCGGTCGGACAGGCCGAACCGCTTCGCCCGGCGCAGCACCTCGGGCGTGAGGGACGGCGCGTCGCTGACGTCGGCGGCCACTTCGCGGACCAGCGCGATCTGGTCGACGAACCACGGGTCGAACCCGCTGGCCTCGGCGACCTGCTCGACGGTCGCGCCGGCGGCGAGCGCCTGCTCGGCGACGTACAGCCGGCCGTCGACCGGCGTCCGCAGGGTCTCGAGCAGCTCCTCGGCCGTCCGGGAGTCTTCTGGCCCGGTCCAGAAGCCGGCGACCTTGGTCTCGGTGGACCGCATCGCCTTGCCCAGCGCCTCGGCGAAGTTGCGGCCCATCGACATGACCTCGCCGACGCTCTTCATCGTCGTGGTCAGCCGGGGGTCGGCACCGGGGAACTTCTCGAAGGCGAACCGCGGGATCTTCACGACGACGTAGTCCAGCGTCGGCTCGAACGCGGCCGGGGTGACCCCGGTGATGTCGTTGGTGATCTCGTCGAGGGTGTAGCCGATGGCGAGCTTCGCGGCGATCTTGGCGATCGGGAAGCCGGTGGCCTTCGACGCCAGCGCGCTGGACCGGGAGACCCGCGGGTTCATCTCGATGACGACCAGCCGGCCGTCGGCAGGGTTGACGGCGAACTGGATGTTGCAGCCGCCGGTGTCCACCCCGACCTCGCGGAGCACGGCGATGCCGACGTCGCGCATCTTCTGGTACTCGACGTCGGTGAGCGTCATCGCCGGGGCGACGGTCACCGAGTCACCGGTGTGCACGCCCATCGCGTCGATGTTCTCGATCGAGCAGATGACCACCACGTTGTCGCTGCGGTCGCGCATCAGCTCGAGCTCGTACTCCTTCCAGCCCAGCACCGACTCCTCGATGAGGACGGTGTGCACCGGGGAGTCGGCCAGCCCGTGGGAGGCCATCCGGCGGAGCATCGCCTCGTCGGTGGCGAAGCCCGAGCCCAGGCCGCCCATGGTGAAGCTGGGCCGGATGACGACGGGGTAGCCGACCTCCTCGGCGGTGGCCAGCGCCTCCTCGACGGTGGAGCACACCGTCGAGCGCGGGGCGTCGGCGCCGATGGAGCGGACGATGTCCTTGAACAGCTGCCGGTCCTCGCCGCGGTTGATCGCGTCGACGTCGGCGCCGATGAGCTGGACGCCGTACTTCTCCAGCACACCGTTCTCGTACAGGCCGATGGCGATGTTGAGCGCCGTCTGCCCGCCGAGGGTGGCCAGCAGCGCGTCGGGGCGCTCCTTGGCGATGACCTTCTCGACGAACTCCGGGGTCAGCGGCTCGATGTAGGTGGCGTCGGCGACCTCGGGGTCGGTCATGATCGTCG
>Ga0210040_10005418_pt1 | contig 16264 bp, 5 predicted proteins | sample CryGeyCG12114_NA_FD_185462 | JGI IMG/M metagenome (GOLD analysis project Ga0210040, IMG submission 185462) | Groundwater microbial communities from aquifer - Crystal Geyser CG19_WC_8/21/14_NA (SPAdes) (version 2) | ecosystem: Environmental > Aquatic > Deep subsurface > Groundwater | place: USA... | reverse complement strand
GTACTAGAAAGCTATAAACTAAGTAATTATATACTTATACTAAACGCACTAAGAAGTAATTTAGTATAAGAATAATAATAAACTAGATCTTATAATATATAGAGATATATTATTTACTAATAATCTAAAGATATACTAATCTTCTTATAGATATATAGCTATAATATTTAGTAAACTAGTAATCTAGAAAACTACTAAGTAGATAACTATTATTACTTCTACTACTAAAGCTAAGCTATTTATACTAGAATATACTACTAAAGAAATAATAGTATTTAAGCGTTTTTTTAAAGACTTAATACTTAATTTAAGTAAGCTTTAGAACGTTTAGTATAATAATTAGTAGATAATTAAACTAGTAGTAAAGAAGAATAAATAGATTATAATATACTTATACTATATTAATATCTAGAATATATAGCTATAATAAAAGTATACGTAAAGATTATTCTTAGTAGAGTACTTAGAAATAAACTCTATACTTACTAATAAGCTTACTAAATTACTTATATATTAGTAATTTAATTACTTTAAAAAGTAGCTAAACTTTAAAGATATAAGTAAGATAGTTATAATTATAAATAAAGAATAATAGTAAAGAGGAGATTATTTATAGTTATAAAAAATTACTTTTAGTACTACTAATTAAAGAAGATTAAGTAAACTTAACTTCTTAAAAAGAAAGTAGCTAAGTATAAAGCTTATAGCTTAATTTTTTTTAAAAAAAGTATAAGAATAAAAGAAAGAAATAAAAGAAACCTTAATTAAGAATAAGAACTTAATATCTATAACTACTTCTACTACTATTACGCTTTTTTAAAAACTTCTAAATTATCTAGTTAATATTATTATAGAGCTAAGTAGTCTTAAGTAAGTATATATATATCTAATTAGAGTTATATATAAATATCTTTTTATAAGTAAAGTAAGTATAGTAAGCTAAAGAGACTACTAGATTATTATTAAGGCTTTTAGTAACATACTTATTATAAGGATTACTATAGCTAATATAGTAAGTAAGTAGTACTTTAACTAACTAACGTATATAGCTAAATAACTACTTAAAATATAGCTAAGTATACTAATTACTAAGGTTATAGTTAATAAGCTAGAAGCGTAGATAATTAAAAAAGCTTATAGTATTTATAGCTTAAGTAAATTAGTAAATAGTATATACTTAAGTAATAAGCTTACATTTAGAAATTACTAAAGCTATTAATACTAAAGCTACTTATACTAAAGTACTTAACGCTTAAGATACTTATATAAATAATATTAAGTAAGCTTAAGTAGCTACTAATAGCTAAGCTACTATTACTAAAGCTAACTAAAAGCTTACTAAGTACTATTTAGTAAAAGAAGTAAAGAAGCTATTATAAGTATAGTAGATAATTAAAGTATCTAGAATACTTACTACTAATTAGTTATATAAAGTATCTTAACTACTTATATAGCCTTAAAGTTAGCTTTAGTATTATTAATTATAGTAAAGATATACTAGTAGCTTTATAAAAAAGCCTTAGTTTAGAAAAAGTTAGAAAAAATTAAATAAGTTAAAGATTATTATATATATTAGTTTACTTAAGACTTTTAAAGTTACTAGTAATAAAAGAGTAAATAGTACTAAAATTAGTAAAACGCCTAAATAGTATTAGTAAAGAAGAAAAAAGTAAAAGATTAGTTTTATATAGTAAAATATAAGTATAAAGTATACTTAATATAATACTTACTATTTATACTAATATAGTTATAGTACTTAATACTAGTTTAACTATTCTAGATCTTCTTAATATAAAGCTAGTAGTAGTTACTATATAGCTTACTAATATTAAGAAGCTAAGTAATAAGAGCTTTATCTTTACTCTTAGATAGAGTTAGAATTAGAAAAGCGCTAGATATCTAATTATTAAGTAGAGCTTAGCTATAATAAGCTAAGTAGTAAAGCGTTTCTAATAGTAACTCTAGAAGCTATAATAGAAAAGCTATATAAGCTTAGCCTTATTAGTAAAAGTACTTATTATTAGTAAGCTAAGCGTTAAATTATTATCTAAGAAGCTATATATAATTAGTAAAAAGATTAAGAAGTACTTAAGTATACTTACTATATTAGAAGATAATATTAAAAGTAGTAAGTAGAAGTTAAGAAGTTAAGAGCTCTAATATATCTCTCTTAGAAGTTAGATTAGAGCGCTAGCTTAGTAAGCTATTATTATAATTTTACTATAAATAGAATATATAATTATACTACTTTTACTATTAGGCCTTTTAGTAATTATAAATATTATATAAATAACTAATTAGCTACTTACCTTAAAGCACTTAGTATAAAGAGCTAGCTATATAATAGTAGCTAAAAGATATATTTAATCTTACTTTATAGTATAAAAGATTATAAGCTAAGTAAGCTTAACTACTTCTACTTTTATAGTCTACTTATTTCTAAGTAAGTAGACTAGAAAGTATATTATAGTATAGAAGTTTAAGCTAAAGTAGATTATAAGATTAAGCCTAAAGGTTTAGTAATTAAGGCCCTCTAAAAGAAGAGTATATATACTAGATTTTTATTTAATCTTTTCTTAAGTAGTTATCTAATTAATACACTTATTTTAATCTAAGTTCTAAGTTTACTTAGCTCTAATAAGCTTATAGTACTATCTTAGAAAGGTCTTATTTATATAGATTCTACTTATTAGTAATAGCTTTATTATATACTACTATATATTTACGTATACTTACTATAATAGATATAACTATTATCTATAGAAAGTCCTTATAAGCTTATAAGGCTTCTACTAGTTATTTACTACTTTATATAAGTAAATTAGAAACTTATAGATTATTATCTAGGCCTATAGGGTAGTCTTAACTTATTAAGATCTTAAATAGTTTATTTAGAGTAGGCTTATATAGTACCTTTAATTAGATCTAGTAGCTACTACTAAATATAAAGTAAATAATAGTATAGTTCTAGTAGCTAACTACTTTAAAGTAACTATTATTAATATCTAAGCTAAAATATTTAAGTTCTAAAGTTATAGGTACTTTAGCGATTAATTTATTAAGTAGACTATCCTCTATATCTATAGGCTAAAGAGAGCTAATAAAGGTACTCTTATAGTATATTATTATTAATTATTATATATTATACTTTAGTTTATTTAGCTTTTAGCTTATAGTTTTATTAGTTTCTTATATCTTAAGTTTAGGCTTCTTACTTTTACGTAGAGCTAGTAGTCCTATTAGACTAGATAATAGGCCTATAGCGCTACTTATCTTATTATCTCTATTAGACTACTAAGCTATACTTATATATATCTCTTATAAAGATTATAAGTAAGTTATTTATAACTATATATAGTTTAGTAACTAATTTATAGTCTAGCGTTCTTACTACTACTAAAGAGTAAGCTTAATCTCTCTTCCTTTATATTATAATAACCTTTAGTAATAAAAAAGTAAGCTCCTTAGCCTCTACTTCTAACTAGCTAGTTTATAATAAAGAGCTTCTAGTATATATCTCCTCTACTTATATATATCTTAGTTATAGTTTATTAATAGCTCTTTAGTAAGCGTTTTAGTATAGCTCTAATCTATAGATTATATAGTAATTATTCTAGAGTTAGTCTTATTATTATTCTATAAGCGCCTTACGTACTAAGCTAATATAGTAGATAGGTCTAGGTAAAAGTTAACCTTATATAGTATAAAAGAGCTATATAAGTTATATAAGAGATTAGATAGTTAATAGATTTATTCTATAAGTAAGATATAAGGTATAAAGCCCTATAGAAGGATCTATAGTTTAATATTTATAGCGCTAAGCTACTAGTTACTAGTACCTAACTAGTGTAGAGACTAGCGTAGACTCTAAAGAATACTAAAGTTAAGTAGATCTATTATATAACTATACTTCTTTCTTTAAATTAAATTTATTACTTAGGTATAAGTATAATAAAAGTAGATAAGAACGTAAAATATATTATTTAACTTATTATAAAATATGTATAAAGATTATAAATTAGTCTACTTTTTAAAAATTCTATATAATATTTAATAGCTATATAAGATAATATAACTACTCTATAGAAGAAAGTGCTTATAAGAAATTTAAAGAAGTACTTATAATAGTATAAATAAAAACTTATAAAAGTATAATAAGTACTTATATTAGCTTAAAATAGTACTTATATTAGCTTAACTAAGTACTTATAATAAGCTTACTTAAATTTTACTTAAAATAAAGATACTTAATAAAACTAGACTTAGCTATTAATCTATATTCTTAATATAAATTTAACCTAAATCTAGAGGTAAAGTAGTACTAAAACCTTATTACTTAGTAATCTTTATAATAGTAAAATTTATTTATAGTATTTAGTATAATTACTTATAAAAAGCTTATAAGAAAACTAATAAGCTTTAAAAATAAAGTTTACTACTCTTTATATATAAATTTTATAAGCTACTTAAAAAAGCTCTACTTAAGTATAAGTATAAGTATAAGTATAAGTATAAGTATAAGTATAAGTATAAGTATAAGTATAAGTATAAGTATAAGTATAAGTATAAGTATAAGTATAAGTATAAGTATAAGTATAAGTATAAGTATTAAGTACTAAAATAATAAACTAAACGAATTAATATAAAGCTTTTTAACTCTTTATAGGTTAAAGTAGAAAATTACTAAATTAATTTATCTAATATTAATGCTTATATAATATAGTATAGTTTTCTACCTTATATAATAGAGCTCTAAAGTAGATATATTTTAATATACTTTTACTAATTTAGTATTTTAATATTAAGTAATAAAACTCTAAGTTTCTAAATAGTAAAACTTACTTAGTTTAAGCTTAGTAATAGATACCTTCCTAGAATCTTTAGTTAAAATTTAAACTATTTTATATTCTTAGACTTATAAAGTATATCTAGCTTAAAATAGCTAGTATAATACTTATTCTTAGTAGTACTAATAAGTTTAATATTAACTAACTTTACTAAGCTTAGCTAAACTAGAAACTCTTTACTTTAAGTTAATCTCTTAAGAATATTAGTACTATATTAATTACTACCCTATTCCTAGCTAAAGTAAGATTTCTATATTTTAGGTAGACTTTTTAAGAAGTTAAGTACTATAGTAAAAGACTAAAGCTTATATTAAGTTATTCTATACTATTATAATATATTATAATATTTTTATTCTTATACTTTTATCTATATACATAAAGAGACCTTAGCTATCTATTCTCTTTTTTCTCTTTAAATATCCTTAATACTTAACTTATTACTTTATTCTACTATAATAAGTATACTTAAAAACTTAATAGTAGCTTCTAATAACTTAATATATATATATATACATATTATAGTCCTAGAAAGCTAATATATAATAAAAGGTAAGTACTAATCTAATATATTCTTAGAAATAATATCTATACAAGAATAGCTTTAGTACTAAAGATTAATTACTAACTAGGTATAACAGCTATAATATTTTTATAACTAAAACTTTAAAGCTATTTCTAAATAGTATTTAAAATAAATTTTAAGCTAGTAGTATTAGTACTTTTAGTCTAATATATTGTCTAAAACTACTAAATTTTATACTTAACTTCTTTATTATTTAAAGTTAAAACATTAAATAGTATTTCTACTTCTTTTTACTTAGAACTTATAAGATTTTATTAAATAAGATAACTAAACTTTTATTTCTTTCTATAGTAGCTATATACTATAACTTTTAGTTATATAAAGTAAAGATTTAGTATTAAATAATACTATAATAGTAGATAAGATTAGTATAATTATAAATAGCTTTAAGAAAAATATCTAAATATATAATTATAAGTTAATTACGTCTTATTACCTATATATTACAACTAAATAAGTATATAAAGTAAGATAATACTATACTAATAAGTAAATAAGCTTAATTAAGATCTTTTTAAATCCTATTTACTTATTTAAAGAGAATTAAAAATTAGTAGTAGATAATACTATACTAGGCAAAAAGTATATAAGCTTTATAACTAATTCTAGTAAAGATAATATACTCTATAAGTAAGTTAGCTATATAGATAAGTTAGCTACTTATACTAAGTCTAGTCTCTACTATATACTTTTTTCTTTCTACTACTTAACTTTAAGATATTATTCTTATATAAAAACTTAGATTACTTAAATTATACTACTATATCTAGTTATATAGATATTATACCTAGCTCTACTATTATATTTATAGTATCTTAATATCTAGCTACTCTTATTACTATAAGCTTTTTTTCTACTTTTCTTTAATTACCTAAATACTTTTAGAGTTTTTAAGTATATACTTATATTAACTATTAGAGTATATATCTTAGTATATATACTCTCTTCTTTATATTATATATTATATAAAAGCTTTATTAAAAGCTAATAAGTCTTTCCTTAGTACTAATATACTTTTTCTAAAAGTAACTTATATAAAAACTCTATAAGAAGGTATTATAAGTAAGAAGATATATAAAGAATAATATTATTTTATTCTTATAATACTATAAAAAAAAGTAAATTCTAGTTCTTATACCTATTAGTAATAAATAATTAATAGTTTATTATTATTTTTATCTTTATATACTTATTAAAATACTTTTACTACCTAAGACTAAGATTATTTATTATTTAGCTATTCTAAGAAACTATAATATTTTATAGTTAAGTAAACTATTTTCTTTATACTAACTAGTAAAGTAGTAATTACTTTAAAAGATAGTGGGAAGTAAAATTAATTACTTTATTATATTAATACTTTATATTACTACTATTTACTCTTAATAACTATACTTTTAGCTAGTAAATACTATATCTAATAATATCTACCCTATTATAAATCCTATTCTATTAAAACTATAAGTGTTTTATTTATTATATTATAAAAGGCTATTATATTTACTATAATAGAAACTAGTTAATATTTTTTTTATAGGAAACTCTTTTATAGATCTATTTCTTACTAAACTTATTTTAGAGCTTAAATTAATACTTAATAATTACTCTAGCCTAGTTAATACTAACTAGCTCCTAGTATACTTTACTTTCTAAGTAAAAATTTAGCTATATCTTTTATAGTAGTAAACTTAAGTAAAAAGCTTTACTTATTTACTTCTTTCTTTACTATATAAAGGTTCTTTATATTAAGTTATAAATAATAATACTTATATTCTATAGTAATTTAGTTACTAAATATTCTATAAAAAATACTATAGATTAATATAGTATATTACTAAAAGTAAGTTATAACCTTTCTAATAGCCTATATTATAAGCTATACTAATACTCTTTTTAATCTATACTTTTAGAGTTATAGAGAATATAATATAGAGGTATTATAAAAAGTATACTAGCTTAAATAAGTAAAAGCCTACTACCTAATAGATAAAAGTATTAGTAAATATAAACTACTAATTATATACCTTATAGGTAAGTTAGCTATAATAAGTAAATTAGCTACTTATACTAAGCCTATTCTCTTCTATCTACTTCTTTACTTATATATATAATACTTTAATACTATAATATATAGTATACTATAGATAAGTACTAAATATAGTTTATAATCTTAACTATTAATAAGATATAACTCTCTTTTAGTAATATACTATATTAATATATAATACTCTTTACGTAATACTATATAACTAGTTTACTAAAAGATAGTTATAATATAATTACTTATCTAATACTATAAAGCTTTATATAGTAGAGGGAAAAGTAATAGTAGACTATATACTTAACTTTAATAAGTAGAACTCTTTATATAAGCTTACTACTATATAAAATATAGTTAACTTACTACTTAAAAAGTAATATAAGTAGCTAGTTAGTATTAACTAAGCTATAATATCTATTAAGCTTTATTTACTAACTATAAAAGAGCTTTCTATAAAAATCTTTTACTTATTACTAACTAGTTTACTCTTATAGTAAATATAATAGCTTTCTATAGTATATAAATTAAAGATTTCTATAACTTTAATAAGATAAGCTTTATAATAAACTAGATATTAATAAGTATAGTAGTTACTAGCTTAGAGTATTAAAGATAGCTAAAGATAGTATAGTAAAGTAATTAAAAGTAAATAATAGTAATTTAAAGTATTAATATAATAAAATAAGTAATTTTACCTTTTATTATATTTTAAAGTAAGTACTACTTTACTAGCTAGTATAAAAAGAGTAAGTTATTTTATAACTAAGTTATTTTAGTCTTTAAAGATAGCTAGATAAATAATAAGCTTAGTTTATAATAGTTAAAGTACTTTAATAATTATATATAAAGAAAGACTATAGAGTACTATTACTTATTTATTATTAGTAGCTATAAAAGTTATAACTTACTTATTTTCTAGTAGTACTATAAAGAAAATAATATTATTACTTTTTATATACTTTTTTACTTATTATACCTCTTATAGCTTTTTAATATAAGCTATTTCTTACTTTTAAAGAAGGCGTATAGGCGCTAAGCTAAAAAGTTAATATACCTCTATATTAACTATATTACTAAACTTAAGTTCTTACTTTACTTTATTTATACTTATAATATATTTATTATAGAGAGTAATATCTTTAAAAGCTTTTAAAGTACTAGTTTAGTTCTTATAAGAAAGTAAAAGGCTTTTTTTTTACTCTTAGCTTTTTAGAGCTAGTATACGCTAGTACTTATACTATTTTCTTAAGGTCTAGTATATATACTAGCCTACTAAGCTTTCTTTTTCTCTTATATAAGGAGCTAGCTCTTAGCTCTCTACTAGCTTTTTATTTACTATTCTCTACTTAGTTAAATCTAGAGCTACTTTTAATCTTTATCTACTTATATATAAAGTTTACTTTATAGTTCTATATAACTTAGAGTTAGTAATTTTAAAGCTTAATATATACTTCTATATACTTATACTACTTACTATTTTTAATAGTACTTAGTAGTTAAGAACTCTTAGTAATACTTAGAAATTTAAGTTATAATTAAAGCTAATTTAAAAGAGAATATAAAAGTATATAAATAGCTCTTTTACTTTAATAGTTAATACTTTTAAAAAGCTTTTTAAAAGTATAAAGATAGCTATAGCTTTACTACTATTAATATATAACTAAGTTACTAAGCTTTAAACTACTAATAAAAACTTTTTATAATATAAAATATAAAATATATATATAGTATAAAAGTACTCTAATAGTTAATAAAAGTATATACTTAATTGCTTTTAAAAAGTTTAAAGTATATAGTAATAAAAGAAAAGTAAAAAAGAAAACTTATAGTAATAAGAATAGCTAGCTTTTAAAATACTATAGATACTATAGTAAGGCTAAATATAATATATATATAAAATAGATATAGTAGTTAATTCTAAGTAATTTAAGCTATTAATAGAAACTAAAAAGTAAGTAGTAAAGAATAGAAAACAAATAGTTAATAATAGACTTAGTATAGATAGCTAACTTATCTATATAGCTAACTTAGTTATAGAGTATATTATTAATAAGCTATATAAGTATAACTAGTAAAGTAAACTTTAACTTAAATATAGCTACTAAACTTCTTAAAAAATTTATCTTTAGTAGTAGTAAGTTAGCTTTAAGCTAAACTTAGCTAGAGTTTAGGTTTCTTTATTATTATAACTATAAAATAAGTATTACTAGTAGTTCTAATATACTACCTATTTTTCTTCTATAGTTACTTTTTTTCTTTATAATTAGAGTTTTCTACTTTCTCTACTACTTCTACTAAAGCTACTACTTAATAAATAAGTTTAACTATATATAGTTATTATTATATACTAACTAAAATAGTACTATAAAGTACTAAAATCTTATTAAAATAAGTACTATTAATAATAGCTACTTTATTAACTTTACTAAGTATTTTTATTACTCTTTTCTTTATTAGTATAGCTTATAAATACTTTAGTTTTTAAAAATAATACTATAGTAATATATTTAGCTATTAAATATTTCTTTTAAAATAAGCTATTCTTTATATAATAAAGTAAATAAGATAATAATATAAGAAATAAAAGTATTTTTAGTATTATTAAAATAAAAAATAAAAGATAATAATTAATAATAAATAAGTAATTAAAATATATATATATATATATAGCTATATAGAACTATATTAGACTTATAAAAATCTTCTATAAATAAAAGCTTTTATAGTAATAAAATAATAAATATAACCTCTTAAGCTAGAAAAAAAAAAAGAATAATAAGCTTAGTAAAGAAAAAGAAAAGTTTCTAGATTACTTCTAGTAGCTAGTAAGTAAAGTATAAATACTTAGATAGCTATAATTATTAGAGCTTCTTATAGTAGGTATAATAACTAGTATTATAATAACTTATAGTAGTAGATTACTAATATTATTAGTTATATAAAATAGATAGTAGAATATAAAAAATATAGATAGTAAGATATAAAAAAAGAGTATAAGTAAAAGTAGAGTATAGCTAAAGTATAGATATAAGAAGTAAAAGTATATATAAAAAAGTAGTCTATAACTATAGCTACTATAAATAGAGTTATATAAATATTAGTTAGATAATATTTTAAATATAGCTTTATATATACTAGTGTCTTAACTAAGATTATAAATTCTACTTACTTTCTAAGCTTTATATATATTCTAGCTATAATTTTAACTATTAACTATTCTTATTAGTATAATCTTAGAGTATATACTATAAGATATTCTTTAACTAAACTACTCTTATCTAATTTAATATACTATAGTAACTATTTTTTTTAAAAATCTCTATTCTAAATTTCTACTTACTCTATAGCTACTAAAGTTATATTAAATTCTTATATATATAAGCTTAACCTCTCTATATTATATACTATACTATTTTTATATTCTCTAGAATCTTCTATAAATTATTAGCTTATCTAATATACTATCTATATAATAGATTAATATTATACTTAAGATTCTTTAAAAGCTTAAGTATATAAAGATATCTAAATATACCTTTCTATATAAGTACTATAACGTATTTCTCTTAATACTTAATTTAAGTTAGTATTATACTACTACTTCTACCTCTAATATATATCTAATATAGTAGTATTTTATAGCTATTCTAGTCTTATAATACGCTATAGCTCTTCTCTAAGCTATTTCTATAGTAAGTATTTACTTATTAGTAGATATATTTTATAGAAAGTAGAGTTATAAAAGTTTATAGAGAAGTATAATATTTCTAATATTAAATTAGATAGAAAAGTTAATATTAAGGAAGTAATAGATAGAATAATTAAATAGATACTAGAAAGGCTAAATAAGGGTTATCGCCCTCTAGTCCTATAGTAATACTAACTATTCTAGTATATTTAGAAAGTATAGATACTATAAGATAGATAGTTATAAATTACCGTATTTTCTTACTATTATTACTAGAAGCTAGTAGGGGTACTTAAGCCTTACTAAGCCTATTTAAGGAGAAATCTACTCTACTTAACTAAATATTAGCTTACTTTTCTATAGGGTCTACTAACTAATTATAAATAGGTATCTAGACCTCTACTAGCTTCTAGTAATAATAGCAAGAAAATACGGTAATGTAGTTGTACCTAGGTATTACTAATGAATTGTTGATTGTACACGTGTTGTAACGAGGTGGCTACCTAGGTATTTAGACCCTGGCGCGGTAACTTAGGCCGGCGGATTGCAAGCTTACCTAATTCTGTTCATGTGGCTTTCACCACGACGCGACTCGAGCCGACCCTCGACTCTCGTTGCTCGAATGCCACTGTCGGCGGCCTCGACTCGTCAGCCGCAGATAGCCCAGACGACACAGAAGCATGGCACACGAACAGCAGGTTGCATTTAGCTTAATCATTCGCCTTGAACTCGCGCACTACGATGCCTTGAAGCCACCTCACAGCATCTGACTGAAAATTCGCGCGATATTGCTGCAGTCACTTGCTAAGATAAGGCGCCAAAGACGAATTCCCACCTCAAGGTCGCGCGACGCGACTCAACATTCGAAACGCAGCTTAGATGTCCTGAAGTAGGATAATACGAAGCCCCAGTCGTTTCTTACTAAGTTTTTGAGTTCCAATCTAGCGGCCGCAGCCACAGAAGGGCTCTTGAAATGCCGAACAACTCTATAGGGATCTCTAGAGTGGCAACTCAGCTCAAGGCGGCGAAACGGGCTTACGTCCTTAGGCCCCTACCAAAGACGGTGCTCGCGGTGAATGGTAAGCCAAAGGTGCGATGATGGGCAAGGTAGTGATCCAGCTGAAGCCGTGAACGCCTGGTCAGTAGCTTCGCTAGACTCATTGCCGAGCAGGTAGCATATATGCACAGCCGTGTTGGTCCAGCTGCTCGAACCACGGCAACTTCGACTTCGACCGCGAGCTTGCCGATCACCCACGCCGCATGCCATCCGCCACTGGCAGCCCACGCCCTCATATCGGCATACCAGCACAGATCCGCCGGCGTAGCAGTCACCGTCGGCCATGGAGACGGGCGGTGCAAATGGTGGAGGTGATGGCAATGCGCTAGCAGGGACAGAATACACATGGCACTGTTGAGGCGAGGGACTGAGGGCGGCTTCGTCCATTTAGGCTCTTCACATTTTTGCGGCCACAACACGAACAAGTTCAAGAACAACCTTGGAAAGCTTCCAAAATGGGCAGGTTTGCTTTTCAAGCGTTGAATATAGTCGCTAGCTAATCCGTATACGTCGCGCCCTTGGTGACCAGGAACGAATGGAACTGCGCAAAACACGACCGATAGAGGAGTGTTGGGCGAGCTGTGCCGCCGCCGTGGGTCTTTGCGTTTCGTCCGCCGACAATTAATAAAATCCCAGATCTGGGACTTACCAAATACGGGAAAATCAGAAGGACCTATCAATCAATTACATCACTGCCGGCCGCCGCAAAGATGCTGCTGACGATGGAACCGGCGGCAACGACACTGAAGTTGGCCACCAACATGGAGCTTGCAAGCATGAAAAGACATGCATATTCCTGCCCTTCGACTGACAACGATGCCGAAGAGGCGAGAAGTTGCACAGAAACCTCTTTTCTCCACAAATACATGCCTCATATTGAGGAGGAGCGGAGCCCTTGCAGCTTTCCGTCGTATCGCATGTCGCAAGGCACGACGGAGTCTGGCAGGCACCTTGCAAGAAGTAAGGAGGAGTGTTTATTTACTCTCATAGTTCTGAGAGTTTTGATTGGCTCGTTTCTTCTTAGACATCTTTACATAGAGCCGCTGGCGTATCGATGGCCATTTTTCGTCGTATGCTCCAGGCTGCAGTGCGATGGATTTGGGAGTAGTAGCTCCAGCGGAAGCAGACCGCGATGACACCTTATATCGTCCTGGGTATTAGACAATAGAAAGGTTGACCTTCTCTTCAATTTTTCTTTAACCGAGTAACTTACGCTGTTCTTGAACGTTGGTACACAAACACACAATAGCAAAAATGGGTAAACAGTATGTTGCATCCAAACCACGATCGCAAACGCCGACGGAGCAGGATGGAGCCAAAACAGGAGCCACCAATATATAATATTAACGTTCACAGCTCTCAGGAGCTTATGGTGGAGAGACATGTACCTATTCGACTTGATGAACATACCTTTGCCAGGCATAGGTGCAACTAAAGCGGCGCATCAAGCGCCAGCGGAACAGCTTACAGACTACTATGAATTTGCCGCTGTAGAGGCTGTAATCGACTCGCAGGAGTTGGATGACGCTGATGATTCGTTAAGATGTACATGAACCTGATAATCGTCACTGACAACGAGGAGTTTCCATGTTCGATCTGAATTTAAATCTTGGGGACGATGTAGACGACAGCCTCGAAGAGACTGAGGATGAGAAAGGTTTAGAGACGGCAGCAGCCGAAGGCCCAGCGCAGAAGCGCCTCATATAAAGCAGGGCATCCATTCAGTATACTTAGGTAGTTGGGGTAACAAAAAATGCCGCTGGATATCTTCGCGTGAACTTGGGTGATATCGCGCGCCTGAGACAGCCCGCAGGTCCGAAGCATCTCGGCAGTGTTCAAAGGCGGAATTGCTCTGGCTGGAGAAGGCTATCTGTCCAGCATGCTCGATGGAGCGGAACTGCAGCTTTCGTCGCCTCGACTCTAGCCTCTTCACCAGGATGCTGTTCAAGATACGGAAAGCTGCAAGATACGCTCTTTGCAAGTTTAGTATGTGTTAGGCGATCGTGAGTTTTAGAGCTGAGACAGAATCGGCCAGTCGAAGTTCAATAGTCCCACCGCTTCAGACCCGCATCAAACCACATCAACTCACATTGACACCTACATAAACATCTACATCAAGACTACATCAATCAATTGTAGCCTCCTCCTCTCTGCCATAGTCTTCCTCAGCGGGTGTGCAGCTGCAGCCTCTCGCAGAACAAGACCCGTGTCAGCATGGTATGGTGCCCGATGTTCATAGCCGGGAATGGACGGGTCGTTACTGTAGGTTTGCAGAGAGTCCAAGGTTGGCGAGGTGATCATGGCCGAGGCCAAGGCAAATGCACACGTTGCCCGATCTCTGAATACGTCTCTCCCAATCTCCAGTCCTGCTACCTGGCGTCAAGCCATTACCGCACGCCGCACGATCACTCATTACGCCTCGGTTCCTTCCCACCTCCCACGCACTCGCTCACACTTTGTTCACTGTCTTTCTGACATCTATCCGCAAACACACTTGTTGCAGGTGGATTCTAGCGCCATCTTCTCCTATGGGAGCACCTCAAAAGAGATTGCTAAACTCTTGATAACCACAGGGTGCCTCAACAGGCACGCATCGGACCACCGGCAACTTCGCCGATCAAGGATCCTTATTTTGCGTGCGCTCATTTTTCGAACAGGCTAGATATCAGGACGAGGTCGTTGGATACGATGCTGTATTATTGGGATATCTGCTGTTTGGGCTGCAGGTACCTGATGACCTTAGTGTCTTTAAGGGGGCGTAGCTCCGTTAGCCTGAAGCAATCAGCAATTGCGCAACATAAACGTTGTAAATTGTTCACCTTCTGGCGATCCCAACGCTGCAAGCGCATTGTCGATTGGGGCCATGGTATTTGGGTCATAACTCGTCCAGATCGACCTAGTCTTTGGAAGCTGTAATCTTAATTAATAATTCTGAGAGTACATAACATGATTCACCTCGAGACCTACCAAGGCTAGGCTAGGAATGCGCAATCGGCTGTTAAAACCTCAACGCGGAGCCTGTCTATCTTCAAACCAGTTCGCCAGCTTTGATGACTTACTAATCCATTTCGCTCTTCACGCACGCATCACCGCTTTTCTGTCAAGAGGATGTTCGCGTCATTCTCGTGTCCTAGTTGCGCCGTTACGAGATAATGTTGTGCCTGGTAAGAAGCTACTTCTCCTCTTCGTATGAGCTTGCGGGCCGTTCAGGAGACCAACTTTCTGTGCTCCATCCCAGCGGTCGTAATCAAGTCGTTGCTTATAAGTTTCTTGGCGTCAATAACTAAAGAAGGCGCTCTGTCCCTGAACAAATTTCAATGCAGATGCTAGGTGGCGGTACGGAGCGCAAAATGAAGCGGCTTCGCCTTGTTCAAATTTGCGCCTAAAACATCGATTGGGCGCGCGCAACTCCTCGCGCAACTCCTGCAACAAGCTGCATGTCATCACATCACTGATTTTGGTCGGCCGTCCAACCGCATGACCACGGGCAAAGACCTAACGGATCCAGCGCTCTGCTTGTTCTGCAGGGAGGTTATTGTGCAGTCAGGCTGTGTGTTGCATGACGGATAAGCACAGAGGTGCACCTAGCACCCACCGGAGACTTGGTGGCCAGATCAGGCTTTTCATCCACATCCGCAAATGCATGGTGCTCTTCTCAACCTCGACCGCAGCCATAGTCCGTAGCGCCTTACCTCGACAAGCACGGCGAGGTGGACCTAACGCTGCGGCGTCACCACCAACTGTTCCTGGACCAGAAGCGGTATGACGCCCTGCTTCCTCGTCGGCTGTTTTTTCCGTGGTCGAGCGCGATCCTGCGAGCGTGATTGCGAGTCGCCGCTATGGCGTTCTGACGGCTGAAGGCAGCGTCTCTGCGCTCAAGAACATTCTGTTACACAGAGAGACGGATGGCTTTCTCATTACTGCGCTGCGAGAGATCAAGTTGCTGAAGATGCTCTCAATGCCCTGCGACTGGGAGGGATGGCAGTACAACGGCCGAAAAAGCGAGGGTCGAAACCGTGCGAATCTTTCCATGGTCACGCCGTAGCGT
>Ga0210040_10005417_pt1 | contig 16264 bp, 15 predicted proteins | sample CryGeyCG12114_NA_FD_185462 | JGI IMG/M metagenome (GOLD analysis project Ga0210040, IMG submission 185462) | Groundwater microbial communities from aquifer - Crystal Geyser CG19_WC_8/21/14_NA (SPAdes) (version 2) | ecosystem: Environmental > Aquatic > Deep subsurface > Groundwater | place: USA... | reverse complement strand
GCGAGCCGCTGGCTGGGCGCGGCCAGCGGGACGGGGCGGGGCAGGCCGCCGTCGCGCAGGGCCGAGACCACCTCGACGGCCACGCAGACGCAGAACTGGAGCCAGGCGAGCCAGACCACGGCGACGAGCACGGCGAGCACCTGCTCGGCGCCGACGGTGCCCAGGAGGTCGGCGCGCGTGGGCAGCGACGTCGGCACCGACGGGACGGCGCCGAGCGCGACCAGCCCCACCGGGACGCCGAAGACCAGCCCGAGCAGGGCCAGCAGCGCGCCGGCCGCGGCGAGCGGGGAGCGGGCCTCCGGCTCGGGCTGCTGCTGGAAGCGCTCGGGGCCGCGCCCGCGCGGGCGCGCGGCGTCGGGGGCCAGCGGGGTCTCGCGGACCACGGTGGTCAGCTCCCCTCGGTCGTGATGCCGACGGCGGGCCCGGCCTGCGCCGAGGCCTCGACGGAGAAGCCGTCCACGCCGACGAGCGAGAGCACGGCGGAGGGGACTCGCGCGCGCGTCGTGACGGTGACGAGGTCGGGGCCGGCGGCGACGGAGCAGTCCCCGCCGCCGTAGCCGCGCCGGGCGCAGTACGTGGCCGCCGCCGCCGACGCGGCGGCCGCGTCGAGCACCACCTGCCCGGTGGCGCGCAGAGTGGCGACGTCGACGGCGTCGGCGCCCGAGCGGGCGGCCTGCTCGGCGTCGTCCGCCGCGGCCGCCCGGGCGTTGATCGCCTGGCCCCCGTCGTGGACGAGGCCCCCGAGCAGCAGCAGCAGGGGTGCGGCCAGGACGAGAAAGGTCGTCGCCGCGCCGCGCTCGCCCGTGCGCAGGACGGCGGACGCCCGGCGCGCCAGCAGGGAGGGCAGCCGGCGCGAGAGCGGCCGGGCCCACGTCGCCGTCGGGACGCCCGGGCGGCGGTCGTGCGGTGCGGGTCGGGGCATCAGCCGGTCCTCCGGAAGGTCTCCAGGGGCGCGGCGCCCGTGGAGTCGAGGGTGATCGAGGTGCCGAGGCCGAGGCCCGTCAGCGTGCGCAACGGGACGGTGCACCGGACGGTGACCTCGACCTGGCCGCCGGCGACGAAGCTCCCGCCCGTCGCGGCGGGGGCGCAGTCGTAGTCCGGCGTCGCGACGGCGTCGAGGGCGGCCTGCGCGGCGGCGCTCGCCCCGCCCGCCGTCCGCTCCACCGAGGCGGCGCGCGCGGCGTCGCGGGCCGCGGCGTCGACGTCCCCCTGCAGCAGCGCGACCCGGCCCATCGCCAGCACGAGCAGGACGAGGAGGACGAGCAGCGGGGTGACGACCACGACCTCGGCCGACATGGACCCGCGGTCACCGCGGAGCACGCGCCCCGGCGCGGACCGGCGAGGGGAGGGCGACCGGACGCCGTCACGTGTCACCGCGGAACACCTCCACGGGCCCCTCGGCCACCTGCGTGATGCGGCCGCCGAGACGGGGCACGAGGGCGTACGCCTCGCCCGTGACGGTGGCGCGCACGGTGAGCCCGCCGTCCAGCGCGACCACCCGGACGGCGGCCCCGTGCAGGACGCCGGTGCCGACCGAGGCGGCGTAGGCCTCGCCGCGCGCGGCGGCTGCGGACAGCGACTGCGGGTCCCCGCCCCCGGTGCGGGCGACGCGCGCCGCCTCGCGGGCAGCGGCGAGCGCGGCCTGGTTGCCGAGCAGCACCTGCCCGACCTGCACGCCGACGAGCAGCAGCAGGAGCAGCAGCGGCAGGTACACGACCAGCTCGACGGAGCTCACCCCGCGGTCGTCCCACCGCCGGCGCCCCGACCACCGGCCCCACCGCCCGCCCGCGCCGGGCGCGGGGTCGCTGCGGCGGTCGCCGGCCGCAGGACGCGGCCGCGGCGCCCGCCCAGGAGCCCGACGACGGTGCACGACGCTCAGCCGTTGGGGATCGTGACGGTCGACTCGATGTTCTCGGCCTGGTCGACGACCAGGTCACGGATGACCACCGCGACGACGCCGACGATGACGACGACCACGGCCGTGATGAGCACCCACTCGATGGCGCTCGCCCCGCGCTGGGGCTGGGCGCGCAGGACGGCCAGGCGGGGGGCGAGCGCCTCGCGCAGGCTGGTCTGCAGGCTCACGCCCAGCCAGAGCAGGAACGTGCGGACGGTGGTCAGCGGTGCCATGGGATCCCCCTGGGGTCCGTCGGTGCGGTCGGTCGTGCGTGTCGGTCCGGCGTCGTGCCGGTCGGTGTCGGGGAGCCGGTGCCGGGCCGTCGCGGCCGGGCCAGCCCGAGGACCGCGCCTCACAGGGCGATCCGGGCGAGCGCGGGGTACAGGAGGAAGACCAGGAAGCCGGCGGCCAGGAGCAGCTGCGCCACGACCATGGACTGCGAGCGCTCCTGCGCGGTGCCCTCCAGCTCGGCGATCTCCTTGCGGCGCAGCGACTCCGCGCGCGCGGAGAGCGACTCCTTGACCTTCGCGCCGTCCTCGGCGACCAGGGCCAGCGCGGCGCCGAGGTCGACGAGCTCCTCGACGCCGACGTCGGCGCCCAGCTGGCCGAGGGCGTGCCAGGGCGTCGTCCCCTGCAGCCGCGCGTCCTCCAGGGCCCGGCGGATGCGCACCATCGCCGGCGCGTCGCTGACGGCGGCGGCCGTCTGCAGCGCCTCGGGCACGCCCCGGCCGCCCGCGAGGCTCATGGCCACGAGGTCGAGGAAGGCGCCGACGACGTGCCGGAAGGCCCGCCGGCTCTCGGCGGCCTGCGCCCGGACGACGAGCGTGGGCAGCACCAGCCCGCCCGCGGCCAGCACGAGCGAGAGCAGCAGCGGCACCGCACCGAACGAGCTTCCGGTGAGCGCGGCGAGGACACCCAGCAGCAGCGGCAGGAGGAAGCCGAGGACGCCGGCGAGCGCGCTCGTGGCGAGGTGGGTCTCGACCGAGGTGCCCGTCACGGCGAGGTCGGCCCCGGTGCGCCCGAGCCGGACGCCCCTGCGCTCCAGCGCGTCCCGCAGCACCGCCCCGACGCGACGCACCTGCCGGCGCTCCCCGCCGCGGCCCTCCTCCGCCTCCATCGCGCTGGTGCGGCGCGCGCGGCGGCGGTCGGCGTCCAGGCGGGCGAGGGAGGCCGCGCCCGAGGCCGACGGCCCGACGAGCACGTGCACGAGCAGCAGCAGCCCGGCGCCGGCCACCGCGCCGCCGAGCAGGACCCCGATCACGCGCGGGCCCCTGACTGGGCCCCTGGGCGTGCCACGGTCGGGGCCTGCGCCGGGGCGCGGCGGGCCAGCTGCTCGGCGGCCGGCCCGGTGAGCAGGCGCGCCGGCGAGACGTGCACCGCCAGGCGGCGCATCCACCAGAAGCCGGCGACGAACAGGGAGACGACCCCGGCGAGGACCAGCTGGCCGAGCGCGCTGGAGTACGGCTCCACGTAGGAGCGGTTGAAGACCGCGAGACCGCCGACGAAGGCGATGGTGACGACCATGATGATCAGCACGCTGCGGCGGACTCCACCCGCCGGCGCGCGTCGATCTCCTCGCGCACCGACGCCGCCAGCGAGGACAGGACGAGGCGCAGGCCCGGTCCCCGCAGTCGGGCGTTGAGGACGAGCGCCGCGACGACGAGGTCGGCCGTGGCGTCGTCCAGCTCGTCGGCGAACCGCAGGAGGGCCTGGGGCAGGGGCGTGCGGATGGCCAGCCGGTCGGCGAGCGTGCGCAGCGGCGGCGCGATGGACGCCGACGCCGCGTAGGCGGTCGCCGGGATGGCCTGCTCGAGACCGACGGCGCCGGCGATGGTGTCGCGCAGGGACTCCGTCCAGGAGGCCAGCCCCTCGAGGCGCTCCATCTGGCGGCGCTCCTCGCGGGCGCCGCCGAGCAGGGAGCCGCCCACGAGGCCCAGGCCCGCCGCGGCGACCGCCGCGACCGGCCAGCGGGTGAGGGCCAGGACCACGAGGCCGGCGACGACCGCGACGGGCACCCGCCGCCTCGCCAGGTCGGCCAGGTGCCGGCCGGTGGCGCCCAGCGAGCTCGGGCCGCGGGCGCCCGCCGGCGGGCGCGTCGAGGGGACGAGCGCGTGCACGAGCACGAGCAGGCCCCCACCGGCCACCGCACCGCCGACGAGCGCCAGCAGGAGCGAGGGCGTCACCGCACGCCCGCCGCGACGCGGTAGCCGTGCTCGGCGAGCTCCTCGGCGCACGCGACCGGCGCCGCCGGCACGGCGAGGCCGTCGCGGCCCGCGGCGAAGACCTCGCTCGACAGGACGCGCCCGTCGACGCCGTTGACCTCGCGGACGCTCGTCACGGTGCGCCGCAGCGTGCCGCCGCGGGCGTAGTCGTTGCGGCGCTCGACGAAGACGACGAAGTCGATGGCCCCCGCGACGAGCATCGCCGTGGCCTCGGCGGGCAGCCGCTCCCTGGACTGGATGGCGTAGGTGGAGATCCGGTTGAAGACCTCGAGGGAGCTGTTGGCGTGGATGGTCGACAGCGACCCGTCGTTGCCCTGGCTCATCGCGTTGAGCATGGTGACGATCTCGTCGCCCAGGACCTCGCCGACGATGACCCGGCTGGGGTTCATGCGCAGGCTGCGCCGGACCAGCTCGGCCATCGTCACGGCGCCGCCGCCCTCGGAGTTGGGCAGGCGCTCCTCGAAGGCGACGACGTTGGGGTGCAGGTCGGCGTAGTCCCCGAGCCCGAGCTCGAGGGCGCGCTCGACCGTGATGAGCCGCTCCTGCGGCGGGATCTCGTGCGCCATGGCCCGCAGCAGCGTCGTCTTCCCCGCGTTGGTGGCCCCGGCGATCATGAGGTTCTTGCGGGCGGCGACGGCGGCGGAGCAGAACGCCGCCAGCTCGGCGGTCATCGAGCCGGCGTCCACGAGCGAGTCGAGGCTGACGCGCGTGACCCGCGCCCGGCGGATCGACAGCGACGGCCGCGCGCAGACCCCCATGACGGCCGAGAGCCGGCTGCCGTCGGGCAGCCGCAGGTCGAGCTGGGGGTTCGCCGAGTCGAACGGCCGCGAGGCGAGGCCGGAGTAGGCGCCGAGCAGCTGGACCAGCTCGACCAGCTCGTCGTCGGTGTCGGCGACCGGCGGCATCGCCTCCTCGCGCCCGTCGGCGTAGCCGACGAAGACCCGGTCGCAGCCGTTGACGTCGATGTTCTCGACCATCGGGTCGTCGAGCAGCGGCTGCAGGCGCCCGACGCCGAAGAGGGCCGCGTGGATGCCCGCCGCCAGCTCCTCGTCCTCGACCGCCGACAGCGGCGAGCGCCCCGCGGCGAGCTCGCCGCGCGCGTGCTGCTCCAGGACCCGCCCGATGACGGCGCGCGCGAACTGCCGCTCGTCCTCCCCCGTCATGGGGGCCACGCCGGCGGCCGAGTCCTCCCGCCGCTGGCGGGCGAGGACGTCGGCGGTCTCCTCGCGCAGGCGGCGCAGGAGCAGCTGGTCCACGGGGGGCTCCTCGGGTGCGGTGGTCGGTCGCGGGCGGGTGGGCGGTGCGGGCGGGCGGTGCGGGCGAGCGCCGCCGCTAGCGGCCGCGCGCCCCGGCGAGCTCGGGGGCGCGGCGCTCGGCCAGGGCCGTGACGGCGGGCAGGAGGCTGCGCGCGGAGCGGACGAAGGCGCTGCGCCCGGCCCCCGGTCGCTGCCGCTCCAGGGCGGTGACGCCGCGGGGGTCCTCCGCGAGCACGCCGAGGACCGGGACGGGCGCGCCGCCGCTGGCCAGCAGCGCACCGACGTCGGCGGCGGCTCGGCGCTCCCGCTCGCCCGCGCGGACGACGACGCCGAGCGGGACGCCGCCGGGCTCGCCCAGCCGCAGCGGCTCCGCGAGGGTGGTGAGCCGCTCCCGCAGGTGGGCGACGCCCGCCACGTCGGGGCGCACGACGAGGAGGACGGCGTCCGCGCCCGCGAGCACCGGCATCAGCGCCGCGCCCGGGAGCACCCGGCCGCAGTCGGCGACGACGTCGCGGTCCGCCGGGCGCAGCGCCTTCGCGACGCTCCCCCAGACGGGCCCGAGACCGGCCACCTGCTCGGGGGCGCTGACGCCGACGAGGACGTCGAGGCCCCCGGCGACCGGCTGCAGGTGCGCGGCCAGCTCGACGTCGGCGCCACGGCGGACGGCTGCCCCGAGCGAGAGCAGGCCGCGGTCCTCCTCCAGCGGCGACCCGTCGGGCGCCCGGTAGCGCAGCGCGAGGTCGCCGCCCGCAGGGTCCACGTCCGCGAGAGCGACCTGGCGGGACCAGAGGGCGGCGAGGACCACGGCGAGGGCCGTGGCCCCCGGCGAGCCCTTGGCGCTGGCGACGGCGAGGAGCACCGGTCAGCCGGCCGGCTCGACGAGGACGAGCGCGAGCTGGTCGGCGGCGGCTGCGGCCGCGACGGCCGGCGCGTCGGCCGGGTCGACGAGCACCGTGGCGACCGGTGCCGTCGTCGCGGCGGCGGTCTCGTCGGCGGCCGTGCTGACGGCCGAGACGGTGGCGCGCTCGACGAGCACCTGCCCCTCGCCGTCGAGGACGCGCACCACCTGCACGACGTCCCCGGTGCCGAGCCCCTGGGCGGGGACCCGGGGGGCCGGCACGGGCACGCCGACGGCGGCCTCCCCGCTGCCGAAGGGGTCCTGCCGGTTGAGCATGGCGGTGTCCAGCAGCCGCCCCTGCGGGATCGGCGTGACGGCGTAGGTGCCGACGACCGAGGAGGCGCCCGAGGCCGGGACGAGGTCCACGTCCTCGGCGGCGACCCGGCGCTCGGCCAGGTCCGCGGCCGTGATCTGGGCCCCCACCTCGACGTCGCGCGCCGCCACGAGCACGGCCGCGCGGTCGTCGGCCCGCAGGGCCACGAGCCCGGCGACCGCCGCGCCGCCCACGACCAGCAGCACCGCCAGGGCGGCCAGGGCCGGGCGCCGCTCGCGCGGCGGGGACGGCAGCCGCTCGCCCGGTGCGACGGCGCGCGCGCTGCGCACCCCGCGCGCCGTCCGGGCGCGCTGGCGGTCGCGCGACGCGTCCTGCGCCTCGCCCCGCCGCTGCTGCGTGCTGACCGCCATGCGCCCCCCTCGTCGGACCCGCGGCGCGCAGCCGTCAGGTGTCGATCCGGCGGGGACGCTAGTGCGGGCCGGGGCCGCTCCCGAGGGCCTGGCGGGGGCCGTCCCCCGTCCGGGCGCACGGCGCCCCGGGAGGACCACCGGGCCGGGTGACACCGGGCGGAGGACCTTCCGCGGCCGGCGAGGCGTCCCTAGCGTGGCGGCGCGGCGGGCCCGGCAGGCGGGCGCGACCACGACGAGGAGGGGGCACCATGGCTGGTGGTGGGGTGCACGTCGAGCATGAGGCGCTCGCGGCCCAGGCGAGCAACCTGGCGGCGACCAAGAACGAGCTCGAGGGCGTGCTGACGCGCCTGCAGGGGCAGATCCAGGAGCTCGTGTCCAGCGGCTTCGTCACGGACTCGGCGTCGGTGAGCTTCGGCGAGGCGCACGAGCGCTGGACGACGGCGGCGCGCGCCACCGTCACCGAGCTGGAGACCATGGGCTCCTACCTGACCTCCGCCTCGGACGCCTTCCAGTCGGTGGACCAGCAGTTCCAGGTCCGCATCTGACCCGAGCGCCAGCACCCGTGCCGGGGCCCGCAGGAGCACCGCTCCTGCGGGCCCCGTCGCGTCCGGGGGTCGTGTCCCGGGGTCGTCCCGATGCTCGCGGGGCGAGGTCGTCAGCGGGACGTCGGGGCGGAGCCCACGGGCTCGACCCAGGGGACCTGCACGGGGACCAGCGCTCCCCCGCCCGCCAGCAGCCCCCGGCCCGGCTGCACGCGGGGCGCGAGCTGGCTGCGCTGCAGCCGGGCGCCCACCGCGTCGCCGTCCACGAGCGAGGACGGCGAGAGCAGCAGCCCCTGGCGCGAGCGCCGAGCCTCCACCACCCAGCCGGTCAGCCCGGTGGACAGCTCCGCCGCGGCCCCGGCCACCAGGACGCCGAGGGATCGGTCGCGGGCCTGGCGGACGAGCGCCGCGAGCGCCGGGGCGAGCGGCCCCTCGCGCAGGGCCTCGGCGTCGTCGACGAGCACGAGCCCGGGCCCGGGCACGGCCCGCAGCGCGGCGACCAGCGCGTCCAACGGCACCTCGCTGCCGGTGAGGGCCTCGCCGCCGAGGGCGCGCACGTCCCCCGCGAGCTCGCCCTCGCCCCGGGGCGAGAGGGCGAGCAGGCCGAGACCGCGGCGGGCGGCGGTCGCGGCGGCGGCCCGCAGGGCGGCGGTCCGCCCCGAGCGCGGCGGCCCGGCGACCACGGCGACGGGCGAGGACGACAGGTCGAGCCCGAGGAGCTCGAGGTCGTCGCCGCCCACGCCGAGCGGGGTCCACAGCGGCGACCGGTCCGCCCCGGCGCGGGGAAGGGCCTCCTCCAGCCCGACGCGCGCCGGCAGGGCCTCCAGCCGCGGCGCGCGCGCGGACGCCGGCACGTCGGCGTCGCGCACCGCCAGTCGCCGCGCCAGCGCGCGCACCGCCTCGGCCTGGTCGGCGCCGTCGGTCCCCCCGGGCAGCACGGCGACCTGGGCCTCCACGGCCGAGTCGGTCCAGAGGCCGCGGCCCGCGGGCAGCGCGGTCGGCACCTGGCTGGTGCGCAGCCCGGCGAGGACGTAGTCCGAGCGGTCCGGCAGCCGGAGCACGAGCTTGTGCTCGACGAGCGCGCCCATCCGTCCGGACAGCAGGCTCCGGTCCCCGGCGAGCAGCAGGTGGAGCCCGGCCGAGGCGCCCTCGCGCAGCAGCTGCTGCACCTCCTCGGCGAGCCGGCCGCCGTCCAGCTCGCCCAGGACGGGCAGGAAGCCCTCCCAGCGGTCCAGCACGAGCAGCAGGTAGGGCAGGCGTCGCCCGCCGTCCGCCCCCGCGTCGACGGCCGCCCGCTGCTCCCGCACGTCGGCGTAGCCGCCGGCCGCCAGCAGCTCCTGCCGCCTCGCCACCTCGACCGTCAGGCGGCGCAGCAGCCGCTCGACCCGCTCGGTCTGCGTGCGCGCGACGACGGCGCCCGCGTGCGGCAGCTCGGCGAGCGGCAGCAGACCGCCGCTGCCGCAGTCGATCGCGTGCACGTGCAGGTCGCCCGCCCCGGTGCTGCTCGCCAGGCCGGCCACGAGCGTGCGCAGGGCCGTGGTCCGCCCCGTGCGCGCGCCGCCGACGACGTAGAGGTGGCCCGAGGTGCCGAGCTCGAAGCGCCGCACGCGCTGCGCCTGCCGGCCGGGGTGGTCCTCCAGCGCCCACCCGGCGCTGCCGGGCAGCGCCGCGGCGTCCTCCCCGGCGAGCGGGTCGTCCACGGCCACGCCCGCACCGGCGTCGCGCAGCGCGTCCGTGGTGACCACCTCGGGGAGCGCGGGCAGCCACGGGCTCGGCGAGCGCGGCGACCCCAGCCGCTGCGCCGCGGCGCCCACGGCCGCGACGACGTCGGCGAGGTCGGTCGCCTCCTCCTCGACGGCGGGTCCGGCCGCTACGGCGCGCCGCGGCAGCGGACCGCCCAGCAGCTCCCACGGCAGCGGGCTCACGAGGGGGGCGAGGGGCTCCACCGGTCCTGCCGCCCCGGGGCGGCGCCCGCCGACGCGGCCCGCCTGCACCGGCAGCAGCGAGGAGGACCCGGTGCGCACGTAGGCCCGCCCGGGGGTCGAGGCGGGGATGTGCGCCGCGTCCGGGGCGTCGACGACGTCGCGGCTCTCCACCTCGTCGGTCACCCGCAGGCAGATGCGCAGGTTGGTGTTGGCGCGGATCTCGTTGCTGACGACCCCGGAGGGCCGCTGCGTCGCCAGGACGAGGTGGATGCCCAGCGAGCGCCCCCGCTGGGCCACGGACACCAGGCCCTTGACGAAGTCGGGCAGCTCGGCGACCAGGCCGGCGAACTCGTCGATGACGAGGACGAGCCGCGGCACCGCGGCCAGCGAGGCGTCGCGGTCCGCGAGCCGCCAGTAGTCCTCGAGGTCCTTGGCGCCGGCGGCCCCGAGCAGGTGCTCGCGGCGGCGCAGCTCGGCCGTCAGCGAGGCGAGCGCCCGCGAGACGAGGTGCTCGTCCAGGTCGGTGACCATCCCGACGACGTGCGGCAGCCGCGCGCAGGCCGCGAAGGCGGACCCGCCCTTGTAGTCGACGAGGACGAAGGTCAGCGCGTCCGGCCGGTTGGCCAGCGCCAAGGAGGCCACCAGCGTCTGGAGCAGCTCGGACTTGCCCGAGCCCGTGGTACCCGCGACGAGCGCGTGCGGGCCGTCGCGGCGCAGGTCCACGGCCGCGACGCCGTCGTAGCCGAGGCCGAGGACCGCGCGGGTCGTGCGCCCGTCCCGCTCCCAGGAGGCGAGGACGTCCTGCTCCCCCGGCCGGCCGATCCCCAGGCAGTCGAGCAGCCGGGCCGACGTCGGCACCCCGCCCTCCTCCGCCTCCGGCGTCGTGTCCCGCAGCGGCGCCAGCGCCCGCGCCACCCGGGGGGCCCAGCCGTCGTCGACGAGGTCGGGCAGCGCGCCGTCCACCGGGTCGGCGCGCGGCCGCGAGAGCGACAGGGAGTCCTCGCGCACCACGACGACGGCCCGGCACTCCTCGGGCAGGTAGCGCACCTCCTCCTCGAGGGCGACCACCTGCACGCCGACGCCCGGGCCGTCGCGCAGCAGCGCCACGACGCCGGGCAGCGCGCGCAGCCGGCGGGCGCCGTCCAGGACGACGAGCACGTCGGGCCCCGGCGGCGTCCAGGCGCCGTGGCGCGGCTTCTGCGCCGAGCGCGCCTCGACGAGCCGGGCCAGCTCGGCCAGGCGGGCGCCCACGGTGGAGGCCTCCGTGCCCACCTGCACGGGCCCCTCATCGGCCGGTGCGCCGCCGCCCGTCGCACCCGCGGCGCGCGCGTGCGGCAGCCACCGCAGCCACTCCCAGTCCTGCCGGCCCTCCGCCCCGGTGAGCAGCACGAGCGAGAGGTCGCGCGGGCTGTGCAGGAGCGCGGCCTGGCCCACGAGCCAGCGACCGACGGCGACGGCGAGCCCGTCGGCGCCCGCGACGCCGACGACGCCGGCCGCCCGGACGTCGAGCTCCACGGGCACCCCGCGCACCTCCCGGGGCGCCGGCGGCTCGTCGGAGGCGAGGAAGCCCGGCTCCCGGACGACGACCTCGCCGGGGGCGTCGGCCAGGCCGAGCCGGAGGACGAGGGCGTCCGGGTCGCCGCGCCGGCGCTCCCACAGGCGGCGACCCGGGCCCAGGGCCGTGAGCAGCAGCTGCGCGGCGTCGGGGCTGCGGCGGCGGCGGTCCACCACCTCGAGCGCCTGCGCGGCGGCGACCCGCTCCTCGACCTCGACGGTCTCGCGCTCGAACCGGGCGACGTCGTCGAGGTAGCGCTTGCGCGCGCCGCGGCGGTCGGAGGCCCAGTTCGCCAGCGCCATGAGCGGGGACAGGATCGCGAAGACGAGCACGCGCGGCGACTGGAAGACGACGTACATCGGGACGACCACGAGCGCCGGCGCGAGCACCATCACCCACGGCAGCGGCCGCCTGACCCGCTCCCCCGGTGGCCGCGGCAGGGTGAAGGCGCGCTCGCGCACGGGCGGCAGCAGCCGGGGCGGGCGCCCGAGGTCCAGGCCGGGGTGGTCCGCGGCCGGTCGGACGTCGGCCCCGGCCTCCTCGGCGTCCGTGCCGGTCACGAGCTGCAGCACCGTCGACCCGGCGCGCAGGTGGGCCCCGCTGGGCCAGGAGCGGCCCACGGGCGGGTCCGCCTCGGCGGCGGCCGCGGCCGCGCGGCGTCGACGCCGGCGCCCGCGGCGCGGGCCGGGCTCGACCTCGACCGGTGCGCGCTCGAGCGGCTCGTCGGCGAGGACCGCGCCCAGGCCGGGCGCCGCGCGCACCCGGACGACGCCGTCCGGCGTCGCCGTGACGACCAGGGCGTCCGCGGGCAGCTGCAGGTCGGGCAGCGACAGGCCGGGAGCCCCGCACCCGACCACCGTCGTCCCCAGCGCGAGGCGGTGCACGCGCCCGGCCCCGTGCCCGCCGACGACGCGGAGCTCGGCCACGCCGGCGGGGGGCGCCGCGGGGCGGTCCGGCGGGTCGAGCGACAGGACGCTGCCGGGGCGCACGCCCGCGTCGCGCAGGGTGGCTGCGGGCTGCGCCGGGACGCCGTCGACCCACAGCGGCGTCCGCGCCGCGAAGACCGGATGGGTGCCGGCGCCCTGCGCGCCCCGCGCCTGCGCCAGCAGCGGCGGCAGCAGGTCGGCGAGCGGCTGCCCCGGGTCGGCGTCGAGCAGCACGTCGGAGTCCCGGCCGCGCTCGCGCACGGTCACGCTCCAGCGCACGACCGCACCTCCGTCCCGCCCGCCCCGCAGCGCGCCGCCGAGAGGCTAGCCAGCGCCGTCGTCGGCGTCCCCCACGACCACCCCGGTCGGGTGAGGGCGGTGGTACGTCGGGGGCGCCGGCCGCTGAGCCCCTGCCGCTGCGCCGGTGCCTGCACTAGCGTCCCGGAGCCAACGAGACCGGCGCCTGCAGGGGGAGGCCATGAGCACGGGCAGCGAGACCCTCGCGGTCGACCACGCCGAGATGGAGGCCGCGGTCGACGCCTTCGACGACCTGGCGGCGGCCTTCCGCAACACGGGAGAGCCGCTCGCGGCGGCGACCGGGGACGCCACCGCCGGCGCCGGGCAGTTCGCCGCGCACCTGTCCCCCGGGATCACGACCTTCCTCACGAGCTGGCAGGAGGCGCTCTCGGTGTGCTCCACCTCGGCGGGGCTGATCGCGACGAACATCGGCCGCACCGCCACGGACGTGCGCGCCGTGGACGTCGACGCCAGCACGGCCATCGTCCTGTGAGCTCGCACTACCGGATCGACGTCGACACGGCCTCGCTCGTGGCCGCGCAGGAACGGCTCCAGGGCCTGGCCGAGGCGCTCACCGGCCGCGCGGACCAGCTGGACGCCGCCCCCGGGACGATGCCCGTGTGGCAGGGCGCGGCCCGCACCGCCGTCATGACCGAGGTCGCCGCCCTCGCCGGTCACACCCGCGGCTTCGCGCCCATGCTCGACGCCGCCGCCGAGGGCCTCGGTCCCTTCATCACCGCCGCCGTCGACGCCGAGACGAACGTGCTGCCGGACCTGGACCAGCGCCGCCAGAGCGCCCTCGACGCCTTCGACGACGCCGCCCGGTCGTCGGCCGCCCAGCGGACGACCGCGTACGAGGACATCCCGGCCGACGCAGGCGCACAGCGCGGGATGTGGCAGATGGAGGCCGACTCGGCGCACCAGCACCGGGTCAGCCAGTCCGCGAGCGCCCGCGACGGCGCGCTCGCCGGCCTCGACGCCGAGTACGACGAGCTCGTGCGACGCCTCGAGAGGGCTGCCGCCGAGGCGTCAGAGGCGGTCGCCGCCGCGGTCGTCACCGTGGCCCCGGACCAGACGGTCGCGAACGCCCTCGGCGGTGGCGGCCGGATGCCGCTCGTCGACCTCTACTACGACCTCGCGACCGAGTCGCGCCAGGCCGGCATCGCCGCGGCCCAGGAGCTCCTCGAGCAGGGCGCCGACGCGTCCGCCGACCTGATCACCACGATCGCCGAGCGCCAGGACGACCCCGCCTTCGCGGCCGGCTTCGCGAGCGCGGCGTCGCCCGAGGACCTGTCGCTGATGGTCATGCAGTGGTCGGGGACCCGCGAGGCCATGGTGTCCTCGCTGTCCAGCCCCGAGCAGCTGCAGACGTACGACGACCGCTACGCGGCCGTCGTCGCGGCCGTGAGCCGGACGCTGGGCACGGCCACCCGCGGCACGGGGCGGTTCTCGCCGCCGGAGGGGTACACGGAACGGTGGGTCGAGCTGCTCACGGGCGACCTGACGACGGAGGGTGGCGCGGTGCTGCTCGGCCAGTCGGCGGCGGCCAGCCTCCTGCTGACCCGTGGGGTCTTCGCCACCCCCTTCCTCGAGCGCGTCGCCACGTCCGTCTACGAGCTCGAGCGGTCGGCCGGCGGGCGTCCTGTCTGGGGGCCCCGGGTCTCGGACGGCAGCTACACCGGTGACGTCGTCGCGCCGTACGGACGCTCTGGCGTCGACGTCATGGCCAACGTGCTGCGGGGACTGGGCGGCAACGCCGAGGCCGCCCAGCGGTTCTTCGCGGGTGGCGGGATGGTGGGCACGACCGTCCTCGACCACGACGTCGAGGTGCAGGAGCGCCTGCAGTACCTCCTCCAGGACCGGCGGTGGCCCTACGACGACGCCGACGGACTCGGCGCCGCGCTCGTCGCGGCGACCACGGTGCACCGGGCAGCCGATGAGGCGGGGCGGGTGTCCGCCGTGCTGGCGTCGCAGACCTTCGCCCTCGCGGGCGAGGTCGACGAGCCAGGTGCGGGCGGGAGGTCGCTGCAGACGGGCCTGCGCGACGACGTCGCCCTGATGCTGGGAACCTACGGCGCCGACGTCGCCGACGTGCTCGCGCCCGGCCTGTCACGGCGCGACGACGTGCTCGACGGGGTCTGGACGTCCGAGGACCCTTCCGGTGGGCATGGGGCCTTGGTGGACAAGGACCACCTCGAGCGTCTCGTCGCGACCATCGGCAGCGGCGGCAGCGACGACCTCGCCGTCGTCCTCAGCGGCGTCGCCGCGGCGACGAACGCCCGCACCGACGCCATCCTGGCCGCGAACCTCGCCGAGGACCCCGGGGCGGCCACCCGTCTCATCACCCAGGGGCACGTCGACGACCTCTCGCTGAACCTGGGGTCGGGAGCGCACGCGCTGAACAGCCTCCTCATGACCGGGCTGGAAGGTGAGGACGACGAGGAAGCCGCACGCAAGGCGCGCGGCGAGCTCGCCGCGAAGGTCCTCGGGGCCGTCGCGGCCGTGCCGGGCGCGACCGGCGGGCCGTGGACCGGCTTCTTCGTCGCCCAGGCCGTCGACGGCGTGAAGGACGCGCTGACGGACGTCGCCCTGTCGAGCGACTACTCGGGCGAGCAGTCGACCTACGGCGAGCTGGCTGAAGCAGCAGTCCTCGACAGCCTGCTGAGGTCCGGCTACCTGAGCCAAGCCGCCTACGACGCGGCGGGACGTCCTGAGGACGCCCCGCCGCCGGAGATCCTCACGCTGAGCGCCGACGGCACTCCTACCTTCACGTACGGCAGCGAGGCGTTCCGCCGCTGGCTCGGCGGTGGGGAGCCCCCCCTCTTCGACTTCCTGCGCGACAACGTGGCCAACCCCTTCGACGCCGGGGGCGGGCCGATGGACCCGGACGACTGATGCGGCTGCCCGTCGCCTCCACCTCGACCGTCGCGCTGCTGCTGCTGGCGACGGGGTGCTCAGCCTCCGCTCCCGCCAGCACGACTGCCCTCGTGGAAGCGCCGGACTCGACAGCCCTCTCCCCGCAGGCGCCGATGGGCGACCTGCTCTGCGGGGCCCTGCCGGCGCGAAGTGTCGACCTGGTCCTCAGCGGACGTGACGTCGTCTCGGTCGAGGGGGAGCTCGAGACCCTCCCCGGTGACGACGACGGGCTGCGGGTCGAGGGTTCCTGCGAGATCTACGTCAGCGGCCAGGAGACGCCAGCCCTCGAGCTGCTGATCGCCGGCGAGGACGCCTTCCCCGACGACATCCGGACGAAGGCGGACGACGACGCGGCCTCGGACGGCATCTTCGACCCCGACCGGTCCGTCGGTGCGGTCGAGGAGCTCCAGCCCGAGGGGCCCGAGGAGCAGCGCGGGGCAGCGACGGCGCACCGCGCCGGCCTTCTCGTCGGGCCGGTCGTCCGCGGTCAGGTCGATCCCCGGCGCGTCGTCGTCCTCCTCGACCCTCGCACGACCGGTCGCGAGCCCGTCGCCGACAGCGCGACGCTCGCACTGCAGGTCTCGCAGGTGCTGGGCCTGCCCCTGGTGGGGTCGCAGGAGGCCGACGTCCTGCTCTCCGCCGACGACCCGGTGGACCCCTCGGGCTGAGGACGTCCTGAGCCTCGCGCTGTCCCCGCCAGTGCCCCGGGCCGGGTCCGCGACGCGGCCTCGTCAGTCCGCCAGCAGCGCCAGCGCGTCTTGCACCACCGCGAAGAACAGCGGCTGGTCCACCCCGGCCGCGGCGTCGGCCGCCTGCGCCACGAGCACGAGGTCCTCGCCGTCCGCGCGCTCGAGGTACCACGACGCCACCAGCACCCCCGGGGCGCTGCCGCCCTTGAACGCCGCGTAGTCCCAGACCTCCCCGTCCAGCGGGACGCCGGGGTTCTCGGCGAGCACCTCCCGCACGGGCTCCAGGCCCGGCTGCTCCGCCAGCTCCTGCAGCCCCACGTGCGCGCGGCAGACGTCCTGCGCCGACGCCGACCACCCCACCCCCTGCGGCCACACCGGCGTCGTCACGTCGGCCGCCTCGACCCCGCCGAGGTCGGGCGGCAGCTGCGCCAGCAGGGCGCGCCGCTCCTCGACGTCC
>Ga0210040_10005416_pt1 | contig 16264 bp, 13 predicted proteins | sample CryGeyCG12114_NA_FD_185462 | JGI IMG/M metagenome (GOLD analysis project Ga0210040, IMG submission 185462) | Groundwater microbial communities from aquifer - Crystal Geyser CG19_WC_8/21/14_NA (SPAdes) (version 2) | ecosystem: Environmental > Aquatic > Deep subsurface > Groundwater | place: USA... | reverse complement strand
CCTGCAGCGCGGCCCTGTGGCTACCGGCTTAAAACTGATGGCCGCCTCGGAACTGATAGGCGACAAAATGCCCGGCATACCCGACCGCATTGCCCCACCGGTGCTGCTTTCGCGCGCCGCTTCGGGCGCGCTGGTTGGCGCCACTATTTTTACCGTTCACAGGGATAGCTGGATAAAAGGAGCTGCCATTGGGGCTGCCTCTGCTGTGGCCGCCACGTATGGCAGCTTTTACCTGCGCAAGCTGATGAACAAGTATGCACCAAATGCCGTGAGCGGCGCCCTGGAAGATGCCCTGACGCTGGGCAGCGGACTCGCCATCGCCAAAAGCTAAAGTAAAATTCCTATAAGTATAAAAGCCGCTGCAACTATGTGTTGCAGCGGCTTTTATACTTTAAAATATCACGCCTGGCGCTGGCTGTTCTGTTTATACCTGCGGACATCATCAGAAGATTTAGTAATTTTAATGTAATTTTAAGAGCCTGTTTAAAGTTATTACACTGATATAGTTGAACTTGCCATTGTTGGTTTCTATTACAAACAATCTGTACGCTGGCCGACTTCGCTTGCAGATGATAACGCCAGCAAGGGCTTTGTTCGGGGCAGAAGGAAAATACTAATCAGCTTTTAAGTATAAAATCTAAATTTGATGAAAAACAACATCTTTTTGAAACGACTTCTGGTTGTTTCGCCTTTGCTGGCCACAGCATTGCTGGTCGGCTGCCATAAGTATGAAAAAGCTGCCGAAGACAAGCCTGACCTCATCAGCAGCAACCGCGATACTACTGTTGCCCCGGGCAATGACTTTTTTGCTTATGCCAACGGCGCCTGGATCAAAAACCATCCGATTCCAGCCTCAGAGAGCAGCTGGAGCATTGGCAAGGAAGTGCAGGAAGAAATGTACACCCGCCTGCGCGACATCAGCGAAAAAGCTGCCAAAACCGGAGCGGACAAAGGGACAAACGAGCAGAAAATCGGTAACTTTTACCACGCCGGTATGGACACCGCAACCATCGACAAGCAGGGCCTGCAGCCACTGAAGCCGGAACTGGACCGTATAGAAGCCATGAAAACACCCGCCGATGTTCAGGCCGTTATGGCGCAACTCAAGCCGTATGGCGTTACCTCGCCAGCTGGCGTATTTGTAGCGCAGGATGACAAACAGAGCGATGTTATGGCCTTATACCTGTGGCAATCGGGACTTGGTCTGCCAAACCGTGATTACTACTTTAACACCGACAGCCGCACGGCCAGTATCCGCCAGGAGTATGTGAAGCACGTAGCCAACATGTTTGAGCTGATAGGACAGGATGCGCAAACAGCACAACAGAACAGCGCACGCGTCATGCAGCTGGAAACTGCCATGGCAAAATCATCCCGCAAACTGGCCGACCTTCGCGACCCTTATGCCAACTATAACAAAATGTCGGTGGCGGAACTAGACAAACTGACGCCCGGCATCGACTGGAAAAACTGGCTGGCACAGATGCACATCAACCATGTGGACAGCGTGATTGTGGGCCAGCCGGAGTTTTACAAAGAAGCCGGCAAGCTGCTAAACAGCGCCTCCATTGACGACTGGAAAGCATACCTGAAATGGCACCTGGTGCACGCTTATGCCGACAACCTGAGCAAGCCTTTAGATAAGGAAAACTTTCGCTTTTACGGTACTGTGATGCAGGGCAGCACCGAGCAACGACCACGCTGGAAACGTGTGCTGGATGCTGAGGAAGATGCAATGGGCGAGATGCTGGGCCAGTTGTTCGTGAATGATTACTTTTCTCCGGAAACCAAGCAGCGCTACGAAAAACTGGCAGACAACGTGGTTGCCTCCTTCCGTGATCATATCAAGAAGCTGGATTGGATGGGCGATTCTACCAAACAGAAAGCGCTTGCGAAGCTGAACAAAATCAACAAGAAAGTAGGCTACCCAACCCAGTGGAAAGATTTTTCGGACCTCGAAATTGACCGCAGCTCTTATGCCCGAAATGCTATGCGCGCCAACGAATGGTGGTACAACTATAACCTTAACAAGCTGGGCAAACCCGTAGACCGCACCGAGTGGAGCATGACGCCGCAGACCTATAATGCTTACTACAACCCCAGCAACAACGAAATTGTGCTGCCGGCCGCTATCTTCGCCGTACCTGGTTTAAAAGATGCGGAAGCCGATGATGCTATTATTTATGGTTATGTAGGCGCTTCTACCATCGGCCACGAACTGACGCACGGCTTTGATGACCAAGGCAGCCAGTACGATGCGGCTGGCAACCTGCGCAATTGGTGGACAGCTAAAGACCAAGAGCTGTTTAAGGAAAAGGTAGATCAGATTGTTAACCAGTTCGACAATTATACTGTGCTGGACAGCATGCATGTAAATGGTCGCGCTACTGCCGGTGAAAACATTGCCGATTTAGGTGGCATTGTAATCGGTCTGGATGCTTTCAAAAAAACGGAGCAGTATAAAAAAGGTGAAAAAATTGGCGGTCTTACGCCGGTACAGCGCTACTTTCTGGGCTATGCATTGGGCTGGCAGAGCCACCAGCGCGACGAGAAGCTAGCCCAGCAAATCCTGACGGATGTGCATTCGCCAGCCAACCTGCGCGTAAATGGTCCTTTTGCCGATGTACCTGAATTTTATAAAGCTTTTGATGTAAAACCCGGTCAGAAAATGTACCTACCGGACAGCGTACGTGTGAAAATCTGGTAAATACTAAGTATGAGGCAAGGATAAATTTAGAGTATAGATAAAGACTTTCAGGCACAAGTTGCCTAATTTCAGTAATTTGCACCTGGAAGTCTTTTGTTAAGGTTTCTTTTGTCCTGTTACTTATAGCTAATTATACTATAGCTATAAGTAACATATACTCGTTGCAGTTAAAATCCGGGTACTTTATCCAACAAGCCTTTGGCTTTGTAGCCAAACCGTCTTCCAATTAATATCTGCACTTCAGAATAGTAGCTGCGCTGGCGGTTGCTGGCTTCCAGGCTACCGGACGAAAACAGCAAACTTCCCGTAATACCACCATAATATTTGTTGCTGTTAAAGCCAAAGGTGGCGCGGCCATCGCCTTGCAGGCCCAGTTGCACAGGAAGGTCTGCCGCTACATCACCCGGCTGCAAGCCGCTCCGGCTTCGGATTGCCAGGCCAGGCCGCAGAGACAAAGAAGTAAACAAGTACTTTTTGAAAACGAATGTATGCGCATATCCCACATTCACGCTATAGGTTGCTGATCGGAAACGCACCAGGTTGGCATCTTCGGGGAAGTTAGACTGCAAGCGGGCCGGCAGCAACGATGAATCACCGGCCACCTGTGAGTAGATGAATGTTCCGCCCAGCAAAAACGAGCCGGCACTTTTCTTTTGCCGCTCCCGCCGGAACAAAGTAGCAGGATACGAAAATTTTTGGTTGTTAAAACTGTAGTAAACGCGGGTATAAAAGGTTTTGGAGTTGATGTCGGGGCGTAAAGGATACCTCGTATTGTGCAGGAACCAGTTATCCTCCAGCACCTCGGGGTTACTCAGATACAAGCCTTTGTATTGCTCATATTTGGTATCAAACCACACTCTGCGCCCGTTAAAGCTAAACCCGAGCCTAAACTGCTTTGTCTTGCCCTTTTCGCCCTCCTCGTTTCCTGCCCTCGGTGTCGGGATGGTTGCATTAAAACTGAGCCAGCTATAACTCACTCCTATTCCTACAGAAGAAGCTATATTAGGTTTATAGATGAGTCGTTTTTCATCGCTAATAAAACGAAGTGCGTAATCGGTATCTTCCAGCAGCAAGTGCACGTGCAACATCCTGTTATAGCTTGCGATATAGGTTGTATCTACCCTTGGTGGTTTAGGCGTCAGCACAGAATCCAGTTCAACTCCCAGAATCCGGAGGCCTTTACCCTGTTGCGTAGTATCCTGCTGCGCCTCCGCCCGGTGGGGCAATAACAGAACAGCAGCGGAGAAGAAAAGAATTAGCAGGCGAAGTGGCATAGGTATAAGTATAAAAATAAGATACTGCCAATGCTATGTGTACTGATTGCGGCAATCAGAGTTATAGGATTATACTATAATCTACTCCGAAGCTTTAAACTATTGTGGATTGTTTTGCAGTTGCCGGCGTTGATGTAGTGGTATATTGGCGAAGCTAGTTTCAGCATTTAAAGGATAGTCAGTACCATTTCCGGAGGTCTGCCAATAACAGCTTTGTCGCCGTTTACCACTATGGGCCGCTCAATCAGAACTGGATGCTCCACCATTTTCCGGATCCATTCGTCATCAGTATGGGTTTGGCCGGCAAACTTTTCTTTGTATACACTTTCGCCTTTGCGCAACAATTGCGCTGGTTTTATACCCAGCTTCTGTACAATGCTTTTTAACTTTTCGGCGGTTGGTGTCTGTTTTAAATAATCTACCACCTGCACTTCCTGCCCCTGGTTCTGAAGCAGCTCCAGCGCCTGGCGGCTCTTGCTGCATCGGTTGTTGTGGTATAGTTCTATCATCGATTATCATTTAAACTGAAGTGCAAGTATAAAGCTGACTAACTTTTGAAGTATACATTATCATCAAAACCCATAAATATAGCGGAGCTTTTTTGATACAACATCCCTGGAATCCGGCAAGGCTTAATAAAATTTATACTTTACAGGCTACTACCAAACCAGATGTATTTAATGTATTCAATACTTCAGAAGTTATAGAAAGTAGTTTTTCTTCCTGAAAAATATCCATACATCAGGCCTAAGCCCCAGTCAAAAAATATTGCTGATTTACAGATTTTCTGTAAGTATAATTTTATACGTCCTTTACCTGAAGCAGTATAATTGGATGCTGGCAAATGTCTCGCGGCACCTGCTGCACATCTGCCTTTTATTTATTATTATGGTTAACATTATCAAGGTTAACCCCTGCTAATGCCTCTCGTTTAAAAAGATAAAAGACTTTTCTAAACCATTAAACATTAAAAGCTATGAACAGAAATCAATCAGATCGCTACAGCGACGCAGAAAATTCTCGAACACACCGTTCAGAGCGTTACCGCCATCCGGACGAGGACAATAATTACGGCTCCCGGTCACGAGGTGGCGATGGAAACCAGGCCAACGACAGGGGCAACCCGCGCAACGTAGCCAATCACAGCATGAATGAAGATACCTACAGCACCTCCCGCAACTATGGCAACATGGGCAGCTACGGTGGGGCGCAAGGCTTCGGTTCTGACAGAGGCGGGCAACATCCAGCGCAGCGTAACGACAGCAGTGGTTACAATTATTACAGCGGCATGGGCAGCCCAGATGAGACGCGCCAGCGCAACCTAAGCAGCCCCGGCAGCAGCAGCAACATGTATGGTGGCCGAGGCAGCTATGATTCCGACAACCGCCGCTACAGTCGTGGCTCCGACAGGGGTATGAGTTCCAACTCCGGCAACCGCGACTTGTTTGGCAACGATACTTCGCGCCGCTTTGAAGGTTCGGACCAAGGCCACTATAACTTCGATAACGACAATTATAACTCCCACAGCTATGGCGGCGACTCCCGCGGCAACTACATGGGCAGCGGCTACAACCGTAATGCGCAAGGCCGAGACAACTATTCAGGCTTTGGGAGCTCCGGAGGCGGCTATATGTCTGGTGGCAGCCACGGCAGCACCAGCGATCGGTATGGTATGAGCGGCTACTTTGAAGGCAACAGGGGCAACGCTGAAAGTGACTACATCCGGAGCCAAAACCAGAATCGCACTTTTGACCGTAACCATGACCGCCGCGACAGAAACAACAGCAACTTCGACCGCCACTAAGCTATAACTTTTGAAGTATAAAAGCAGCGCGCAGCGCACCATTTATGGTACGCTGCGCGCTGCTTTAAACCAGTTCCCAGTAAAGTAACTTTCCTTGCCTTTCGTGAAAACCATCCCTACACTTTCTGCTTCTACGGCTGCGCTTTAATACAGACGCTTTTCAGTTCGCGCATGCTGCCATAAAACACATTGCAATCCACTGCACCCACTATTCCATCTATCGCGCCGCCGTCGGTGTGCTGCCAGAAGGCCAGTTTCAGCTTATCTGTTCGTTGCAGTTGTAGCTTTGGCGCCTCGTAGCGTGCTATCCAGAGGTGGTAATCATCAAAATGGCCTGTCAGATTTTCGTTATAAAAATTATAGTTGGTGTAGATAATCGGCTTGATACCATACGCTTGCTCAACCTGCCGCAGCCACACCTGCACATCCTTACACAGTTGTTCCTTCGACTTTCTGCCTTTCACTTCCACATCCAGCACAGGCGGCAGATCGCCGGGCTGCAACTTTACAAGTGATATAAAATTTCTGGCTTGCACCTCCGGCTTCAAATGGGGTCTGTAAAAGTGGTATGCTCCGCACAATATGCCTGCCTGCCGCGCCTGCTTCCAGTTTTTTTTAAAGGATACATCTTGTAACGATGCGCCTTCCGTGGCCTTTAAAAAGGCAAACGAGATCTCATTTGCCCGCACTTTCTGCCAGTTAATGTCCTTCTGGTATTTTGATACATCAACGCCGTATACGCTGTAACCTACCGGCCAGGTAACCTTGCGCTTCTCTACAAAAAACTCAACATACAGCACCACCAGCACGAGCAGCACAAGCATAGCGGCGCCAATCTTAAACAGCACCGGCGACTGCCCCTTTTTATTCTTTCCAGGCTTTTTCTGTTTAGATACAACGCGTTGCCTGGCAGGCTGATTTTTATAGTTAGGCGTCGCTGAGATCTTCTCCCAGGCATCATCCGCAGCAGCAGCGGGCAATTTGGGTTTATGCTTTTGCGGCGTGGCCATTATAGTAATACTTCCTGTTGCGGCACTCCGGAAAGATGCTCCAGCCGATCTCCCTGCAGTGTCAGGTAGCCTTTCATCAGGTCGGCGGTGAGGCACGAATGCACGGGCAGCACAAACATCAGGTCGCCGATGTGGTATTTGCTGAACTGCTCAGGGCTTGCCTTTACCACGCTGTGCTCCTGCGACAGCGATACCAGCGCCAGTCCCTCCACTGGTGCTGTCCATCCTTTTCCGTTAAGCTCCACCATCAGGCCATAAATTATAGAACCGTTTTGCTGTGAAAGGCTGTCTTTTGAAAAATGAACGCTGCCGCCGTAAAGTATAATTTCACCCCGATCGGCATGTTTGGCCACTACGGGGCAAGCCATGCACACCGCTATATCATCGAAAGAGCAGGAGCCGATGCGCTGCTGCGTAAGATCGTAAAACACAAAGTTACCCGGCCGGATTTCATCTACACCGCTCAAATCATTCACAAGGCTGCACGAGGGCGTATCGCCGATAGAAAGCTGCAAAGCTGGAAACTGACTTTTGTAGCGTTCACGGAGCAGCTGCAACAGGTAAATGGATGTTTTAAAGATGGTATGAATGGCTTCGGTATCGGTCTGCTTGTAAGTATGGCCATCATGCACCACAAAACCCTGGAACTGTAGCTTATCGCTTTGCTTTATTTTGTTCAGGATGTTGTCCAGCTCCGCGTGGTCGTTTGGCAGGATGCCGGTGCGGCGATAACCTGCATCAATCTTCAGCCAGATGCCCACCGGATGTTTCAAGCTTCCAGCCAGCAGTTCCACCGTTTCCGGATTCACAGCCAGCAGGTGCAACTGTATGCGCGCGGCCAGTTCGTTTATAGTGTCAATTTCGAGTACATTGGCCGGGAAAGCTATCAGAATATCATTCCAGCCGTGGTTGGCAAAATACCGCGCCATCCGCACCGAAGACACCGTGATAGCCTCCACACCAAAAGCACGGAACCACTCGCCCACCTGTGCCGACTGATGTGTTTTAAAATGCGGCCGCAGCCGTACATTACTTTTGTTTGCTTTCTCCACCATCCTGCGGATATTGCGCAGGCACTTCTCCTTGTCTAAAAGTAAGGTAGGCGTAGTTATTCTCATATGTCTTAAACGCGCTGATGATCTCTAATAATGTGAAGTTACAAATCTTTATCTAAAACAAACAGTGGAAGCCATGCATCCACAAAATTTGTCTTGCAGCGTGCGTAGCCTTCGCAGAAGCTGCGCACGCTGATAAATCTGCAGAGCTTTGGGCGTAACCTCAGCCTATTTTTGCTTCACAGAGACAACAGCCGGTTTACCTGAACCATAAACAGCAACCAGCGATTAACAACCGGTAACCAACAATTAAAGTATCTTTGCATCCGGATTTATACTTGCGAGTTATGAGCTTTTATTACATCAAAGCGCTGCACATCATTTTTGTGGTTACCTGGTTTGCGGGGCTGTTCTATATTGTGCGCCTGTTTATATATTTTGCTGAGGCAGCCGAAAAAGCCGAGCCTGAGAAATCTATACTTCAGAAGCAGCTGGCGCTCATGCAAAGGCGGCTTTGGTATGGCATTACCTGGCCATCGGCTATACTTACCTTCATCTTCGGCCTGACAACGCTATACCTGTACGGCAGCATCCCGTCGTGGCTTATCTGGAAACTCTGTTTTGTGGCCGGGCTGTATGTATATCATTTTCTGTGCCATCGCATTTTCAGGGAGCAGCAGCTAGGCATTCTAAAGTATAACGCTACACAGCTGCGCATCTGGAACGAAGTAGCCACGCTTTTCCTCATAAGCATTGTATTTCTGGTAGTGCTCAAAAGCTCGCTTAGCATGTTGTGGGGCATCCTGGGGCTTATTCTTTTCTCTGCTATTCTGATGCTGGCCATCCGGATTTACAAGCGGGTTAGGGAGAGTTGAGAGGTTAGAAATTAATAAAGTTAAAGATTTAGAGAGTTAACATGTTTGCGGGGCGTATGGTACTAATTGATGTGCCTTTAATAGTAACTCTTGCTATCACTTCAATATCTCTTATTGCTTCTCTTCCTATTTTTAATTCTTTAACTTTCTAACTCCCAAACTTTTTAACTCTTTAAACTCTTTCCTCTACCTTTGCAGCATGAACGACGCAGCACTGAAGGCAAACGAAAAAGAATTGATCAAGCTAATCCGGTTTTTCAGCAAGCGCGCAGCGCTGTTGATGGAAACGGGCGAACTGAGCCAGGAGCACGCGCAATTGACCAACGCCTGCCAGAACCTGGAAACACAGCTTTATACCCACGCCCAAAACCGGGCCGCTATACTTGACAAACGTGAACGGCTCTTAAAAATAATTGAAGATAACGCCACCTGCCCCACATGCGGCAAGGCCGATATGCTGAAGAAAAACGGCGTAGCTACGAACGATTTGGGCTGGAAGAGCAATATTTACCGCTGCCGCCGCTGCAACACCACCTTTACCTGGAACCGCCCGAATAACCCCTGGCACATGACCGAGTTTCTAGAAAACTATATCTTGGAGCTGGAGCAGGGCGTACAGAAGGAATCACATGAGGAACTGCGCAGCCACGCTGAAGATGCTATTGTGCAACTCAACGACAGCCTGAACCGCCTGCGCCCGGTACTGCAAACCTCGGACGAAGAAATGGAAGCCCTGCAGCAGAAGGAAAGCGAAATGGACAAGCTTATCCATCAGTTTAAAAACTATCTGTTGATAGAGAAAATTAAGCTCGATACTTACGAAGGATAGTTTTTTGTTTTTCGTTGTTCGGTGAAAGCTTTGGAAAATTACTTTGTGAATGTGCAAGTATAGCTCTCGGTCTTCTATTTCTTTGGAAGTAGTTTTTAGTAAGTCCCGGAAGATGAATTGCGGTATACCTTTATAATGACCTTTAATTTTGTCTAAAAAACATCGAAGTATAAAGTATAACGCCCGCCTTTTCAGATAAAGACTTTTGCCCATCCGGAGCTTCCATACTTTCAACGTTTAACCGCTCGTATACCTGGCAAACCCCACCCGACACACGAACAACGATAAACGAACAACGACACTTAGATTCCCTGTACCAGCCAGTACCAGACAGCCAGCGTAAGTATGGAAACAGGGATACCAAAGCCCACCATCATGTTGGCCAGGCGCGGTTTCAGGCCATAAGAGGCTGCAATAATACTGGCTGTTATCATTGGAGCCATGGCAGCCTCGAGCACACATACCTGCACCACCTGCCCGTGTTGCTCCAGCACCGGCACATACAATACCCAGATAAGCAATGGCGCAAGTATAAGCTGGTATGCCAGCCCCAGCGCCAGAAAGCCCCAATGCCTGCTGCGCCGCTCCAGCTTCAGTTGCATCCCCACCGACACCAGCGCCAGTGGCGATACCGTACTGCCCAGCCGCTGAAATACATCTTTCATTTCGGCCGGAAAGTGCCAGCCAACCAGGTTTATGCCCAACGCCAGCACAAACATCAGAAATGGCGGAAATCTGATAATTCTTTTCACGATACCAGAGGTTCCGGCCTGACCTCTTGAGAAGTAGGCTGCTAACGCAATGCCCAGCGTGGAGAGCACCATAAAAGTGCCCGGTTGATCTACCAATATCGCTGTTTTAAGGCCTTCTTTGCCGTAAATGGCTTCGATAACCGGAAAGCCAATAAAGGAAGTATTGCCAAAGCCTGCTGTAAGTATAAGGCAGCCGATAAGTTTACGTGACCAGCCAAATGCCTTGCCTAGGCTCCAGAACAAAAGTGTTGCTCCGCCAAAGCAAATCCAGGCTACGGCCACAGGCAGCAGCACTGCGCGGTTAAGTGTTACCTCAGGTATAAAGTACAGCGCCAGCGCCGGCATCGAAATATAAATAATAAACTGGTTGAGCACCAGCGGACTATTCCGTGGGAAGTCGGGCACCTGCCGGAGCAGAATGCCCAGCAGCAGGCACCCGAACAGAAGTATAAAGCTGCTCATGCGGTTCCAGGTAAAGAAGCAAAGTTGATAATATGTGTGATGCAGCGCAAGCTGAAAGCTACCGTCTTCATCTACAGAATGTTGTGCTGTTGCTGGTAAACATATTAGGTTTACAGCGCCAGTTATATACTTATTTGCGCTGGCGGCACCAGTTTATTGTAGCCGGTACATTCTTAACCAAATAATGAGTTCGTGAATTTCACTTTCATGCTGGTCTGGAAATTGGCGATGGTCTTGAAAATTTCCTTGAGGGTTACCTGCTCAATTTTTGTCAGGCTCTGAATATCTATATAATTTTGCGGATCTGCTTTATCATGAATAATCAGTACTGCCTGCTTTTTAAGGCGCATGCTCATCAGATAGTAGTACGACTGCATCAGTTCATGGTACTCGCTCTCCAGGAAAATGCCTTTATCTTTCAGCGCTTCGAGGCGCTCGCCGGTGTTGGTCTTAAAGATACGGTTTTCGAGCGCATGCACCCGCACCAGATCTACAATGGGTGTCATGGCTTTCTTGATATCGAATACCTCGCGCGTGTCTTTGGTGAAGGTGCGTATATTGTTGAAGTAGGTAAGCGGCGGCACGTACTGCAGCGCGTTGTTGGCCATGTGGTACAAAAACCGGCCCAGCGGCTTCTGTAGTTCCTCATCCAGAAAAGTGCGCAGCTCCTCCATAATAATTGGTTCTCCGTAAATAAGGCGGCAGTCGAAAAAGGCGGAGAATTGCATCACGGTGGCTGGTTCAGGTTCCTCCATCCAACTCTCATAGTTGCGCTTCCAGTGCGAGAGCGAGTGCGTCCATTTGGTATTTTTGGCCATGTAGCCGCCCGTGCAGTAGCTAAAGCCGATATAGTCCAAGCGCTCTGACACCAGTTCGGCAAACCTCAGAAAATACTCCCGCACCAGCTCGCGCTGCTCGTTGGCTTTGTCTTCGTAAATAATGGCGTTATCCTGATCTGTTTTAAGTGTCTGCTCTTTGCGGCCTTCGCTGCCCAGCACGATAAAGGCGAATTTGGCTGGCGGCGTACCCAACTCGTCAATGGCGGTTTCTATTACCTTCAGCGCAATGGTGTCTGATACGGTGGTGATGACCTGGTTTACAATTTCGGGCTTCACTCCTCTGTTCAGCAGTTGGTATACTATCTCGGGTACTTTTTGCCATTTCTTTCGCAGCTCATCTACCGACTGCGCCAGTTTTACCGACTGAATAAATACAAATGGCGACTGCGCCTGCTCACTCAGCAGTTTGTTTCGGCTGGTAAACCCGATGTAATCACCATTTTCCTCAATTAATAAATAGCGGGTTTTAGTATGGAACATGAGCAAAATGGCCTCATACACAAAAGCCTGTGTATTGATGGAAACAACAGGATTGTCCATAATACCACGCACGGGGCCGTTCACGTCTGCCTGCCGAGCCACCACATGGTCGCGCAAAGTAATATCTGTTACAAAACCCGTCACTTTTTCCTTGGCATCCGTTACAAACAGGCAACTTACCCGATGTTTGGCCATCAACTGGGCCGCTTCATAAACAGGTGTGCCGGCATCACAGCAAACTAATCCGCGGTATTCCACACTTTCAATTTTGCGGGAGTATAATTGGTCAGAGGCGATGTAATTTTCCTCAAACGTAGTGGGGCGCTTTACAAAATGGGCATACTCATCGTCCAGCATGCGCTTGCCAAACTCGTTGGTAAAGAAGTGAAAAAACTCCTCGTAAGCCTGGCACAGTGCCCGGAAATCGCGGCGGGGCAGGGTATATACGACTGTGCCTTTTTTGGCGATAACGGATCGAAGCGATCGCTTCCTGTTCAGCAGCACCGACACACCCCCATAACAGTAGCCGCGGGTGTGGTGGTCGAGTACGCGTTTGTTCTGCTCGCTGTCGTAAAAGAATGTTTCATACTCACCCTCCGCAATTAAATCCACGCCTTTCATTTTGGTCACATCCTGATAATAAATGGCCGTATCTTTGGTGTACTGCGTTACCACTAATAAGTCAACCACACCCCGTAGTACGTCATCCGGGAGCTTATCAAATGGCTGTACCGCTTTCAGAAATTGTAATTGATCGCTCATAGCCAATAGCTGATTAAAATAATTAAACCTAAGACAAACAGTACTGCTGGGCTGCAGCCATAGTTGCGTTTCTGCCCTGTCTCACTTTTTGTACCAGGTAAGGCTTGTTCCCTGGCAATAGTGGTTTCGTTGATATCGCCACGGCGGAGTAGCTCAAAAAAGCATTTGGCCGTTGCTTTCATATCATCGAATGCATTGTGCTGGTTTTGCAAGGGCTGGTCAAAGAGCCGTTCATACAATTCACCCAACCGCAGGTAGTTCTGGTTCGGGTAAAGCAGGAAAGCGGCCGAGGCGTTCATGGTACAGAAAGTCGGCAGGTTGGCCAATGGATTATCCAGGCCGGAGCGGAAAAAATCAACACCTGCCATGTGGTAATCCAGCTTCATAAAGTGGCCGACCACCAGGGGCTGGTATTGGTACATATCTGCGGCTAAACCTGCAAAAATTTCTTTCCGGTTTTCGCCGTGCTGCGCCAGAAATTCATTTGTGATGCCATGTATACTTTCAGCTGCCTCTGTTATGATAAACCCGTCGTTGCGAACGTAATGGTTTTCTGTTTTTACCAGCTGCCCGTGCTTTGTATATACCGCCCAGGCCACCTGCACCGAATGAGGCCAATCGGCATCATGTTCGTAGGGTGCTGCCCAATTCTTCGGAATACCGGTTGTTTCAGTATCTATAAAAAGCAGGTAATCTCTCACAAAGACAAGTATGGCTTTCGTATCACGTATCGCGACAAATGGGAAACAGAACTATAGTTTGATGTTTTGCAAGTTATTTAAAGTATGAGGCAATCGGCAATGCCATGCCCTCTGCTTGCTTGCAGGCGGTATTTCAAAACATGCCCACAGGCCTGGGACACACTGTGAGGTGTACCGGTGCTGCAGCAACAAGTTATACCTAAATAGCCTTCGCCTTTTCTTTTAGCCAGTTCCGCTCCTCTTCTGATAAGTGCGGCCCCAGCTTCTCCGCTACCATCTGGTTATAGTTGTTTAGCCATTGGATGTGATGCGCCTCCAGCAGTTCTTTCTTCACCGGCGTGGTATCGATTAGCGCTATTGTCAGCTGCTCAAAAGTATAAAACTCACCGAAGCCATTTGTCTCATCTTGTATTGTCAGCACCAGGTTTTCGATGCGGATGCCATACTGGCCGGGGCGGTAAATGCCGGGCTCTACCGAAGTAATCATACCCAATTCGATATCTACAGGTGTGGGTGACGGGTTAAATACTTGCGGGCCTTCATGCACATTCAGGAAAAAGCCAACGCCGTGACCGGTGCCGTGGCCGTAATTGCGGACATTATCCCAGAGCGGCTTGCGCGTGATGGCATCAACCTGGTAGCCGCGCGTGCCTTTGGGGAAGCGAGCCGAGGCCCCATCTATCATCCCTTTTAGTACCAAAGTATAATCTATACTTTCTGCTTCCGTTAAGTTGCCCAACGATACCACCCGCGTAATGTCGGTGGTGCCGGTCTGGTACTGTCCGCCCGAGTCGAGCAGGAACAGGCCATCTGGTTTCAGGGTAGCATCGCTTTCGGGGGTGGCTTTATAATGTGGCAGCGCACCATGTGCTTTGTATCCGGCGATGGTATCAAAGCTCTCGCCTACAAAACCTTGCTGCTCCTCTCTGAAGGCACGCACTTTCTCGGCCACCGACATTTCTGTTACTTCTGCGTTGCCAATATTCTCTTCCAACCATTTAAAAAAGCAAGTCAGGGCCACGCCATCTTTCACCATCGTTTGGCGGGTGTTTTCTATCTCTGTTTTATTTTTAACAGCTTTAAAAAAGGCAGTCGGGTTGGTATCCTGAATGATGCGTACGGTAGCCGGCAGCTTTTCATACAGCGCAAAGCAGTTGCGCTTCGGGTCTATAAGGATACTGGCAGCGTCTGGAAGGCTGATCAGGGCAGATTCAATTAATTTATAGGCCTGCAGTTCTACGCCTGCCTCCAGCAGTTTTTGCTGGTCTGCCTCACTGAGTTTTAAGGTATCGATAAATAAAATAGCCATCTCCTGGCTGATAAGTGCAAAGCTCAGCACCACCGGGTTGCACTTTACGTCGGAGCCACGCATATTAAAAAGCCATGCCAGATCATCGAGCGACGAAATCAAATGAAAATCTGCTTTATACTTATGCAGGGTGGCACGCAACCTGGTTAGTTTCTCCGGCAGTGATTCCCCGGTTATTTCTTCTCCCAGCAAGTATGCCGGCGCATTGGGCAGCGCTGGCCTGTTCTGCCAAACCGGCTCCAGGTAATCGCGGTTGCTGCTGAGTACAATGCCCAATGGCACGAGCTGCTGCTCCAGCAGTTGTGCCAGCCCGATAGAAATTAACTTAGCATCGAAAGCTACCACCGCGCCTGCTTCCAAACGTTCGGCCAGCCACCCGATGTATTCCGGCGCATGCTGTACGTTTAGTTTCACCAGCTCGTATCCGCTGCCTTCCAGTTGTTCGCCGGCCTGCTCAAAATAGCGGGCATCTGTCCAAAGTCCGGCAAAGTTTTCGGTTATCACCAGCGTACCTGCTGAGCCGGTAAAGCCTGAGGCAAAGTAAATGCACTTATACCTGTCCGGCAAATATTCACTAATATGCGGATCTGAAGAAGGAATAATATAGGCACTGACGCCCTCCCCTTTCATCTGGTTCCGGATGGCTGTTAGCTTTTCTTTATAGTTCATAGTTTGATGTATCGGTGTGAAGGCAAATTAACGAAAGATGGGGAAAAACGGTAATCCAGGATCTGCTAGGTGGCACAGCAGGCCTGATTTATTCTGTAATCTGCACCAGGTTCTTAAGATCTTCCGCGAAGTTTGTAATCGAGCGAATATTGGTTATACTTATCCTGAAAGAACAACAAGCCGGCAAAGTATAAGCCATAAAACATTTGTATGGCCACATTTTCCCACTGCTCCAGCATGCAGGAGCCAAAAATCAGCACAAGTATAACAATGCTTCCCGTCACCAGGCTAACCCGCATGAACAACCCCACCAGCAACAGCAATCCGATGTTCAGTTCCAGAAAAGGCAACATATAACTGAATGGCCGCACCAGCTCATCAGGAAGTATAGATTGTTGAAACTGCCCCACCATCCAGTTGCTGAACTTATCCAACTTGGGCAACCGCGCCAAACCATGGCCCAGCATACTGATAGCCACAGGCAAACGGGCTAAAAGGTAACTCAGGGAGGCGTTTTCCATAGGATAGACTTTACTTACAAGTATGAAGGCAAGTTTATCTGCCAGATTATAAATATGCAGACAAAATAAATTATATTATAAAACTTTCGGTAGTGGTTAACAAAGTATGATGGGATAAAAGAGAGGCAGTGAAGTGTTTAAGATGATGGAATGTGCGAGATCCTCATCAAGATAAACTGTCCTCACTGCCAGAGCAGCAAGGTAGTAAAAAACGG
>Ga0210040_10005415_pt1 | contig 16270 bp, 15 predicted proteins | sample CryGeyCG12114_NA_FD_185462 | JGI IMG/M metagenome (GOLD analysis project Ga0210040, IMG submission 185462) | Groundwater microbial communities from aquifer - Crystal Geyser CG19_WC_8/21/14_NA (SPAdes) (version 2) | ecosystem: Environmental > Aquatic > Deep subsurface > Groundwater | place: USA... | reverse complement strand
GGCGGGCTGCAGGTGCTCCGGGACGGGTTCGACCCGCACCGCAGCGTCAGCCCGCGGCGGCGTCGCGCTTGCGGGCCCGCAGCGCGCGGACGACGCCGTCGCGACCCTCGAGCAGCAGCCGCCGCAGCGCGGGCGGGACGTCCGCTCCGCCCAGGTAGGCGTCCGTGCGCTCCACCAGCGCGCGCGACACGAGCAGCGCCGGGTAGAGCCCGACCACCACGCTCTGCGCCATCTCCGCGGTGCGCGTGCGCCAGACCCGGTCCAGGACGTCGAAGTACGGCTCGACCCAGCTCTCCAGCAGCGCGAGCTGCTCGGGCTGGGCGAAGCCCCCGATGACCGCGGACTGCACGGCGTTGGGCAGGTCGTCGTCCTCCACCGCCGCGTGCCAGGCGTCGGCCTTGGCCTCCGCGGTGGGGCGCGCGGCGCGGGCGGCCGCCGCGTGGCGCTCGCCGGCGGCGGTGGCGTCGCGCTGCTGCTCGGCCTCGATCTCCGGCAGCCCGGCCTCGCCCAGCACCACGAGCCGCACCAGCAGGTGCCAGCGCAGGTCGGCGTCGACCGCGAGCCCCGCCACCGTCCCGCTGCCGTCGAGCAGCCCGCGCAGCAGCGCGACGTGCTCGGCGCTCGTCGCGGTCGACGCGAGCGCCCGCGCCCACACCAGCTGCAGGTCGCTGCCGGGCTCGGCCGCCTGCAGGGCCTCCTGCGCGACGGCGGCGAGCTGCGCCCGGCCGGTGGGCGCCCAGGCGGGGTCGGCGAACTGCGTCAGGGCGGCGCTGACCTGGCGCAGCAGGGACTGCACCACGCCGATGTCGGTCTCGGCCCGGACGCCCGACAGCACGAGCGCCACGTAGTCGCGGGCCGGCAGCTCCGCGTCGCGGGTCATGTCCCACGCCGCCGACCAGCACAGCGCCCGGGGCAGCGACTCCTCGAAGTCCGCGACGTGGGCCACCAGCGTCGTCAGCGACCGCTCGTCGAGCCGGATCTTGGCGTACGCCAGGTCGTCGTCGTTCACGAGCACCAGGTCCGGCTGCGGGCGGCCGACGAGCTCGGGCACCTCGGTCGTCGCGCCGACGACGTCCAGCTCCACCCGCGAGGTGCGCCGCAGGACGCCGTCGACCAGGTCGTACAGGCCGACCGCGACGCGGTGCGAGCGCAGCGTCGGCCACTGCTCCGGCGCCTCCTGCTCGAGGGTGAAGGAGGTGAACGTCCCGTCCGGACCGGTCTCGAACGAGCTGCGCAGCGTGTTGACGCCCGCGGTCGTGAGCCACTGCGTCGACCAGGCCGACAGGTCGCGGCCGCTCGCGGTCTCCAGCTCGCTGAGCAGGTCGGCCAGCACGGTGTTGCCGTACTCGTGGGTGGTGAAGTAGGTGCGCAGCGCGGCGAGGAAGGCGTCCTGGCCGACCCACGCCACCAGCTGCTTGAGCACCGACGCGCCCTTGGCGTACGTGATGCCGTCGAAGTTCACGCGCACGTCGTCCATGTCACGGATGTCCGCGGAGATGGGGTGCGTGGAGGGCAGCTGGTCCTGGCGGTAGGCCCAGGTCTTCTCCATGTTGGCGAACGTCGTCCAGGCGGTGGTCCAGCGGGTGTCGGTCGCGAGGGCCAGCACGCTCATGTACGTCGCGAAGGACTCGTTCAGCCACAGGTCGTCCCACCAGCGCATCGTCACGAGGTCGCCGAACCACATGTGGGCCATCTCGTGCAGCACGGTCTCCGCGCGGCGCTCGTACGACGCGTCGGTCACCTTGGAGCGGAAGACGTAGTCCTCCAGGAAGGTCACCGCGCCGGCGTTCTCCATCGCGCCGGCGTTGAACTCCGGGACGAACAGCTGGTCGTACTTGCCGAACGGGTAGCGGTAGTCGAAGACCCGGTGGAAGAAGTCGAAGCCCTGCTTGGTGATGAGGAACAGCTCGTCGGCGTCCAGGTGCTGCACGAGCGAGGCGCGGCAGTACAGGCCCAGCGGGATGCCGTCGTGCTCGTCGTGCACGTGCGCGTACGGGCCGGCGATCAGCGAGGTGATGTAGGTCGAGACACGCGGCATGCGCGCGAAGACCCAGCGCCCGCCGGCGCCCTCGGCCGGCTGCTCCTCGACCGCTCCGCCGCTGACGCAGACCCAGCCCTGCGGCGCCTGCACCGCGAGGCGGAAGGTCGCCTTGAGGTCGGGCTGGTCGAAGCAGGCGTACATGCGGTGGGCGTCGTACGTCTCGAACTGCGTGTAGAGGTAGACCGAGGAGTCGACCGGGTCGACGAAGCGGTGCAGGCCCTCGCCGGTGCGCATGTAGCGGCAGTCGGCCTCGACGACGAGCTCGTTGTCCGCAGCCAGGCCGCTGAGCGCCAGCCGCTCCCCGTCGAAGCCCTGCAGGTCCACCGGGGACCCGTTCAGGCGCGCCGACAGGACGCGCGGAGCCGCCAGCTCGATGAACGTCGAGGCACCGGGCTCGGTGCAGCTGAAGCGCACCGTCGTCGTGGAGCGGAAGGTCGTCCCGGGGTCCTGCGCGGTGAGGTCCAGCTCCACGTCGTACGCGTCGACGGTCAGCAGCCGGGCCCGCTCGGCGGCCTCGTCCCGGGTGAGGTTGTTGCTCGTCGCGCTGTCGGTCTTCACCTGGCCATCCTGCCACCCGGCGGTGGTTGAGGGCGGCGGCTGCAGGGGCAGGAGCACGCCATGGCCGCGACGCAGCTCGACTTCTGGTTCGACCCGCTCTGCCCGTTCGCGTGGATCACCTCCCGCTGGGTGCTGGAGGTGGAGCAGGTGCGGGAGCTCGACGTGCGGTGGCACGTCATGAGCCTCGCCGTGCTCAACGACGGCCGGGACATGCCCGAGAAGTACGTCGAGATGATGAAGAAGGCGTGGGGCCCGGTCCGGGTCTGCATCGCCGCGGAGGACTCCGGGGCGGACCTGCTGCCGCTGTACACCGCGCTCGGCAACCGCATCCACCACGACGAGGTCGAGCTGGACGACCCCGCGCTGCTCACCGGCGCGCTGGAGGAGGTCGGGCTGCCGGCCTCGCTCGCCGACGCGGCCACCGACGCCTCCTGGGACGACAAGCTCAAGGCCAGCCACCACGAGGGCATGGACCCGGTCGGGATGGACGTGGGCACGCCGGTGCTCCACGTCGACGGCGTGGCCTTCTTCGGCCCGGTGCTCTCGCGGATCCCGCGCGGGGAGCAGGCCGGCCAGGTGTGGGACGGCGCCCGGCTGCTCGCCGGCTTCCCGCACTTCTTCGAGCTGAAGCGCACGCGCACCGAGGACCCCCAGTTCGACTAGGGGCGACGCCCGGCGGAGGAGTCGCATGGCCCTGACGGACGTGGTGGGCGGCAGCGCCGTCGAGGCGGCGTACCAGCCCGTGGTCTCGCTGGAGACCGGGCAGGTGCTCGGCTTCGAGGCGTACGCCCGCGGGGTGCGCCCGCCCCTGGAGCTGCTGCGGGCCGCCCGCGCGCAGCGCTGCGCGGGCGACTTCGACTGGCTGTGCCGGGCGGCGGCGATCACCGGCGCGCTCCGGGCCGGCCTCGGGCACAGCCTGACCCTGTTCGTGAACGTCGAGCCCGACAGCGACGTGCTCGTGCCGCCCGCCCACGTGGACCTGCTGCTGCGCGCGGAGTCCTCGCTGCGCGTCGTGCTCGAGGTGACCGAGCGCGCCGTCGTGCAGCGGCCCGCCGAGCTGCTGCGCCTGGTCGACTGGGCGCGCGACCGGTCCTGGGGCATCGCGCTCGACGACCTCGGCGAGGACCCGTCCTCCCTGGCGATGATGCCGTTCCTCGAGCCCGACGTGATCAAGCTCGACCTGCGGCTCGTGCAGCAGCGCCCCAGCCCGGAGATCGGCCTGGTCATGAGCGCGGCGATGGCGCAGGCGGAGCGCACCGGCGCGGTCATCGTGGCGGAGGGCGTCGAGGACGAGGCGGACCGCGAGGCGGCGCTCGCGATGGGCGCCACGCTCGGGCAGGGCTGGCTGTACGGCCGGCCCGGTCCGCTGCCGCGCGCGCTGCCCCCGCCCGACGCGGTGATCCCGCTGCGCCGCACCTGGTACCCCCGCGACGAGACGACGCCGTTCGCGGTGGTGCGCGCCTCCCGCGCGCTGCGGCGGGGGGACCGGCAGCTGCTGCTCAGCATCGCCGAGCACCTGCAGGAGCAGGCCCTCGCGTGGCAGGACGCGCCCGTCGTGCTCAGCACGTTCCAGGCGGGGGAGGACCTGGCCCCGGGGGCCGGTGACCGCTACCAGCGGCTGGCCTCCCGCGGCTCGTTCGTGGCCACGCTGCACGACGGCGAGGTCCCGGAGCTGGCCGGCGGGGTGCGCGCCGCCCGGCTCCCGGACGAGCACGCCCTGACTGGTGAGTGGTCGGTCGTGGTCGTGGGACCGCACTACGCCGGAGCGCTCGTCGCCCGGCAGACCGGCCCCGACCCGGACGCGTACGACTTCGCCGTGACCCACGAGCGGCAGCTCGTCGTGGAGGCCGGGCGCACCCTGCTGCGCCACGTCCCCGAGCTCGACGTGCCCTGGCTGGACGCCACCGCGCCCGGCCGCTGAGCCGTCCGCTGAGCTCGTCCGCTGCCCGTCCGCTAGACCACGATCCGCATCGGGACGTCCGCCGCGTCGCGCTCCCCGCCGAGCACCTCCGCCTCGCCGGCCTGCCAGCGACGTGCCGTCCAGGCGCAGGCCAGCGCGTCGAGGGCGTCGTCCAGGGCAGCCCCGCGCGGGGCGTCCACCGGCAGCGCGCCGAGCTCGCGCTCCAGGGCGCGCAGCCGCAGCAGCGCCCCCGGTGCGGTCTTCTTCGGCGGCAGCACCTGCCCGGTCAGGGCCCGCAGGCTGACCTCCGGGTGGCACTCCACGACCAGGTCGTGCACGCCGGGACCGGCCGCCCGCAGCGCGTCGTCGACGTCGCGGATGCGCTCGACCAGCGCGAAGGCCTGCGCCGACAGCGAGCGCTGCTGCGCCCGGGCGGCGCCGTACGTCCGGTGCTGCAGCGCCGCGCGCTCCGGCGCGGCGAACACCGACGACGCCCCGCCGCCCTTGAGCCGCTCGCGCGCCAGCACGTCGCAGGCCCGCCGGCCCTGCTCGGGCAGCCCCACCGGCACGTCCACCGCCAGCGCCCCGGCGCCGAGGTCGCGGGCCAGCTCCAGCAGGGCCCGGGCGCCGACGACGCCGTGCCACCTGAGCCGCGGCGGACCACCGCCGACTCCCGGCGCGAGCTCGGCCACCACCCACCCGTTGCCGGGACAGCCGTCGGCGCCGAGCACCGCGGTCGTGCTCCCGCTGCGCATGGGACAGACTCGACCACATGCGCGTGCACCTGGGCTCGGACCATGCCGGACTCGACCTCAAGCAGGCGCTCGTGCGCCGGCTCCCCGAGCTCGGCCACGAGCCGGTCGACCACGGGCCGGCCGAGCTCGACCCCGACGACGACTACCCGCCGTACGTGCTGCGCGCCGCGACCGCGACGGCCGCCGAGCCCGGCACCCTGGGCATCGTCATCGGCGGCTCCGGCAACGGGGAGGCGATCGCCGCCAACAAGGTGCCCGGCGTGCGCTGCGCGCTGGCGTGGAGCGACGAGACCGCGCGGCTGGGCCGCCAGCACAACGACGCGAACGTCGTGAGTCTGGGTGCCCGGATGCACGACGAGGCCACTGCCGTGGCGCTTGCCGAGGCGTTCCTCGCGACCGCGTACTCCGGCGAGCCGCGCCACACGCGGCGCATCGACATGCTGAGCGCGTACGAGAGCTCCGGTGTGCTGCCCGAGATGCCCGGGGCCTAGGCGTTGCCCGAGGGCCACACGATCCACCGGCTCGCCAAGGACCACACCCCGCTGCTCGTCGGCCGTCCCGTCAGCCTGTCCAGCCCGCAGGGTCGCTTCGCGACCGGCGCGGAGCTGCTGACCGGGCGGGTGGTCGAGCGCATCGACCCGTACGGCAAGCACCTGTTCTACCGCTTCGACGGCGACCTGCTGCTGCACGTCCACCTCGGGCTGTACGGCAAGTGGCAGGGCGGCTCCGGCCCCGCGCCCGAGCCGCGCGGGGCGCTGCGGCTGCGCATGACCACCCCCGAGCAGGTGTGGCTCGACCTGCGCGGTCCCACGGCGTGCGAGGTCATGACGCCCCCGGACCGCGACGCGGTGCTCGCCCGGCTCGGACCCGACCCGCTGCGCCGGGACGCCGACCCCGAGCTGGCGTGGGCGCGGCTCTCGCGCAGCAGGCGGCTGATCGGCGAGCTGCTCATGGACCAGAAGGTGCTGGCCGGGATCGGCAACGTCTACCGCGCGGAGCTGCTCTACCGCGCCGGGCTGTCGCCGTTCCGCCCCGGCGTCGACGTGGAGCGCGAGGTGTGGGAGCCCATGTGGGAGGACCTGCGCACGCTGATGCGCGCCGGGGTGCGCGCCAGGCGGATCGTCACCACCGAGCGGGCCGACCGGGACCGCCGCTCCGGGACGGCGCTGCGCACCGACGCGCACTACGTCTACCGCCGGCACGGGCTGCCGTGCCGGCGCTGCGGCACCGAGGTGCGCACGCAGGTGATGCAGCAGCGCAACCTGTTCTGGTGCCCCACCTGCCAGCCGCTCTGAGGGCCCCGTGACGCCTCGCGCCGCCGCCCGGGCTCAGAAGACCATCGGGCACGAGGGCGCGGCGGTGACCGGGCCGAACGCCGTCGAGGCGGCGAGCAGCGCCCCCTGCCGGTGCTCCCGCACCCCGCCGGCCGCCGCGCGGGCCAGCAGCGGGCTGCCGCCGAGCAGCGCCGCCCCGAGCTCGCGGACGTCCAGCGACAGGTCCGCCGGGTCGGCCGTCGGCGCGCACGCGGCCCCCGCGCCGTCGCCGGACAGCCGCCAGCGGCGCGCGTTCCAGGGGCAGGTCGCGTCGCCGACCTCCAGGACGACGTCGACGGGCGCGGCGTAGCGCCGGGCGGACAGCGCCGCGCCGACCTCCAGCGGGCGGGCCCACAGCGCATCGGCGAGCCGGGCCTGCGCGGTCCGCGGCTCGGCCAGCAGGTGCAGCAGCGGGTCGTCGACGGCCACCCGGGCGGTCACCGAGACGGTGAGGTCGAGGTCGAGCAGGAAGCGCCACAGCCGGGCGGCCGCGTCCGGCGTGGCGGCCGCCAGCTCGCGCACCCGCACCTGGCCCTGCGGCCCGGCCGGCCCGAAGTCCGACGTCGTGGCGTACAGCGCGTACCCGTCGCCCTGCTCGGTGAGCAGGCAGCGCAGCGGCCCCGCGCCGTCGCGCCGGTGCTCCGGGTCGTGCAGCCGGTAGGCCCAGAAGGCGTCGTCGCGGGAGAACCAGCCGGGGCGTGACGCCGCGACCCGCTCGTACACCGGCGCGAGCAGCGCACGCTCCGGCGCGACCATCCGCACCCCGCCGCGCTCCACCGGCCGGACGAACGCCGCCCCGCGCGGCACCTCTGCCTGCAGCTGCCAGGCCGCCGGGCCGAAGCCGTACCGGCCGTAGATGGCCGCCTCGCTGGCCCAGAGCACCGCGATGCTCTCGCCGGACTCGTACCGCTCGCGCAGCAGCCGGGTCATCAGCGAGGTGAGCAGGCCGCGCCGCCGGTGGGTGGCGCGCACCCCCACCCACGTCACGCCGGCCACCGGCACCACGGCACCGGGCAGCGTCATGGAGAACGCGAAGGCGCCGGCGGTGGCGACCACGGCGTCGTCCAGCGCCCCGTCCCTGGCGACCAGGAAGCGCGGGAGGTCCACGACGCCGCGCTCGACGTCGCGGTCCTGCGGGTGCCCGGAGCCGAGGAAGGCCTCCTCGACCCCCTGCCAGGCGGCATCGAACTCGGACGCGGTGAGCGCGCCCAGTGACAGCGGGGGCGCGGGGGTGGGAGAGGGCACGGGCGGCAGTGTGTCCCGCGAGGGCAGGTCGGGGACAGCGCTTTCGCGCTAACCTCCCGCGACCATGACCTCGCCGGCCCGCGCCGTGGCGCGCCCGCTGTCCCGGTCGGCGCGCTGGGCCGTCGGCACGGTCGGCCGGGCACGCCGCGACCCGCCCGCGGTGCTGGCGTCGCTCGCGGTGCTGTCGGCGGTCTGCGTCCTGCTGCTGCTGGTCGGGATCCAGGTCAGCGTGGGGCTCGCGCCGCCCAGCACCCAGGCGCTGCCGCTGCTGGTCGGCGGGCTGCTCCTCGACCGCCGGACGATGCGTGCCCTGCTGGTCGTCGTCGTGCTGTGCCTGGCCGGGTACGGCGTGGCGTACCGGCTGGAGCAGCTGCGGCCCGGGGGGCTGCTCGTGGTGGCCGGGTCCGGTCTGGTGGCGTACGCGTTCGCCTCCTCCCGCGAGCAGACCGGCCTGACGGGGCGCTCCGGCGACTCCCTGCTGGTCGAGCTGCGCCGCCGGCTGCAGCAGCAGGGCCGGGTGCCGGCGCTGCCGCGGGGCTGGCAGGCCGAGGCCGTGGTGCGACCGGCCGGGGGCGGGCCGTTCGCGGGGGACTTCGTGGTCGCCGCGCTGACCGGGGAGGGCCGCCGGCTCGAGCTGGCGCTCGTCGACGTGTCCGGCAAGGGGCTGGGCGCGGGCACCCGCGCGCTGCTGCTGTCTGGGGCGATGGGCGGGCTGCTGGGCACCCAGCAGCCCGCCGACTTCCTGCCCGCCGCCAACGCCTACCTGGTGCGGCAGGACTGGGACGAGGGGTTCGCGACGGCCGTGCACCTGGCGGCCGACCTGGTCACCGGCGACTACACGCTCACCTCCGCCGGGCACCCGCCGGTGGCCCACTTCGACGCGGGCACCGGGACGTGGAGCCTCATGGAGGCCTCCGGTGTCGTCCTGGGGCTGCTGCCCGACGTCAGCTACACGCCGCTGCGCGGGCGGCTGGACCGCGGCGACGCGCTGCTGCTCTACACCGACGGGCTCGTGGAGATCCCCGGCCGGGACCTGTCGGTCGGCATCGACAAGCTGCTGGGCGAGGCCGAGCGGCTCGTCCCGCGCGGCTTCACCGGCGGCGCGGACACCCTCGTGACGCGCTGCGCCGGCGCGTCACCGGACGACCGGGGGCTCGTGCTGCTCTGGCGCGCGCCCTAGCAGCGCCACGTCCTGCCGCCCCGCGGGAAGCCGGGCCGGGGCGTCGCGCAGCGCGTGCACGGCCTCGACGTAGTCCCGGCGGCGCACCACGACCTGGCCGAGGCTCGTCATGTGCTCGGTCTGCTGCTGGGTGTCGAGCAGCGCCAGCCCGCCCTGGCGCATGCGCGCCACCAGGTCGACGAGCGCCACCTTCGAGGCGTCGGCCTCGCGGTGGAACATCGACTCGCCGCTGAACACCCCGCCGGTCTGCACGCCGTACAGCCCGCCGACGAGGCGGTCGCCGTCCCAGACCTCCACGCTGTGCGCGAGTCCCAGCCCGGCCAGCGCCGCGTACGCCTCTCGCATCCGCGGGGTGATCCAGGTCTCGGGGCGGTCCGCGCAGCCCGCGACGACCTGCTCGAACGCGGTGTCCAGCGTGGTGTGCCACCCGCAGGTGCGCAGGCGGTGCCGCAGCGACCGCGAGACGCGCAGCATCGCGGGCAGCAGCACCGCGCGCGGCTCGGGGGAGCACCAGGGCACGGTCGCGTCGGCGCCCTCGAGCACGGGGACGCGGCCGCTGCGGGCCAGCCGGCGGGCCGAGCGGACCAGCGCCCCCTCGTGCGACCCGGAGGGCGGCCACGGGAAGCAGCCGGCGCGGTAGGCCGCGACGAGCGTCGCCGGCTCCAGCGTCCCGCCGAGCGCCACCAGCTCGCGTCGGGCGCCCACGACGTCCAGCGCGGCGAAGAAGTCCTCCGGACCCGTCCCGGGCACCTACGGCCCGATCGTCAGGCCGGTCGGCACGAGGCAGGCGGGGACGCCGATCCTGTCCATGCGGTACGTCAGCGGCTGCCCGTTCTCGACCGGGACCGTGAACCCGCCCTGGGCGCCGGCCTGCGCGTAGGCGCGCCGGGCCGCGGCGAGCTGCTCCCAGTCGGCGAGCCACTGCTCGGCCGGCACGTCCTCGGCGAGCGCCGGCTGCCCGAGGCCGCGCACGTCGGCCACCAGCCGCGCGATCAGGCGGTCCTGCTCGGCCAGCCGGGCGAGCCGCGCCTCGCGCGTCGCCGAGGGGGGCAGCGGGGGCTCGGCGTCCACGTCCAGCCGCAGCGCCGTGCACGCCGCGGAGGCGCGGTCGCGGACCGGCCGGTCGTCGAGCGTGTCCTGCGCGTCGCCGGTCGACGCCAGCACGACGGAGCCGCCGTACACGCCGAGGGTGCCGACGGCGGCCACCACGATCAGCACCTTGTTCAGGGTGGAGGGCACGGTCCAGTGTCGCCGCTCGGGCGCCGGTCGCGCCCGCGCGGAGGCGGTCCGGGTGGAGCGGGCGACCGGGATCGAACCGGCACCATCAGTTTGGAAGACTGAGGCTCTGCCATTGAGCTACGCCCGCGGGAGACCCCTAGGGTGGGGCCGTCACGCGGGGCGTAGCGTAGTGGCCAGCGCGCCTGCTTTGGGAGCAGGAGATCGGGAGTTCGACTCTCCCCGCCCCGACGCCCCCGGACGCACGGTCTGGGCGCCCCCCTCGAGAGGAACGTCTGTGCAGAGCGCTGTCGAGACCCTGAGCCCCACGCGGGTCCGCCTGACGGTGGAGGTGCCCTTCGACGAGCTGAAGCCCGAGCTGGACAGCGCGTACAAGAAGATCGGCGCGCAGGTGCGGGTGCAGGGCTTCCGCCCCGGCAAGGTGCCGCCGCGCATCCTGGACCAGCGGGTCGGCCGCGGTGTCGTGCTCGAGGAGGCCGTCCAGGAGGCGGTGCCGCGCCTGTACGGCGAGGCCGTGGAGCAGAGCGGCGTCACGCCGGTGGCCCAGCCCCAGGTCGAGGTCACGAGCTTCGAGGACGGCGCGCAGCTGGCCTTCACCGCCGAGGTGGACATCCGCCCGGAGATGACGCTCCCGGCGTACGACGCGGTGTCGGTGACCGTCGACGCGGTCGAGGTGAGCGAGGCCGACATCGACGAGCAGCTCGAGGCGCTCCGCGAGCGCTTCGCGAGCCTGGTGCCCGTCGAGCGGTCGGCCGCCGACGGCGACTTCCTGACGCTGGACCTGGTGGCCACGGTCGGCGGCGAGGAGGTGCCCGGCGGCACCGCGACCGGGCTGAGCTACCAGCTGGGCTCCGGCGAGATGCTGGAGGGCATCGACGAGGCGCTCGCCGGCGCCTCCGCCGGTGACGAGCGCAGCTTCCAGACGGCGCTGGTCGGCGGCGAGCTCGCGGGCTCGACGGCCGACATCGCCGTGACCGTGCAGGCCGTCAACGAGCGCGAGCTGCCCACGGTGGACGACAGCTGGGCGAGCGACGCCGCCGGCTTCTCCTCCCTCGCCGAGCTGCGCGAGGACGTGCGCACCCGGCTGGACGGCGCCAAGAAGATGCAGCAGGGCGTGGAGGCGCGCGACAAGGTCCTCGAGGCGCTGCTGGCGCTGGTCGAGGTGCCGCTGCCGCAGTCGGTCGTGGACGGCGAGACCGAGTGGCGCCGGCGCGCCACCCAGGACCAGCTGACCAGCGGCGGCCTGACGATGGAGGGCTACCTCGAGGCCGAGGGCAAGACGGCCGAGGAGTTCGAGCAGGAGATGACCACCAGCGCCAGCGACGCCGTCAAGGCGCAGCTGGTGCTCGACGCGGTCGCCGACGCCGAGCAGCTCGGGGTCAACGACGCGGAGCTGAGCGAGCAGGTCGTGCGCCGGGCGCAGCGGGCGGGCGTGTCCGCCGAGCAGTACGCCCAGCAGGTCGTCGAGGGTGGGCAGCTGCCGCTGCTGGTCCAGGAGGTGCGCCGCGGCAAGGCCCTGGCCACCGTCATGGAGGCCGCGACCATCGTCGACACCGAGGGCCAGCCGGTCGACCTCGAGGCGATCCAGGCGCAGGGTCCCGAGGGACCCGAGGTCGAGGTGGACGAGAACGGCCGGCCGTACCACGTGCACGGCGACGGCGAGGTCCACTACCTCGACGAGCAGTAGCGCCCTGCGAGGAGCAGGCGCCACGCGAGCACGACGGACGCTCGGCCAGCGGTCCGCGGGGGACGCCCCCGCGGGCCGCTGCGCTGTCAGCGGAACGGCTCGTGCGCCGGACTCGAGCGTCCGAGGACGGCGTTACTGTCCCTGACAGACACCGCAAGCGTGCAACCGACGCACCCGAAGGCAGGCCCCCAGTGAGCAGCACCCCCTCCCTCGTCGTCCCGGGCAGCCCCTCCGTCGCGGGCAGCCTGGGCGTCGCGACGCCCGCGCTGCGCGCCCCTGGCAGCGGCGACATGGGCCTGGACGCCCAGGTCTACAACCGCCTGCTCCGCGAGCGCATCATCTTCCTCGGCACGCCCGTCATGGACGACATGGCCAACGCCATCTGCGCGCAGCTGCTGCTGCTCGCCGCCGAGGACACCGAGCGCGACATCCACCTGTACATCAACAGCCCCGGCGGCTCGATCTCCGCCGGCATGGCCATCTACGACACGATGCAGTTCGTGAACAACGACGTCGCGACGTACGCGATGGGGCTGGCCGCCTCGATGGGGCAGTTCCTGCTCTGTGCGGGCAGTGCCGGCAAGCGCTACGCCCTGCCGCACGCGCGGATCATGATGCACCAGCCCTCCGGCGGGATCGGCGGCACCGCGGCCGACATCGCGATCCAGGCCGAGCAGATGCTGTACGTCAAGAAGCAGATGGCCGAGCGCATCTCCTTCCACACCGGCCAGACCGCGGAGCAGATCGAGAAGGACTCCGACCGGGACCGCTGGTTCTCCGCCACCGAGGCCAGGGACTACGGCTTCGTGGACCACGTCGTCAGCGGCGCCTCGCAGGTGCCGTCCGGCGCCGGCACCGGCGCCTGAGAGAGGTAGCAGCATGAGCAGCTTCGAGCCCGTCACCGACTACACGATCCCGATCGTCATCGAGCAGACCTCGCGCGGCGAGCGCTCGTTCGACATCTACAGCCGCCTGCTCAAGGAGCGCATCATCTTCCTGGGCACCCCCATCGACGACGGGGTCGCCAACGTCGTGATGGCGCAGCTCCTGCACCTGGAGTCCGAGGACCCCGACCGCGACATCTCGATCTACATCAACTCGCCGGGCGGGTCGTTCACCGCGCTCACCGCGATCTACGACACGATGCAGTTCGTGAAGCCCGAGATCCAGACCATCTGCATGGGCCAGGCGGCCTCCGCCGCTGCGGTCCTGCTGGCGGCCGGGACGCCGGGCAAGCGCCTGGCCCTCGAGCACGCCCGCGTGCTCATCCACCAGCCCTCCGGCGGCGGCGAGGGCCAGTCCAGCGACATCGAGATCCAGGCCCGCGAGATCCTGCGCATGCGGGACCTGCTCGAGCAGATGCTGTCCGACCACAGCGGCCGGGCCGTCGAGGACATCCGCAAGGACATCGAGCGCGACAAGATCCTGACGGCGCGGGAGGCCGTCGAGTACGGCCTCATCGACGAGGTCGTCAGCACCCGCAAGACCGCCAAGGTCGTCGGCGCCGGCCGCTGACCGGGGACGGACCGGCCCGCGAGGACCGGTCCGCCCCAGGCCGTCCACCCACCGGGTGGACGGCGAGAACAGCACCATCGGAGCGGGTCCTAGGCGGTACCGTCAGGACCCGGTCGGCTGAGCGCCGGCACGACAGGGACGAGGGCGAGCAGTGGCACGCATCGGGGACGGCGGCGACCTGCTGAAGTGCTCGTTCTGCGGGAAGTCGCAGAAGCAGGTCAAGAAGCTCATCGCCGGCCCCGGGGTCTACATCTGCGACGAGTGCATCGACCTCTGCAACGAGATCATCGAGGAGGAGCTCTCCGAGAGCTCGGAGCTCAAGTGGGACGAGCTCCCCAAGCCCCGCGAGATCTACGAGTTCCTCGACGGCTACGTCATCGGTCAGGAGGGCGCCAAGCGCTCGCTCGCCGTGGCGGTCTACAACCACTACAAGCGGGTCCAGTCCACGGGCAACGAGAAGGACCCCGTGGAGCTGCAGAAGAGCAACATCCTGCTGCTGGGCCCTACGGGCTGCGGCAAGACGCTGCTCGCCCAGACCCTCGCCAAGATGCTCAACGTGCCCTTCGCCATCGCCGACGCGACGGCGCTGACCGAGGCCGGCTACGTCGGCGAGGACGTCGAGAACATCCTGCTCAAGCTGATCCAGGCGGCCGACTACGACGTCAAGAAGGCCGAGACCGGGATCATCTACATCGACGAGGTCGACAAGATCGCCCGCAAGAGCGAGAACCCGTCGATCACCCGGGACGTCTCCGGCGAGGGCGTGCAGCAGGCGCTGCTGAAGATCCTCGAGGGCACGACGGCGTCGGTGCCGCCGCAGGGCGGGCGCAAGCACCCGCACCAGGAGTTCATCCAGATCGACACGACGAACGTGCTGTTCATCGTGGGTGGTGCCTTCGCCGGGCTCGACAAGGTCATCGAGCAGCGCATCGGCAAGAAGGCGGTCGGCTTCGGGGCCGTGCTGCACAGCAAGCACGAGGTCGACGGCAACGACGTGTTCGGCGACGTCATGCCCGAGGACCTGCTCAAGTACGGGATGATCCCGGAGTTCATCGGCCGCCTGCCGGTGCTCACCAGCGTGCACAACCTGGACCGGGTCGCCCTCATCCAGATCCTCACCGAGCCCAAGAACGCGCTCGTGCGCCAGTACCGCCGGCTGTTCGAGCTCGACGGCGTCGAGCTCGAGTTCACCGAGGAGGCGCTGGAGGCCATCGCCGATCAGGCCATCCTGCGTGGGACCGGCGCCCGCGGGCTGCGCGCGATCCTGGAGGAGGTCCTCCAGTCCGTCATGTACGACATCCCCAGCCGCGGGGACGTCGCCACGTGCGTCATCACGCGTGAGGTCGTCCTCGAGCACGTCAACCCGACGCTGGTGCCGCGCGACGCTGCAGCGCCCTCGCGCACCCGCGAGCGCCGCGAGAAGAGCGCCTAGCTCCACCGCGTACTCCAGGGCCAGGCGGCGGCTGCTCGGTGCCGCGTCGTCCGGCAGGCGATGTCCTCAGGGCGCTGTCCGCAGGTGCTGCCCGCAGGTGCTGCCCGTAGTGCGCTCGCCGCAGGTGCTGTTCCGCAGGCGCTCGCCGCAGGTGCTGTCCCGCAGGCGCTCGCCGCAGGTGCTGCCCGCCGGGCGTGTCCGAGGCCCTACGTGGAGCTTGCGCCGGGCGTCTGCGCCGATCATGGAGTTGTTGCTCCTGGCGCACGCTCAGCCCTGCGCGGCAGCTGCATGATCGGCGAGGCCCGGTCGCGCGGAGCACATGGAGGTGAGCCGAGCTCCCTTCGTACGCCGATCATGGAGTTGTTGCTGCTGGCGCACGCTCAGCGTTGCGCCACAACTCCATGATCGGCGACCTGTTGGGCGCGGGCCCCGGCCCCGTGTGAACGGTCTGGCGACCCCGTACGCCGATCATGGAGTTGTTGCTGCTGGCGCACGCTCAGCGTTGCGCCACAACTCCATGATCGGCGAGGTGTCCCGCCGGGGCCGCTCGCCCAGCCGCGTGACCGTCAGGCGGGGGTGCGGTACGCCGCCAGCTGGGTCGCCTGTGCGACGAGCTGGTCGTTGCTGTCCCAGATCTCGCAGCTCTCGTCGAGCCAGCCGTCCTGCAGCAGCCGCGCGCTCTGCACCACGCGCAGCCACCCGGGAGCGGGCAGCGCCCGCACGTGCACGGTGAGCTCGACGGTGGGCACCCAGCCGGTCAGCCCCAGGGCGAACGTGACCGGGGGCAGGCCGTCCGCCAGGCACAGCAGCGCCACCGGGTCCACCTCGCGGCGCGCCCCGTCGATCTCGGCGAAGCGCACCCAGCCCCGCACCTCCGCGCGGGCGGACGGCCCGGCCAGCCAGCCGGCCGCCGCCGGGTCCAGGCGCAGGTCGAGCTGCTCGGTGATCCCGTTGCGGGGCGCGCCCGGCTGCGGGGCGTTCCTCAGGCACTGCTCGACAGGGGGCAGCTCAGGAGGAGCGCCGTCGGTGTAGGTCGCCGGCCCGGGCTCGCCGAGCAGGCCCGCGGTCACCACCGCATCCAGGCACGGGCGTCCGCCCTGCACCAGCCGGGCGCGGGTGGTGCTGACCGAGCGGCCGGCGCGCAGCGGCTCGACCTCGATCTGCGCGGCCCCGAGCGCGGGCGCGGACAGGAAGTGCGCGCTCACGGCCAGCGGGTGCGGGTGCCCGCTGCCCTGGACGGCGGCCCTGCCGAGCAGCTCCAGCAGGTGGCCGCCGTGCTGGACGTCCGCGCCGTACGCCCACGTCCTGTCCAGCTCGATCTCGACGACGGACGGCGCGGCGGGGGGAGGCACGGGACGCGAGCCTAGCCAGCCCCCACGCTCGCGGGTCCTCCCTAGACTCGGCCCAT
>Ga0210040_10005414_pt1 | contig 16273 bp, 16 predicted proteins | sample CryGeyCG12114_NA_FD_185462 | JGI IMG/M metagenome (GOLD analysis project Ga0210040, IMG submission 185462) | Groundwater microbial communities from aquifer - Crystal Geyser CG19_WC_8/21/14_NA (SPAdes) (version 2) | ecosystem: Environmental > Aquatic > Deep subsurface > Groundwater | place: USA... | reverse complement strand
GCGAGCGAGGAAGCGCGCACCCGGATCGCCGAGGCGCTGGCCTCGTCCGGAACGCAGGAAAGCTGAACCGGTGCAGACGCAGCTCGCCCGTGATCTCGATCGCCGTCATGTGCTGGGCACCCTCGCGGGGGGACTCGGCGGGATCTGGGGCGGCGCGCTGCTGGCCGGTTGCGACAGTGGGTCCGCGCAAGCCGCTGCCGCCCTTTGCGCAAGAACGCCGCCCGAGATTCGGGGGCCGTTTCCTGCCGATGGGCGGGGCGGCACCGACCGGGCGATCAATGTGCTGGACGACGCAGGCGTGGTGCGCGCGGACATTCGCCCAAGCTTTGCCGGCATGGAGGGGATTGCGCCCGGCGTTTCCATGCGCATCGCGCTCGAACTGGTCGGTGCGAGCGGGGATTGCGCAGGGCTGGGCGGCCGGGCTGTGTATCTATGGCAATGCGATGCAGGCGGCGATTATTCACTCTACAACCGGGGGGACGTGAACTGGCTGCGCGGGTTGCAGGAGGCCGATGCGAGCGGTGGGGTACGCTTCACCAGCATCGTGCCGGGTTGCTATGGCGGCCGCGCGCCGCACTTGCACCTGGAAGTGTTCGAAAGCGCGCAGGCTGCGGTGAATGGCGCACCCGCCCTGCTCGTCTCCCAGCTCGGCCTTCCGCACGATGCCTGCAAGGCGGTCTACGCCGACCGCGCGACTTATGGTGCAAGCGCCGACAATCTGGAACGCTGGCCACCATCGCGTGACTGGGCGTTCAGCGGCAAGGACCGGGAAATTCTGATGCTCGCCATGTCGGGCGATCCGGCCAACGGCTATGCCGCGCGGGCGACCATCGGGCTAGCGACCTAGCCGTACCCCGTTCGCCGCCCGCCTCACTCTACCGGGACTAGCCTCCCCTCGGCTCTTCATCCGCCACGAAGTCGAGCACGAAACGGGTTCCGGGTTGCACATCCTCCCATTGGGGTTTGCCACCGAGTTGATGGCTCAGGCTGTTGATGAGCTTCCTGCCGAGGCTCGCGGAGGCGAGGCCGTGGAAGCTGGTCGGCAGACCAATCCCTTCATCACAAACCACCAGGCGGAGGCGGCCGCCGCCGCCTTCGTCCCTGATCGAAGCCCATACGTTGCCGTTACCTTCGGGATAGGCGTATTTGATGGCGTTGGTGACCAGTTCGTTGACCAGCAAGCCAAGCGGCACGGCCTGATCCGTGGCGACGGTCATGGGAGCAAAATCGCAATGCAGGACCAGCCCTGCAGGTGCGGTGGTCCTGAGGTGCTCGATCAATTCGGCCAGGAACTCGGCCAGGTTGATCGTGTGGACCTCATGCGCGCGCCAGAGCCGGTCATGAACCTGTGCGATGGTCTGCACGCGGCTTTGCGCGTCCTCCAGCGCACGTTCCACCTCGGGCTGGGCTGAGGCCCTGGCCTGCATCCCCAGCAGGCTGCTGACGATCGTCAGGCTGTTCTTGACCCGGTGGCTGATCTCGCGCGTGAGCACCTCCTGGTGTTCCAGCGTCTGCTCGAGCAGCAATTCCTTGGCACGTGCCCGGCTCTCGCTGACACGCAGCGCCTGCTCGGCCCGCTGCCGGTCAATGGCGATGCCGAGGAGGTTCGCAAAGCCGAGCATGAAGGCAAGGTCCGCATCGGTAAACCGGCCCTCGGTGGGGCTGTCCACCTCGAGCACGCCAAAGCGCTCGCCATCGCCCTGTATGAGCACGTTGATCGCGCGTTTGACGCCATGCTCGACCAGGAGCACAGGCGTGCGGAAACGGGTCTCGGCAGAAAGATGATTGGAGATCACCGGCTTCCCGGTCTGGAAAGCAAAACCCGCCGGGCTCTCCTGGTCCGCTCCGGTGCGGGCGTGGCCGACGATCCCCGCCTTCCAGCCCACGCCTGCCCGCACGATGAACTCACGTTGGTCGGGCAGGTACTCCAGCAATTTGCAATATTCACTCTGCAGACCCAAGGCGCACATCCGCGTGGCCTCCTGAAGCAGCGTCGACAAATCGAGGGTCGCAAGCGCGAAACGTCCGTAATCGGCGGTAAGTTGCTGCTGGCGCAGGCGATAGGCCAGTTGCTCGGCAGCAACGCCGCCCTGCTCCGGAGGCACCGGCGCAGCGTCCTCATCACATTCGTTCATTCTGTCATCTCTGCTGCTGTGGCTAAATCCGGGCGCGTGAACCTCTCGGCCTCCAGCGCCTGCGCACTGGAGATCATCAGGCCATGGGCGAAGACCATTTCAGCACCCGTCTCGGTTCAGGCCGCCCTGCGATGCCGCCGTTGGACTTTGTGTCGGCTGTAGGAAAGCTTTATGCGCGTCATAAAGGGACAGTTACAGCACGGCGAGCGCGTTCTTGTCGATTATGATACCGCCCTGCCCGCTGCCGGAGCGAAGCCAGCCATTAGCCACGAGCCGCTCCGTTCGGGCTTTTTAACGCAAGTGCATTTTAGCCACGAATGATGCGAAGGATCGTGGTGGGCGGTGACGGGCTCGAACCGCCGACCCTCTCGGTGTAAACGAGATGCTCTACCAACTGAGCTAACCGCCCCAAACGCTGGGAAGGTCGGATTAGCGGTTTTTCGCGGCGGGTCAACGGTGCAGCCGACGGAACGGAATGGCAACGAAGGGACGGTCGGGTGCTACAGAGTCCCGAAATAGTCCCGAAGCAATTTGCGCCAGTGACGCTCCCGAAGTGGCGCCGATTACCATGCGGAACGCGAGAGGAATCGCGGTATGTAATGAAACGGCGCGGTGGAACAGCGCGCACATGCAAGAGCTGCGAGGCGGATAGCGCTGATCAGTCAGGTTTCGGAGATCGGCTGTTCAACTTAGAGCACCGCCAGAAAAGCAGTAAGCAGCAAGAGGGCACGAGTGCGCAACGGGGCGCACAATGCGGCATTATGGCGGGGCACAATAAATGGTACTGACGTTCAACATGCTGCTGCTAAACAGCGGCCTTGACCCTCGCGAAGTGCGACTCATGCGTCATCAACATGTAGCAAACGATGGGCTGACGCCTTTTGCCCTTTGGCGAGACAATCGCGCTGAGTTCGAGCGATATCAAAGTGCGCAACGAGCGGATCGACGATCTTATTTCGCCAGTAAATTTTGGGCTTCTTTCGTCGTACCCCCCGATGGCAGTACCCTGTTCGTTGGTCTGTATGAGATACTCGGCCACAGTCCTGTTTCAGAGGATTGGATTGACCCGCTCCTGCGCCAAACCGCGACGCAGATGGGCCTAGAACTCGACATCTACGAGTCTCGCCGCCTGGCAAACTATGATCGCCTGATTGGCTGCATGAAGGTCGATTGGGGGAAAGGTACCCGCTCATGGGCACAGCGGGCCGAAAAGGAAACTGGCGACAAGCCCATCGTGGAACTGACGCAGATTTTTCGGGAGCCTGATTTTCCCGGCTTCACTCGCTTCATCGGCGATCTTAAGAGCCTACGCAGCCTGCCCTCCTCGTGGATTACAGTCCTGTCGGCCACCAGAGGCGTCTACCTGCTGACGTGCCCACGCACCCGCGAACAATATGTCGGTTCAGCATACGGCGTGAACGGGTTTTGGGGTCGATGGCAGGCATACGTTGCCACGGGGCACGGCGGCAATGTCGGTCTGAAAAGTCGCGACCCCTCCGATTACCAAGTCAGCATTCTGGAGGTTATGGGATCAGCGGCAACGGTGGACGAGATCATCGCAAGCGAGCAGCTGTGGAAAGCCAAGCTGCAGAGCCGCGACATGGGCCTGAACATGAACTGATTGTCTCACGGCGATAGGACTTTATTCATCGCCTCTAGAGGACAGGAAAGGTTAGGCTCGGCCAACGTCCGGGAGTGCCGCGCAGCGGCTTGGCGATCGTCTTTAGTTCGGAAGAGGTGACGGGTGTTGAGCCTTTGGTTCGACGGAGGTGCCTGCCCGAGTGGTCAGCGCGCGGTTGGTCTCGATCTCAGGATCGGAGTCAACTTCGCCCTTCGGATCTGCGGTAGTTAACATTGGGTCTGATGCCGCATTGATCGACGGCTCGCTCGGCGTCAGGTCGTCGGTGTGGGCGTGGATGGCTTCTTCAACTGGGCCGACGACACGCTACGCCGGATCTCCAACAAGGGCGCACTAGCAGACGCCATCCGCTATGCTGTAAAGAGCCGCGAGGCGCTGACCCGCTTCTGCGACGACGCGCGGCTCGAGGCCGGCAACAATTGCGCCGAGAACTGCCTCTGGCCGATTGCACTGGGCCGCAAAAACTACCTCTTAGGCGGCGACCGAGCAGCGGCGATCTACACGCTCATCCAGACCGCCAAGCTCAATCACATCGACCCTGAAGCTTGGCTGCGCGTGGTGGATCTTCTGGCGGAAGTGTCAGTGATTGGAATGATCGCGCTGGCCCGCTGCCCTGAAACAGGATGTCGTTGCACTTGACGCACTACTTCCGACTTGTGTGCTGACCGCCGATCTGACTGACGCCATCGCTTACGGAGCGCGCGGCGCGAGTGTCCCACCAATCGCATCGCCACAAGCTTTGCGTTGTTCAACATCATGCATCAGATTACGGGCCAACCGGCGATGCCCTGACCTGCCTGAAAAGAAGCACTGACGCGAATGGAGGCAGCCACCGGGTAAGCTGCGCCCTTCCCGGTAAATTGCTATGCTCAAGCGCTGCTTACCGTTGGCGCGCTCGCCTCCTCTCCGTCGGCTACCTTGAACCCGGGTTTCGCGTCACCGCCTTACAGCTCTCAGTGGTGGTGAATGATTATGCCACGATCCTGCTTTTTGCTCTGATCGATCCAGAATATGCCACGTCACACACTCCTCCGTCCCCGGGGGAGTGGGACGGGAAGATCATTAAGCTTTGAGCGGTAACCTTGCCTCAAACCAGCTTACCAGTTTGAGGCAAGGCACTTCCCAGTAAGCCGCTACCAGATCAACCAGCCGGCTTCCTCGTCGAACTCCGCAATCCCAACCGGCCCGGCTTCGAGAAGCTTGTCGAGATTGCCCCTGCGCTCCTCCGGGAGGTTTTCCAATCCATCAAAGATCCTGAAGAGCCGATGCTGCCCTTCAGCCAGCGGCGTGCCGGTCGAGTAGATCGCAGCTGCTACATCAGCGCTGGGCGCGATGATAAAGGTCTCGTTTCCTTGTCGATCTTCGATCCTGAAGAAGCGGAGCTTGTGTACCGCGGCTGCATGCACGATCCAGCCGATAGGATCGCAGTAGCTGGCGAAGCCCACAGGAGCGCTTTCGAGCATGTCGTCAAGACCTTCGCGCCTGTCATCTGGAAGGTCTTCGTCGATGCGTTGGAGCGTAAAGCTCGTGTGTTCCTCGCCAAGCTCATTGTTGTGCTCGGCGACGAGCCGCACAGCTCGCGGCTCACTTGGCGAAACTATGTAGCCGCGGACCCGACGGTCCTCCCGCTCAATTTCGACTTCGTATAAATTCATTCGCATGTGCTGCATCACCTTCTGCTGTGGTTGATGCATGCAGCGTAGATGCGCTTTGCGGTGGACGCGGGTGGCTTCGTGATGGCGAATGCACCCTCTCGCAAATCGACGACTCAAGGGAGCTGGTTCCTGAGGTTCTGATGCATGCATCGAACACCATGCCTGCCCGCGGAGTTGCCTCCCAACAGATCGAGTTCCGCAAAGATTGCAACGTCGCAGTATTGCATTCCCAATTGGGACTTGCTCTGGGGGCGGAGCATTCAATAAGGCTGCTCTTACAAGATGATTAACAGGGGGGCATGATCCTTGAGGTTCACACTGTTTGCTACTGCTGCGAGCGTGATGGCGCTTGTTGCGTCTGTGCCCGCGTCTGCAACGTATATGCTGGCAATCGGTGGGGAATTTGCTCAAATCACCGATGAGTCTGGCTACGAATGGCAGCCTGCCGGGACTTTCAAATATAATTTCTATTATGAGCCAGAAGACGTGGAGGTCGAGTATTTCGATCCTGAAACAGACTACATCTGGGACCTTCAGCATGTATCGGTGAGCAAAGCATCCGGCATGTTCGAATGGCTTGACCCGGTCTCCGACCAGGAACGCCGGGTGGATGTTCCCATTCACGCGGGGATTGGGTCGCTATGGACGTGCAACGCTTATACAGACTGCTTTCGGGTTGCATTTGAGAGCGATAGACTTCCCGGATTGGGCGTTCTCACCCACAGCTTTCAAGGTGGCCCGTCCCTGATCGCAGATGGAAACGGATTTGGTCTTCACGAGGAGTTTTCATTCACTTCGCCTGCGCCCTGGGACCAAGGGACCAACCTGAACCGCAAGGTTGTGCTGAATGGCTATCAGGTGACGGATATCGGCGACACGATCGGAGCGGTGCCCGAGCCTGCGACCTGGGCGATGATGCTGATCGGTTTCCGGGCGGTCGGTTCGATGGCTCGCCGGCGAAAGCCGGTGCGGCCTAGCTTCGCATAGTTAAGGCAGTGGCGGGACGGGAGCAATCTGCTACTCCGTCCCGCTGCCCTTCGTGCCCCATATAGATAGCGATGACCTGCTAAAGGCGGATCGGTTGCTCGTGGATGGGTCTAGCATGACTGACCTCGCCTGATCGGCACCATCCTGGTGCGTGCATTTGATTAGTCCTAGGACTTCTCGATCCGGTGGTATGCGATCAGAGCCGTGGCTTATTCACCAGACAGGTGCGCTGCACTGCAAATCTCGCAGCACGTCAATTGATGAGCGCCTTCCGTGCCGTTTTGGTACTTGCAACTCTGATGAGAAAAGAAGATGGCTCGCAGAACCGGCGCGCGTTCAGGACATTCTGGCATGGTCCAGGCTCTTCAGCATAGAGTGGATCAATGACATCTCTTAAGATCATGGCATGTTGCGCTTCTTTTGCCCTGTCCAGCATGGCAATACCTGCGTCGGCTGCGCACGTAATCACGATCACAGGTCAATACAGCATATCGGACGATCCAAACTCGCCCCAAAGAAGCGCACTCTACAGATATATCTATGATCCGAAATTAGTAGTGACCACGGGTGAAGGGCAAGAGCCAGGCTCAGCTGAAAATCCCAATTGTGTGTATGATTGCAGAGATCAGCGTGTGCCGGTCAAGGCTGACTCGGGCAAGATCGGAAGCACTACAATCCCGTATCATCACGTAGATGCTGAAATTTACTCCGACTTCGATGGCGCCCCATCCTTGATCTTGTTTATCACTAGTGACGCCTTTCCATATGTTATGGCTCTTTATCAGCCCAGCGGTTCATACCTTGATCAACTAGACGACACTGTGGAATATTACGCTGGTGGTTACTTTGAAGTCGTTTTCCCGGGCGGAACTCGGCATTCACTTTCCAATCCGCAGGTCACCATCGAAGTCGTCCCTGAGCCCGCGACGTGGCTGATGCTTTTGATTGGATTTGGCGCTCTGGGTGCAGTTGTTCGCCGGAATAGGGTCTCGCTGCGGTATGCCAGCAGCTGATAGGGTGAGCTTGGGTGCGAGCCTGAGCGGTCATTCAGACGCTCTGAAACAAGATGCTGGAGCATCGTATTGGCAGCGATGATCCCGCCAATAGCAGTTCCAACGCAGGGCAAAGCCGCTCTCAACCATGGCGCAGCTCACATCGCCTCCCTTGGGCGATACGCACCACGCCGTCGTGCGGTTGTAATTGTCGCCGCCGCGGACTTGCACCGCATAGCCGGCCCACTCACAAGAACATGCCCGTGCGATGATCGGCCGGTTGCCGTTCCCAGCAAGTCGACCAGAGCATCACGAACATCATGCGCGTCCCCGTCGGGGCAGGGCTGGCCTTTGCGGCAGGAGCCGTCGATCTCGGGGGCTGCAATGCCGGACAACCGGATGCGGGGTCCTTCGGCGCACCAGACTGGGCCGTCGCCGTCCCACACATGGGTGGGCGTGCACGTAAAGGTTTCACCGGCTGGAACGATGATAGCGGCTGCGGCGAGAAGAAGCGACATTGACGGGCGCTCTAACAGCGATCGATTTGCAAGTCCTTAGCGCGTCGCTACCAGAGCCTCTATATGCAATTTCTACCGTATGAATGCTGCGCCTGACGAAGCGGCAAAGCTCTTCGGGGCAACCAGCGTGCAAGCGGGCAATGCCGCGTAAGAGGTTGAGTCTTATGAGGAGGGCGCTATCGCGCTCGACATAGGCGCAGAACATGCCGTCGGGCAGATGCTCTGCGCCGGCCGCGTAACTGCCGTCGAGGAACTGATCGGGGTTAACGAGCTCCTGCTCCTCCATCTCGACCCAGCTGTCGAAGGGCATCTTTCGAAGATGGGTCTCGTTAAGGCAGACCTCGCAGTCGGCATAGTCCAGCTCCGAGGATGGCATTCAGTTCTGCTCTTCGACGCTCCATGTCGCGATGGCATCATTGGTGACGTGCGCGCTGTCGCAGGCTTCGCAGACCTTTTGAACCTTCAAGTCAGAATGGCTCATTTTTGTGCTCCCAGTAATCGCGATTGGTCGCGCCCATGCACCCGCAGCCGGATTTGTCGCAGTGGTAGGGCGCGTCGAGATAGTTTTGCCAACGCTTGCTCAGCCAGGCTCGCACACGCGCTACGAGGGACCGGGTGGACGAGGTCATACGAACCAATCCTTTGCTACTACCGCGGCCCTCAGAGCAGCGCTCAGAGCCATAAAAACCTTGAGGAATAGATCCCACGAACTTGCAGACCAGATCGCAGACATGAAGCTCATCAGCCCAGTGCAACCAGTACGAACATCTGGGCACCGCCGAGCGACGGCTCCAGAAAGGCGGGGTGCGGTTAGCCGCGTATTTCGATTCAGTATTCGCGGGCGAATAGCGGGTCAGCCTAACCCACGTCGCCGCTTACGATCCAATCACACGTCATTTCACGCCATCCTGCGCGCTCCGTTGCTCATGCGTCGGTTCGGCAACTGACCCGCTGCACGCCCGGACTGCTTCGATCCAGCCTCATGAAGTCCACCTAACGTGAGGAAATGGTCGTAGCTGCATCGGAGGAGCGGTCCGCAGGACATTGTTGTTGAACCCGGCTCGCGATCACACCACTACGCTGTTGGCCTACCAAATGGATGATTCCGCCTGCGCACCGCCGACAAAATCTTAGTCAAGTAGTCCCGTATGTAAATGTAGGCTCTATCCACCAAAAGTGCGATAACAGTAGTAACACTGATCGCGATCAGAAAGGTGAGCACAGGGGGAAGGTCAAATAGTGCGCTCAGAACATTTTTTATAGGCAGGTGTAGAAGGTAGATTATCAAGGAGGCTTGTGAGACCACTCCTGCTAGTCGCGCCAGCACCTGAGGCAGGCGTACGGAAGCAACGAGAGCGACCAGCAGTACGCCGGATGCGGTCAATACGATGCTATTACCGGGATAATACATATACGTAGCCAGACAGTAGCTAAGCCCTAGTAGCAGCGTAAGTGCCAGGCGCTTGCCCTCTTCGCGAGATCGATCCACCATTACGCCGAGTAGCATTGTGGCCATATGAGCAGTGGGTAAGTACACCCAGATCGACATAGGATGAATTTGGTGCAGTCCCCCTTCGCGGAATAAGGCAGGCAGGACAAAGCGTAGCGCGGCGAAGACAATGAAGGCCGTTGCGATCCACCTATAGAGATTAGCATGCAAAACCTGGCGAACTGCTTCAATGCGGAAGGCTGCGATCAAGAAGACATAGATCTGCCAAAAACAGCCGATGTACCACATGTGTATGCCAGTGGAATCCATTGGCCTTATAGATCGGTCTACGAGGTTCGGAACTAATAAGGCATTAGCTAACCAAAACGGACTATCTGCTATGTACATCTTGACGGCGTAGAGTATCTGAATAGGTACGGCGAAGACCATCACCTTAAGAAGCGCTTTTTCCAGCAGATCCGTAGAACCGCGCAGAACGGTTCCAAGTTGGAAACGGGAAAACGCTACGCCGGTGAGGAAGAATAGAAGGAAGGGGCCGCCGCCGCCATAAGAAAACACACCGGAGTGGAAAGCCATGATCGCGAGGATAGCGAACGCTCGAATTGGCACCGCGGGCTCAACTCGTACCAACCGAACCTGTTCAAGAACGCGCCGCTCTCCATTACGGCCCTGCATCTTGCTCGCCAGCGTCGTGATACTCAGTTCATGCCAGTCCTCCGGTAGGTCGCTGAACAGCGATTCAAGGCGCAGCATTGCTTGAATTGAGCTCAGACTGTCGGCGCCGAGGTCAGCGAAACACTCTTGGGGGGACGAAACCGCGCGTCCGAGTACTTTTTCGAAAACGGTAGCGATCTGCCTCTCGCTGGATGACCAGACTTCCTCGCCTTGCCTTCCAGCTTTGGGGGTTTCGGTAACATGTTCTAACTCGAGGCCCCGGAGCTTGGCCCGGTCGATCTTGCCGTTTGGAAGTAACGGGAAGCGCTGGTGCACAAAAATTCGTGATGGTACCATGTAGGCTGGCATATTGCGTGCCAGCTGCCGCATCACGTGGCGTTCAAAGTCCTCAAGATTGCTATCGTCAGCGCGGACGTGCGCCACCAAGATGGTTGTGCCGTCTGCCCCCGTTCCTGAAAGGACAAGTGCGTCGTCGATCTCGGGAAGAGAACAGATATGCTGTTGCACATCCGCCAGCTCTACGCGGTAGCCTCGAACCTTCACTTGGTCGTCTGCCCGCCCGATGAGCTGAATGTCCCCTTCGGGAAGAAGGTAGCCCAAATCGCCAGTGGCGTAGCGCTGGCCCACTTGGGAAGTACCAGATTGATCGATTATTCGGGCGAAGTATGGTGTCTCGACGACCACCTGTCCTACCTCACCAACGGAAAGCATCTCGCCGCCTTTTCCTACCACCGACAAGTGAGTATGGTCGATGGCGCGGCCTATCGGGACGTAACGGCGATCACGATCAAAAGGCGTGATGCCGTATGAAGCCACTGCCTGCGGTGTTTCCGTCGATCCATAGAAGTTGAATTGTCGGAGCCCGGGATTTGCATCACCGAAAAGGTTAACGAGCTTCTGTGGAAGGAGGTCGCCGCCCCAACAGATTACCCTCACTCCAGGTATGGTCGGCGCATTGTTCGCAGTGTCGGAGATCAACTTGCCCATTGGCGGAGTCGTGTGGACGACGGTGACGCCGGTCGAGCGGAACCAATGGGTTAGAGCCCGCGGATCCCGCAAGACCGACGGATCTGGAATGCACAGAGTTGCGCCAGCTGTTAGTGGCAAGAATATATCGCGCATCACAGGATCGTGGGCCAAGCCTGAAAGCAGGCTAACACGGTCCTCCAGGTCAATCCCCAGCGTGGCTCGCTCCCAATCGAGGAAGGCGGGCAGCGCTGAATGGCCAATTCCTACGGCGCGAGGTTTCCCGGTCGTACCTGATGTGAAAAGGAAATAGGCGATGTCGGTCGGCCCCGCAGGGGGCGGCGTGGCGGCGGCATCCGTCCCATCTACTGCATCGATTATGGCCGTGCGAAATCCAGCTTCAGCGAAGACAGCCAAGCGATCGCTTTGTGATTGCGAGCTCCCGACCACGAAATCGGGCTGCAGACTTTCGGCCTGCTCAAGAAGGCGAGCGTCGGGATAATCGCTGTCGAAGGCCGCGAACGCGGCGCCAAGCCGCGACAGCGCGAGCATGGTTATAACGAGGTCCGGTGTCCGCGAAGCAAAAAATGCGACAACGTGATTACGGGTCAGACCGGCAGCCGCGAGAGCCGATGCGCGTGCTTCAACCCTTTCGACTAGAGCTGCATAGGTGATCGAGTCTTGCGGACTAGAGATAGCGACACGGCTGCTATGCTGGCGCGCGACTTCGAACACCTGCTCGTAAATTCTACGCGGCGGCAGCGTGGTCGAGCTGGCACTCTGAGCTTTTAACTCGCTCCTCTTGCTGGCTATTTGCCGAACAGGACGAGCAACATCTTCAAGCGCTTCGGCAAGCAACTCTCGATGACGCTGGTTAAATGCTGCTATGCGTGATTGTTCAACCGTCCCGGCGTCGAAGTATAACTCGCCAGAATAAGACTCTTCTTCGCTATGTTTTCGCCGCTGCCAACGCAAGTTCAGGGCATAATCTGAATCGCTAGTCAGGAATTGCCGTGCTCCGACCGAAACACCGGAAAAAGATATTTCAGGCTCTGGCGGGTAAAGATTGATTGCGAAGTCGGGTCTTACGCCAGTCTCGTGCTGGATCAAATGATAGGGAAGGCTTTCATGCGCAACCGCCTCGCGAACCAATGCCCTCATGCGGCTGGTAAGATCGAGAAAGGACTCGTCCGGGTCTATCGTAAGCCGGATCGGGAGAGCGTTCGAGAAGGATCCGATGCGAGCGTCGCTCCAGCGGCGCCCGCTGCTTTGGATGGAGAAAATTACGTCGTTGAGTCCGGTCATTGCAGAAATCTGAATGGCAAAGACAGAGGCAAGCACACTGAAGACAGAGGACGCCGATGCGGCTTTGCCCAGCTCTCCTGCGATCGAGGGATCGAGATTGATCCGCTCGGTGAGCATCTGCCGATGCGTGCCATCGAGATTGCGATGTAATCGCGGAACTGTATCAGTCCCCTCCAAGCGGCTGCGGAAATACTCGCAAGCGGCCGTGATACTTCCAGCATCTGCCGCATAATCGATAACCTCGGCATCGGGTTCGACGGGTGCCGCGCTTCCGTTATAGTTTGCTGCCACCTCGCTGACGAAGATATCCAGGGAGCGACCATCGCTCACAGCATGATGTTGGCTGAAGACAAGCACCGCGTGGTCCGGCCCGACACGGAGTAGCGCGTAACGCTGAAGCGCTTCTGGGTCGGAAAGGTCTGTCGCCTTCTTGAGAAAACCGGCACAAGCCTGCGCCACAGCTTTGTGCGATGCATCGGCGATCTCGGATTCATGAAGGTCGAACCGCGCTTTTGGATAAACGACCGGGCTAAAGCCCGCTTCCGCATCATGCACGAACCCGGTTCTTAAAGATGCATGGCGAGAGATGGTCGCGGCTATCGCTGCCGTGAGCCGGAGCAGATCAAGCGGTCCGCGAACCTCATACCAAACGGTAATGAAGAAGCTGGAGAGCGAAGAACGTTCAGCAAGAAGATAACGCTCCTGATTGCCTCCAAGAAGAGTTCTGGGCCTTTCAGACGGCTTAAACACTACATGATCCTATCAATACGTCTCGAAGCCGGCATGCCGGGCAACGACCGGGTGTTTCTCGGCGCGCTGACCGCTCCCTTGCGAACGCTTGGATGCTGGAACCAGTCCTTCTCGCTCGCTTCTGGGTTGCAGCGACTGATCTATCGGGTTACCTTAAGGAAGGAAGAAAGTCGGCTTGCCCCACAAGCGGACAGATCGTTCTCCACCACCCACAGCCGTTCGACCCCCTCTTCGTGGCCACCTGATCGAAGGTCCACTTACACCTTCGGCCATCCGAAAGCGGCTATGCCGCTCTCCACCAAGGCACGCAGATTAGCCATTGCGTCGAACGCAGCGAGTTGACGCCGTTAACCGTTGAGCCGACTTCAATCCCCGATTTCCGCGAAACTCCGCGACGATCGGTGCGCTCGCCTCGGCCGAGAGAAAATAGCTGCCGAACCGGCGATAGCCCGAAGACCGCTCTACCCAGATATCCCCGGATCGCAGCTTGTTGCGGAGGTGCGCTATCGTCGCGGTTTCATAGAGGCGACGGTTGATCCGGCCGTCCGTGCCCATCACCAGCCTGCGCCATTCCTTGCGGAACGGCATCGGCGCGTCGGCCGGTACGTCACGTTTGCCGGAAGCGTTCAGATCGCGCAGCATGTCGATCGCCTTTACGCTGGCGGCACTGCCGCGCCCCGACTGGAAGTTCAGCACCTCGTTCAGCAGCGGCGCGAACTTGCGCAGCGTGGCATATCTGTCTGCGGCGGCGACCAGCGGATCCTGCTCGACGGTATCGGCGATCTCGCCCACTTGGCCCCGCGCTTTCATGAGCGCGGGCCATCCCACTGTGGTTTCGAGCGCCGCGATTGGGTCGCGGCCCTCCTCGTCGGCTTGCGCGAGGATGTCGATGGTGATGCGGAACAGGCGCATGAGCCGCGCCACCTCGCGCGAGGACGCTGTATAGCGGCGTTGCTGCATATTGGTGGCGCGCCGGAACATGCCGCCGATGAGCTTGTCGGCGATGTCGAGCGCGGCGTCGATCAGTCGCGCTTCCAGATCGATCAGCAGCGCGAGGAGGATCGCGCGTCGCCGGGGCAAGGTGTAGCGCCGGATCAGATAGGCGGGCGACAGCCGTCCTTCCTGCACGAACTGGTGACGGCGATTGGGATGGACGCCGGTTCCAGCATCGTGGGGAATGCCGATCGCGCGCACGACGCGCAGGCGCTCGACGATATCGCGCACGCTGTCCGCCTTTGTCGTGATCGGGATCGTGCTCAGCCAGCCCAGGCGTGCCCCGTCCTGTTCGTCGAACAACGCATCGATGCGACCGATCTGCTCCGGCGACAGGTCGGCGACCATCAGGCGTGCGGCGCGCTTGCGCGCACGGGCGCGACCGGCGATCCCTGCCCGATCGATCGTCGATGGCACCGGCAGCAGGATATTGGCCGCACGCAACGCCGCGACGACGGCGGTCGCGATGGGGACGGCGGCATCGGTCGCCGCAGCGGTTCGTTCGGCACTCGCGATCATCAGCGCGATGTCATCGCGCACGGGCGGGCGAACGCCGAGCGACGTGGCGATCAGCCGGGCGTGATCGGTCATGGTCTGCGAGCGGGCCGCGTAATCGGCGAGAACGCAAGGATCGAGCGAGAGTTGACGGGCGACGAAGACGACGAGCGCGTGTGGCACGCTGCCCTCGTTCTGGATCACCTGCGCGAGCGTCTTCCCCGGATGGCGGATAAACGCGAACTGCAATGCCATGCCCAGTCGATTGCGATCGTGACGACGCTGCCCGATCGGGTCGAGGTCGGGCTTTTCGAGGGTGAAGCGCCGCGCCAGCTCGTCCGGGTCGGTCGGGATGCCGAACAGCGCCGCCCGTTCGGCATCACTGAGAAGAACATGCTCGCGTGCTGGCATTCGACCGTCCATGAAACGTCCCTGGCACGCATAGACGGGACGGGTTAAAGGGACGTAGTTTGTGGACGGTTTTCGGCAGATCGGTGATTGGTCGGCCGGATCGTCCACGGAACGGTCGTTTGGGAGACGAGAGTTGCCGGACATTCTTGGCTATGCGCGCGTCAGCACCGGCGACCAGGATGTCACCGGCCAGCGGATGCGGCTCGAACAGGCTGGATCGATCCGCGTGTTCACCGATGTCATGTCGGGCAAGAGCATGGACCGGCCCGGTCTGACCGAACTGCTCGATTTCGCGCGCAAGGGCGACACGCTGGCGATCGTCAGGCTCGACCGGCTCGGTCGATCGCTCGGCGAGCTGCTGGCCACCGTGCAGATGTTACGCGAGCGCGGCATCGCGCTGCTCAGCCTGGAGGAGAAGATCGACACCTCCTCCGCTGCCGGCGAGCTGATCTTCCATGTGTTCGGGGCCATCGCTCATTTCGAACGCCGGCTCATTTCCGAACGTACCCGCGACGGCATCGCTGCGGCACGGGCAAAGGGCAAGCTGCCTGGGCGTCGGCCACTCGATGGCGACAAGGTGAGCGCGGCGCTCAAGCTGGTCGCGGCGAGCGTTTCTCCCGCCGAGGCGGCACGACAGCTCGGGATCGGCAGGTCGACCGTCTATCGCGAGATGAAACGGTTGGGGATCGTCCGATCCTGAAGCCTCTTCATAACATCTTCTGGATAGAGCGCTGCTGATGACAGAGCGGGTATTTGCATTTCGGACAACGGCACGGCGTATCGCTTTCGCATTGGCGACCTTTGTTCTGGGGTATCGGATCGTGATGATGGTCGTTGCATTGCGATCAGGCGATCCTTCACGTCTGTTGGCGTTTCCGTTCAGCGCGATACTGCCTGCGGTACTGATAGCGAATTTGGCTATGATGCCGCCCACCCGATCGCGCGAGGGCCTGTTGATGCGGGTAGGCGCGATGATCCAGCTATGGCTTATCATCCTGCTGCCGCCGATCGCGTTGTATCTCGCGCTGGGCTTTCCGGTCGTGGCGGGCACAAGCGAGAACCGAAAAGTGTCGTGATTACGCTGGTTTGCAACGATCTGCACATCACCGTGTAACGAGATGCTCTACCAACTGAGCTAACCGCCCGAGCGCGCAGGCCCGCGATCTAGCGACTTTCCATTGGCTTGGCTATCCGTTTACGCAACCGGCTTGGCGAGAGCATCGGTGCAAGCTACGGCGCGACATGGTGGCGCCCCGTTCCGATCTCCCCCGCCTGCTCGTGCTCGCCACCGGCGGCACGATC
>Ga0210040_10005413_pt1 | contig 16273 bp, 16 predicted proteins | sample CryGeyCG12114_NA_FD_185462 | JGI IMG/M metagenome (GOLD analysis project Ga0210040, IMG submission 185462) | Groundwater microbial communities from aquifer - Crystal Geyser CG19_WC_8/21/14_NA (SPAdes) (version 2) | ecosystem: Environmental > Aquatic > Deep subsurface > Groundwater | place: USA... | reverse complement strand
CGTCGAGCGGCCGGACACGGCGGCGGCCAGGTGCTCGGAGACCCACGACTTGGCCGTGCCGGGCACCCCGAGCAGCAGCAGCGCCCGGTCCGTGGCCAGGGTCGCGACCGCCACCTCCATCAGCCGGCGGGAGCCGACGTACTTGGGGCTAACCAGCGTCCCGTCGGGCAGCGTCCCGCCCAGCAGGTAGGTGACCACCGCCCACGGCGACATCTTCCAGTGCGGGGGCCGAGGCCGGTCGTCGCTCGCGCGCAGGGCGTCGAGCTCGGCGGCGTAGACCTGCTCGGCGTGTGGTCGCAGGGCGTCGGTGGGGCCGGCGTCGGCGCTCGGCGGGGTGGTCGGCAGCGGGTCACGCTCGGTCATCGCGGTCTTTCTGGACGTGGGTGGGACGGCTGGCCGCGTCGTCAGGCGGGTGCGCCGGATCGAAGATGCGGTCGATCTCGGTCCGGGCGCGGGCGGACTCCTCGACCGCGGCCAGCGCCTCCCGCGCCAGCCGCAGCCCGGGACCGCGGCCGGGCACCGACCCGGCCAGCGCTTCGGCCGCCGAGAGCAGCAGGTCGGCATCGGCCACCGCCATCCGGGCGCCGACGGCGGCACCGTAGCGCGAGGCCCGCCAACCGAGCTGGCCACCCAGCAGCACCTGCAGGGCCCCGACCGTGAGGGCCCGAGGCCAGGGCGCCGGCACCTCGAAGGCCGCCTCCGGCCGGGCGCGCAGGTCGACCACACCGGCCGGCTGCGCGACCGGCACCGCCGGGAGAGCCCCAGCCGCGGGCGGTGGCCCCGAGCCGGGCGCCGCCGTCAGCTCCCGGCGCAGCGCCGCGGCGAGAGCGTGCCAGTCCGGGTTCTGGTCCACGAACCAGCTGCCCTGCCGGCCGAGCGCGCGGGCCAGCAGCCCTCGGTCGTACTCAGGCCGGGTGGCGGCCAGCGCCGCGAGGTCGCTCCAGTGCTCGGGGGCGGCCCGGACCGCTCGTGCCGTCGCCGCGGCCAGCCAGGCGTTGACCAGCTCGGCCAGCGGCTTGGCCAGCAGCCGGTGCAGCAGCTCCTGCGCGGCCCCGGGAGCGTCGGGAAGATCCGGCGGAGGCGCCACCGGGGGCGCCGCGCAGCGCTCGAGCGGCGCGGACGCGCGCGCCACGGCCCGGTACCGCGCCGCCGCGGACAGCAGGACGTCGGCCGGGTCCCGACCCGGGCTGCTGACTCCGACCTCGCCGAGCAGCTCGGGCGGCAGCGGTCGTCGGTCCGTGCCCAGCAGGGCCGTGGTCACCAGGTCGCCCCAGCCCGGACCGGTCATGCCGCCCGCCGGACGGCTGCGACGTCGTCGACCACGGCGAGGGGCCGCAGCCCGGCGCCACTCCACTCCACCACCACCGCCACCTCCGAGCCGCGCGCCTGAGCCAGCAGCGGCCACGGGACGGCGCCGGTGCCGAGCACCGGTCGGCTCCAGCCGTCGCGGTCGCGCAGCCGCCACGGCTGCCCGTCGGACCCGGGCACCGGCGCCACCTCCAGCAGGGCAGGCATCCGGGTGGCCCAGGGGTCCTCGGCCAGCAGGGCGGCGTACCGCGCCCGAGCCTGGCTCAGGGTCTCCGACGGCGGCGTCGAGGGCGGCGTCGAGGGCGGATCCGCCACCTCATGCCGCTCTCCGACGACCGCCCGGTACTGGCCGGAGCCGGGGTAGAAGTGCAGCCGCCCCCGGAACCGGCTGCCGGCGACGACCGTGCTGTCGGGGGCGCCGCCGGGAGGCGCGAAGGTGAGCCAGAGCGCCCAGCGACGGCTGCGCGTGCCCCAGAGCCACACCCGACGGGTCTCCAGCCGGTACTCCACGACGTCGACCTGACCGAGCGCCAGCCACTCGTCCTCCACCCCGGGAGCCGCGAGCACCTCGGCCTTGGTGACCGGGTACCCGACGCGGGAGCGCACGGTGGCCGCCAGCTCCGGCGGCAGGAGGTCCAGCCGCTCGTGGGCCCGGACCAGCAGGTGCAGGGCGGCGAGCTGCTCGAGCACCCGCTCCGGCCAGCCCTCCCGGGCCAGCTCCCCGGGCAGGGCACGCAGCAGCCCTGCCACCCCCGGCGCCTGGGCGTCGACCATCCGCGCCGCCACCGGCTCGACGTAGCCGTAGCCCGCCCGTTCCGCACCGGCCAGGCCGCCACGGACCTGGTCCCCGATCCAGCTGCGGAGCTCGGCGAGGCCACCCGCGACCCGCTCGGCCCGGACGGCGGCCCGCGCCGCTGCGGCGGCAGGGTCGGCCAGCTCCCCCGGCGCGCGGTCCGGCCGGGTCGCCGCTGCGGCCGCGCCGGCGGCCGGAGCCGGCCGGCGCAGGGCGAAGGACGGCGGGTCCGACTCCGGTACCTGACCGTCCACCCAGCGCAGCAGCAACGCCACCGCGTGCTTGCAGGGGACCTTCCGGCTCGGGCAGCTGCAGGAGTACGTGGGGCCGGCCTGGTCCACCACCACCTGGTACGGGCTGGTGCCGCTGCCCCGGCAGACCCCCCAGACCAGGCCCGAGCCGTCGTGGCCGGCCTCGCGCCAGCCGCTGCCGGGTACCGCCAGCACCGCGCGCCGGGAGGCGCGGTCGTGGGCCAGGCCGAGGATGCGCGCCCGGTCCCAGGGCGGGCCCGCGCTCGCCGTACCGTCCCCCTGCATGCCGGGCAGCCTAGTTCCGCCCACTGACAGGGCTCCGGTGATCCAGCCCTCCCGGGAGCGTTTGGACCGAAGCCGCAGCCGGGCGTCCGTCCCCGGCTCGCCGTGGGTCAGCTCAGGTTGTGCCGCAGACCCGTCGGCTCGCGCAGGCCGAGGACGGCTTCGATGAACCGGGCGGCCCCGACCGCGGCCGCCACGTCGTGCATCCGCCACAGCCGTGCTCCCTGCAGGGCGCAGGCGGTGGCCGCCGCCACCGAGGCTGCTCCCCGATCGGCTTTGGCCAGACCTGTCGACTCCCCGACGAAGTCCTTGTTGCTCACCGCCGCGAGCAGCGGCAGCCCGAGGTCGGCGATCTCGCTCAGCCGGCGGGTCAGCTCCAGGCTGTGCCGGGTGTTCTTGTTCAGGTCGTGACCGGGGTCGACGACGATCCGCTCCTCGGGCACGCCGTGGTCCACCGCCCGCTGCACGCGGGCGGCCAGGAATGCCTTGACCTCGTCCACCACGTCGTCGTAACGCGGGCGGGGCAGGTGCTGGCGCGGCTCCGCCCGGCTGTGGGTCACCACCACGGTGGCTCCGGTGCCGGCGACCACGTCGGCCAGCTCGGGGTGGTGCAGGCCGGTGGTGTCGTTGACCACCGCGGCTCCCGCAGCGACGGCGGCGGCCGCGACCTCGGGACGGAAGGTGTCCACCGAGATGACGACGTCGCTCGCCGCAGCGACGGCGGACACCACCGGCAGCACCCGGTCGAGCTCCTCGGCGACGCTGACCTCAGGGGTGTCCGGCGAGAAGGGCACCCCACCGACGTCGACCCAGCCTGCCCCCGCGGCAGCGGCGTCGAGCGCCGCCTGGACGGCCGAGTCGAGCGCGAAGGTCCGGCCCTGGTCGAAGAAGGAGTCGGGCGTGCGGTTGACGATGCCCATCACCACGATCTCGGCAGCGAAGTCGAACCGCCGCCGCCCGACGCGACGCCGCGGGTGCCGCAGGGGCGGGAGGTAGGGGCCGGGCTGCACGGGCCCAGTCTGGCTGTCCGGCGCGCCGGTCACCGCCCGGCGACCTCGTTCCCCGCCGCGCGGTGCAGCACGAGTGCCTCCACCAGCGGGTGCACCATCAACGCGGCGAGGACGCCGAAGGCGATGGCGTAGGGCAGCACCGGCCCCAGGGTGCCCGGGCCGGCGACCAGGTCCACCACCCGTAGCACCACCGCGCCCAGCGCCACCCCGAGACCGACGGCCACCTGCTGCAGGGTGGAGGCGAGGGTGTTCGCGTCGGTCATCCCGGGCTGGTCCACGTCGGCGAACTGCAGGGAGTTGTACGCGCTGAAGCCGACGGACCGGAACACCCCGCTCAGCACCAGCAGCCCAACGGTCACCGGCAGGGGCGTCCCCGGGCGAACCAGCGCGAGACCCACGAGCACGACCAGCCCGCCGAGGATGCTGCCGATCAGCACGGAGCGGAAGCCGAAGTGCCGGATCAGCGGGCTGGTGGCCGGCTTGATGGTCACGTTGCCCAGGAAGAGCAGCAGCACCAGCAGCCCGGCCCGGACCGGGCTCCAGCCGAACCCGACCTGGAAGAGCAGCGGGAGCAGGAACGGCACCGCGCTGATCACCAGCCGGTAGACCCCACCGCCGACGTTGCTGACCCGGAACGACTGCTGCTGCAGGGCGTCGAAGCGCAGCAGCGGGTGCGCCGCCCGGCGGAACCAGACCCCGGTGAGCAGGGCCAGGGCGACGGCCCCGACCAGCACGGCCACCGGGACCAGCGCGCCGTCCACCTGCTGGGGCCCGAGCAGCTCGAGCCCGATCAGCAGCGCGGCCAGGGTGGCGGCGCAGAGCACGAAGCCGGTCCAGTCCAGCGGCGGCAGGTCCCTCCCGTCCAGGGCAGGGACGATGCGGGCGGCGACCACCAGCGCCACGACCCCGAGCGGCAGGTTGATCAGGAAGATCCAGTGCCAGCTGGCCACCGTGGTGATCCAGCCGCCGAGCGCCGGCGCCAGCACCGGCGCGACCAGGGCCGGCCAGGTCAGGTAGGCCACGGCGTCGAGCAGGTCCCGCTTGTCGGTCACCCGCAGCACCACCAGGCGACCGACGGGCACCATCAGCGCCCCGCCGACGCCCTGCAGGATCCGCATGCCGACGAGCATGGGCAGGTTGACGCTGAGGGCGCAGAGCAGCGAGGCGACGGTGAACACCGCGATCGCCGTCATCAGGATCCGCCGCCCGCCGAAGCGATCGGTCAGCCAGCCGCTGATCGGGATGCCCACCGCGATGGTGACCAGGTACGCGGTCATGGCCAGGTTGACGTCAACCGGCTCGACGCCGAGGTCGGCGGCGATGGCCGGGGCCGCCGTGGCGATGATCGTGCCGTCCAGGTTCTCCATGAAGAACGTGCCGGCGACGAGCAGGGCCAGCGGGCGGTTGAGGGTCGCCGAGCGACGGCGGGTCGACGCGCGGTCCACGCGGGCAGTCACGGTCACCACATGTTCGTCGCAGGGCTTCGGCCAGCGGCCAGGACCCTTGCAGGCTAGCGAACCGGCTCGTCCTCCCCCCGTGCGTCCACGTCGTGGCCCCGTCAGTCCGGGCGGCCGACCGCGGGAGTGCGTCACTGGCCTACCAGTTCGCCGCCGTGGTCTCGGGCTTCACCCCCTTCGTCGTCACGCTGCTCTACTCGAAGTTCGGTTGGGCCGGTGCTGCGCTCTTCGGCTTCTACGGGCTGCTGGGCTGGTGGCGGCGCTCGTCACGGCTGGGACCTTCGGGCCGGCCCAGCGGAACGCGGCGGAGAAGCTGCACGACCACCGCAGCAAGCAAGACGCCTGACAGCTCGCTCCTCCGGCTTTGGCCAAGACGTGCTCTGCGCTCGCTGCTGCGTCGCCCAGGCGGCGCAGCAGCCGCCCGCTCGTCGAGCTCGGTGTCCCTGAGCCGAGCGCACCACGCCACCAGCAACAGCAGCGGCCCTTCCGGTCCGCACCCGGACACAGCCGCCGCCACCGTCCCGCCTCGCCCGGTCGGGCTCGGACAACGGATCCGAGCTGACGTTCGGGATAGGTTGCGCTGGTGGTCAGCCTGATCCGCTTCCAGAGCGCTGTGGCGAACCGGCTCGGAACGTTCCCGGGAGTGTTCGCGATGGCGAACGGCCTTGCCCGAGCGGGGCGCCTGTCTGCCGCCGATGTCGCCTGGCTGCGAGCGGCCAACGACCGCGCCACCGCCGCGTATCCCGATCCCACCGCGTCGACGCCCGACTGCTACGACCCTGGTCGCAACCCCGGCGCCCGAGCCTGGTTCAAGGCCTCCGCCAAGGACCTGCTCACCATGACCGCGGACTACCTGACCTTCCTCGACCGCTACCACGTCGGTTGGGTGGAGCTGCGGACCTCGACCCCGGGCCGCATCACCTACGAAGACACAGTCCAGGTGATTGCCGTCCCGCCCACCCACCAGCGTGACTGGCCGCTTTGATCTCCGCTGCGTCACTGACCCGATTTCTGGGGTGCCGCAGATTGATGATTGTGCGCCTAGCAGGAACGTGTACTTCTCCGGGACCGACCTGCGGTTGGTTGACCGAGCAGCTACCTGCGGGGGCGAAGTCTCTCCGGCGGCCGCGTTTCGGGCCATCGAGTCAAGCGGAGCACTCGCTGTCACCCGCAGGCGCGTAACTGCTCGGCAACAGGGCAAGCGGTCCGCAGGTCAGCACCGGGCGTTGTAAGAGCCCGTACTGAGGATCAATCGACCGTGCGGACACCCCGTGCAGCCTCGGCACGCCGGCGGCTGGTTGGGCCGTAACCAAACCCGACGTAGGCGGGACCGACCAGCGACAGCGTGATCGCCAGGGCGATGAGCACGTTGGTCACGGTCGCGTCAGTCAGCAGAGCCATGTCGTCCTCGATTCCTGCTCGACCAGCCATGCCGAGCAAGTTGACGGAAGCGCCAATCACCGCCTTTTGAGGGTACTGACACAGAGGGTGATGTGAGAAGCACCGAGCGAGCAGGAAGGCGCCGCTCTGGATGAGGCCTGGCGTCGGCGAATACGCACCAGCGGCAACCAGATCCTGAGCCCGCGGATCCGTCGCCCGCACGCTCAGCCGTGACGACGCGAGCCCACCGGCCTCTGACAGGATGAGCCGCATGGCGGAGCGAGTGCGGTTTCCCAGCACGAGCGGACCCCAGCTGGCTGGTCTGATCGACCAGCCGGAGGCGCCGGCCCGGGGGTGGGGCGTGTTCTCACACGGTTTCACCCTGGGCAAGGACAGCCCGGCCGCAAGCCGGATCTGCAAGCAGCTGGCCGCCGACGGGATCGGGATGCTGCGGTTCGACAACCTCGGGCTCGGTGACTCCCAGGGCGACTGGGGCGACGGTTCCTTCTCGCACAAGGTGGCCGACACCGTGGAGGCGGTGCGGTTCATGAACGGTTCCGGCCGGACCGTCCGGCTCCTGGTGGGGCACTCCTTCGGTGGGGCCGCCGTCATCGCGGCCGCCCACCAGCTCGAGTCGATCCGCGCGGTGAGCAGCATCTGCTCGCCTTATGAGCCGGCCCACGTGGAACACAACTACGACGCGCTCGTGGAACGCATCCTCGCCGACGGAGAGGCGCCATTCCTGGTCGGCGGCAAAGCCCTCACCCTGCGACGGCACTTCCTCGAGGATGTCCGCGCCGTCGACCTGCACGAACAGATCAGCACCTTGAAACTAGCGCTGCTGGTGATGCACTCCCCCACCGACAACACCGTCGGTATCGCGAACGCGAGCAAGATCTTCCGCGCCGCCCGCCACCCGCGAAGCTTCGTGTCGCTGGAGGGGGCCGACCATCTCCTGACCGGACGCGGTCAGGCCAAGCGCGCCGCCCGGATCATCAGCGCCTGGGCCGACCCCTACCTCGCCGACAGCTGAGAACGCCTCCCCTTCCGCTCAGGCGTGCCTTTACGGCGTCGTCCCGTCTCGTGGCGGTTGCGACGGTGATCGATGAGTTCCCCCGCTGGCCGGGGTCTGAACGGCATGGCCTTTCAGCGTCTCCTGGCCCAGGCGGTCGTCACCGATCTGCAGGCCGCCGAACGGGGTACACCGCGCTCTTCGACGCCCCGCCCCAGGCCCGGCCGATGGACGGGCTGCTGGAGTGGCACCTGGCCGACTCCTTCGGAGTGCAGGTCTGGCTCGACCAGGCCCGCGCCGGTCGGTCGGCCATGGTGCTCGACGAGTCCGACATCGACGCCCTCGCCGCCCGGCTCAGCACGGCCGGTGTCGGCCACGACGGCCCACAGCGGGTCACCGCTTCGCGGGTGCTGGTCATCACCGACCCGGACGGCAACCAGGTCGTCGTCACCGGCACCTGAGGCCACACCGGTACCGGACGCGGCCGGCGTGGTACTGCTCGGTCGTGCAGCTCGAGCGGCCCTGACGCGGGGCGCTCGCTCAGTCGACCGTCGGCGAAGGCCCGACCGGCTCTGGCCACTCAGACCGTGGCAACAGGTCCTGCACGGTGACGGTGGAGTCGGGTCCGACGACCACCTCCGTGCGCAGGTTGGCTTCGTCGATCTGGCGGATGAACTCGCGGCAACGCCCGCACGGCGGCAGCAGGCAGACCGCACCGTCCTCACCACACCAGACAGCGACGATCCCGGCGATCCGGTACCGGCCGTCACCATCGCCGCGATGCCCGCCGCCTCAGCACAAAAGCCGGTCCCCGAGGCGGTGTCGATGCAGATACCGCGGAGCTCCTCGCCCTCGAGGGTCGTCAGTGCGCAACCCACATCGCCCAGGAACCGCCCACCCACGACGTGCGGGTTCAGGACCGACACCGCGGCGGCGATCAGGTGCTGGTTGTCAGTGCTGGACACCAGCCGGACCTAGTGGACTGCCTGCTGAGGACTGCCCGGGAAACCTCTGGGTGCGGTGGCAGAGTGGCGGCGTGCTCGTCGACCACTGGCCGCTGATCGGCCTGCGCCTGACCACCAGGCGGGTGGAGCTTCGGCTGCCCACTGACGATGAGCTCGCGGCCTTGGCCGATGTGGCGGCCGCTGGGGTGCACCAGCCTGGCGAGCAGCCATACCTCACACCCTGGACGGACGTCTCACCGGAGCAGCGTGCCCGGCACGTCCTGCAGCAGCACTGGAGCCGGCGCGGCGAGTGGTCCGTCGATGCCTGGGCTCTCGAGCTCGCGGTGTTCCACCACCGTCAGCCTGTCGGGATGGTGGCCCTCAAGGCCCGGACCTTCTCTGTGCTGCGTGAGGTGCGGACCGAGTCCTGGCTCGGCCTGGACCATCACCGACGAGGCCTGGGGACCCACGCGCGGACCGCCGTGCTGGCCCTCGCCTTCGACGGACTGCAAGCCCTCAGCGCACTCTCCGAGGCGTTCCAGGACAACGCAGGCTCACAAGGGGTCTCTCGCAAGCTCGGCTACCACCACGACGGCATCTCCCGCGACGTCCTCCACGAGCACGTGGTCGTCTCCGACCGGTTACGCCTCGACCGCAGCGACTGGCAGCGCACACCGCACGAGACCGTGACGGTGTCCGGGCTGACACCCTGCCTCCCTGACTTCGGCTGTTGACGAGGCGCCACCCGACCCAGCCGTGGAGCGAGCGTGGCGCGACAACCGGTTCAGCGCTGGCGGTTCGCTTCCCGCGGTGAGCGGTAGGCAACCTGCTCGGAGAGCACGTGCTCGGCTCGGAGGTCCGGATGGCGGTAGCGGGAGTGCTCCACCAGGCCCAGTCGCCGCATGACGGCCTGCGACCTGGAGTTGGTCACGGCGGTGATGGACCAGACCTCGTCGAGGCCGAGGTGACCGAAAGCGACTCGGAGCGCCTCAGCTCCGGCCTCGCTGGCGTAGCCGGCACCCCAGGCGTGCCGGGCGAGACGCCAACCCACTTCCGTCCCGCCGGTGCCCGGGGTCCCGGGCGGCATCGGGTGGAGGCCGGCGAAGCCGAGGAAAGCCTGGTCGTCGAGTCGCTCCAGGGACCACAGCCCGTAGCCCTGGCTCTCGAAGCGGCTCTCGATGCGGTCCACCAGGGCGTCGCTGCCGGCGCGGTCCAGCGGAGCCGGGAAGTGCCGCATCACCTCGGGATCGGCGTTCATCGCCGCGAAGGGCTCACGGTCGGCGATCCGCCACCTTCGCATCCGCAGCCGAGCAGTCACGAGCTCGTCGAAGCGGCGCACCGGCTCACCATAGTCCGATGGAGCGGCGTGCCGGTCGCCAGCGACAACCGTCACCGGCCCGCCACCCACTTGCAGCACCGACCGTTCGCGCCTGCTGGCGCTAGAGCTGCGGTGCACGGAAGCCGCTCTCGTCGCCGTGGAGATCCGCTATCGCCTTGATCGAGGGATATCTAGAGCTGTGTTAAGCGAAAATGCGTGAACAACCGTTGGCAGGCACCGACCCGGATCCCTACGCTCAGGGCCACCACCCCCAACGTCGAGGATGATCATGGTCGAGAACTCCCCCACCCCCAGCTCCACGGACGACGAAGCAGCCGTGGACCACCGGTTGCAGCGACGGTCCCTGTTCCGAGGCGCGGCGGTCCTCGCCGGTACGGCCGGCGTCGCCCTGGCCGCCCTCAACCAGCCCTCCGCTGCCGCGGCGGACGGGGACACCGTCAAGGTGGGTGGCAGCCACCGCGGCAGCAGCCCGACCGGCCTCACCATCACCCCGGGCGAGGACCCGGTGCTGGAGCTGACCAACACCAACGGTCCGGCGCTGCGGCTCAACCTGTTGCCCGAGAGCTGGAACGGGGCGTTGGAGCCGGGTGACCTCGTCGCCACGGCCACCGGGCCTCTCACCGTGGTGGACTACGGGAACGGTCCACGGACGACCTTCCTGGCCACGGGGGTGGATCTGGCTGCGACACCCGTCCCCCTCCCGGTCAGTCCTCGGCGGCTGCTGGACACCCGCAGCCGGGCCGGCCGCGAGGCGATCCTGCGGGCATCGTCGGCCTCGGCGGTGGATGCCCGCGGTCGCCTGACCGGGGGCTCCTGGATCGATGTGGCGGTGGGCAGCGCCGAGGGTGCGGCGGTGCTGAGCGCCGCGTTCGTCAACGTCACCGCCGTGGCACCGGTGGCCGGCGGCAACGTGACGGTCTACGCTCCCGGCCCCCGGCCGGGTGTCTCCACGCTCAACCTCCTTCGGGGTTCCACCTTGGCCAACGCGGCCTTCGTCGCCCTGGGGGTGGTGTACCAGGACGAGTACATCGTCCGCATCCACACCACGACCACCACCTACCTCCTGCTCGACCTGTCCGGAGTGGTCGTCGCGCTGAACCCGCTCGGCGCAGAGGGAGGAGGCTCCTCGTCGCTCACCGGGCACCGCGCGGGCCGCCAGGCCAAGCGGGCCGCGGCGTTGAGGAAGAGCCTGGCCGGGGCCTGAGGCACGACCGGAGGACGCTGAGCCGGCAACCGCGCTCACTGGGCGGGAGAGCGGCAGGACGGCGGGCGATACTCAGACCATGACGATCTTCGGTGCCATCGCCCGCCCGAACCTCCCGCCCGAACGCATCCGGGAGGTAGCCCTCGCCGCCGAAGAGGCTGGTTTGGGCGAGCTGTGGGTCTGGGAGGACAGCTTCTGGGAAGGTGGAGTGGCGATGTCTGCCGCGCTGCTCGGGATGACCGAGCGGCTGCGGGTGGGCGTCGGGTTGTTCCCGGTGCCGCTGCGCAACGTCGCGCTGGCCGCGATGGAGATCGCTGCGGTCGACCGTCTGTTCCCCGGCCGTTTCGTCGCGGGCCTGGGGCACGGGGTCCAGGAGTGGATGGGCCAGGCCGGCGTCCGGGCCCGGTCTCCGATGACCTTGATGCGGGAGTACATCGGTGCGCTGCGTCCGTTGCTGTCCGGCGAGGAGGTGACGGTGAGCGGGGACTACGTCAACCTCGACCGCGTCACGCTGGTCTGGCCGCCGTCGGCCCCGACCCGGCTGCACGTGGGTGGCGTCGGCCCGAACAGCCTGCGGGTCAGCGGTGAGGTGGGCGACGGCACGATCTTGGTGTCGGACACCGCTCTCGACGACCTGCCGCGCATCCTCGGGCTGATCCACGAGGGCAGAGCCGCTTCCGGTCGGTCGGGTGAGCACCAGGTGACCGCCTTCGTGTCGGCCGAAGCGGGCGACGCCCAGGCGACAGCACAACGAGTACGAGCCTGGGCACGAGCGGGAGCCGACCGCGTCGTCTTGGAACCGAGCGCCGACGCGCCCGACCCGGTGGGCTTCGTACGCTTCGCAGCCCTCGAGGTCCAGCCTCTGGTCGACTGAGCCGCCGTCGTCTGGAGACCGACACGGCCCAGTCCTCCCTCGCGTGCGGTCACACCGTGCCCGGCAGCGGCGTCCAGGAGATGACCGAGCAGGGACGGGAGGGGAAGCTGTGGACCAGACGGAGCTGTTCGAGGCCGAGCGACCGCGCCTGGTGAGGTTGGCCAGCCGGGTTCTGAACGACCACTCCGAGGCCGAGGACATAGCCCAGCAGGCCTGGCTACGGCTGCCGCAAACAGACGCCGTGATCGACAGCCTGCCGGCCTGGCTGACGACGGTGACCACGCGGCTCTGCCTCGACCGGCTCCGCTTGCGGGTGCCCGTCCCCGTCGAGGACGTCGAGCTCAGGGGCGCCGCCAGCGACGACATCGCCGACGACGTGGGCCCTCGCCGACTCCGTGGGTCTCGCCCTGCACGTCGTCCTCGACCGGCTCTCGCCGCGGGAACGCGTCGCCTTCGTGCTGCACGACAGCTTCGGCTACGAGTTCCCGACGATCGCGGCCGTCATGGACACCACGCCGGCGGCTGCGCGCAAGCTGGCGTCCCGGGCTCGAGCGAAGGTGTCCCAGCCGCGTCCGGAGGACCGCCTGGCGGACTGGGAGGTGGTCGACGCCTTCATGGCCGCGGCCAGGAACGGCGACGTCGACCGGCTGTTGCGCCTCCTCGCACCCGACGCCCTCGTGACCGCTGACGACGCTGCCGTCCTGGTCGGCACCCCTGCGCGGATCGAGGGCCGCGACGAGGTGGCGACCTTCTTCAACGGCAGCGCCCGGGCAGCGCTTCCGGTCTACGTCGACGACCGGCCCGGGTCCGCGTGGTTCCAGCACGGCGCAGCCAAGGTCGTCTTCGACTTCGCCGTCGCCGACGGTCTGGTACGCGCCATCACCTTCCGCGCGGCGCCTGACCTGCTGACGCGCGTCGTCCGCCGCGATGGGGCTCAATCGTGCGCCTGAACCGGTCACATCCCGCCCGCTCCGATCGTCAACCAGAGCAGGGACACCACACCAGGACCCGCATCCGGAGGAGACGACGATGAAGACCATGACCTGCCGAGCTCTCGGCGGACCCTGTGACCTCGAGCACCGCAGCGAGAGCGCCGACGACGTCATCAAGGCGCAGGACCGGCACCTCAGGGAGGCGGTGCGTGCAGGCGACGCGAGCCACCAGGAGGCCCGCGACGCGATGAAGGGCCGCTGGCGGCACCCAGGAAGGCGATGGACTGGTACCGCGACACCAAGCAGACCTTCGCCGCCCTCCCCAGCATCGACAGCCTGCCTGACGCCGCGGGCGGCCAGCAACCGCTGCCGAGTGCCTCGATCCGGCAGTCCTCTCGGGCCGGGACCGCCGACGGTCCGTGCTCGGCGGCACGTCGCCCACCGGGCAGACTGAGCACCCGCCCACACCCAGGAGGACTCCGTGCCCGCACCCCGTTCCGGCAGCTTCGCCTCACCCGTCGACGGGTTGACGATCACCACCTGGACCTGGGATGACGTCTCGGGGCAGCCCCGCGGCGTCGTCCAGCTAGTGCACGGGCTGGCCGAGCACGGGCCGCGCTACGGTCGGCTGGCCGGCGCGCTCAACGCTGCGGGGTTCCTGGTGACCGCGACCGACAACCGGGGGCACGGTGCATCGGTCTCGGCGGAGGTGCCGCTGGGTAGCTTCGGTGCCGTCGGGGTGGCCGGTTTCCTGGGCGACATCGTCGCGGCCGGTGAGCAGCTCGCCGGCGAGCACCCCGACCTGCCGCTGTTCATCCTCGGGCACTCGCTCGGCTCGATGGGAGCCCAGAGCGTCCTGCTGGACCACTCCACGCGCTACTCCGGGGCGGTGCTCAGTGGCTCCACCACGCTGGACGGTTTGCTGGCGGTGGTGCAGGCGCTGCCGGCGGACCAGCCGGGACTGGCCGCGTTCAACGTCGGCTTCGAGCCGCGCACGGGCTTCGAGTGGCTCAGCCGGGACGCGGCCGAGGTGGACGCCTACGTGGCCGACCCGCTGTGCGGCTTCCCCACCGAGGACGCGATCATGGCGGGTGTGCTCGGCACGGCCGGGCGCACCAGTGACCCCGAGCAGCTGGCCCGGATCCGACCCGACCTGCCGGTGCTGGTGATCAGCGGCGACCGCGACCCGGTGGGCGGTACCGGAAGCCGAAATGTCACCGCACTCGCCGAGCGCTACCGGGACGCCGGGCTCACCGACGTCACCGTGACGCTGTACCCGCAGGCGCGGCACGAGGTGTTCAACGAGACCAACCGCGACGAGGTCACCGCCGACCTGGTCGGCTGGCTGGAGGCGCACCTGCCGCGCTGAGCTCGACGCGCCACGCCGCGGGAGAAGCCGTGTGGAAAGGGTTCGGAGCGACACGCCTGCCCCTGGGTGACGGGAGGTGCGCAGGGCTTTCTGCCAGGCTCGGCTCGTGTTGCTGAAGGCGTGTCTGAACGGTGTCCGCCGGCCCGGGGACCATCCCGGGCTGCCGGTCACCCCGGCCGCGCTGGCCCAGGACGCGGCGGCGGTCTCGCGTGCAGGGGCTGGCGCGGTGCACCTGCACGTCAAGGACCAGGCCGGGGACGACACGTTCGGCGCCGCAGAGCTGGTCGCGGTGCTGGCGGCGGTGCGCGATGCTGCGCCCGGGCTGCCGGTGGGAGTGACCACGGGGGCGTGGGCGCTGCCCGACCCTGGCGCACGGGTGGCGGCCATCCAAGGGTGGACGGTGCTGCCGGACTTCGCGTCGGTCAACTGGCACGAGGACGGCGCCGACCAGGTCGCCGCGGCGCTGCTGGCCCGTGGGGTCGGAGTGGAGGCCGGCCTGTGGCACGCCGAAGCCGTGAGCGCCTGGCTGGTCTCGCCGCACCGGGACCGCTGCCTGCGGGTGCTGCTGGAGCTGCCGGACGGCCCCGACGAGACCGAGACCCGCGCAGCAGCCCGCAGACTCCTGCACCAGCTGCGGACCGGTGCAGGACAGTCCGCGGCTCGTCCCCGGGTGCTGCTGCACGGCGAAGGCAGCAGCTGCTGGCCGGCGCTGCGGGAGGCTGCCCGGCTCGGGCTGGAGAGCCGGATCGGGCTGGAGGACACCCTGCAGCTGCCCGACGGCTCTCCCGCTCCCGACAACACCGCCCTGGTCACCGCCGCCCTGGTCACCGCCGCCCGCGAGATCATCTCGACCACCACAGCCCGGTAGCGCCCGCCGGGGCGGCACTGCGTTATCCATCGCCGTTGCTCCGGCACGCAGCCGACCGGATGACCGCAGCATGGGACCCACCGCAGGACCGTCCACGCCCGCGTCGGGTGCCGGCTCAGCCGCTCGACGGCCTGAGCACCGGATGCAGTACCGACCCGCTCCGGTGCCGCGACGGGTAGCCGTGGCCGTGTCCGGCGGCGGCCGGTCCATGGTCACCGTCGCGGCGGAGCGCGACCTCGGGCTCCGGCTGTCCCGCGCCCGGGCGCTCGCCGCCGACAGGCTGGTCCAGTGGCGCCGTCCCAGCCGTCCACGGATGCGAGCGCTGGTGGTACGGAGCCCCGGTCGGCTGGAGTGGCGGGACGTGCCCGTCCCTCCTCCTCCCGGCCCCGGGGCCGCGCTCGTCCGGCCGATCGCCATGGCGACCTGTGACCTCGACCGTCCTCTCGCGCTGGGGCGCACCGCGTTTCCCAGCCCTCTGCAGCTGGGACACGAGTGTGTGGCCGAGGTCGTCTCGGTCGGCGACGAGGTCCGGCGGGTCGCCGTCGGCGACCGGGTGGTGGTCCCCTTCCAGGTCAGCTGCGGCCGTTGCCCCGCCTGCCTGCGTGGGCTCACGGGGAACTGCCGGAGCGTCCCGCCGCTGGCCATGTACGGGTTCGGCCTCGCTGGTGGGCTGTGGGGCGGGGTGCTGAGCGAGCAGGTGGGCGTACCGTTTGCGCCCCTCGCCGCTCAGAGTGCCTGACCTCACGACCACGACAGTCGCTGCCCGAGGAGGTCGCCGGATGGCTCGGCCGGCTCGGGTTCGGCGTTGACCGGAGCCAGCGCCCCAGCTTCGCGGGCAACGAGCGGTTCCACACCGCCGACGGCCGGCAACCGGGTCGAGCTCCTCGCGCCCGCCGGACCTGCCGAGCCCCGCCCGTCGGAGCACCGGCAGCACCGGGAGCACCGGGAGCACCGGCGGATTCATCGACCACCATTGCCGGCACCGACGGACAACCGTCGAGGAGGATGGGCGGCATGAGTCAGTCCACGATGCGGCCGATCACTCCTCGGCTGATGAGCTGGGCCAGCATCATCGAGCCCAAGACCCAGGCCCAGGCCGAGCTCACCTCGACGATGCCGTTCGTCCACCGCTGGGTCGCCCTGATGCCCGACTGCCACCTCGGCAAGGGCGCCACCGTGGGCAGCGTGATCCCGACCCTGGGCGCCGTCATCCCCGCTGCCGTCGGCGTCGACATCGGCTGCGGGATGAT
>Ga0210040_10005412_pt1 | contig 16274 bp, 13 predicted proteins | sample CryGeyCG12114_NA_FD_185462 | JGI IMG/M metagenome (GOLD analysis project Ga0210040, IMG submission 185462) | Groundwater microbial communities from aquifer - Crystal Geyser CG19_WC_8/21/14_NA (SPAdes) (version 2) | ecosystem: Environmental > Aquatic > Deep subsurface > Groundwater | place: USA... | reverse complement strand
TGGGGCGCCAATAGGAGCCCCAGGAGCTGCTTCTGGAGGACTAGTGCCAGGTATGGAAATGGATATTGGTGTGCCAGGAGTGGCAATGGACATGGGTGTGCCAGGTATGGCCATGGACATGGGTGTAGCAGCACCACCGACCCCAGCTGAAGAAGGGGAAGTATATTATTATGTGGAACAAGGCGAAGAAAATAATGAACCGAATCAATATGACCCAGAATCGGATTGGGTACGTAAAAGGAAACGGAGGTCATTGGGTAGTTTCTTTTACGTTCTAAATGGAAAACAGGACATAATAAATAAACGGGAAGCTGTGGAAGTGTTGGAACTTTTGGATCCTATTGGCGGTCCATGTAGTAATGATAATGATCAGACAAAGCAAAAGAGTTCTTCAAAGAATTTGACTCTGTTGATTGAATTTTGCTTAAATCTACTGAGGATGAATTGTCTTCCTGGATTTTCAGAACGCTTGCAGCGTCTGTTTGAGATTCAGCTAATTACACCGGATCCTGGTTTTATTATTCGGACCAATTGGAGTCATTTACTTTTGTAAGCCTTTTATCAATTTTTTGGCACTGCGAATCTTGCATCACAGCGACGAAATAATTTATATAATATTCATCACATATACCTTCCTTCCTGTCGTAATTAAATCATTGTTTGCTTCTATAGGCTCCAAGTTAGGAAATGGAGTGTAAATATGAATATCTCGGCATTGATAAATTTTCTCCTTCTATTCCAGCACAACAGAGGTCCTAGAACACGAGGATTGGTTGGATTTGCTATCATCAATTTATTTCCCGATATTTGTAGAGACTTATGAAGATTTAAAGGCTGCACAAAAAGCTGATCTGGAAGTATCTGGATGGACCGAATTCATGACAACATTCGTACTAAAAATACTTGATGCCATATTATCCAATGTGGCCACAAAACACACAGTCAAGTTAATTCTGAGTGTGAAGGATGTTTTGACAGCTCAAATGATGGCGTTAATCAATGCTGAGGATAGTACCGATAGATTATCAGATTTAGCTAGATTTGCAACATTGAGAGAATTTGTTGAAAGTTTGTTTATTGTTATGTTGTCTGATCAAAAGATACATAAGAGTGTCATGGATGAATGGGATGAATATCAAAAGTTTTACAAAAAATTTCAAATGCAGGATATTAAAAATATGCTGGGTAATTGAAAAACCAAATCATTAATCTTGATCTTATTTTGGGCATTTCTGTGTATAATTCTTTCAGAAAAGCAAATTAATAAACTCATTGCTTCTGCCATGTTCATTTTAATGATAGTTAATCATCTTCATCAAAGATGTCACTTATTTTCCTATTGCACAGGTATATCATGGATCCTTACTACGAAGCTCACAAGAATTGCATAGTGATTTTGCAGTACCTTTAACCATAGGAAAAGCTATGATCCGGGCGGGAAACCGGCCCATGTTATTAAGAAAATATATTTCACGATAATGTTTTTTTTTCACCTTACGTCTACGCTCGCACTAACTTCGGAATTGTAAGTTTAATGGACTTCTATGTGGCCAGCAATGGGGAATAGTTAGAGCAACTACTTATTCATTAAATTAGTGTTATTACGTCCCTTCGTTAATTAACTGGACAACATGTACGTCTGTATCTTGCGAGCAGTTGTGTCAAATGCATTTCAAAAGCCATATGCGAAGTTTGGAACCACTCGATTTTATAGCTGGAAGAACTTTACATTGGTAAGCTGATGGTCAGTCTGGCCATATCGGTAATTGAAATCGAAGATCAAATGCAGTCAACTTTGTGTACGTGTATAGTACACATTGACATAAAATTCTCTGAAATATAAAATGCAAATACAAATTTTACAGGATGAAGAGCTTACTTTAACTATTCGAAAAGCTATTGAGAAAAAATGGGGTCCCAAAGTTTATGGATTGGCATGTCCTGCCGAGCACAAGAAAAAGACTCCGCCGAGCAAACCCCTGGAAACTAAATACGTTCTTTCTATGTTCCCATACCCATCTGGGAGTTTACATTTTGGACATTTGAGAGTTTATACTCTAAGCGATGTTTTGGCTAGATTCCAACGGCTCAGGGGACATCCTGTAATTTACTTTACATTTTTGCAGTAACTAGCTTTTTCTTGCGTTTGAAACTTTTGACTTTGAATGAACTAACTATGACTACTACTATCTATCATCTATCTATCTATTACTATACAACAGGTGATCCATCCTATGGGCTGGGATGCATTTGGTTTGCCGGCTGAAAATGCAGCTCGAGACCGAGGTATAGAGCCGGAAAGCTGGACCAGAGATAATATTAAATCTATGAAGGAACAAATTATCAGCATGGGCTGCTGCTTTGATTGGGACAGAGAATTCGCTACGTGTGATAAGTCATATTACAAGTGGAGTCAATGGCTATTTTTAAAACTCTGGAAAAACGGGTTAGCATACCGTAAACAAGTGAGTTTAGTATTTTGTCCTCCAGTATTTTTATGAGGACTTGGAGATTAGAGAGAATGCCCAGTAATAGGCTTTTGTTTTATGAAAATGTAGGCGGATGTGTATTATGATCCCATTGATGGAACCGTGCTTGCTTTGGAACAAATAGACAATGAGATGTGTTCATGGCGGTCTGGTGCCAAAGTGGAGAAGAAATTGCTGAAGCAATGGTTTATAGGAACTACTCAATTCGTCCAACAACTCTCTGAAGGACTAAATTCTCCTGATTTAAAATCTGGATGGCGAGATATTGTTGCTCTACAAAAGCATTGGATTGGAGAACTGTGTGGTTGCTTCATAGATTGTAATTTGGAGTTTTCGAATGATGAATTGAAACAATCATCCTCAGAACTAAGAGATTTGTTGAAAGAGTCCACAAGACTTTGGTTTTCTAGCCCACTGGCTTTAGAAAGTGCTACTTGTGTGATCCTTAGTCCAAATCACGTCTTATCTTCTAAGCCAGAGCTTGTACACTGCTCTCATTCTAATGAGCTGAAACAATTGAAGTTTAAGATTAAAAACCCTGTTACGGGGAAATTGATCCCCGTTTTTACGGGAAATGAAAATACGATGCCAAAAATTCCTGAGTCTGCTGACTGTCGAGTCAATGAACATTTAACAGAAGAAAAATGTGCTGACCTTGCTAGTAATGAAGAATTTTTAACCGAAATAAACAAGGTTAGTTGAGCTTAATTTAAGCTGATGGCCGGGTTGTGTCTTTTTTCATGAGTTTGAATTTATTTTTATTTGTAAATTGTGAACTTTAGATTGTTGGGACATCAAAAGTAAACTCAGGAGCATCAAACACAATTGAATGTAAACCAGCTAGTCTTAGACTTCGTGATTGGCTTGTATCCAGACAAAGAAAATGGGGAACTCCGATTCCAATGATGAATTGTAAAGATTGTGGTGCATCCACTCCAGTAGATTTTTCAGAGCTGCCTGTAGATGCTAATTATTCAACTCAAGGAAAATCTTGCTCTAAATGCGGCTCAGCAAACTTGGAAATGGAGACTGACACTTTAGATACATTTTTTGACTCGTCGTGGTATTTTTTACGTTTCCTGGATCCTCACAATGATAGCTCAATTTTTGACAAGCATACGACTAATTTCCATTTACCAGTCGATGTTTACGTTGGAGGAAAAGAGCATGGTAAGACATTGTGGATGAGAAGTTTTTATTTAATTGCGCCATCATATGCACAGAATCATTTGAATCATTCTTATTTTTGTCCAGCAACTCTTCATTTGTACTATGCTCGATTTATGGTTCAATTCTTGCATCATTTGGGCCTGGTAGAAGTAACAGAACCTTTCAAGAAACTTATTCCAGTTGGAGTGGTAATGGGTGAAACTTATTTTACTGAAAAATCTAAAAAGTATGTTACAAAGGAAGAAATAATTGGTGAGTATGCTTAATATTGATGTAATTCTCTGGCAAAGTTCTTTCTTTTAGAATGTATTTGAATTACCATCAAGCATTACTTTTTTCAGAATCTGACGAAAAAGTGGTATTAAAATCTACTGGGGAAACTGTTCTGAAAAAGTGGGAGAAAATGTCGAAATCAAAGTTAAATGGAACAGATCCGGATGCTGTAATTGAAGAATATGGAATTGATACTACAAGATTACTGAGCATGGCTGAAGTTGTCCCAACTTCTACCAGAAAATGGCCGACTTCCAGTAGGTTTTGCTTATTCTTTAATAGTTTGAGTAATAGTCAAGTTGGAGAGTAGTTGTTGATCCTCATTATGTCAATGTCATGTGCTTTTTTCACCTTAAAGGTTCAAGTGGATACCTGAAATGGGAATCAAAACTGTGGAATTTAATGCGAGATTTTGTAAATGAAAAAGATGACGGGGAAATACATTTCATTGATGAAGAAGAGTGGCAGAAACAAGAAGCCATTATTTTTGACGCTAAAAATTATTATTTAAAAGGAATTACTCACAATATTGAAAATACTAGTCAAGTTAGTGTTGCAATTAGTAAACTTCAAGGACTAACTGGAAATCTCAGGGTATTACAGAGTTCCACTCTTGAAAAAATAATTTTAAAATTTCGAATGGAATGAAAGTGAGCATTTATATTCTTTTTAGAAAGTTCCTGTAGGTCATCTAAAGGATAGTGTTGAATTCGAGAAAGCGCTTGGAAATACAATCATTTGTATGTATCCTATTATGCCTGCCTTTAGTGCCCAGCTATGGCAATCGTTTCGAGCGGTAGCATGTTTGACAGAAAACGACTATGATTTGGCAAGCAACTTTCAATTTTCGAAAATAGTTGATTTTTAAAGAGAATAAGAAGTATTGTGTGCTGTACGTTTACGTTTATTTATGTTGACTATCAGGACAACGAAGTTTGGGAGCAAAAATGGCCTGAAGTAGACCAAAACTATAATTGTGATCTCATTTGCAAAATCCGTGGAAAAGAAGTGTGCGTAGCCAAAGTGGAGCGTCAATATTTAGATTCGCTGGATAAAACAGTTGCACTGGAAATAGCATTAGACCAGCCCGAGGTAAAAAAATTAGTTGGTGACAAAAAAGCAGAAGTTAGTTACCTTTCTGTGGATCCCGGATTTCGTGCAACAGTGGTTATAAAAATTTCAAAAGATGACAAAGAAAATGAACAGTTAGGCTCTGCACAAGGTGGAGCAAAATAGCCAGTAAAAAACGCTTAGACAAGTTATATAATCATATGCATTTTGTATGACTTCTTGGGTTGTTTCTAGTTGGCCTTTCTAGTTTCAGTTTCATATCAATGAATAAATTAGTGAGTATGAAATTTTAATTGGATTGAAACATGTAAACTCAACTTCCCATTTATTCATCAACAACAACTCGTTGCATCATTTGCTCCTTAAGATTCAAATTAACATTAACTTCTCCGTCATACCCGTTGTCTGGAATATTCTCCAGGAAACTTATATACTCAGGAGGGAGCTTATTCTCCTTAGCCCCTCGAATAATCACATCTTTGTATACTTTCGATGGTTTCAACTGATCTCCATATTGGTCCATGGCTTTAATTCGAGTCTCTTCCCGCAATTGGTATGCTACACAGTCGATCATGGAGCCATCAGTCACACTCTCCACAGTAAGATTCAATTTTTGGTAGATGCCGTCGGCAACTCCTTCTTGCCTGTTGTAGTTAGTTAGTGTAATATATAGTGAGTTGTTGGACGATAATCATAAGATAAGACTTGAAAAAAATCTGGCTTCACGTTTTACAGCCACACATATACTAGCTAACTAACGTGTATGCTACCTGGAATATTTCCCTACCTGTCTAAGGATTCTTGGTCCGCTTGATTAACTTCCCATACGACTCCGTATACATGTGCATTGGTGTCTTTAACAATAGTAGCTGAAGCACCTTTCCACCGTTGGCTCATGTAGGCAAAGTCCAGTCGGTAATTCTATGTGGAATATTATATTACAGTAGTTAGTTAGTAAGTGGTAGAAAAATATGTGAAATAGTGTAAAAACAAGGTAGAAAATAAGGGAACTAACCTTTAACAAGGCAACTGTCTTCATAACAGCTGTTTTGTTGTTCACTCGAATTCTTTCTGACCATAAATTGCTTCCAAACGCAAAATACATAAACGAACGAGTTGCCATAATTATTATAATAACTCTGGGAATGGGAATAAATATATGATAATGATAATAAAAAATGCTTCTGCTGTAAAGCGACGCTATAATTCAGCTCTTTGTATTTATGATTAAATCATGCGCACAAGAACAAGCAGTATTTTTAGTGTATGCGAAATTGTGCACTTTTGTGACTTGTCGTTAAAAATGTACAATGAGTTGAAGTTTCCACACTGAAAAAATTATATTTTAGCGCAATTCTGTTTTGTTGATTCTGCTGGAAGCTGGACAAGTTTCCACAACAAAAACAAATCTTGGATATCCTTTTGTATATAATGTGCTTCAACTTTTGATGCAAGTTATATTATCTTATATTCTTGTCATGAAAGCTAGATGTGTATAGACATAGCATAAGAAGTAAGTTAACTAACTAACCAACCTAACTTCGTGATGAATAGATCTACTATTTTATAAAGAGGAATCTATGCAAAGCAAAAAATGTCTACGTACCTTGGGCTGGGGATAAAACCATATAATGCAAGATAAAGATATGATTTATATCTGCAGTTTAGCATAGTGGATTGAAAATTATTTCAACTGTCCAGTTTGCATTGCATACATTGATATTCCAGTCTATAGTAATGCAGGAACAAACTAAAACTAATAATACTTACAAAAAAGATTTGCTGTAATCTTGAAAAGTGCATGCATTATACACATTTATGTAATGTTTAAAATTTGGCTAGTACAAAATCTTTACCCTACATGGTTAGTAGTATAATTAAAGCTCCATATGATCACTGACCACACCTATATTTATATGCTGTTTGTTAGAGTATCCTATAATGGATTCGATTTTCTTAAATATCGTACCTAACACCTAAAAGCAATATAAAAGTGAATGGGGGGTAAGGCTGTAGGCACTAGTAGTTAGTTTAAGTAACTACACTAAAGAGATTGGTTCTTCAACATTACTCTGATACACAGACTGAAAAAGTAGAGCATGCAATAAGATAATGAAATATTAAATCACATCAACAAAATTGTTCTGTGGGAAAAATACATCTGAACAGAGCACAAAGTTCCACTTGAGAACCGCAGCTGAGAAACAAGTACTCAAAAATGGCTCAGACCTCCAACTAGCCGTGATCGTCTAGTGGTTAGGACATTGCGTTGTGGCCGCAATAACCCAGGTTCGAATCCTGGTCACGGCAGCGTAATTTTTGCCCATTTTTATCCGTATTTATTTTGCTCATCTTTGGTAATGTTAGTGCTAATCATTAGTGTGCTTAACTTATGTGTTTTAAAGTGTATGAAGACATTTTTCATCCAATGAAAATGAACATTTAATGTATGTTTCATAAGATGAATTGAGCCATATTGGATTGAGAAATACTTTTTTTAAATGCATTTTTCGTCCATTGTGCGTCCTTGCGTTATTACTTTTTTCCAGAAAAAAATATTGTTAGCATATTAGAAACATTCTGGAATCATTCCATGACGCTGAATTGTGTAAACTTGGGTTAATACCGGCTAATACAGTTACAGTAACTAACCAGCAACAAAAAATGGTAGCAAGAAATGTGAAAATTGTTAAGCAGCCGTGTATGGAACCAAACCAAAAGTAATTACAACAAGATCATAAATCCATAGAAAGGGCTTCACATTGATCTGTCCCCTTCTTTAGCCAGTCGTTTATAATATGGACCGAAGACCTTGGCTGGTGGTTATTACATCCGGTGGTGTTTGATTACAAGCCGAAACAGATACAATTATGGATTTCATCCCCATATCTCCACTTTGTGCACAAAAAAGTAGCCGACACTACTGTACTATAAAAAATTCTTGCAGGTTTTTTCACAATTTTCACAACAAACAGCAAGAAGAGAGAGGCATAAGGTGCCTAATTTGCGGTTTATAAAAATTGCAAGAGAGACCAAAAAGCATGAGAAGAGACCTCCAGTATAGTGTCTTATTAAAGTTAGTTAGTTAAATCCTTCCCTGTACACAGGAAAGTCATTTGATACATCATCATCTTTCTTGTTTACATCTTCTTAAGGACTTTTTCCAAGCAGTGTTTACATTTACCCTGTTAACAGATCAAGTGCCAACAACGGACTAACTAACTAGAAAACTAGTGCATGAAATTCGAATGGTCTATTTTATAATGAGGTATCCGAACTCCAAAGGGAGAACCAAACGTGTATTCGGCTCACCATGACTTCGAAGGCAAGGTATTAAGTGGGCCACACTGAAGGTATAGAGGTATACACACACGGTACCCAAAGTGTACATAAAAATGAACGAGTGAGCGTTATAAAAACTTTAAGGGAAGGAAGGAAGGACGCCAGATGTGACCACTTTCAAAGTCATCCATGCAGAGAAAGAAGTGAGGACTGCCTACTCACATTGTATTCCTATGGTGGATGAAAACGGACGCATGCAATGCAATAATAGGTACCCTTCAATTGCAATCGTATCTTCCCTTCTCATGAGTATTTACTTGCAAAACAAAGAGCGGACTTGCGAAATAGATGTCCGTGTTTGAATTATCTTAGCAAACACTCGGCCGGTTTCACTGCTATCCAATTTCTAGTTAGCTGTGTGAGTCTATAGGTGGATCGCCTTGTGCGCGTATTCAAAATCTACGGCTTTGCAAACAACCAGGTGATTGTTTGCAATCACCTGGCACATTGGGGGGAAGGGTGTGTGTGTGTGCAAAAAAGTACGCTTGCTAATAATGCATTTACATCTTCTTTATTTCGGCTACAATGGCTAATTGCTCTACACGACCGGCCTAAATCTGACCTCTGATTTTCCGGTATCCTGGAAAACAGATAGACTCTTCTCATACCTTACGTGCTCTTGTATACAAAAATCCAGGCCCGGCATACTAACTAACTAACTAACTAACCTCTGCTGACTTCCCCTACCTAATTTTTATGTGAACACCCTGTGTGAACTCCATTCACAAATTTCAAGAAGGAATATTATGGCCAGCAGCTAAATAAATAATCATAATCAGAATGAAGGCCTCTGGCCAAGCCTTGTTTCTACTGTTACACTTTCTTCAATACTGGGGCTTCATGAACTGTTCATGAAATAACATGAACTACTGTATAAGTTAAACATCTCCAAGAATTTCCCATCATTACTATGTATCTAACATGGTCCCCTAAAAAAGCTGATTTCCGTTTCATATCTACAGAGTGCTCCAATGCTACTTGAATAACATGTTGATTACATATTATACGAAAGAGAGATCTTGATTTAAGAGATCCCAAGAATCTCATGTAGGGTAAAAAAAGTTTCCCACTTTATTTACACTCACGAAAAGTTTGTGTACCAGTCAGTCAAAGTCTCCAGAAAACATGATATTTATGATGTGGATAAAAAATTTCATTCAATCCTGATACCCACATACCCGCAAGATAGAACACGTAATGAATGTAACCTACATTAACTGACTAACTAACCAACTAACTGATTAGAATAGTTGCTGTTGAAAGATGAAACCGACTTTTTTTTGTCCAAACACGAAACGTGAGCTTTTATCTACAAGATATTTAGATTAGGCTGAATCCAATCCCGAATATCAGGATCAATTGCAGTATCCACTAAATTTTTTATGACCTATCAATGCTGCATATTTATCACGTAACGCGTTAATTGACATGGTAGAGCTGAAAAATTTGACAGCAACAAGCTTCTGGTATGCGCATAATGATTTTCGTTCCCCAAAACGCTTGTTAGCCAAAAATTCTTAAACTGTTGAGTTGACACAATGTGGAATTTCATACACTCATGAACTCTTTAGTAAGATAAATTAGGCTGAAAATAAAACTTGAGTTAGTTACATACTTTGTTAGTAACGGGAACCAGATGGGCGGATTTTTTTTGGACGAGAACTGCTTTTCTAAAGATTTTTTGGTAATTTGAGATGAAACACCTTACAGTATTTTTGTGTGTGTGTGCTAGTTTTAAAGGCTCTGTTTATGGGAGAAGACTGTATAATGTATTTCACAACTTTCTTGAGAATTTTTACCCCGACCCTTGTAAAAAGAAGACCTGTAGAGCATTTTAATGGTCGGGCAAACATGATGGTTGTATTCAAAGACCTTTAGTGGAACATCATTCCATTGAACTTGAGGGAGAAAAACAAGGGCTACATTTCTTTTCTGCTTTTCAAAGTGGTTCTGTAGTAAATAACCTTTTCTAATGGTGGTTCTTGGCTGGTTACAAATGAGTGAGTTCCTAGGCTTTCACCATATGACGCTCGCTAGGGTAGAGTTTGAAAAAATTCTTTTCAACTTGCGTTTTCTATAAGGGCCATAATACAGTTTTAGGTTTGTGTGTTAAAAGCCCTTTGTACAAGTGACTGACTATACTACTATAGATACCAATGGTTTAAATTATTATGGGTATGAGGCATAAGGGTACATACATCGGACGGCTTTTAAAGGCTCACTGATTTAAACGAAAGATAATAATACTTGGTTCATAGGATTGAAACAAAAAAGGGATGGATAGACACCCTTTGCGTTTTTAAAATTAAATCACTGTACGTTTTAACATTTAAACGGCTTTGGGTAATTTTGACGCTCTGTTTAATTAAAGGACAGAGACAGAGTCATTCATTATTTTAGCTTTTTATCTTTAAATTCTTTTGAGTTCATGTATTCGCTTCGTTGTGACAGAATTTCCTCTGCATTTACCTTGGGTTTGACAATGGGAACAATAAAATGCAGTAAGTTTCGGAGAAAGTGTGAGTTTCTTAAAAGGCGACATAGACAGGACTTATAAAGTAGGATTAGTTAGACTTGTGTAGCTGAACTTGTCAAAGGTCATTCATTCACCAGTTACTAACTAAAAGTAACTAGCTAGGTGCAGTGTGAATATAAATCCATTCTGAAATACGGTTAACCCGTTAACCCGAATCCTATGCACAATGAAAGGAATGGAAATAACAAATAGATGAATATTAAGTTCAGCTACCCAAGAAAAAGGATTGTCCAAGGCAAATGGCCCTTTGAAATGAATTCATCAACATATTTACAGAACCATCCGATTTGTAGAGTGACACATATAAATACTTTAAATTCGAATGCGGTGTACTTTCTGTGCCTGTATTTACCTTTAATATTTATAACCGGACGGACGATTGAGCTTAAACGAGAAGACAAATGTATTTAAAATTCCTTACAAGCTTTTATTAATACACAGCACGAATAGAACCTGCGGTAGTCAGCACTTGAGCAGTAAATTTCAGCTTAAGGATGGTGAGCAAATAAACATAGTACATTACTAACTAACTAACAGTAATATTTCTCATCTCTATTTGAATACTACTACGAAGTATGTACATATTTGTTCCAGAACAGGTCCAAATTGGATTTAAAAATTTTTCAATATTTTGATGAGAAAAAATTGTTGACTAAACATTTATCATTTTTGAAGGACTATGGAAGGAAAAGAAAAAGAAGTGAATCTGTAAAATGATGATGATGAGTAATGTTTTTCATTCTTTAAGACGCAGCTAGGGCTCCCCCTAAAAAAATCTTGAATAGGATCTTGAAGAAAAAAGAATCTCAGTGGTTGAAAACACAATCATAATGCTGACACCAACTATTTCTATAACATCTTATGGCAGCAACCAGCACAATAACGTGTGCTAAGCTCCGTCCAAAAGTGTGAGGATGTCAAATTCATTTAATTAATTACACATTCATTACAACGCTAGCAATACTAGAAAGGGCGAGTATGTAAACCAAAAGTGTAGCTAACAACTGAAATGATGATAATTATTACCATTGTTATTGTACTGGTGCCATCATCACTGTACTATTTAAGTACTTAAAGCTTTTCAATCAAGTGTTAGAGTTAGAATTTTTAGTGCTTTCTTTTTTTATGCACCGGGTTTGAGAAAGCAAAGGGTAGAATACGCATTCCTGGTTCGTTTGAATACACACATCAGTAACTAACTAACTAACTAGCTGACTAAATTGTGTAATATAATGAAGGAGACGCCAGGGGCACCTTTAGGATTTTATAGATGGACTCATTCAAGGCTGCAGTTTGGTTATGTAATGTATTTGTGAGAATCTCCCCCTCTGTATACGAAAAAAATGGGATTCCTATCTTCGGCTCAAGGTAAAATTTAAGGCTGCACTTTCAGTTGGTTAGTTTGTTAATGCTTTAGTCGAGTGGAAAAAAGGTACGATTTTTTGACTGACTGACTCTATGGATATAACTTACTGACTTGATCTTTTCTTTAATCTTGATCCTCCAAAGTCACGACTTGATACAGGCACCGGTCAGGCAATAATCGTCCCGGATCTGGGTTGCACTTTTACATGGGGAGTACTTTGATCATTACAAACTAAACTACTATGCTTTTATACTGTGAAAGTGTGTACTTACTGTTATGATGCAATACAGTATGCAATGCAAAAGCTGTTGTTATTCCAAAATGTTGTATGCCTCATATCAAAAGCCATATTTTGCACTGTTTTCAGACTTTTTTGCGCTACACTTTAATGTTAATGACTACTCTTCAATACTTTACTCGGCAATCAAAAAAGGATTGCTAAATCTGAAAACACACAAACAAAAATCGTTCCACCCACCCTATAGCTTGGGCCTAAAAAAAGATTGTTTTCCTTGGCTAGTGGCTCCAAATAGAGTGTAACATTAAAATGTTGCCTTATTTTAACATCCGGAGCATATCCCTTGCACAGAGTAGATTGTTACACTGTGTAAATAAAAATGTCCCCAGTTTAGGTACCCAGAGACATGTGGACTTGCATGACCTCGGCATGCATTTCTTGGAAAGTTTGCATTGCATGCAATTTGCGTTCCAAAGGATGCTCCCCTGTTCCTTTTCCTGTACAAGGGTCCACCAAAGGAAACAGTAGTCGTGTACAAACTCGTTTCAACATTATTCTCCCCCTTTATTTCACAAGCTGCTATGTGTATGTGAATTGCTCCATCAAAACGATCCCTTCTTACATAAACTCGGTCAACACAATGAGCCTATTCAATCATCTCTATTCACAACTCCAGCTAAAACGCAATTTTGTTTGCAATAGGAAAATGTTCCAACTGGATTGTGACACCCTTAGCTTGTTCGTTAGTTAGTTAAGTGACTAACTAACTGACTGGCTAAATCCACTAAAAGTTACCAATGTTTTATGAAACAAGGTTGAGCCTACTGATATATGCTAAGAACATTTTTATACTGCAGTGAATTGAATAACCCCAATTTGTCTCCACAGGGATTTCACTTAGATATTCTGGTTACTAATGTACAGTATGTGGGTGGAGTAGATTTTGGAATATAAATTTTCCAATATCCGTAGTAAATGAAATGCACGTCATGGACCCGAAAAAAATTGGTCTAGGTACATCAAACAGACAATACAGATTTGGGAATATATTTACCCTTTAGGGACTACATATACAATGGGAAGTACAAGTGCCAGGGCCAATATAGTTGGTTGGTTAGTTAGTTAGTTAGTGAACCCTACACAGAATACTGTATTGGGCCGAGAAAAAGAAGATTAATGTTGTTGTGAAGGGAAAACAGATGCTGTGATGATCCCTTGCATTGCATATTATATGTCAATGGAGAAGATAAGACCACCGTTCTAGAAATTATACGGACTAACTAAAAACTTAGCAGGCAAATTGATCCCATCCGGTCTGAGGGATGAGGTGAGACCAGTTCGAATAATTGGTACCTTCGTAATAAAAAACGAGCATGGAATGAAACAGACAAGAATTCCGTCATGCTCCTCTTTTCTTATTCCCATCATCATGTGTGTTGAGTTCACACTCTTCATCACTTTTAGAGATGTAATTCACTTTAATTTAAATAAATACCGAGATGCTGGAATCCTGTGTAAAGAATAAAATGAAATGGGATGATTCTACAATGTAAGTACCTAATAAAAGTAGAACCAGGATGCGAAAAAAATTAATGTATGGAGTTTTTTTTGGCCACTTCTTATCCCACGATTAGCGTCGGACGGGCCACTTTGAAGTTATAGCTGTTTATAGGTACCATCAGCCGTATTATTGAGTTGACTAACTCAGATTATGTCACTGATTATTTATTGACTGTTAACAATGCGTGGCCCATTGATTTATCTTTTACACATTAATATTATCGACTAGGATTACATGCATTTTGTAAGTACATGGGTGGTTTACTTCATCTCTCATACCATCTTAGCGATCCTGGAATGTATTTAACATTGGACGATTCTATATATTAAGTAGCCTCAACTCTTATCAATCATTTTTACACCTATAACATATAATAAGTATTAATCCAAAAAACTTCCCCTTTGAAAATGTTGTGAACTGCATCAAACTCAAGCAAAATGCTCAATTTCATTTTTAATAATAACCAGCAAATTTACCAACTAGTTTACATACATTGCTGACAAAATCTATATGGTATTAGAGTGCTGCTGCTGTGACCTACTTTGAATTCCATCATGTACTGTGTATAAGCTGGAGTGGAAAGCAGCCCTCAGTAACTAACTAACGAACAAACTACATAGGGAGAGGCTCTGAAAAGTTAAACCTTAACCACTGGTAGGCCTGTTTTTGTTGCGCTGCTGCTGATGATGATAATTTCCTCCCCATGGACTGAAAAAACACAGTTAGTTAGTTAGTTGGATGCCAGAATCATCCCCTTGTGGACTGTATCTAACTAACCAAATCTTGTTGGGCTGGCCATATAGCCCAACTGAATGAGAGACGAGGTGAGTACTTGCCCGTTGGCTATATTTTACATTGACTCATGCTGGAAGATTTCCACGGCCAAAACTCACGTAGCATTGTACTCAACTCGTTTTTGACGGCTTGTGGTCAGGAGCCAACAGGGAAAACAATAAATTCTGAGGCATAAGGCTCGAGTCATGTTGTAGAATATAGTTAGTTAGTAAGCAGTTGAACATTGAAAACCATTCCAGGTTCATTAGTTCCGTAGTACAATGTGTAGTGATGAGAAAAAAATGAGGTATTGAAGTTTAACAGAGAATTCATTTTCTGAGCTCTGAATGCAAGAAAACAGTATTATGAAAAAAAAACAGGTAAAATTGGGTTATGTTGTATTCAAGCGACATTTACAACATTTTTAATGGAGCTTAAATATTAAGAATTTACTATAGATAATTTGGAATATTGTGTTAAAACTATACACGTAATGCATCGTATATTGTAGACTTAAAGGTGTTGACGAAAACTACAGATTGAGACTTGTAGATTGAGAAAAATTTTCTTTGGCAGATACCATGTTATTATTATTTTGGTTGTATGAAAAAAAAGACCTTGATCAACTCGTAAATCACAGAGCATAGTCCCTCTCTCATTACATACGGAATTCTCGAGTAGGCTGCAGTTCACACGCCCACAAAAATCCAACCACTGACTGGAAGCATTGAGAAACTAGAAAATCATTTGACAACAGTACTAATCATTATTCAGTCATGCAGCGCATTATGTAATGAATCCTTTTTAGGCTTCAGCAGCCATATGAAGAATCTATTAAACACTTTTTTATCCTACATAATAATTTACCTGATGAAATCATAGTATACATAAGCTTCCAAAGAGCTGCTAACTTGTTTGGTCCATGCGGTAAGATGATAAAAATTGCCGCTTGTGTTCAATTTGAGCAAGTTAATGAGGAAATGATGACAATGCTGATTGGCTGCAAAAAAGTACATTTTTGGTCCCAATCTTGTTTGTTGTAGCCAAAAAAGTGGGATTCATTACGGAAGACATTAGATTAATCACGTTAGTTAGTTAGTTACTGTTAAATAAATAAGTAGGGGAAATAGTCGTATGAAATATTATTTGGGCTTGCAATTAAACAAGGTCAGAAAAATGACACAAAGGGTTACAGAATTCATCCCAGTCAAAATAAGAATGGAACCATTATGCGTGTATATATATGTGTTGGCTCATTTACGACTTGTTGTGAAGATTGGCGAAAATATAATTATGTATTTGAGTGACTGTATACATGACTAATGTAGAGAAACACCGGGTAAAAGCTTTTTTAACAGTTTTGTTTACTACGTGCTCAGAGTGAGATCGTAAAAGTTTCAAAATCATTCTGGACTGGTAAAAAACAAACGCATCTTTATCTATAGGTATTGGAT
>Ga0210040_10005411_pt1 | contig 16275 bp, 13 predicted proteins | sample CryGeyCG12114_NA_FD_185462 | JGI IMG/M metagenome (GOLD analysis project Ga0210040, IMG submission 185462) | Groundwater microbial communities from aquifer - Crystal Geyser CG19_WC_8/21/14_NA (SPAdes) (version 2) | ecosystem: Environmental > Aquatic > Deep subsurface > Groundwater | place: USA... | reverse complement strand
GGTCACCGGTGGGGTGTCGGCCGCGGCGCTGCTCCAGGAGCGGATCGCGGTCGTCCCGCCGTGGAACTGGGCGGCCCTGCCGGCGGTCGCGATCGGGTTCGCGGTGCTCTGGGGTGCCCTCGACCGGCTGATCGCCTCGCCGTGGTGCGCCTCCTGGCGGGCGCCGGTGGAGCCGGCCCGGGCGGTGCCGGACGACACGCCGGTGGACGCAGCGGAGGGCGGCGCGCCCGTCCGGTGAGCCGGGAGCACCCGGGCCCATGACGTAACGTCGGAGAGGTCCGCCGCCGAGCCGCTGCGGCGCCCATCGAGGTCGGTGACGCCGGTCCGGGCGCTGTCTGACCGCCGCTCCCGCCGCCCAGCCCTGGAGAGTCCGTGCTGATCCTCACGCCGACGCCGTTGGTGACGGCGGCCGAGCGTGCGTTCTTCGCCGAGCTCGCCGGCTGGGACACCGGCAGCGCCGTGCGCGGCGGGCTGATGGCCGCCCTGCCGGTCGTCGAGGGGCCGATGCAGCGGCGCCAGGCCGACGCGCTGCTGTTCGTGCCGGAGGGTCTCGCGGTCGTCCGGGTCGTGGAGGTCGAGCGCCGGTCCGGCGTGGTCACCGCGAACCCCGACGGTGCCTGGACGATCGGCGACGGCGAAGGCCCCGGCGACGTCGTGCAGCTCGCCGGCGGCGGCTCCACGCCGTTGGAGGGGCTGATGCGCGCGGGGATGCACGCTGCGGTCACCTTGCGGAAGGCCGGGCTGGAGCCGGGCAGGATCGCCCGGCTGACGGTGCTCACCGGTGCGGTCACCGGGCTGCGGCCGGCCGACGGCGACCTGGGTGAGGGCGACCAGGTCACCCTGGTCGACAGCCGGTCGCTGCTGCTGGGCATCGGCCGGGCCGCCCGCTACGCCGGCACCGACAACCCCCGGATCTGGACCACGGCCGACGTGCGGGCCGCCGTCGAGGCGCTCGGTGTGGCCGGCCGCAGCCCCTCGGTCGAGGAGCTCAACGGGGAGGGCTTCCCGTACTCGCCGTACGTGCTGCGCCGGCAGGAGCTGCTGACCCCGGCCGCGTTGAACGCCTCGCCCACCCGGAACGCCGTCGTGTCCCCGCCCACCGCCGGCGGGTCGACCAGCGCCGCGCTGGACCAGGTCGGTCCGCTGGTCGACCCGGCGGCAGCCGCCCGGGTGGCCGCCGCGGCGGTGCAGGCGCAGGAGGAGGCCGAGCGGGCAGTCCCGGCCGCGGCGGCCGAGCCCGCCGCCGACCGGCCGGCGGCCCGCACCGTCGTCCCCGCGCCGGCTCCGGCCGCGGCGCCCCACCAGCCCACCGTGCCGGTGGAGCGGCGCGCTCCGCAGCCCAGCGACACCCTCGCGTTGACCGTGGAGCCGGTCGCGCAGGCCGGTCTGGTGGGGCCGCGCTCGGCCGGCGACGACACCGGCGGCCTCGGCGGGCTGTTCGCCGACGGCGGGACCGTCGCGGCCGCCCCGGTCCGACCGCGGGAGCTCCCACCGGAGCTGCGTCCCCGGGCGCGGGCCGAGAACTCGCCGCCCCCGCGCGGCAGCACCGCGGTCGGCGGCGGACCGGACGCCCCGCCCCGCCGGCGCACGGAGCTGCTCATCGCCGCGCTCCTGCTCGTGGTCGTGCTCGCCGCAGGCGCGTTCTGGCTGACCACCCGCAACCCCGGCGGCGGGACCGATGACCCGTCCAGCGCCACCAGCAGCCCCGCGGCCGCACCGACGTCGGCGGCCGGGCTCGCCGTGGGCGCCACCGAGGTCGTCGACGGCACCACCTTCACCCTCGAGTCGGCGCAGGAGGACGGCAGCTGCCAGGGGCACGCCTACGACGCGGTGGCCGAGTTCTTCGGCCGGTCCGACTGCACCGCCCTGAGCCGGTCGCTGTGGTCGGCCGGGACCGGTGGCCAGCCCGCGGTCGTCGCGGTGTCCCGGGTGACCATGCCCGATGCCGGGAGCGCCCAGGCGCTGCTCGCGCTCGCCGACACCGACGGCAGCGGCAACGTCAACGACCTGCTCCGCGAGGGCGTCCGCTACGAGGGCGGCCCGACGAAGCTGTCCAGCGCCCAGTACGACAGCGCCGTGGAGGGCACCACGGTCACCATCGTGGAGACCTCCTGGGTGGCCACGGCCGGGGCCACCTCCGCGCTGGACGCACTGGCCGCCGAAGCGCTGTCGCTGCCCGTCGTCGGCTGAAAGCGGACCCCGTCCTCCTTTTCCCTCGCACGCTCGGGTGAGCCTCTGGACGGGGCCGAGATGCGTGCCGCTCAGGCGACTGTCGCGGCGGCGACCGCCATCTGGGTCAGCAGGGTGGCCATGGCGGGGCGGGAGAGCCGGCCGGCGCTGTGCGGCGTGGAGTTGATCAGCCCGAAGACCGCGTGCGCCCGGGCCCGGCAGCCGGCGGTCGTGGCCTGCGGGTGCAGCCGGGCCAGCACCGTGACCCACTCCTCGACGTAGCGGCGCTGCAGCTGGCGCACCTGGCGGGCGTCGGGGTCGCTGAGCGCGCCCAGGTCCCGGTCCTGCACGGTGATCAGCGCCGGGTTGTCGAGGGCGAAGTCCACCTGGAAGTCGACCAGGGCGCGCAGCTGGTCGCCGGGGTCGTCACCGGCCGCCGTGATCCGCTCGGTGCCGCCGGCCAGCAGCCGCTCGCTGATCCGCAGCAGCATCTCCGCCAGCATCGCGTCCTTGCTCGCGAAGTGCCGGTAGATCGCCGGGCCGGTCACGCCCACCGCCGCGCCGACGTCGTCCACGCCCACGGACCGCGAGCCGCGCTCGGCGAACAGCTGGGCAGCCGCGCGCAGGATCTGCTCCCGCCGCGAGGGGTTCGCCGCATCGCTGTGCAGCGCGCTGTCCGGCTCCGACGTCATCCGGCGAGGTTAACCGCGGGTAACCCTGGACCGGGCGAGTGAACCGTGGTTAACCTCAGCCCGTGGACGCACCGGTGATCGCCAGCGCCCCGCCGACCGACCCGGCGGCAGCCGCGCGCAACGCCGCGCACCACACCGCGCTCGCCGCCGAACTGGCCGGTGAGCTGGCCCGGGTGGCGCTCGGCGGCGGCGACCGGGCGCGGCAGCGGCACCTCGACCGCGGCAAGCTGCTGCCCCGCGAGCGGGTGGACGCGCTGCTCGACCCCGGGAGCCCGTTCCTGGAGCTCTCCCCGCTGGCCGCGCACGGGCTCTACGACGGGGAGGCCCCGGCCGCCGGGATCGTCACCGGCATCGGCCGGGTGTCCGGGCGCGAGGTCGTGGTGGTCGCCAACGACGCCACCGTCAAGGGCGGCACCTACTACCCGATGACGGTGAAGAAGCACCTCCGGGCCCAGGAGGTCGCCGCGGCGAACCGGCTGCCGTGTGTCTACCTGGTCGACTCCGGTGGTGCCTACCTGCCGCTGCAGGACGAGGTGTTCCCCGACCGCGAGCACTTCGGCCGGATCTTCTACAACCAGGCGAACCTGTCCAGGGCCGGCATCGCGCAGGTCTCCGCCGTCCTCGGCTCGTGCACCGCCGGCGGCGCCTACGTGCCGGCGATGAGCGACGAGACGGTCATCGTCCGCGGCCAGGGCACGATCTTCCTGGGCGGCCCCCCGCTGGTGAAGGCGGCCACGGGGGAGGAGGTCACCGCGGAGGACCTCGGTGGCGGCGACCTGCACTCCCGGGTCAGCGGCGTCACCGACCACCTGGCCTCCGACGACGCGCACGCGCTGCAGATCGTCCGGCAGATCGTCGGCACGCTGGGCCCGCGCGAGCCCCGGCCCTGGGACGTCGAGCCGGTCGAGGAGCCGCGGTACGCACCGGAGAGCCTCTACGACGTCGTCCCGGTCGACACCCGCACGTCCTACGACGTCCGCGAGGTCATCGCCCGGCTGGTCGACGGCAGCCGGTTCGCCGAGTTCAAGCCGCTGTACGGGTCGACGCTGGTCACCGGCTTCGCCCGGCTGCACGGCCACCCGGTCGGGATCATCGCCAACAACGGGGTGCTGTTCGCCGAGTCCGCGCTCAAGGGCGCGCACTTCATCGAGCTGTGCGACCGGCGGAAGATCCCGCTGCTGTTCCTGCAGAACATCTCCGGGTTCATGGTCGGCCGCGACTACGAGGCAGGCGGCATCGCCAAGCACGGCGCCAAGATGGTCACCGCCGTCGCCTGTGCCCGGGTGCCGAAGCTGACCGTCGTCATCGGCGGCTCGTTCGGCGCGGGCAACTACTCGATGTGCGGCCGGGCCTACTCGCCGCGGTTCCTGTTCACCTGGCCCAACTCGCGCATCTCGGTGATGGGCGGTGAGCAGGCGGCGTCGGTGCTGGCGACCGTGCGCCGCGAGCGGCTCGGCGACGCCTGGAGCGCGGCGGACGAAGAGGAGTTCAAGGCGCCGATCCGGGCGCAGTACGAGGAGCAGGGCCACCCGTTCCACGCCACCGCGCGGCTCTGGGACGACGGGGTCATCGACCCCGCCCAGACCCGGACCGTGCTCGGGCTCGCGCTCTCCGCGTGCGCCAACGCACCCCTCGAGGAGGTCGGCTATGGCGTCTTCCGGATGTGAGCCGTTGCCGGCGGAGGGCCAAAATCGCGATTTTGGCCCTCCGGGGGGCTCAGACGCCGGCGATGCGCGGGGCGGTGGGGTCGACGCCCTCGGGCACGGTCTCCCGCTTGACGTAGTCCTCGATCTGCTCGACGTCGTGGGCCGACCGGCGGACGACGGCCAGCAGGTCGCTCATCTTGCTGACCTCCTCGACCTGCTCCTTGATGAACCACTGCATGAACTGGTCGGAGGAGAAGTCGTCCTCGCGGCGGGCGATGCCGATCAGCTGGTTGATCTGCTGGGTGACCCGCTTCTCCTGGTCCAGGGCCAGCTCGACCGGCGTGACGACGTCGGCGAAGGAGACCGCCGGGGCGACCACGCCGGGGATGGCGACGCGGGCGTCGGCGTCGAGCAGGTAGCGCACCATCATCATCGCGTGGTTGCGCTCCTCGACCGCCTGGTCGAAGAAGAGCTGGGCCATCTGCGGCATGGTCAGCTCGTCGAAGTACACCGCGATGGCGATGTACTGGTGGTGCGCGGCGAACTCGTGGCCGATCTGCTCGTTCAGCTTCTCGACGAATGCCTCGGCGGCCATGGGTGCTCCTCGTTGCGTTCGGACGGCGTTCACCGAACGTTAGCGGCCGACACGCCCATCGCATGGACGGGTCAGGAAGGCATGGCTAACCTCACTGCGTGGGGAAGTCGACGAAGCTGCCCAAGAAGAAGTGCTGCGTCGACAAGCCGCGGTGCGGCCGGTGCCCGCTGCGGGCGCTCGCCGAAGGCACCCTCCCGCCCGGGTACACCGTCAAGAAGCGCCGCCTGGTCAAGGTCGCCACGCTCCCGGCGAAGGGCTCCCGCACAGCCGCCTGACCTCCCCAGGGGCCAAAATCGCGATTTTGGCCCCACGTGTGGGGGGTGCTGAGCCGTGTTCGACACCGTCCTGGTCGCCAACCGCGGCGAGATCGCCGTGCGGGTCCTCCGCACCCTGGCCCGGCTGGGCATCCGCTCGGTCGCCGTGCACAGCGAGGCCGACGACGGCGCGCTGCACACCCGGCTGGCCGATGTCGCCGTCCCGATCGGGCCCGCGCCGGCCGCGCAGAGCTACCTGGACATCACCCGCGTGCTGGACGCCGCCCGGCGCACCGGCGCGCAGGCCGTGCACCCCGGCTACGGCTTCCTGTCCGAGAACGTCGAGTTCGCCCGGGCCTGCGCCGCCGCCGGGATCGTGTTCATCGGCCCGCCGGTCGCCGCGATCGAGGCGATGGGCGACAAGATCCGGGCCAAGCAGACCGTCTCCGCGGCCGGCGTCCCGGTCGTCCCCGGCCGCACCGAGCCCGGGATGGACGACGACGCGGTCGCCCTCGCCGCCATCGAGGTGGGCTTCCCGGTGCTGCTCAAGCCCAGCGCGGGCGGCGGCGGAAAGGGCATGCGGGTGGTGCGCGACCCGGGCGAGCTGACCGAGCAGATCGCCGGCGCCCGCCGCGAGGCGCGCAGCTCCTTCGGCGACGGCACGCTGCTGGTCGAGCGGTACCTGGGCAACTCCCGGCACATCGAGGTGCAGGTCTTCGGCGACACCCACGGCACCGTCATCCACCTGGGCGAGCGCGAGTGCAGCCTGCAGCGCCGGCACCAGAAGGTGATCGAGGAGGCGCCGTCCCCGCTGCTGGACACCCGGACCCGGGCCGCGATGGGGCGCGCCGCGGTCGACGCCGCCCGCGCGGTCGGCTACACCGGCGCCGGCACGGTCGAGTTCATCGTCGACGCCGACTCCCCGCAGGACTTCTTCTTCCTGGAGATGAACACCCGGTTGCAGGTCGAGCACCCGGTCACCGAGTGCATCACCGGGCTGGACCTGGTCGAGTTGCAGCTGCGGGTGGCCGCGGGGGAGCGGCTGCCGATCGAGCAGAGCGACGTCACCCTGGACGGGCACGCCATCGAGGCGCGCATCTACGCCGAGGACCCGGCGCGCGGCTTCCTGCCCCAGGCCGGGGACGTCGTCGGGCTGCTCGAGCCGAGCGGGCCGGGCATCCGGGTGGACAGCTCGCTGCGGGTGGGCGGGGTCGTCGGCACCGACTACGACCCGATGCTGGCCAAGGTCATCGCCTGGGGTGCGGACCGGGAGACCGCCCGAGCCCGGCTGGTCACCGCCCTGGGGCGCACCGCCGTGCTCGGCCTGACCACCAACACCACGTTCCTGCGCGACCTGCTGAACGACCCCGACGTCGTCGCCGGGCGGCTGGACACCGGGCTGATCGAGCGGCGCGGCGAGGCGCTGACCCGGCTGGAGCCGCCGCCCCCGCACGTCTACGCCGCCGCGGGCCTGGCGCTGCTGCTGGAGTCCGAGCCCACCGGCGCCGTCGTCGACCCCTGGGAGGTGCCCGCCGGCTGGCGCCTGGGGGAGCCCACCTGGACCGTGCGCCGGCTGCAGGCTGCCGGCGTGGACCCGGTCGAGGTGCGGGTCCGCGGCGGTTCGGGAGCCGCGCAGGTGCGGGTGGGCGGCGGTGAGCCGATGGCCGGCCGGGTGAGCCGGGACGGCGACCAGCTGGCCGTGACGCTGGACGACGTCACCACCCGGTTCACCGTGGTGCACGCCGGCGGCACCGTCTGGCTGGCCGTCGACGGTCACGTGGCCGCGCTGCGCGAGCACGAGCGGCTGGCGCCGACCGGGGGAGCTGCCGGGTCCGACGGTGCGGTCACCGCACCCATGCCGGGAACGGTGACCGTGGTGCAGGTGCGCCTCGGCGACCAGGTGGAGGCGGGCACCCCGCTGCTGGTCGTGGAGGCGATGAAGATGGAGCACGTGCTGACCGCCCCGGTCGCGGGAACGGTCACCGAGCTCCCGGTGACGGTCGGCCACCAGGTCCGGCTGGACGAGCGGGTGGCCGTGGTGACCCCACCGGCCGACGCGACCGAGGGGGAGTAGATGCTCGACTACCGGCTGGACACCGAGACCGAGGCGCTGCGGAAGGTCGTCCGCGAGTTCGCCGTCGAGGTGGTCGCCCCGCAGATCGGCGGCTTCTACGAGCGCGACGAGTTCCCCACCGGGATCGTGCGGCAGATGGGCGAACTGGGCCTGTTCGGGCTGCCGTTCCCGGAGGAGTACGGCGGCTCGGGCGGGGACTACTTCACCCTGTGCGTGGCGCTGGAGGAGCTGGCCCGCGTGGACAGCTCGGTGGCCATCACGCTGGAGGCCGGGGTCTCCCTCGGCGCGATGCCGATCTTCCGGTTCGGCACCGAGGAGCAGAAGCAGCAGTGGCTGCCCCGGCTGTGCGCCGGGCAGGCACTGGGCGCCTTCGGGCTCACCGAGGCCGGCGGCGGCTCGGACGCCGGCGCCACCCGGACGACGGCCCGGCTCGAGGACGGCGAGTGGGTGATCGACGGCTCGAAGGCGTTCATCACCAACTCCGGCACCGAGCTGACCGAGCTGGTCACCGTCACCGCGGTCACCGGCACCAGGCCGGACGGCGGCAAGGAGATCTCGGCGATCACCGTGCCCTCGGGCACCCCGGGCCTCGTCGTCGGTCAGCGGTACTCCAAGGTCGGCTGGAACGCCTCGGACACCCGCGAGCTCAGCTTCTCCGACGTCCGGGTGCCGGCGGAGAACCTGGTGGGGGAGCGCGGCCGCGGCTACGCGCAGTTCCTGTCCATCCTGGACGAGGGCCGGATCGCCATCTCCGCGCTCGCCGTCGGGCTGGCCCAGGGCTGCGTGGACGAGTCGCTGAAGTACGCGCAGCAGCGGGAGGCGTTCGGTCAGCCGATCGGCCGCAACCAGGCGGTGCAGTTCATGATCGCCGACATGGAGGTGCGCGCCTCCACCGCGCGGCTGGCCTACTACCGGGCGGCGGAGAAGATGCTGCGCGGCGAGCCGTTCAAGCGCGAGGCGTCGGTCGCCAAGCTGTACAGCTCGGAGATGGCGATGGAGAACGCCCGCTACGCCGCCCAGGTGCACGGCGGGTACGGCTTCATGAACGAGTTCCCGGTGGGCCGGTTCTACCGGGACGCCAAGATCCTGGAGATCGGCGAGGGGACCAGCGAGGTGCAGCGCATGCTCATCGCCCGCTCCCTCGGCCTCGGCTGAGCGCACCGTCGGACGCGCTCCACCGGGTCGGACAGCTTCTGGTACCTCTTGCCGATGGAGGCAGCCTGTCCGTCACCGCCGGCGAGGCCCGGCAGCGGCTCCTCCCGTTGATCGGAGAGGTCCACGACGGGCAGGTCGCCGTGGAGATCGTGTCCGGGAAGGGGACGGCGTTCCTCGTCTCGGCCGACGAGTACCGCTCGCTCGAGGAGACGGCCCACCTGCTGCAGTCACCGGTCGACGCGCAGCGGCTGCGGGGGGAGCCTCACCGAGGTCGCCGAGGACCGGGCAGAGGCGCACGACCTCCGGCCGTGAGGATCGCCTCCACCTCGCACGGTTGGGCGCTGCACCAGCTGGGCCGGTGACCGGAAGGCCCTCGCCCGGGTCGACCGGCTGATCGGCGAGGCCCTCCGCGGTCCCGGTGCGGGCACGGGAAGGCCCGAGCGGCTCAGCGGGAACCTGTCCGGCTGCTGCTCCCGCCGGATCGACCAGGAGCACCGGCTGGTCCACACCGTCGATGGCGACCAGCTGGTCATCCTGCAGGCGCGCTACCACTACCGACGAGCGGGGCGGGCCAGACACCTGCACCCCGACCCGGCCGCTCGGCGAGCCGCCGTACGAGCGGCGGTGCGCCCGGGGCGCGCCCCGGGCGCCGGCCTCAGGCGGTGACGTCGACGAGCACCTTGCCGACGGCGCCGTCGGCGACCGCCTGGTGGGCCGCGGCGGTCTCGGCCAGCGGGTAGACGTGCAGCGGCAGACCGGCGTCGTCCCCGACACCGATCGCGCCGTCGAGCACCGCGGCGTTGACGTCCTCGACGGCGATCTCCTTGGCCCGGGCCGGCTCGGTGTAGACGAGCACGAACTGCCAGCGGGCGTTGGGCGCCATCTGGGCGCGCACCGGGATGGTCACCTCGGCGCCGCCGTCGTCGGCGTACATGGCGATCGAGCCGTGCATGCCGATCACCTGGGCGTCGATGCCGGCGTTGACCGCGGCGGAGACCTCGACGATGGCGTCGACGCCGTCCGGGGCGATCTTGCGGACCTCGGCGACGACGTCCTGCTGCTTGTAGTCGATCACGTGCGAGGCGCCGGCCTTGGCGGCCAGCTGCGCCTTGCGCGGGGAGCTGACCGTGGCGATGACGGTCGCCTCGGCCCAGCGGGCCAGCTGGATGGCGGCGTTGCCGACGGCGCCCGCGCCGCCCTGGACCAGCACGGTCCGGCCGTTGAGCGAGCCGGCGGCGATCCGGTCGGGTAGCGACTCGGCGACGGTCAGGCAGCGGTGCGCGGTCAGGAAGGGGATGCCGAGGCTGGCGCCCAGCTCGAAGGACGGGTCCTGGCCGAGCAGCACGGTCTGCCGGGCGGGGACGACGGTGTACTCGGCCGCCGTGCCGTGCGGCCGCTGCCAGGCCGCTTCCCAGATCCACACGCGCTCACCGACGAGCACGGGGTCGACGCCCTGGCCCACGGCGTCGACGGTGCCGGCGCCGTCCTGGTTCGGCACCTGGCCGTCGGGGCCGGCCTGGGTGCTGCTGCGGGACTTCCAGTCGGTGGGGTTGACGCCGGAGAAGGCCAGGCGCACCCGCACCTCACCGGGGCCGGGTTCGGGGGTGGTGCGGTCACCGAGGGAGAGGACGTCGGGGCCGCCGGGTCGGTTGTAGGAGATGGCTCGCATGAGCTGCTCCTACCCCTGCAGGGCGCTTGTGACCCTGCCCGAGTCGTTCAGGAGGCGCGGCGACGGAGGCGACGACGCTCGCGCTCGGACAGGCCGCCCCAGATGCCGAAGCGCTCGTCGTTGCCGAGGGCGTACTCCAGGCACTCGGTGCGGACCTCGCAGCCGGTGCAGATCTTCTTGGCCTCGCGGGTCGAGCCGCCCTTCTCCGGGAAGAACGCCTCCGGGTCGGTCTCGGCGCACAGGGCGTTCTCCTGCCAGCCCTGCTCCTCGCCGCCGAAGCCCGGGAAGCCGGCGTCGAACACGTCGGCCATGCCGAGCACGTCGGTGCCGTAGGCCATCGGGGCCACCTCGGCGGCGGCGGTGCGGTAGTCGTCCATCCAGGTCACGTCAGCCATGGTCACGATTCGTCCCCCTGCGTCTCGTTGGCTTCCGTCATCGGACGGTTGCCGGTGTGTCACCGTCGGTGACCTCTGGGGGGAATTACACGGGTGTCCTTCAGCCAGGTCAAATGTCTTCCGGGTAACGCCGAGTCCCACCGGTCCCACCGGTCACGGACACCCCAGGAGGGTGGACGAGGACCCTCGACGCGCCGCTCCATGCGTCAGGTGTTGCCTACGGGGAGCGGTCGGTTCGTCCAGATCAAGATGACCGAACCGGGGGTGGGGTGGACAGCTGGAGGCCTGGATGGACACCCCGCGGCGGGCGCGCGGGGTGCCCGGCGGTCACATCCGGGCGAGCTCGTCCGCCAGCGGGCCCAGCCCCAGCGGCCCGAGGTCGAGGACGGCGCGGTGCCACGCCCGCAGGTCGAAGTCGGCGCCCGCCCGCTGCCGTGCCTGCTCGCGCCCGGTGAGGAAGACCCGCTCACCGACCTTGTAGACCGGTGCCTGCCCCGGCCAGCCGAGGTAGCGGTGCAGCTCGTCGACGCGCATGGCGTCGTCCATGTCCAGGTGCTCGCGCAGGAACGCCAGGGCCACGTCGTAGCTCCAGCGCTCGCCGGTGGCCCGGCCGCGGGGGATCGGCAGGTCCAGGTGCACCCCGATGTCCAGCACGACGCGAGCGGCCCGCATCTGCTGGGCGTTCAGCATGCCCAGCCGGTCACCCGGGTCGTCCAGGAGACCGAGCTCGGCCATCAACCGCTCGGCGTACAGCGCCCAGCCCTCGGCGTGGCCGGAGCACGAGGCCAGCAACCGCTGCCAGCGGTTGAGCAGCGCGGCGTTGTGCACCACCTGGCCGATCTGCAGGTGGTGGCCCGGCGCGCCCTCGTGGAAGACCGTGGTCGTCTCCCGCCAGGTGGTCATGGCGGTGACCCCCTCGGGCAGCGACCACCACATCCGCCCCGGCCGGCTGAAGTCCTCCGTCGGCCCGGTGTAGAACACTCCCTCGCCGGAGGTCGGGGTCAGCCGGCCCTCGATCCGCCGGACCGGCCCGGGGACGTCGAAGTGGACGCCGTCCAGCGCGGTGATCGCCCGGTCGGCGGTCTGCTGCAGCCAGGTCTGCAGCGCCTCGCGGCCGCGCACCAGCCGGTCCGGATCGCGGTCCAGGGCGGCCACCGCGCCGGCGATGCCCTGCCCGGGGGCGATCGTCTCGGCGACCGCCTCCTTCTCCGCCACGATCCGGGCCAGCTCCGCCCAGCCCCAGGCGTAGGTCTCCGCCAGGTCCAGGTCGATCCCGGCGTGGAAACGGGACTCCACGACGTACCGCTCCCGGCCCACGCCGTCGGCCTCGGGAGCGAGCGGCAGCAGCTCCACCTCCAGCCGATCGGCGAAGTCCAGCAGCGCAGCCGACGTGGCCCCGGCCGCCCGGCCCAGGTCCTGGGCCAGCCCGCTGGACCGCGCCGGTGCGCCGGTGGCCAGCCCGGTGAAGTACCCGGGGCGGTCGGGGGTGCCGGCCCAGCGGCGGGCCGTCGCGGCCGCCAGGTGGACCTGGCGCGCCGCGGGAGAGCACCCGCGCGAGGCGGCCGAGACGAGGCCGGTCGCGTAGCCCTGCAGCGCCGCGGGCAGCGCGCCCAGCCGGCGGGCGATGATCGCCCAGTCCTGCTCGGTCTCGCTCGGCATCAGGTCGAACGCGATGCGGAACTCCGAGAACGGGCTGGCCGCGGTGTTCAGCGCAGCCTGGACCCAGCCGGTCTCGTACAGCCCGAGCTCGGCGCCCAGCCGCTCCAGCATGGCCGCGCGGGCGACCTCCTCGCGACGGTCGACGGGCCGGATCCGCCGGGCCATGCCGATCGTCGCGCGCAGCAGCTGGACGTTCGCCCCGTGCCCCTCGGGCGTCAGGTCCGACCAGCGGTCGTCGTGCCCCGGGATGCCGATGCTGGTCGCCACCTCCGGGTGGGCGGCGGCGTAGTCCTCGACGAACCGGTGGGCGAGCAGGTCGAGCTGGGACGGCGGGCGCGTGGGCTCAGTCACCCCGGCACGCTAGCGCCGGGTCAGCCGTCGGCGCCCGGTCCCTGGGGCAGCAGGCTGGGCAGGTTCACCACGATCGCCTCCTGGCTGCTCCGGGCGATCACCACCACCGCCTCCTGGTCGTGCGGGTTCTCCTCGCGGTGCGGGGTGAACGGCGGCACGAAGACGTAGTCGCCGGGGTCGGTGGCCACGCGCACCTCCGCACCGGCCTGGGCGAACACGAAGACCGGGTGGCCCGACAGCACGTGGATCGCGGTCTCGGAGTCACCGTGGTGGTGGTCGCCGGAGCTGTGGTGGGCGCCGACGGACGTCTGGCCCATCCAGATGCGCTGGGCTCCGACGGCCTGCGCGGAGATCGCCTCGTGCCGGGTCATGCCGGGGGTCTGGCCGGTGTCGGCGGAGAGCTGGTCGGCTCGGACGTGCCGCAGCGGCTGGTGCCAGTCGTCGGGGAAGTCCGGTGCGGGTCGGGTCACGGTGCTCCTCCTGCTGGGTCGGCGTCCGGCCGCGGCCGGTCGTTCCGGACACCATGCCACCGGCACGACGTGCGCCGGTGGCGGCCCCGTGGCGGCGACCCTGCGCCGCTGACCGGCCACGCTGGGGCGTCACCGGGCCGGTGCACCGGGTCCGGACGGCTCTCCGCGCATCCGCGGGGCAGGGCCGTCGTTGACCGGGTGGCACGGGTCGTCGGCTGGGGGAGCAGGTCCATGGGCACCGCGCGATCGGGACGGCACCGCGGTGCGGACGACGGAGCCGCGGAGCACACCGGCTCGACCGCAGCGCACCCGCGGCACGCCGCACCCGACCGGACGGTCTCGCCGCCCGGTCGGCGGCGGGTCGGTTCGTGGGTGGCCGGTGCCGTCTTCGCGCTCGCCGGGGTGCTCTTCCTGGCCGGCGTGGTCGCACTGCTCGTGCCGCAGCTGACCGCGGCTCCGCAGCGGCCGGCAGCGGAGGACGCGGGACCGAGCTTCCTGGCCACCTCGGCGCCCACCGCCGGGTCGGGGTCCGGTCCGCGCACCCCGCAGGGCACCGCGACCGCCCAGCCGGGCACGCCGGCAGCTGCCCCGCCGGTCGTGGCCGCGCCCACCGGTGCTGCGGTACCTGCTGGGACTGCGGCCGGCTCGGCCACTGCCTGGTCGACCGCTGCCGGCCCGGTCACCGCCGGGTCGACCACGGCCGGGCGCACCACGGCCGGGCGCACCACCGCAGGGCGCACCACCGCAGGGCGCACCGCCGATGGGCGCACCGCCGATGGACGCACCGCCGCCGGGCGGAGCAGCTCGGCCTGGACGGCCGGCGCGGTGCCGGTCGAGGCCCGGGGCAGCAGCGGTAACGCCGCCCCGTCGACCAGCCCGGTCGTTCCGCCCGCGCCCACCGCCGGGGCGACCGCGGCCGAGACGCCCGGAACCGTGGCTGCCGGCGCCCGTCCGCCGGCAGCCACCGTCGCCCCGTCGAGCACCGCCCCGTCGAGCACCGCCCCGTCGAGCACCGCGCCGTCGAGTACCGCTCCGGCGTCCAACGCGCCCCCGTCGAGTGCTGCGCCGTCGAGTGCTGCCCCGTCGAGCGCTGCGCCGTCGAGTACCGCTCCGGCGTCGAGCGCTGCGCCGTCGGGTGCTGCCCCGTCGAGCAGCACCCCGCCCCCGTCGAACAGTCAGCCGGTGCCCAGCAGTTCGCCGGCGCCCAGCAGCACGGCGACAACCTCCACCTCGAGGAGCACGTCGCCACCGACCTCGGCGGCACCGGCCGAGACCACGGCCGCGCCGCCCTCGACCTCGGCAGCACCGATCGAGACCACGGCCGCGCCGACCACCGCGTCACCCTCGACCACCTGACCGTCGAGGGGCCCCAGCCGCGGTCAGGTGAACGAGTGCCGTGCACGTGCCCGCGACGGCCCCGATGAGGACGCCCACGCCGTGCATCCCCCACCCCGGGGGCTGCAGATCGCGGGACATCGATCCGCGCGCACCATCGAGCGTGGCCAGGTCGACGAGGGCTGCCGGCACACCCATGGCGTGGGCGAGTTCGGCAGCCACCTTCTCCGCCCAGTCCTCGCCACGCTGACAGGTGCCGACGGCGGAAGGTGCAGATCTCGGCGCCGTCAAGACCTGACGGCGCGAGGCTTGAACAACCACCGGGTTCCTGGTGCACGGGGATCGGACAGCCAGGCCTTGGCACTGTCCCCGCCCGGCTCGAGGTCCTCCTCGACCCAGTGCTGGACGTCGACCACGGGGAACACGGCGCCACGCTAGCCGCGGGGAGCGGCGGTCGAGCTCACGATCCGGCTCAGACCAGCTTGAGGGTGAGCGCCGCTCGTCCGGCGTCGGAGCGGGCGGTGGCCATCCGCTCGGCCGAGGGGGTGCCGTACTCCGTCGTCCGCTGCCGGGCCGGGCGCCCGATGCCGGCGGCCATCGCCTCGAGCTCGGCGATGGTCTTCAGCGACCCGTTGCCCGAGCCCGCCATCCGGCTGATCGTCTCCTCCATCAGGGTGCCGCCCAGGTCGTTGGCGCCGCCGTTCAGCATCGCCTGGGTGCCGGTGTCGCCGAGCTTCACCCACGAGGTCTGGATGTTGTCGATGCGCCCGTGCAGCAGCAGTCGGGCGACGGCGTGCACCGCCCGGTTCTCCCGGTTCGTCGGCCCCGGGCGGGCGACGCCGGCCAGGTAGATCGGGGCGTTGTGGTGCACGAACGGCAGCAGCACGAACTCCCGGAAGCCGCCGGTCTCGTCCTGCACCGCGGCCAGGGTGCGCAGGTGCCCGACCCAGTGCGCCGGGGTGTCGACGTGGCCGTACATCATCGTCGAGGTCGTCGGCAGGCCCACCGAGTGCGCCGTCTTGACGATCTCCAGCCAGGCCGCCGCGGGCAGCTTGCCCTTGGTCAGCACCCAGCGCACCTCGTCGTCCAGGATCTCCGCGGCGGTGCCGGGCAGGCTGTCCACGCCCGCCTCACGGGCCGCGGTGAGGAAGTCGCGGTACGAGAGCCCGGTGCGCGCCGCCCCGTTCACCACCTCCATCGGCGAGAACGCGTGCAGGTGGATGCCGGGACGGCGGGACTTCACCTCCCGCGCCAGGTCGAAGTAGGCGGTGCCGGGCAGGTCGGGGTGGATGCCGCCCTGCATGCAGATCTCGGTCGCCCCGCCGGCCCACGCCTCGTCGACCCGGTCGCCGACCTGCTGCATCGACAGCGTGAACGCGTCGGCGTCGGTGCGCCGCTGGGCGAACGCGCAGAACCGGCAGCCGGTGTAGCAGACGTTGGTGAAGTTGACGTTCCGGTTCACCACGTAGGTGACGTCATCGCCGTTGACCTGCCGGCGGAAGCCGTCGGCCAGGGCGGCCAGCGCCTCCAGATCCTCGCCGTCGGCGCCGAGCAGCGCCAGGTACTCGGCGTCGGACAGCCCCGCCGGGTCGGCCTCGGCGTGCCGCAGTGCGGCCCGCACCTCGGGGTCGCCGGTGCTCAGCGCGGTGGAGTGCCCGTCCCGGGCGCTCGTCGTCGCCTCCCGGAGCTCTGCCCAGTCGCCGTAGACGGCGTCGAAGTCGCTGCGCCGGTCGCCGGTGCGCCCGACGGTGTCGATCTCGGTGTGCAGGTCGACCCGCCCGGACGCCGTCCAGGCCTCGTCCGGCTCCTGC
>Ga0210040_10005410_pt1 | contig 16279 bp, 11 predicted proteins | sample CryGeyCG12114_NA_FD_185462 | JGI IMG/M metagenome (GOLD analysis project Ga0210040, IMG submission 185462) | Groundwater microbial communities from aquifer - Crystal Geyser CG19_WC_8/21/14_NA (SPAdes) (version 2) | ecosystem: Environmental > Aquatic > Deep subsurface > Groundwater | place: USA... | reverse complement strand
GTATTGCTTCTAAAAAGAATGTGCAAAAAGGCCAGCTAGTACAACCGGGACAGAGTTTATTTGCCATTGTAAACGATAACAGCTTGTATGTAACGGCTAATTTTAAAGAAACCCAACTGGAGAACCTACATGCTGGCCAGAAAGCTGAAATTACAGTTGATGCTTTTCCGGACGAAAAAATTATAGGGGAAATTTATAACTTTTCTCCGGCTACAGGGGCTAAATTCTCCTTGTTACCGCCCGATAACGCCTCCGGTAATTTTGTGAAAGTAGTACAACGGGTACCGGTAAAAATAAAGCTAAATGCGAATAAAGAATTAATGCAGAAGTTGCGCCCCGGTATGAGTGTGGTGGTTTCGGTACGCACGAAAGAATAAAAGATGGCAGAACAAGGTTTAAAAAAATGGGTGATTACCATTACGGTAATTACAGCGGCTTTACTGGAACTGATTGATACCACTATTGTAAACGTATCTATTCCGCAAATGCAGGGTAATTTGGGAGCTACCCTGGAAGATATTGCCTGGATTACTACCGGCTACGGTGTGGCGAACGTAATTATTCTGCCCATGTCGGGTTGGTTAGGCAGTTTTTTCGGGCGTAAAAACTACTTTCTGGGTTCTATTATTGTGTTTACCCTGGCGTCTTTTCTTTGCGGCAATGCTACCACATTAGAAGAACTGATTCTTTTCCGGATTTTACAAGGTTTAGCCGGAGGCGGGTTAATATCTACTTCCCAATCTATTTTGCTGGAAACCTGGCCTCCCGAGCAAGTGGGTACCGCTACCGCTTTATTTGGGTTAGGAGCGGTAGTCGGGCCTACCATCGGGCCTACTATTGGGGGCTATATTACGGATAATTATTCCTGGCCTTGGATATTTTATGTAAATATTCCGGTTGGTGCTTTGGCCGCTTTTGCTACTTATTCCTTTGTGCCGGCAACCCCGCGCGAAGGCAAAGATAAACCCATCGATTGGTGGGGTATTTTATTGTTAGCAACTGCTGTGGGTAGTCTACAGACCGTTCTGGAAAAAGGCGAATCGGAGGATTGGTTTGCGGCTCCCTATATTACTGCCTTAACTATTACTGCCGTTGTGGGGGCGGTGTTATTTATCTGGCGCGAGAATACCTACAAGCATCCTATTGTAAATTTTAAAATCATGCGGCACCGAAGTTTCAGCGTGGGGATGTTTACTTCGTTTGTGTTGGGTTTGGGGCTGTACGGTTCCATGTTTGTTTTTCCGGTTTTTTGTCAGACCTTACTGGGCTTTACGGCCCGGCAAACCGGTGAATTGTTATTACCCGGCGGTTTATTTACTATTGCCATGATGCCTTTTATTGGTAAAATGTTGCAGCGCGGGGTACCGGCGCAATTTATGGCTACCGTGGGTATGCTGCTGTTCTTCGTGTTTTCGCAAATGCTGATTACATCCACTTTGCAATCAGGTACGCACGATTTTTTCTGGCCCCTGGCCATCCGGGGTATTGGTATGGCTTTGTTGTTTGTGCCTTTAACCACCCTGGCTATACAGGATTTAAAAGGTAAAGAAATAGGGCAGGGCACCGGTTTAAATAACATGATGCGCCAATTAGGCGGTTCGTTTGGTATTGCCATGCTTACTACGCTTATTCACGTAAGGCAAGGCATGCATCGTAATGTTCTAATTACTAATATTACGGAATACAATCCTGCGTTTTTAGATCGGTTTAACGGCATGATTCATAATTTTGTATCGAAAGGATATACGTTATTAGATGCGCAGCAAGCCGCTTACCGTGCCATAGAGGGTACAGTAATCAGACAAACCATGCTCTTAAGTTATACCGATGCATATTGGGTATCCGGTATGATTATGTTGTGCTCTATTCCTTTATTGTATCTGCAGAAATTCAAGAGAAATGTGAAAGTACCTGTTGATGTGCATTAATCAGTTTAAATCTATTCGCTAGGAAGAACTAACGTTTGGTTTTATAATAAAATCTAGGACATAAAACAGCCACCTGCCTAATAAGCAGGTGGCTGTTTTATGTGTTTAAAAATTAAAACTTATAATTCCAATCAGGCGCCTCCGTACCATTGTAAACCGAAATTGCGTGTTTGTGACTTTTAATTCTAAAGAAATTTAGGAATGTTAGGTAATAAGCAAGAAATTCCAGAATCCCTGCTCCTTCCTATTTATTAAACCATATCGGGCTTCGGATGCAACCATGGTTGTCGGTATGGTCGTTGCAACATGGCATTTGCTTCCGGATCGTTGGTTATTTCCTGCTTCTGATGATCATATACCAGGGGCCGGCCTAATTCCATAGCCATATTTGCCAGGATACAGCTGGCCGTTGAAATATGTCCCTGTTCTATATCGGCAATTGGCCGACTGCCTTTTTTAATGGCGGCTAAAAAATCACGCATGTGTTGTCGGGTAGCTGGTGCGGTATGTAATTCAATTCTGGATTCCGTTACATCTTCGGGGTATTGCTCTCTTTCATAAACTACATCAGCATGCATTTTTTGGCCTTCACCATCCGGAATAAAATCGTAGCCATGAACACTGCCCATTAACGTTCCTTTTTCGCCGTATATGGTGAAACCCCAGGGATAATCGGGATTGGCCGGCGTACCCCAGGTCCGGTGCTGCCAAACGCAGTTTAAATCATCATACTCAAATGTTGCTGATTGGGTATCAGAAATGTTAGCTTTGGCCTCCTTCTGAACGTAAATGCCACCGGTAGAGCTAACTCGCTTGGGCCAGCCCAAATCCAGCATCCAGCGCACCGCATCAAACATGTGAATGCACATATCGCCCACAACGCCATTGCCGTATTCCATAAAAGCTCGCCACGGAATGCCATCATAAGGCCGCATAGGTGCCGGGCCGGTCCACATATCATAATCCAGGGTAGCCGGAACGGATTTAGTTGCGGCAGTGGAAGTATTGCGCATATGATAATAACAGTACATCTCAACATGCGATATTTTACCTAATAAACCAGCTTCCACAATATTCTTTTTAGCTTCCATTAAATGGGGGGTGCTACGGCGCTGCATACCTACCTGCACTACCCGGTTGTATTTACGGGCTGCTGCCAGCATGGCTTCTCCTTCCAGAATATCGACACTAATGGGTTTTTGCACGTAAACGTGGGCACCGGCTTTTAGGGCCGCAATGGTTGGCAAAGCATGCCAATGATCGGGTGTAGCAATTAGAACAATATCAAGTTTATTTTCTGAAAGCAATTTGCGGTAATCATTGTACAGCCGAGGCGTTTTCCGGGACTTCTGACGCTGACTGACCAACGTAGCCGCTTCGTCTAATTGTTTTTTATCTACATCACAAAGTGCTACCACTTCCACTGGTGATACCTGGATTAAACGAAATAAGTCGCTTTTGCCGTACCAGCCGGTACCAATTAAAGCAACCCGGTAAGGTTTCTCCGCCTTTCCTGATAAATCCATGCCGTGAGCACCTAAAGCGGTAAGAGCTAGGGTAGCAGATGCACCTTTCAGGAAAGTTCGGCGATTCAGGTCAAAGTTATGCATGTGGTTATGTTTAAAGAATTTTACCAAAAATTTGTATAAGTTTAATCTAAAACAACTAAAATACCAATTATTTAAACCGATTTACCGTGTAATTTATTGGTATTCTTTATGGGAGGAAAGGCATACAAAATTGTATGTACATGAAAAAGCACTTACCTTTTTGAACAGTAAGTGCTTTTTATCATTACAAAGTATAGAAACAGAATCGATGATTCCTTATCCCTAAGGAGGTTGATTGTTAGGCTTTATTCCTATAAGTACAGATGAATATCTTCATCTGCCAAATCCAGGTGAATATCTTCCGGCGTTATCCAGGCTTTAGCCAGGAAACCCAGCGTACCTATCCCTAATATTAACAGCGAAGAAATGGTCGTAATTTTTTTCATGGTATTGACCTTAAAATTCTTCTCTAAAGATAAGTAAAATAATATTACAATACTAACCCTGACATTACTAATATGTTAATAATAAAGCTTTTAAGTTAACAGTAATTTGATATTAATGTAAGATGCTTCTTTCTATATGATCTTTATGGTATTTAAATAAGTTATGATGTAACTGCAAGCGGTAAAACCTTTTTTCTTTACATATTGCGCCGGTATTGCCCGCCTACTTCAAATAAAGCGTGGGTAATTTGTCCCAATGATAGATATTTTACCGTTTCCATTAGTTCCGTAAAGATATTTTCGTTGGTAATGGCAACTTCCTGCAAACGGCTTATAACGGCCTGTTTTTTATCGGCGTGCCGCTGGTGTAAGTTTTGCAGCATGTTTATCTGGTACTGCTTTTCGGTTTCCGTGGCCCGGATTATCTCTGATGGAATAACAGTAGGAGAGCCTGTACTGCTCAAAAAGGTATTTACTCCTATTATCGGGTATTCGCCGGTGTGTTTCAGGGTTTCGTAGTACAGGCTTTCTTCCTGTATTTTGCCTCGCTGGTACATGGTTTCCATAGCGCCTAATACGCCGCCCCGTTCGGTTATGCGGTCAAATTCTAGTAATACTGCTTCTTCTACCAAATCCGTTAATTCTTCAATGATAAAGGCGCCTTGTAAAGGGTTTTCGTTTTTAGCTAAGCCTAACTCCCGGTTAATAATGAGCTGAATGGCCATGGCCCGGCGCACAGATGCTTCGGTGGGCGTGGTTATGGCTTCGTCGTACGCATTGGTATGCAAAGAATTACAGTTATCGTAAATGGCGTACAAAGCTTGTAAAGTGGTGCGAATATCATTAAAATCAATTTCCTGGGCGTGCAAGGAACGTCCGGATGTCTGGATGTGGTATTTAAGCATTTGCGACCGGGCGTTTGCCCCGTACTTCAGTTTCATGGCTTTGGCCCAGATACGGCGAGCTACCCGGCCAATAACGGCGTATTCCGGGTCGATGCCATTAGAGAAAAAGAACGATAAATTAGGCGCAAAGGCGTTTATATCCATGCCCCGGCTCGCGTAGTATTCAACAAAAGTAAAACCGTTGGCCAAAGTAAAAGCTAACTGGGAAATCGGGTTGGCACCCGCTTCGGCAATATGATACCCCGAAATAGATACCGAATAAAAATTACGGATATTCATATCAATAAAATATTGTTGCACATCGCCCATGAGGCGCAACGAAAACTCCGTACTGAAAATACAGGTATTCTGGGCTTGGTCTTCTTTCAATATATCAGCCTGTACCGTACCCCGTACTGCGGCTAAGGTTTTGGCTTTTATTTCTTCGTAAACTGCCGGCGGTAAAACCTGGTCGCCGGTAACGCCCAGCAGCATTAAACCCAAGCCATTGTTGCCAACCGGCAATTCACCCTGGTAAGCAGGACGTGTTTGTCCGGCAGCCTCGTAAAGCGCAATAATTTTCTGTTCGACCTCCGCTTCCAGATTATTCTGTTTAACATAAATTTCGCACTGTTGGTCAATGGCCGCGTGCATGAAGAATGCGGTTAAAATTGCGGCCGGACCGTTGATGGTCATGGAAACGGAAGTTCCGGGATCAGCCAAGTTAAAGCCGGAGTACAGTTTTTTGGCATCATCGAGGCAGCACACCGAAACCCCGGAATTGCCTATTTTACCGTAAATATCGGGCCGATAGTCCGGGTCCTCGCCATAAAGCGTTACCGAATCAAAAGCCGTAGATAAACGTTTGGCTGGCAAGCCCAAACTAACGTAATGAAAGCGCCGGTTTGTCCGTTCGGGGCCGCCTTCGCCGGCAAACATACGGGTAGGGTCTTCGCCTTCGCGTTTAAACGGAAATACCCCGGCCGTGTAAGGGAACTCGCCGGGTACGTTTTCCTGCAGGTTCCATTTAAGTAAGTCGCCCCAGGCTTCGTAGCGCGGCAAGGCAATTTTAGGAATATTTAGTTGCGATAAAGATGAGGTATGGGTTTTAATCCGGATTTCTTTATCCCGCACTTTAAAAATAAAATCTTCTGCTTTATAAGCTTTTACCTTTTCCGGCCATTTCTCCAGCAGCTTTTTATTGTGGCCGTCCAGTTGCAGTTCCAGTTCGTGGTATGCCTGCTCTAATTGAGCCGTTAAGTTATCTTTATTTTCCAGGAACAGGCTCGCCACTGCTTCTTTCGACTTTTGCAGGCTGTAGAGTTGTTGGGCAATTTCGGCCTGGGCTAATACCCATTTATCGTAGTTGCGGTTGTTTTCGGAAATTTCGGAAAGGTAGCGAGTCCGGCTGGGCGGAATAATATATACTTTCTCCGAGGTTTCATCGGTGCTTTTTAAGCTGGAGTTAAAAGCAATTCCGGTTTTTTCGGTTATTTTAAGGATTATGGCACTATATAACTGGTTCATGCCAGGGTCATTGAACTGGGAAGCAATGGTGCCAAACACCGGAATTTTATCGTCGGAGGTATCCCAGAGCTGATGATTGCGTTTATATTGTTTTTTTACGTCGCGCAAAGCATCCAGCGCCCCGCGTTTATCAAATTTATTTAAGGCAATCACGTCGGCAAAATCCAGCATATCAATTTTTTCGAGCTGCGTGGCCGCACCGTATTCGGGTGTCATCACGTACAAACTCAAATCCGAATGTTCCACTATTTCGGTATCCGATTGGCCAATCCCCGAAGTTTCCAGGATAATTAAATCAAAAAAAGCTGCCTTTACTATATCTACGGCATCTTGCACGTATTTACTCAGGGCCAGGTTGCTTTGCCGCGTAGCCAGTGAACGCATATACACCCGGTCGTTGCTAATGGCATTCATGCGGATGCGGTCGCCTAACAAAGCACCCCCAGTTTTACGTTTGGAGGGATCGACCGAAATAATAGCAATGGTTTTATCCGGAAAATCGTGCAAAAACCGCCGCACCAATTCATCTACTAAGCTAGATTTACCGGCGCCGCCCGTACCCGTAATGCCTAAAACCGGGGTCGTTATTTGTTGTTCGTTATTCGTTGTTCGATTTTCCTCAATATTTATTAATTGAGCTTTAACTTTCTCGTATTCTTCGGGAAAGTTTTCGGCGGCGGATATTAAACGGGCAATAGATTTGAAATCTTGTTCACGCAGGTGCTTCACTTCGCCGTTCAGGTTTTGGCCGGTCGGGAAATCGCAGCGTTGCAGCATGTCGTTGATCATGCCTTGCAAACCCATAGCCCGGCCATCGTCGGGAGCGTAAATGCGGGCAATACCGTAGGCATGCAGTTCTTCAATTTCGGAAGGCAAGATAACCCCGCCGCCGCCACCGAATATTTTTATGTGATTACTGCCACGCTCTTTTAGCAAATCGTACATGTATTTAAAATACTCCAGGTGCCCACCCTGGTAGGAGGTAAGAGCAATGGCCTGTACATCTTCCTGAATGGCACAATCTACTATTTCCTGCACCGACCGGTTGTGGCCCAAATGAATTACTTCTGCCCCGGATGCCTGGATAATGCGGCGCATGATGTTAATGGCGGCATCGTGCCCGTCGAATAAAGAAGCGGCAGTTACAATGCGGATATGATGAATGGGTTTATAAACTTCTATAGTAGCTGCTGACATAGCATCAGAATGATTAAAATTAAATTACCGGATAGCGAAGTTACACAAATATTTCACGTGCCCGCCTTTCCTTCTCTATAACGTAGCCTATTCGGGAGGGTATATTAAGTAGCTGTTAGTAATTAGCGGTTGGATTAAAATTAATTATTCATATCATGAAAAATGCCGGTTAAATTTAGAATAGTACTTAAATTCGTAACTAACCCCCACGCGTAAGGCGCTTAAAGCCAAAATGCCCTGTAGTGCTGTTCCAAATTAAAATTTAGGGATTTAAAATTAGAAATGCAGTTCAGTTAAAGCTATTTCGATTTTAAAGCTTAAACTACTTCCTAATATTAAATGGGAGGAGCAGTATTTCTTCTAAATCCAGGTTTACCAGGTCTTGATTGAGGATCCTTATCTCCTTTAAATACGGAATGTATGCTTTGTATTCTTCGGCTTCGCGATTGTTTTAATAAACGATAAAAATTTTATCAGATCGGGTTAAGCTAAATTTGGAAGCAACAAACAGAAAACCTCCTTTTGCAATATTAACTTTCGGTATTTTCCAGCAAAGACATACAAAAAACCTAAAGCCAATATGTGGACTTAAAGAATATAAGCAATATTAAATTTTGTCCTTTTTGTTAAAGCTTCAGTTAAAATTATCTCGGCTTTCAAAAAGCCTTCGAATTCTGATAAAGCAATTTATTTACTTGACATAAAGCCCAATAAATTAGGTAGAAACTCATCTTTACTGTTTGATAATTGATGTTTCACACATATATTAAATTTAGAATCAAACAGTAAATTTGAAAACAAGGCCGGTGCCTAACAACCTGCCTACCTAACCCTTACTGTGCTATAGGCTAAGCAAACACAAGTACGATATATGCCGGCACACATTTACAAAATTATTAGAATGGTTTTGTAAGTAAATAAAAACATTAATGCTGAATGCAGGTATATAGTTATAAGTCTATATAATTTTTTCCTATCCGGGTAGTAAATATTATTGCCTTATAAAAAGATTAACTACATTCACGCAAGTTCTTATTTAACCGTATAAAGCACTTTATAATTTTACTTCTCCGGATTTCCTCCGTACAACAGCTCATTAATAAAACTGATAAAACGATACATGGATAAATATTTTATTCTGGATTTTGTTTATACTACTCCTACAAGTTATTTTCCACATCTGGCTTTAATAATCTCCTTAAGTTTACTTTTCCTGCTGCAGTATTTAGCCGATGATGAACAAATCCGGCCGGAAGAACAGTTCGGGGAATTTTTTAAAGCCGTCCAGATCAGAGGGCTTTTCCCCGATTCTAAAACTTTTCCGGATTGTATCCCGGTGTTGGCCCCGGAACTGATAATGGAAGCCTACCACGCCGAAAAAGATAATCCGGATTTCGATTTAAAAGCTTTTGTTCTCCAAAACTTTAAACTTCCCGCCGAACCGGGTACCAATTTTACTTCTGATCCGGAGTTGCCGGTAACCGATCATATTAATAAATTATGGCCTATCTTAACCCGGCCTGCCGTTAATGATTTTAGCTCGCGTATTCATTTGCCGCATCCTTATGTGGTGCCAGGTGGCCGGTTCCGGGAAATTTATTACTGGGACAGTTACTTTACCATGCTGGGCTTACAGGAAAGCGGCGAATTTGAGTTGATCGAGCAAATGGTCGATAATTTCACGTACTTGATTTACACGGTAGGCCACATACCAAACGGCAACCGCAGTTATTACAAAACCCGTTCCCAACCGCCCTTTTATGCCCTTATGCTCAAATTATTAAGTGAGATAAAAGGCGATGTGGTTTGGCGTACTTATGGCCCGGCCTTAAAAAAAGAATACGATTTTTGGATGGACGGAGCCGATAAGCTTACGCCCGAAAACCTTTGTTACCGGCGGGTGGTGTACTTACCGGATGGCAGTATTTTAAACCGATACTACGACGATTGCCCCGATCCTCGACCGGAATCTTATATAGAAGATGTGGCTATGGCCCGTTTTAGTCCGCAACCGCCCGAAGAATTGTACCGGCACATTCGTGCCGGGGCCGAGTCGGGTTGGGATTTCAGCAGCCGGTGGTTTGCTGATGGCCAAACCATGGAAACCATTCATACCTGCGATCTTATTCCGGTAGATTTAAATTGCCTCCTCTATAACATGGAATTTACTTTAGCCGGCATTGCTGAAATGTCGGGTGATGCCGAACAATCGGAGTATTACCGAGAGAAAGCAATGAAACGGAAAAAAGCCATTCATAAATATTGCTGGAGCCCGAAACAGCATTTTTTTATGGATTATGATTTTAAAACGCATCACCATACATCGGCTTTAACATTGGCTGCTGTTTACCCGCTTTACTTTCATATTGCCTTACCGCACCAGGCTGAATGTGTGGCCGATAAGTTAGATAAAGATTTTCTGAAACCCGGCGGATTGGTTATTACCCTTAACCAAACCCACGAACAATGGGATGCCCCCAACGGGTGGGCGGCTTTGCAATGGATGGCCATTGTGGGCCTGCGGCATTATGGTTATACTGGTTTGGCCAACCGGATAAAGGACCGGTGGATTCATTTAAATATACACATTTACAAAGCTACCGGCAAGCTCGTAGAGAAATACAACGTAGAAGAACCGGAGGCACCTGCCGGCGGCGGTGAGTATACTTTACAGGATGGTTTTGGGTGGACTAATGGCGTGTTATTAAAGTTAATATGTGAAAAGGAAATTTAAGGAAAACATGGCCGCTATAGTTGAGTTTAATAGCCTGCCTTTAATAGCTAATTTTATACTTTTACATATTATGAAATGTTATGTAAAACAAATGACAGTAGAGAGCTCTTGAAATTTAACTTATTTAATAATTTAATTTTGCGTAACATCTCTTATTATGCTTTATATTATGTATATGAAATAAACCAAAATTAATCATATCTCAAGATTATAATTTCGTAAAGATAGTTAGATCAAGTACTGGTCCTGATTAAGATTTTACTAAAACAAGCAACCGATTATTGCATGCCTAAACTTTTACACCTGCTGCTTCCTGGTTTACTTTTTTTTACTATTAATGATCTAATGGGGCAGGGAACCCCTATTGCTAAAGATAAAGGCAAATTTTTAGGTAATATTTACAGCCAATCTCAATTAACCAATTTTAACCAGTATTGGAACCAGGTCACACCCGAAAATGCCGGCAAATGGGGCAGCGTGGAAGCAACCCGCGATATAATGAACTGGACGGAATTAGATGCCGCCTACAAGCTAGCCAAAGACAATAATTTTCCTTTTAAAATGCACGTATTAATATGGGGAAATCAGCAGCCAACCTGGATAGAAACTTTGCCGGCTAATGAGCAACTGGAGGAAATTAAAGAATGGTTTGCGGCTGTTGCGGAACGGTATTCGGCTCTTGATTTTATAGAGGTAGTAAACGAACCCATTAACGACCCGCCGAACAAAACGGGCAGTGGGGGAGGAAATTATACAGTTGCGCTGGGCGGAACCGGTACAACGCAGTACGACTGGATTCTGACCTCTTTCCGGTTAGCCCGCCAGTATTTTCCGAATGCCAAACTAATGATTAATGAATATAACCTGCTTAATAACGCATCAAATACAGGTAAATACAGCCAGATTATAGACCTACTCAAAACCGAAAACCTGATTGATGCCATTGGCATACAAGGGCATGCTTTCTCTACCAAGGGCACAGCCGCAACTATTATTAATAATAATTTGGGCGTCCTAGCTGCTAAAGAGTTACCTATTTACATTACCGAACTGGATATTGATGGCCCCACCGATAATGCGCAATTACTGGAATACCAGCGTATTTTTCCGCTTTTATGGGAAAATCCGGCAGTACAGGGAATTACCCTGTGGGGGTACTGGCCTGGATTATGGCGTAATGCCGAAAAAGCTTATCTGATAACTGATAATGGCATAGAACGACCGGCGCTTACCTGGCTACGGGATTATGTTGCTAATAAAGTTACCGGTATAAAATACGAAGAAATAGCAGGATTAAACATTTATCCGAACCCTGCCCTAACTAAAAAGATTAGTATAACCGGCCTGGAGCGGAACAGTATAATTAAATTGCACGATGCCATGGGTAAATTGGTGCAGGAAACAAAAGTTAAAAAACCAAATGCACTGGAAATTGACCTTAATGTAGTTCCGGGTATGTACCTGATGCACCTGGTAAGCGGTAAAAAACAATCGTTCCGGAAAATAGTGGTTCAATAGAAACAGCAAATACTCCGGCTATATAAGTGGTCGGGGCCGCCACTTTTTTTATTTTCTTATATAACTAGCGGTTATTCATTAGCGATTAGCTATTCGCTTAAAACATTAACTATTTATATCATGAAAATTTAGATTAACTGTAGATTAGTACTTACGCATCCGTTTTGTACCAAGGCTAGACGTTTTTTCTTCACTTACCAACAATAAACTAATGTTAATTGCCGCCGTTCTCACCGTTTTTGCTTTCTTTCCGATCTTTGAGCCGCTAAATTATCCCTGAATATTTTTAGCACCTATCTTTAACAAAAACAGGTATGAAGAAGCAAGATAGGGGTAAGAGCTTCTGCTCTAAATAATGATTTAATACTGCTATACTTAAAAGGCAGATCAAATATATTGTTTGTATCAATAGTATTACTATTGTGTGCCGCTAAAACTAAAATAATAACCTATATTGGTATAGTAGGTTTAAATGAATAAAGGCAAATCGCAGCAGAAACCAATAAACTTGCCCTTAAGAAAGTGTATCTTTAACCCGCAAAACCCTATTTATACTTTCAAGCCTAACTTTTTTTATGGATTTTTCTGCCTTTGGTTTATCTGCTCCTTTACTCAAAGCCATTCTGGAACAAGGCTACCAACAGCCTTATCCCATACAGGAGCAGGTTATACCGGCTATTTTAGCGGGAGATGATATTTTGGGAATAGCTCCTACCGGATCCGGGAAAACAGCTGGTTATGCCTTGCCTATGCTGGAACAGTTTCGGGACAGGAAGCCAACCAGAAACAGGTTTGTACAAGCCTTGGTGCTGGTACCCACTCGCGAGCTCGCCTTACAAGTAGCTACGGTTTTCCAGGGATTTAGCAGGTACCTGGGCGATCGGGTAAAAACGCTGGCTGTGTACGGCGGCGTAAGCATCAATCCGCAGATGAAGGCGATGAGCAACACCGACATTCTGATAGCAACACCGGGCCGGTTGATCGACCTGGTAGAGAACCGTGCCGTGCATCTTTCGGAAGTGGCAGCATTGGTTCTGGACGAAGCCGATAAAATGCTGAACCTAGGCTTTGCCGAAGAAATAAACCGCATATTCGCGCTGCTGCCCGCCAAACGCCAGAACTTGCTTTTTTCTGCCACGCTAGCCGACGACATACAAGCCATAAAAGCCAGGTTGCTCCGCAATCCGGTAGTTATTTCGGTGGCCGAGGAGACAGAAACAGAACAGATTGATTTGATAAAACAGGTGGCTTACCGGGTTAGTGCCGAAAGGAAAGGCCCTTATTTGCGTTATCTGATTAAGCAAGAGAATATGTCGCAGGTTTTAATATTTGTGTCGAGCACCCGGAATGCTGATAATTTGGTGGTGAAACTGAATAAGAACAACATAGCAGCTATGGCCATGCACGGCGAAAAAAGCCAGGGCGCTCGCATCGAAGCTTTGCGGCGTTTCAAAACCGGACAACTCCAGGTATTAGTGGCTACCGACCTGGCTTCCCGAGGCATCGATATCCATTTACTGCCTTATGTAATCAATTACGATTTGCCACGTTCTCCTAAAGATTATATTCACCGCATTGGCCGTACGGGCAGGGCCGGAGCTACCGGTGCCGCAATATCCCTGATTACGCCGGAAGACGAACACCATTTTCGTGTTATTCAGAAAAAGATGGGAAAGCGTGTGGAAATGCGGGAAACTGCCGAAATAAATTTGCAGGGTGTATAGTTTATATTCCGGAGTAGTAGGCGCGTAAATAGCCAAGGAGATTTTAAAAGCAAAACTAATATTAATACATAAAATAGCCAAGTAATTTAATGGGAGCAGAGCAATATATTAAATCTGACAATACTAATTTATTTAGGCGCCAGATTCTTTGCCAGTAATGCAACCCTCATTTAACATGTTTTATAACTTAAAGTTGAAATAACTAAGATTCCCCAATATGAGTCTCTTTGTTATTTCAACTTTAATGTATAATCCAGAAGTGCTATATTACCTTATTAAATAGATTAGCTACGAAGCACAACTCTTACTGTGAGACGGGTAATATTCCTATTGATTGCCATTCTTCAATAGGTAAAGCCAATTCTTTAATTTTTCCAATCCTGATATCCAGTACCCAGCCATGCAATTTAGGGTACGTTTCATTTTTAAAGGCCCGATGCATAACAGATGTATTACAGATATTTTTTACCTGGGCAATTACATTAAGTTCTGCTAATCTGTTTATGCGGTCTTCTTCATTTTCCAGCTGATCTATTTCACTACGATGGGTTAAGTAAATTTCCCGAATGGGATTTACCCAACTTTCTACTACACCGGTAGCTGTACCGGCATAAGCGGCAGCCACCCCTCCGCAGAAATAATGCCCGCATATAACAATATGCTCAACCTTTAGCGCATCTACGGCATATTCCAGCACTGCTAATAGGTTCATGTCTGTGAGTGATACCTGGTTGGCTACATTACGGTGAATAAATAATTCGCCGGGCTCCGTCTTAGTAAAATTATTCAGAGGCATTCTACTGTCAGAGCATCCTATAAACAAGAAAGGGGGCTTCTGACCTTTAGAAAGTGTTTCGAAATAATCTGGGTCCTGGATTAGTTTTTCCTGAGCCCATTCCTGATTATTATTTAACAAATCTTCGTACTTGTGATAGTGCATAAGTTTTTTTAGTTAATCAGTATGGTACATATTAACTTAAACTTAAAAATCGGACTAAGGTTTATTGCCAACAAATACATTTTAAAGTAAAATGCAGCAGAGCTTGCTTACCCGTAATACTTACAGTTAACAGGAACCGGATTTGCTGGCTAGTAGCTAAATCTAATACAATAAAGTTAACTTATACTATCCTGAATTTTATAATCTTCCAAAAAAGAACTCCAAATAATACAAGATATGGAATTAATATTAGTTATAATAAGTATATCGACATTAATTCTTCAATCTGATAAATTTATAAGGCGGGATTTACTTTGTTATTCCACTATATCTCGACTTTTATCGCAGCAATCCTTATTTGGATATTAACTGATGTTGATCTGGTAAGGCTAGGAAGTAAATCCGCGCCATAAGGAAACCTCCGAGGTTAAAATAGGCATTGTTCTTATTAATAAATTTACTTTTTTAGTGGCGAGCCAACGGGTATAGAACAGTCGTGGCCGGGTTGACCGTGCGGTGGATTGGTGCCCGCAGCTACTAAGCCAGGCGCCGATGGTAAAGGCAAGGTAGGAGCCGGTAATCTGGGCGCGGCGGTTACGTTGGTTTGAGCCGGAGAGTTTAGTGGTGCGCCTACGGGTATATCGCAGCGGTGTTTGGGCATACCATGTGCCGGGTTTAATGCCACGGCGGTGGTGGGTAATCCGGATTGGCTTTGGGGACTTGCCAGTTGTACCGGAGCACCATCGCTGACCGGTGCATTAACCGGAGCCTGGTTATTAAAGGCGCCGTTTACCGGGGATGTAGTGGTCGTAATATCGCTTTTTTTATTCGGTCCACATCCGGTAAAAGCTATAAGAGTTGCTGCTAGTAAAAGACAAGACGTATTTTTCATGAAAGTTCTTCTTCGATTATAGGCCTTCGTGGTACCTATTATAGGCCTTCGTGGTACCTAAACAATATAAGTAAAACTAAATATAATCAGTAATTTATCAATATATCTTCATAACCCCAACAAACCAGGAAATAAATTTAATAAATACAATTGCTGCGTTATTTATAAACTCAGAAACTATTCAGCGTTTCGTGAAAAATTAAAAGATACCCTGTTCATAGCTTGCCTTCAGTAAATTTAGAACTTTAGTTATTATAGATTATTAACAACTCGTGTTAAGGCCGTGGTATATATTTTTATCACAAAGTACACAGAGAAAACAATCACATAGATAACAGAGAATCCTTTAGTCACTTCAGACCAAAATATTTCTTCCATAAAAAAGCTTAAGGCCATTGCCTTTGATGCCGGCAACCAGGACAAAGATATTGCGGTCATTTTCAGGTATTAAATTAATAGTTAATAAATTATGGCATCAAACATATATTTGAAATCAACGAAGGCGACCATATTAACCGGATAGCGGAACGCATTGAAACCAAAATAATCTTTCAAGCCCCAACACCCGTAACTGTTGTTTAGTTATTATAATATTGCAGCATAAGCTTTTTACAGCATCTTAGCAGTACCAGATACGTATAGATTGGTAGATATAAGCGCCTTCTAAGATTTATTATCTTTACTTAAGGCTCTATACCTCTTTCTATCATTTACATGAAGTAGTTGTTTGTAGTTAGCGATTAGTTTTTAGCTTAAAAATAAACTATTTATATCATGCAATATGTCGATTAAATTTAGATTAGTACTTAATTTAAACATTACGCAGGATTTTTGAATTATTGTTTAACTCCTTCAAAATATAATTTTATGTCAGGTCACTTTCCCCTCGAATTTACTTTAGAAAACGGTAATCATGTTTTGGTAAATAAAACCGGTTCT
>Ga0210040_10005409_pt1 | contig 16280 bp, 14 predicted proteins | sample CryGeyCG12114_NA_FD_185462 | JGI IMG/M metagenome (GOLD analysis project Ga0210040, IMG submission 185462) | Groundwater microbial communities from aquifer - Crystal Geyser CG19_WC_8/21/14_NA (SPAdes) (version 2) | ecosystem: Environmental > Aquatic > Deep subsurface > Groundwater | place: USA... | reverse complement strand
GTCGGCCCGGGTGCCGGAACAGTTCCCCGGCGCCCGGAAGCAGGGCGCACCTAGGCTCGGCGCTCGTCCGCTGAGGAGCGAAGGAGCTGCCGGTGCCTGAGGGGCACACGATCCACCGTCTGGCACGGCGCCACAAGGCGATGTTCGCCGGCCACGAGGTCGTCGCCTCGAGCCCGCAGGGTCGGTTCGCGGAGGGTGCCGAGCTCATCAGTGGCCGGGTCCTCGAGACGACGGACGCCTGGGGCAAGCACCTGTTCCACCGCTACTCGGGCCACCTCTTCCTGCACGTGCACCTCGGCCTCTACGGCAAGTTCGCGGACGGGCCGCTGCCGGCGCCCGAGCCGCGCGGTGCCCTGCGGCTGCGGATGGAGGGCGGCGGGCAGTACCTCGACCTGCGCGGCGCGACCCGGTGCGAGGTCGTCACCGCGGAGGAGAAGGCCGAGATCACGGCTGCGCTCGGCCCCGACCCGCTGCGCCCCAAGACGGATCCGACGCCCGCACGCGACCGGATCGGCAGGAGCCGGGTGGCGATCGGCGCGCTGCTGATGGACCAGCACGTGCTCGCCGGCATCGGCAACGTCTACCGCGCGGAGATCCTCTACCGCCACGGCGTCAACCCGTTCATCCCCGGCCGCGAGCTCGAGCCGGCCGTGTTCGACGACATGTGGACGGACCTGATCACGCTCATGCAGGCCGGCGTCCGAGCGGGTCGCATCGTCACCACCGAGCGCGAGGACCGGGTACGCCGGAGCGGTCGCGCGACCAAGGCGGACTCGTACTACGTCTACCGCCGCACCGACGAGCCCTGCCGGCGCTGCGACACCCCGATCGCCCACGCCGTGATGGTCGCGCGCAACCTCTTCTGGTGCCCGCACTGCCAGCCGGCGCTGTAGGCGGCCCGGGGACGACGACCAGCGACAGACAGCGGGGAAGGTTCGGCACCGCTGCGGTGCCGAACCTTCCCTGTCGTGCTCAGTCCTGCGGCCAGTCCGTCAGCCAGGCGCTCGACTCGCCGGGCAGCAGCCCGCCGTCGACGGGCTCGCTCGCGACGCGGACCACGCCGTCGGGCAGCGCGTACGGCTCGCTGCCGAAGTTCGTCACGCAGTGCCAGCCGCCGGGCCGGACGAGGTGCACCACGTCCTCGTGACCGGTCTCGACCCACTCGAGGGTCTCCTCGGTCTGCAGCGCGCGACGCATCCGCAGCGCGGCCCGGTAGAGCTCCAGGGTCGAGCTGTCGTCACCGACCTGACGGTCGACCGCGGCACGCGACCAGGCGGCCGGCTGCGGGAGCCAGCTGTTGGCCGAGCCGAAGCCGTAGGTCTCGCCCTCGGCGGTCCAGGGCAGCGGGACGCGGGAGCCGTCCCGACCCTTCTTCGTGTTCTGCGTGCGCAGCCAGATCGGGTCCTGCAGCGCGCCGGCCGGCAGGTCGGCGACCTCGTGCAGACCCAGCTCCTCGCCCTGGTAGAGGTACGCCGAACCCGGCAGCGCGAGCATGAACAGCACGGCGGCGCGCGCCCGCCGCAGGCCCGCGGCCTCGTCCAGCTCGACGGCTTGGCCGTCGGTCATCAGCCAGTCGTCGAGGTCGGTCCCGGCGGGCAGGCCGTAGCGGGTCGCGTGGCGCACGACGTCGTGGTTGGACAGCACCCAGGTCGACGACGAGCCGACGGTGGCCGCCTGCGCCAGGCAGAACTCGACGACCTCACGGAACTCGGCCGCGTCGAAGTCGGCCTTGAGCAGGTCGAAGTTGAACGCCTGGCCCAGCCCGGTCGGGCGGGCGTAGAGGGCCCGCCGCTCGGGTGCCGAGAACGCCTCCGCGACGGCGGTCCGCGGCGGGTCGTACTCCTCGAAGACACCGCGCCACTCGGCGTAGATCTCGTGCACCTCGTCCCGGTCGAAGAGCGGGTCGCTGCCGTCGGTCGGCAGGACGCCGGGCGTCTCGGGCTTGCTGCGCAGCGGCTCCGACAGGTCCTTGGCCAGCGCGTGCGCGACGTCGACGCGGTAGCCGTCGACGCCCCGGTCGGCCCAGAAGCGCAGCGTCGTGAGGAACTCCTCGTGCACCTCGCGGTTGTCCCAGTTCAGGTCGGGCTGCTCGGGCGCGAAGAGGTGCAGGTACCACTGCTCCCCCACGCCGTCCGCGTCGTAGAGCCGCGTCCAGGCCGGGCCGCCGAAGTGGCTCGTCCAGTCCGAGGGCGGCAGCGAGCCGTCCGGGCCCGTCCCGTCGCGGAACACGTACCGCGCGCGGGCCGCGGAACCGGGCGCGGACGCCAGCGCCTCGCGGAACCACACGTGCCGGTTGGAGGTGTGGTTGGGCACGATGTCGACGACGATCTTGATGCCCACGGCGTGAGCCGCGCCGACCAGCGCGTCGAAGTCGGTGAGCGTGCCGAGCTCGGGCGCCACGTCGCGGTAGTCGTCCACGTCGTAGCCGCCGTCGGCCAGCGCCGAGGGGTAGAACGGGCTCAGCCAGATCGCGTCGATGCCCAGCTCGGCCAGGTAGCCGATGCGCGAGGTCACGCCGGGGATGTCGCCCAGGCCGTCGCCGTCGCTGTCGGCGAAGCTGCGTGGGTAGACCTGGTAGACCACCGCCTGGCGCCACCAGTCGGCACCGAGGGCGCCGTTCGCAGAGCGGTCGGTGTCGAGCAGGACGGACTCGGGAGCGGGCACAGCGGTTCCTCGGCAGAGAGTGGGCGGACGCCGGACGATGGCGTGCAAGCGCTTGCACGACCAGCGTACGGAGGTCCTCGCGTTCTGCGCAAAGCCGCCTCCCGGACGCCGGCCGTTATCCTCCTCACATCACCCGGGCCTCCCGCCCGCGGGAGAGGGGGCACGGGTGCCGGGCGTCGACAGCCACGCGAGCATGGCCGACGTGGCCCGTCTCGCCGGCGTCTCCGTGGCCACGGTCTCCCGAGCGCTGCACGGCTCCCCCCTGGTCTCGGCCGAGACCACGGCCCGGGTCTCCGCCGCGGCGGACGAGCTCTCCTTCGCCATCTCGCGGGTGGCGTCCGGCCTGGCCAGCGGGCGGCTGGGCCGGATCGGCCTGCTGCTCGGGGGCTCGCTCCAGACCTGGTTCAACGGCACGGTCATCGACGCCGTCTACGCCCGGCTCACGCCCGCGGACGTCGAGCTGACGATCTTCCGCATCCAGGACCACGCGGAACGCGAGCGGTTCTTCACCCGGCTGCCGGCCCGGCGCAACGTCGACGCGATGATCGTCGCCTCCTTCGCGCTCACCACCGCGGAACGTTCCCGCCTGCAGACGCTCGGGGTGCCGCTCGTCTACCTCAACCAGCGTGTACGAGGCGTCCCCAGCGTCGGCATCGACGACGTCGCCGGCGCCCGGGACGGCGTCCGCGGCCTCCTCGCCCTCGGCCACCGCCGGATCGGCTTCGTCCGCTCGGCCAACCGCAGCCCCGGCTTCCGCTACAGCGCCGACCGCCGGGTCGAGGGGTTCCACCTCGCCATGGCCGAGGCGGGGGTCGCCGAGCAGGACCGGCTGGTCATCAGCGTGCGCGACCTGGACGCCGGCGACGAGGTCCTCGCGACGGCCCTGTCCGACCCGGACCCGCCGACCGCTCTGGCCGTGGACTCCGACGAGCTCGCCATCGGCATCCTGGCGGCGATGGTCCGCGCCGGGCTGCGGGTGCCCGACGACCTGTCCCTGCTCGGCTTCGACGACCACGCGCTCGCCGGGCGCCTGGGGCTCAGCACCGTGGCCCAGCCCGCCGAGCGGACGGCCACCGAGGCCGCCGACCTGGCCCTGACGCTGGCGGCCGGCGGGACCCCCGCACGCCGGACGATCCTCGTGCCCACCCGGCTGATCCTGCGTCGCACCACCGGTCCGCTCGTGCCGGCGGCCGCCGCGTGACCGGGTCGGCCGCGGACCAGGCGGCCCTGGGCGCCGCGAAGCGTCAGCTCCGGGCCGCGGTGCTCCTGCGTCGCGCGTCGCGACCCGAGGTGGAGCGCGCCGCCGACGACGAGGCCCGGTTCGCGGTGCTGGTCGACATGCTGCGTGACCGGCTGCCCGACACCGTCGCCGCCTACGTCTCAGCGGACGAGGAGCCGGACACGCTGCGGCTGGTCGCATGGCTGAGCGCACGTCGGGTCCGGGTGCTGCTGCCGCTGCTCACCGACGGCTCCGGGCACCGGCTGCCGGAGCCGGCGTGGGCCGCGTACGAAGGACCCGGCGCCCTGCGCGTCGGGACGCTCGGCCTGCTCGAACCGACCACCGCGCCCGTGCCGGCCCGCCAGCTGCCCGAGGCCGAGCTGGTGGTGTGCCCGGGCCTGGCGGCGAACGTCTCCGGCGACCGGCTCGGCCGGGGGGGCGGCTGGTACGACCGGGCGCTGCTGCACGCCGGGCAGAGCACCCCGGTCGTCGTCCTGCTGAACCGCGACGAGGTGCTGGACGCGATCCCCGTCCAGCCCTGGGACCGACGGGTCGACCGGTTGGCCACCCCCGACCGCCTCGTCGACTGCGACCCGCCGTACGCGGGCGTCGAGGCGCGCTGAGCCGGGCTCAGCGCACCTCGAACGACTCCTCGCCGACCGGCGGGACCACGCTCACGTCGACGTCGTCGACCCCCGCCAGCAGCGGGCCGGTGTGCATCCAGCCGAGGACCTCCTCTACCGCGGGACGAGGCCCCTCGAGCTCGGCCACCACCGAGCCGTCGGGCAGGTTCCGGACCCAGCCGCCCAGTCCCAGCTGCTCGGCCTCACGCCGCGTGCTGTCGCGGAACGTGACGTTCTGCACCCGGCCCGTCACGACGACGTGCACCCGCACTGTTCCCACGGGAGCAGCCGCGTCCGGCTCGGGCAGGCTCACACGCCGACAGGGTTCTGCCGCAGCGAGCGCTCCTCGTCGGTGCGGCGGACCAGGACCTGGCCGTCGCGCTCCGTCGTCTCGTAGACCAGCTGGGGCCGGGTCGCCGGACCGCGCAGCACGGCGCCGTCCAGGTCGAACGTGCTCTGGTGCCACGGACAGACGACCGCAGCGAGCGCTCCTCGTCGGTGCGGCGGACCAGGACCTGGCCGTCGCGCTCCGTCGTCTCGTAGACCAGCTGGGGCCGGGTCGCCGGACCGCGCAGCACGGCGCCGTCCAGGTCGAACGTGCTTTGGTGCCACGGACAGACGATGCAGCCGTCGACGAGCTCGCCCTCGTGCAGCGGTCCGCCGCGGTGCGCGCAACGGTCGGCCATCGCGACGACCTGCCCGCCCGCGAGGCGGGTGAGCACGACCGGCACGCCGTCGGCGTCACCGCCGGTGAGCTCCCCGACCCGCACCTCGGTGGCGGGCGCCGCCGGCGTCCACTCCTCGGCCGTGTGCTGGAACGCGGTGGTGTCCACGCCGACGCCGAGCGCGTACGACAGGTGCCCGCCGAGCCAGCCGCCGACGCCCATCGTGGTCGCCCCGACGACCGACCAGGCGATGCCCCGACCCTGGTTGCCGCGGTGCCGCTCCCACCAGCTGAGTGCGTACGCGCCGAGCGTCAGCGAGTTGCTCGTGGCGTGCACCAGGCCGACGCGCTGCTCCGCGCCGTTGGTGTAGGCCCAGTCCGAGCCGCCGGTGGCCATCGTCGGGAGCGCGCCGAGGATGCCCATCCCGATCAGCCGCTTGGCCCCCTTGCGGTCGCCGACGACGTCGAACGCGGCCGCCGCGGTCCACGAGCCGATCGGCACGGTCACCAGCAGCGGGTGCAGCGGGTGACCGAGGAACGTGCCGCTGGCCAGGTTCTTCCACCAGGGCAGCGCGTGTCCGAGCGCCTTCTCCGCGGCCGCGACCGGGGCGCTGACCTTGTCCAGGAACTCGGCGTGCTCGATGAGCCCGACGACCTGGTCCAGCAGCCGGGTGAACGGCGTCGCGGCGGTGAGGTCGGAGCGGCTCACGGGTTGAGCACGACCTTGACGCAGCCGTCCTCCTTGTTCTGGAAGATCTCGTACGCGTGCGGTGCCTCCTCGAGCGACAGGTGGTGCGTCGCGAAGGTGTCCACTCCGAGCGGGTCCTCGTCGGTCAGCAGCGGGAGGATGTCGGGCACCCACTTGAGGACGTTCGCCTGGCCCATCCGCAGCTGGATCTGCTTGTCGAACAGGGTCATCATCGGCATCGGGTCGGCCATGCCGCCGTAGACGCCGCTGAGGGAGATGGTGCCGCCGCGGCGGACCAGCTCGATGGCCGAGTAGAGCGCGGCCATCTTGTCCACGCCACCGGTCTTGAAGACCGGTTGGGCGATGGCGTCGGGCAGCAGCCCCGCGACCGTCTGGGCCACCTTGGCGCCCGGCGAGCCGTGCGCGTCGAGGCCCACGGCGTCGATCACCGCGTCCGCGCCGCGACCGTCGGTCATGCTCTGGACGACCTCGAGCAGGTCGTCGCCGTGCTCGCTCAGGTCGATGACCTCGACGCCGCGCGCCTTGGCCCGGGCAAGGCGTTCCGGCACGAGGTCGACCCCGATGACCTTGCGGCCCGGGCTGTTGTGCAGGGCGATGCGGCACGCCATGTCGCCGATCGGGCCCAGCCCCAGGACCAGGAGCGTGCCGTCGGCCGGGCAGTCCGCGTACGCCACGGCCTGCCAGGCGGTCGGCAGCACGTCGGAGAGGTAGACGAAGCGGTCGTCCGACGGGCCCTCGGGCACCTTGATGTGGCTGAACTGGGCCTGCGGCACGCGGAGGTACTCCGCCTGGCCGCCAGGCACCTGCCCGTAGAGCTTGGAGTAGCCGAAGAGCGCGGCGCCGCTGCCCTGGTCGCGGACCTGGGTGGTCTCGCACTGGGTGTAGAGGCCACGGGAGCACATCCAGCAGTGCCCGCAGGAGATCTGGAACGGCAGCACGACGCGGTCGCCGACCTTGAGGTCGCCCACCTCGGAGCCGACCTCCTGGACGATGCCCATCGGCTCGTGGCCGAGGACGTCGCCGCGGTCCATGAACGGGCCGAGCGTCTCGTAGAGGTGCAGGTCGGACCCGCAGATGTTCGTGCTGGTGATCTTGACGATGGCGTCGGTCGGCTGCTCGATCCGGGGATCGGGCACCTCCTCGACCGAGACGTGTCGCTTGCCCTGCCAGGTGACGGCGCGCATGGCCGCTCCCTTCCGTCGATGTGGGTGGTGGGCTGTGCTGTCGGCTGAGCGGGCACCGCTGCACCGCGGTCCTGCCGCGGTGCAGCGGCGCGCGGGCTCAGCTGTCGGAGCTGATCTCCTTGGTCACGCCGTTCGGGCCGCCGAACTCGCGGTCCGGGAGCTCGCCCAGGAAGGTCATGACCTCGTCGTCCGCGCCGTTGTCCTTGGCGGTCGCGATCAGGTCGTCCTTGCTGGCGGGGTAGCTGGCGCCCTTGAGCGCCTTCTGGAGGTGGATCGGGTTGATGTCAGCCATGTCGTCCTCTTCTTCCGCTCGCGCCGTCGCCGACGCAGAGCCTCGAAGATTGACGATGCCACGCCCCACCGACACCGTGCGGGGCGCGGCAGGAAGGACCGGCTGCCGCCCCGCACGTCGGGTCAGCCTGCCCGGGTGAGCGCCACCCCGACCTGGTGCCCGTCGCCGACGGCGACGTCGCCACCGCCCTCCACCAGCTCCAGCGACGCGGCCAGGACCTCGTTCCGCACCAGGTCGCGGTGGGTCTGCAGGGCAGCCAGCACCCCGGCCGAACCGGTCAGCGTCAGCGTGATCCGGTCGCTGACCTCGAGCCCGGCGTCGCGCCGGGCCTGCTGCACGGCCCGCACGACGTCGCGCGCCAGGCCCTCGGCCGCCAGCGCCGGCGTCACCTCGGTGTCCAGCACGACGAAGCCGCCGCCGGGCAGCATCGACACTGCACGGTGCTCGTCCTCGCCCGTGTCGCTCACCTGGGTGACGAGGGTGTACTCGCCCTCGACCAGCGCGAACCCGCCGGAGGTCACCACGCCGGCCTCGTCCACCGACCAGTCCCCGCTCTTGCTCCCACGGATCGCCTGCTGCACGTCGCGCCCCAGCCGTGGGCCCGCCGCCCGTGCGTTCACCTGCAGCACCTGGCGCACCCCGAAGGACGCCGCGGCCTCGTCGCCGGCGCTGGACAGGTCGACGACGCGGACGTTGAGCTCGTCGCGGACCAGGTCCACGTACGGGGCCAGGGCCGCGGCGTCCTCCGCCACGACGCTCAGCCGGGCCAGGGGCAGCCGTACGCGCAGCCCCTCCGCCTTGCGCAGCGCGGAACCGGTCGAGCAGACCTCGCGGACCCGGTCCATGGCGGCCGTGAGCCCGGCGGCGTCCTCCGACGGCTCGCCCACCTCCGGCCAGTCGGTCAGGTGCACGGAACGTCCGCCGGTCAGCCCCCGCCAGACCTCCTCGGTGACCAGCGGCAGCAGCGGCGCGGCCGCCCGGGTCGTGGTCTCGAGGACGGTCCAGAGCGTGTCGAACGCCGCGTGCGACGCCTCCGAGTCGCCGTCCCAGAAACGGTCGCGCGAGCGCCGGATGTACCAGTTGCTCAGCACCTCGAGGAAGCCCCGCACCGTGTCGCACGCGGCCGCCACGTCCAGGGCGTCGAGCCGCGCCGTGAGGTCGGCGACGAGCGTGTCGAGCTTGCCCAGGATGTAGCGGTCGAGCACGTGCTCGGAGTCCCGGCTCTCCCGGGCCTCGTAGCCCCGACCGCCGTCGGCCGCGTTCGCGTACAGGGTGAAGAAGTAGTACGCGTTCCACAGCGGGATCATCGTCTGGCGCACACCCTCGCGGATGCCCTGCTCGGTGACGACCAGGTTGCCGCCGCGCAGGATCGGGCTCGACATGAGGAACCAGCGCATGGCGTCGGCCCCGTCGCGGTCGAAGACCTCGCTCACGTCGGGGTAGTTGCGCAGCGACTTGCTCATCTTGGCCCCGTCGCTGCCCAGCACGATGCCGTGGCTGATGCAGCTCGAGAACGCAGGACGGTCGAACAGCGCCGTCGCCAGGACGTGCATCGTGTAGAACCAGCCGCGCGTCTGGCCGATGTACTCGACGATGAAGTCGCCCGGGTAGTGGTGCTCGAACCACTCGGCGTTCTCGAACGGGTAGTGGACCTGGGCGTAGGGCATCGAGCCCGAGTCGAACCAGACGTCGAAGACGTCACCGATGCGGCGCATGCGCGACCTCCCCGTCGGGTCGTCGGGGTTGGGGCGGGTCAGCTCGTCGATGAACGGCCGGTGCAGGTCCGGGACCGACACGCCGAAGTCCGCCTCGAGCTGCGCGATGGAGCCGTACACGTCGGTCCGCGGGTAGGCCGGGTCGTCCGACACCCAGATCGGGATCGGGGTCCCCCAGTAGCGGTTGCGGCTGATCGACCAGTCGCGCGCCCCGGCCAGCCAGTGGCCGAACTGGCCGTCCTTGACGTGCTCGGGCACCCACGTGATGCCCGAGTTGAGCTCGCCCATCCGGTCCTTGATCTTGGTGACCTCGACGAACCAGCTCGACACGGCCTTGTAGATCAGCGGCTGACGGCAGCGCCAGCAGTGCGGGTAGGAGTGGGCGTACGACTCCTGCCGCAGCAGCACGGTGCCCGGGGTGACCGATCCGGCGCGCTCGCCACGGGTGGTCGCCTTGAGGTCGTCGATGATTGCTGGGTTGGCGTCGAAGACGAGCATCCCCGCGTACTCCTGCACGGGCCAGGTGAACTTCCCGTCCGGCCCGACCGGCATCACCGCCTCGATGCCCTCGCGGTCGGTGACCTCCTTGTCCTCCTCGCCGAAGGCGCCGGCGCTGTGCACCAGCCCGGTGCCCTCGTCGGTCGTGACGAAGTCGGCGACCACCACGCGGTGGGCGCGCGGCTGCCCGGCGTAGTAGCTGAAGGGCGGGGCGTACGAGCGCCCGACCAGGTCGGCCCCGGTCAGCCGCTCGACGACGCGCGAGCGCCAGTCGAACCCCTTCTCCTTGGCGGCGTCGCCGAACAGCTCGCGGGCGTACGCCGCGACGCGCGCCTCGCCGATCACGTAGCGCTCGGGGGTGCCGGTGAAGTCCGACTCGACGACGACGTAGTCGATCTCGGGCGAGACCATGATCGCCAGGTTGCTGGGCAGGGTCCACGGCGTGGTGGTCCAGATCAGGGCGAGCTCACCGGTCTCCAGCCGGAAGCCGACGGTGACGGCGGGGTCGTTGCGGACCCGGTAGACGTCGTCGTCCATCCGCAGCTCGTGGCTGGACAGGGGCGTCTCGTCGTTCCAGCAGTAGGGCAGGACGCGCCAGCCCTCGTAGACCAGGCCCTTGTCGTAGAGCGTCTTGAACGCCCACAGCACCGACTCCATGTAGTCGGGCTCGAGCGTCTTGTAGTCGTTCTCGAAGTCGACCCAGCGCGCCTGCCGGGTGACGTAGGCCTGCCAGTCGTCGGTGTAGCGCAGCACCGACTCGCGGCAGGCCGCGTTGAACTTCTCGATGCCGAGCGCCTCGATGTCGGCCTTGGTCTTGAGGCCGAGCTGGCGCATCGCCTCGAGCTCGGCGGGCAGGCCGTGGGTGTCCCAGCCGAAGCGGCGCTCGACGTGGCGGCCGCGCATCGTCTGGTAGCGCGGGACGACGTCCTTGACGTAACCGGTGAGCAGGTGGCCGTAGTGCGGCAGCCCGTTGGCGAAGGGCGGGCCGTCGTAGAAGACGAACTCGTTCGCGCCGTTGGTGCCGGTGGGGTTGCGCGCGACCGATGCCTTGAAGGTGTCGTCGCCCTTCCAGAAGGCGAGCACCCCCTCCTCGATGCGCGGGAAGTCCGGGCTGGCGGGCACGCCCTTCCCGGTCCCCGGGCTCACCGCGTCCCCTGAGCCCGTCGAAGGGCCGTCGCCGGGTCCGGGCTGCGCGCCGTGGCTCTGCTTGGGGTACGTCATCGCGGTTCCTTCGGTCGTGCTCGTGCCTGCTCGGACACGAGGACGACACGCTCTCCGGGTCTTCGGAGGAACGCACCGCGGTACCACCCCGCTTGACGGCCCACCTGCGCGGCCGCCCGCTCGTTCGGGCGCTGACGGGCCCACCCGTCCGGTTCTACTGGGGCGGCCCGCTCACGGCCCGCCTGTTCTTCCGGAGGCTCACCGGTGATGGCCGGGTCGTCGCCTGATGTCCACGGAGTCTACGCAAGCCCCTCGGAGTTTCGCGAGCGCCAGCGAGTGGACTCACCGGGGGGTGTGGGGGTCGTCCCCCTCAGGACAGCCTTCCTACCCGTCCGGCTTCAGGACCAGCGTGTGCGTGGTCGCCGCGGCGACGGCGTTGCGGGTGAGGAGCATCGGCCAGGTCCGGTCGGTCAGCCACAGCTCCGCCTGGTCGGAGTAGTAGGGGCCGAAGGGGTGGCCGGACGCGCCGCTCTGGTTGACCCAGCGGCCGGAGTCGGCGCCGCCGAGGTCGACGAGCATCCGCATGGCCGACCCGAAGGTCACGCCGTAGCCGGCCTGGTCGTCCCCGCCCAGCGCCTTGACCGTGGTCCCGGCGCCACCCGCGGCGTCGTCCTCGCGGTTGAACAGCGCCTCGACCGGCCCGATGCCGCTGGTCCCCAGCGTCGTGCTCCGCAGGCGCACGCGGTGGATGCGTCCCCAGGCCCAGCCCCGGGTGTCGCGCGACATGAGGGACGTCGCCTCCTTGCGGGCCAGCGTGAGCGCGGCCAGCAGGATGTCGTCGCGGTGCTCGACCTGCGGGGTGGTCACGTCGTCCCACCACGGGTTGTCCGGGTCACGGAGCAGCTGGTCGAGGACCGCGAACCACTGGTCGTCGCCCTTCGGCCACAGCTCCGGCGCCAGCTGGTCGGCCAGCACGAGCTTGCGCAGGTCGTGGCTGACGATCGCGAAGTAGGCGGCCGCGGCCGAGTCGGACGACATCCGGTAGTCCCAGCCCACGAGGGTCTGCTGGCCCTCCCGCACGAAGGCGTCGGCCACCCGGATCCGGAGCAGCGCGGGGACGAGGTCGGCGGCGAAGCCCGCCCGCTCGTCGTAGAAGATCTGCTCGCCCTGGTCGGCGGTGAGCCCGCGGACGTCGGCGAGCCGGTCGTTCAGCTCCTGGCTGCGCCAGCCGTAGGAGTAGGCCGAGCCGAGGACGTACGGGTAGCGGTCGCCGATGACCTGGTTGTTCGCGGCGACGATCACCCCGCTCGGCGGGTTCTCCGCGTACGGCAGCTGCGCGAAGGGGATCATGCCCTGCCAGTCGTACCTCGGGTCCCAGCCCGGGACGGGCGTACGGCCGTCGCCGGCGCGACGCAGCGGGATCTGGCCGGGCAGCTGGTAACCGATGGTTCCGTGGACGTCGGCGTAGACGAGGTTCTGGGAGGGGACGCCGAGCAGCGCGGCCGCCGCACGGAACTGGGTCCAGTCCGACGCCACGTCGAGCCCCAGGACGGCGTCCATCGACCGGCCGGGGACGGCGCCGGTCCAGGCCAGCGCGACGGCGTATCCCCCGTCCGGTGCACCGGGGACCCGCCCGGCCGCTGCGGTGCCCGGGTCGGCGTCGGACAGCAGCGGTCCGTGCCGCGACGTCCGGACGGTGATCGTGCGGGGGCGGTCCTCGCCGGACACCCGGATCTCCTCCGTCCGCACGGCGATCGGCTCGCGGCGGGTGCCGACCCGCGCGGCGTCGCCGACCACGTCCTCGAGGTAGAGGTCCGCCACGTCGGCGTAGCTCGTCGTCAGCCCCCAGGCCGACGTGGCGTTGCGCCCGATGACCACCCCCGGCAGGCCCGTGATCGAGAAGCCGCTGACGTCGAACGGGCACTGCGGGTCCACCGTCGTGCAGTGCAGCCCCACCTGCGTCAGCGGCGAGGGGATGGCCGTGTCCAGGTGCGGGTCGTTGGAGAGCATGGGCGCCCCGTCGGCCGTGTGCGCACCGCTGACCACCCACGAGTTGGACCCGAGGCCCTCGCCGGACCCGAACAGGCCGGTGAGGGTCGCCCGGGCGCGGCCGGCACCGGCGACCGCACCCGAGGCCGCCGACGGCACCGGCACCGGTGCCCCGCGCGGCGCACCCGCGCTGCTCGTGGACCCGCGCGCCTCCGGGTCGAAGACCTTGCCCACCACGGTGCCGCGGGTCACGACGGGCTCGTGCCCGTCGAGCGGGTAGGCCGGGGTCAGGTCGGCCGCACGTTCCGGACCCACCGCCGCCACGGTCCGGGACCGTTCGACCTCGGCGGAGGAGTTGGAGCCGAGCTGCCAGCCGAAGACCTTCAGCACGGCCAGCGAGTCGACCGCCGTCCACTCCTCCGGTGCACCCCCGGAACCCTCCAGCCCGAGGAGGGTGTACTCCAGCGAGATCTGGCCGGGCGAGCGGCCACGGAGGTAGGCGTTCACGCCGGAGGCGTACGCGTCGAGGTAGCGCCGGGTCGAGGGTGACTGGATCGCCAGCTCGGCCTCGGCCGTACGACGGAAGCCCACCGTGCGCACGAACGTGTCGGTGGGCACCTGGGAGGCGCCGAAGAGCTCGGCCAGGCGACCGGCGGCCGCGTGCCGGCGGACGTCCATCTCGAAGAAGCGGTCCGAGGCCGCCAGGTAGCCCTGCGCCTCGAAGAGGTCCTCGGGCTGGTCGGCGTAGACCTGCGGCACCCCGTGCGCCTCGCGGAGCACGGTGACCCGACCGTTCAGACCCGGCAGCGTGACCTCGCCGTCGAGCTGCGGCAGCGGGCTCCGGACGGCCGCCGAACCGAAGCTCACCAGCCCGCCCGCCAGCAGCACGACCACCACGAGGGCGTAGACGACCCAGCGGCGGAAGCGGTGCACGTCCTCATTGTCGTGGCCAGCCGACCAGCGCCGACGGACGCGCCTCCGCCTGGACGACCGGACGAGCACGACGGCGCTTCTCCGTCGTGCTCGGAGGGAGGAAGGCGGAGGGCCCGAGCGTCGGGCGCGCCGGAGCGAGGCGGAGGCAGGCGGCGCAGGAATGCATTAGCAGTCGATATCCTTGAGTGCTAGCGAGATCCTGCGCGACCACGAAGAAGAGAGCCGATGCCCACCTACCAGTACCGCTGCACCGAGTGCGGGAACGACCTCGAGGCCGTGCAGAAGTTCAGCGACCCGGCCCTGACCGAGTGCCCGACGTGCCACGGGTCGCTGCGGAAGGTCTTCAACGCGGTCGGCGTGGTGTTCAAGGGTTCGGGCTTCTACCGCACGGACTCCCGGCCCAAGGAGGGCTCGTCCTCCGACTCCTCGTCGGCCCAGGAGTCGAAGGGCAAGGAGTCCAAGGGCAAGGAGTCGGGCGGCAAGGACGCGGCCGCCGGAGGTGCGTCGGAGAAGAAGTCGTCCGACTCCGCCTCCGGGTCCGGCAACGGCTCGAAGTCCGGCGACGGGGCCAAGACGCCCGCCAAGGCGTCGTCGGGATCCTCCACAGGGTCCTCCTCCCACAGCTGAGGTCTGTGGACGACCGGCACGAACGGGTGCTGCGTCGTTACGACTGAGGTGTGCGCTCCCGTTCGAACTCCCGTCCTGCCTCCCGTCCTGGCGGTTCTCACCACCGCGGCAGCCCGTGGCGCCAGCTGGTGCGCGCGGCGTCCTGGCACCGCCGCAAGCTGGCTGTGCTCGCGGCCGTCGCGACCGTCCTGACCGGGCTCGCCGCGGTCGCTCCCCCGGCACCGCCCACGACGCTCGTCGTCCGGACGCGGACGGCGCTGGCCGGTGGCGTGGTCCTCACCACCGAGGACCTCGAGGCGGTCGAGCTGCCGCGGAGCGACCTGCCGGACCGCACCGTGAGCGAGCTCGACGACCTCGTCGGGCGACGGCTCGCTGCGCCGGTCCCCCGCCACCAGGTGCTGACCGCGACGGCGCTCGCCGCCGCCGACAGCGCCGTCGGCGTGGGCCACGTCCTCGCCCCGGTCCGGCTGGCCGACGCCGACGTGGTGGCCCTGCTCGAGCCCGGCGACCTCGTCGACGTGATCGCGTCCGCGGCTGACGGCGGCGCGACGAGCACCGTCGCCCGATCGGTCCGGGTGGTGACCGTCCCGGCCCGGGACCCCGACGACCAGGGCACGGCCACGGGCGCGCTCGTGGTCCTGGACGTCGCCGACCAGGACGCCGAGCCGCTCGCGCGCGCGGCCGGCACCGGCGGCCTCACGGTCATCTGGCCGTGATCACGACTGCTAGCGTGCCGGGCGGCATCCGCCGCCACCCGTCGCACACCCGGAGGACACGTGAAGGGCTTTCGAGACTTCCTGATGCGGGGCAACCTCGTCGAGCTGGCGGTCGCGGTCATCATGGGCACCGCCTTCGCCGCCGTGGTCAAGGCCTTCACCGGGATGATCACGGACGTCATCGGCAAGTTCGGTGGCAAGGCGGACTTCAGCAGCACGTCGGTCTACGGCATCAGCGTCGGCGTCTTCGTCACGGCTCTGCTGAGCTTCGTCCTCACCGCGGCCGTCGTCTACTGGCTCGTGGTGGTGCCCTACAACAAGGTCAGCGCGAGGCTCAAGGCGCTGCAGGAGCAGCCGGACTCGGCTCCGGCCGTCACCTCCGAGGACCTCCTCACCGAGATCCGGGACCTGCTCCGGCAGCAGGCGGAGGGCAGCCCGGTCTCTGGCCGGCCGGCTCAGCGCTGAGCCCGGGTCAGGACCCGTGGTGGGGCGGGACCTCGGCGAGCAACCGCCGTTCGGCCGCGTCCGGTGCCCTCTCCGCCACGACCGGCCTCGAACCAACGGCCGCGAGGCGACGACGCAGCTCGGTGAGCACCGCCGCGAGCTGGGCGGCCCCGATCCCGCTCCTGAGGTCGTCCGGCACCGGGTGAGCGCCTCGTGGTCGACCGCGCAGCGCGTCGACGACCACGTCCAGGTCCGGCTGCTCCTGCCGACCGAGATCAGGGCGCCGCTCCCCCGTCACGGCGAACACGAGCGCCTCGTGCCAGGTCGTGCCCGGCGCACCGGCCACGTCAGCCTCAGCCGTCGAGCACGGTGCCGCTGGAGACGGTTCCCGGCTGGCCGGAGTCGTCCAGCCTGGCTGCCCCGGTGACCCTGACGTCGCGCTCGAACGTCCAGTCCCCCTCGACGGCCAGGCTGTCCGCCTCCCGCAGCGAAGGCACCCCGTCGGGGAAGCGGCTGTCGAACTTGGAGATCGTCTTGTAGTAGCGCGGGTCGAGGTCGACGAGCGGAGCCGGGTCGACCACCCGGTCGAGCCTGCCCTCACCGGTGACGTCGTAGACGTCGGAGCGCAGCAGCATCAGGTCGTTCGTCGTCTTGACCGGCAGGAAGCGCTCGCGCCCCACGCCGATCGCCGTCGCCCCCGCGAAGACCTCGATCGCCGCGCCCATGGCGCTCTCGATCTGCACCACCTCGGGCGACGACGAGTCGGCCGGGTCGACGTTCTTCACGTTCTTGATCAGCGGCAGCCCGAGCACCGCCTTGCGCTCCTTCAGCACCTTCGAGAC
>Ga0210040_10005408_pt1 | contig 16286 bp, 14 predicted proteins | sample CryGeyCG12114_NA_FD_185462 | JGI IMG/M metagenome (GOLD analysis project Ga0210040, IMG submission 185462) | Groundwater microbial communities from aquifer - Crystal Geyser CG19_WC_8/21/14_NA (SPAdes) (version 2) | ecosystem: Environmental > Aquatic > Deep subsurface > Groundwater | place: USA... | reverse complement strand
ATCGGTTAAAGGCTTTGTAGCGGAGAAGAACCGATGGATGGTGGAAAGAAGCTTTGGATGGCTCAATTTCAGGCGAAGACTAGCTAAAGAATATGAGAAAACAGTAGAATCGGCTGAGGCTATGCTGTAAATTGCCTTCATCTCTTTTCTACTAAATAGAGTAAAATCCTACAAAACAAGTATTTATTAATTTCAAAACATACTCTAAGGCATTTTTATAAAAACCTCTGTTTCCTTTAAAAAAACAGGAAACCTTAAATAAAAAGGTAAATTTTTACTACAATAAAAATGTAGTTCTTTAATAAAATCAGATACCTTACTAAAAAAGACTACATCGCCCAACTACGCCAATAGACCAGTGAGAATATAAAATAATGTACCTGAAAAATTCTCACCGCTCCATTGCTATGTTCGTTGGGCGTCATTTTGGAAACAAAAGAAAAAGCCTTTTGACTTCATGAAACTATTGACCTTAATTTTCCTATTTGCCTTTAGTTCCTGTAATACCCGAAACCACACGACACTTACTTTTTTTAATAAATCCTCTCATTTAATTGACTCCGTAATAATACAGACTAATAAACCTGTAATGCTTGGACAAATAAAGGCAGGAGAAAAGTATTCTTGTAAGCTCGTAAACGTTGAGATAAACAGAAATAATGAAGGTCAATTTTCGCTTCAAGTTTACACCCAGGGAAAAGTATTCCTTAGGTCTTGGGGGTTCCATGATTATGGGCAACTTGCTTTAAATCAGGAAGAGTTTTTTATCTATAATAATGGATTTGGTTACAAAGACAAAGCCTTACAGAAGCCTAACGAGTTTAAGGTCTACTTCACTAATCTTTCCGATAACGGAGTTGATTCATTCTACAGTGACAACAGCTCCATTATCCAAATATATGAATCCACCCCCCGAAACTTTCACATCACTTACGACTATGAAAAAATAGAGCAAAAACCAGTTTTTAACGTAAGAATAGGAGGAAAGACTTTAAGCAAGAGCTTGACATTTCATGATTTTCAAAATTGGAACGATCCACAAGCCATCTTACATTTTGAACGTGATACTTTATCTAATGCAGCTCTGCCTTGGCGAGAACCTTTAGAATTCATTGTAGACTTAGACGTAAAGATACCTGATAGCCTATCTTCTATTACAATTGAGTCACCAGGTTTAATAAAAGTATATGACTACTATAAGCCGAAGTACAAACGAATAGTCTTTGACTTTAAGAAATTAAAAGGTGCTCCAATTGTATTCGTTAATGTACAAGGCAAGCAATACCTTTTAGACTTAAGTAAACATGACTTTTCCAACATCTATTTGTCGCAGGATTTTTACTTTCTAGAACCAAATGGAATCAGAAGTCTCACGGATGATTGAAAAACGAACGCACAACACTGTGTTTATTCAAGGTTGGCGGAAGAATGTGATTTGAACTGTTTAACTTTAATAAACAACAGTCGTTTGCAAGCTGAAGTATTCCAAATATCAGCACTAATATAAAAACAAACAGCGTTTGGGGCAGTAGGGAAGAAATGAAACTTATACCTGGCACTTTTCTTCCCTACTGCCGGATAACCCGGCCCCGGCGCTGTTGCTCCCTCTCTTTTACTTGGTGCTGCGGCTGAGCCTTCTCTAATTGCAACTGCTCCTGCCGGCGTTGTTGCTCCTGCTCTACCCTGATTAGGGCCTGCTCCCGGATAGCTGCCACGCTGCCGTTCTTTACAGCATGACAATAAGCAAAGCTTTCTTGCTGATCTCGTTTATAGCCTGTCTGCCGGTCGACCGCCTTTCACCCCCAAATTTTGTAAAGTGTAATAAATTCCGTATAACTAACATTATGTAAAATACAAGGTAAATTCTGGCTTTTGTTATATTTAAGCGAAGGGGAAAGAAAGTTAGAGCCTGGTGTCGGCAGTGATTTAAACACCTGGTCAGCCCGGAGCTCCTGCCGGCTGGCGGGAAATTAGGAAAGTATTTGTTAAATTGGCCAAAGAATGATAAAGATAGCTATAACTGCCTCCAGTAAAAAACAAGCTACAAAATTGGCCTCCGGCTTTTACATCTAGTGCCAATAATCGGAACTACTCCGTTTATCCGACAGTTGGGCGAAATAAGAATGTACTCATGCAACGGTTGCTCCACTTTTTGGGTCATTAAATAAATCAAATTTTATAAAAATGAAAAATCTTATCTTTTCAATTACCCTATTCTTAGTATTATCTGCTTGCAAGAAAGAAGACCTAAATGCATTGTCTACTTGCAATAAAGAAGAGCTAAACGCATCTGAAACTATCATGCGCGTGAATTACTACAGACAGTCCTGCCAAGGAGAAGGTGTATTCAATTGTTATCTGACGCAAGAAGGTGATCAAGTAGGAACTAACAAATGGAATCTGTTTTACAATCAAATTGAAGGATTTCAATATGAAGAAGGCTTTGTTTACACCTTAAAAGTAAGAATAGAGAAAGTGGAGAATCCACTTGAGGACATGTCAAGCCGAAAGTATATCCTTGTGAAACTTGTTTCCAAGAAAAAGGCCTAAGAAGGCATAAAATAGCTCTGCTCACGCCTATAAGGTAACTACGCCACCTCATAGCCAACCGTTAGGCCTATAAGTGAAGTTATGTAAAATACAAGACGGTTTGGGGCTGTGTTTTGCTGCTGTAGCAATAGTTTGAATAAGGAGCCCCCTTTTTAAACGGCATTAATCATTTGAGCCAGTGCCACGGGTAAATCCTGGTTCTTTATCCGCTGTAGAAAATTAAGCTGCTCCTTACAGTACCTGAGTGATGTCTACCGCGGTAATCTGTTGCACCTTATGCATAAGCGGAGCTATATCTACTTTTAGCAAATAAATTTTTTAAACAGGTAAAGCTACAAGTTCTATAATTAAGGGGTAAATTTCAAGCTTAAGCTTTTCTACATTTATTATATAAACTAACTTTATAAATTATTAAAGCTTTTTACTTCTTTTTCTTGCTTAAGAAGTCCACCTCAGAAATTACAAATTTTGAAGTATCCGCTTTCTCTTTATTGTAGTAAGGCGAGTACATCTTAGCCGAGATGGTTCTGGCCTTCGGATCTATTTCTAAAAGCCGGATATAACCGCCCCCAAAATCTTCGGACTGGTAATTCTGCAGTATTTGATAAATGTTATTGCCTTTTTCTCCTTTATCCACCCGCGAAGCTGAAGTTACCACATGACCGCTTAATACCATCCGTATATTTTTATGCTTTTTAATCATCTGATCAAAAATAGCCTGCGTAGTTAAATCGCCGTAGCCGGCATTATGCTGGTTAATTTCGCCTTTGGAGGTTAGGTGAAAATGGGTTAGAATAATTACGTTATGCTTAGGGTTTTCGGCAATTACCTGATTAGCCCAATCAACTGGTCCTTGGCGAGCACAAAATTCAAGCGATAAAACCAGCCATTTCTTCTTGCCTGCCTTGAAAGTATAGAATGCATTATCACTTTTCCCCTCTTCATAGCGGCCTTTTTGCATATTAAACCGGCTGACAGGAAAGTAAGAATTAAACTTAAAGGTTTTTCTTAAATTCTGATTTACATTGCCCGGCGCGGCGCTGCCGCTGTTCTCGCCAACCGCTTCAGTATCATGATTGCCAACGGATACAGCATAGCCTACTCCGGCACTGTCTAAAATCCGGAACCCTTTGCTGGCCTTTTCCCAATGCGAAATGTTATCATAATCTACAATATCGCCTACGTGCAGCACAATGGGAATATGGAGAGAATCTTTCTTTTGGACCAGCCAGTTTAGCTGACTGTAAAACATTTCCGGTTTAGCCCTTACTTCGACCTGGGTATCGGGAAGCACCGGTAATACAAACTTTTGGGCGCAGGCAAATTGGCTGCCCGAAGAAAAAAACAGTCCTGCCGAAAGGAGGGTGCCAGCAATTAATTTGTTAATTGATTTTATCATTCGGGTAAAATAAATTCTAAATTTTATAATAAAGTAAGATGTAAAAAGAGCTATTCGTATTCGGGCTGCATTGTTACATGGGCCTTTTTGTTCTAGCCTTTTTTTACAAAATCCAGACGATTACCAGCCCGGATTTTGTTTTAAAGCGGAGTTTAAACCCAAATCATTAACCGGGAACGGCCATAAGTAATCTTTGGCCGGATCGAAGCGACGAAAAGAAGCATCTTGAGTTACAATAAAACCTTCGGCATTTACGACAACCGGGGTTTGCCTGCCAAATTCTTCGGCAAAGAAATAATTACCCAAAACTGCTTTAGGCAATTCTGTTTCGGCGGTTTTCCATCTTATTAAGTCCCAATAGCGTAAATTTTCCAAAGCCAGTTCAACCCGGCGTTCCCGCCTGATTTCCTCGCGCATATCTAATCCGTTGGCCTGCACAAAAGTATTGCTTAACGGAGCAATTTTACCCCGTTGTCGCAGTAAATTAAGTGACATATCCAAGTCCGCATCAGAAATGCTATTATTTAGTTCAAAAGTAGCTTCAGCGTACGTTAAAAGCACTTCGGCGTACCGTAGCAGCACCAAATCTAGCAAAGCCCGGCGGGTAGTAAAGTCCGTCGCATTAAAATACTTTTTGGGACCAAAACCAGTTTTATGATAGTTCATGGGAGTCGTAAATTTAGCGCCGGTGTTATAGGGATCTCCCTGTTTAAAAACCGTGGCCGCTAAACGTTCGTCGCGGTTTTGAAAAACGTCCGTAGATTTAACCGGGGTTTTATACAACGGCGACTTGGTAATAGGTAAGCCATCTTTCATTAAATAACTATCTACCAGACTTTTGGTCGGATTAGCTCCTCCGGTATATAAATTTTCAGAGAAGTTGTGATTCAGGACTATATTGGCGGGATCAGTCCCGTATTGTTTTACCAGTATATTCTCTTTGTTCTGCGGGCCTTCGCCGGCATACTGAAACAAGTTCTCATAATTAGCAAATAAGCTGTGTTGCTTGCTATCCATAACCGTTTTGGCGGCATTCAAAGCTATGCTCAGGTGTTTAGCAGGATCACCGTCGTTGTGAAATTTAGCCCGGGTTCCTTCAAACAAGGCAATTCTAGCTTTTAAAGCAAGCGCCGCCGTATTGGATATTCGGCCGTAATCCGCGCCGCCCAACCCGGCAGGAGTTGGTAGATTAGCAGCCGCAAAATCCAAATCTTCATAAATCTGATTTATAATTTCCTGACGGGAAGCAGCGGCCTGGCTTAGCTCCGGAGAATTTTCCTGTAACGTTTTTAAGATAAGCGGCACGTTTCCGTATTTCTGAACCAACTGTACGTAGGCAAAAGCCCGGAAAAACCGTGCCTCGGCCATATACCGGTTCCGGATAGCGTCGGTTACGAATGCATTTGGCGCCTTTTCCAAAATATTATTCGCCGCCCGAATTAGCTGGTATGGGGTAGCGTAATCAGCCGCAGTAGATGGCGCTAAACGCGATCCATCGCTGATCGGATTAGCCGACGTGCCATAAGCATTATCTGACCAAACCTCGTTCAGGTTAAAACCCGGTAGGAAAGTATATAGATAATTGGCAGCTGATTTCAGATCAGATTCTGATTTCCAGAAAGCTGGATCAGTAATTTCGGTTTCCGGAATACGGTTTACATCGCAGCTTAAAGAGCTAAATAAAACGAGAGCCAGGGATATCTTAGAAAGTAATATTTTCATGGAAAAACAAATTTAACTTTAATTAAAAGCAGCTTAGAAAGTAAGATTTAAACCCATGGCAGCTGTACCAAAGAAAGGATAATCGGCGGAAACGCCATCGCGTTGCTCCGGGTCGTAATACCCCTGGAACTTGCCCAACCCGGATAAAGTAAACAGATCCTGACCGGTAAAATAGATGCGGGCGCGGGCTAATTTTACTTTATTGGAAAGGTGCTGTGGCAAGGTATAACCCACCTGGAGGTTTTTTAACCGGATGTATTTCGCATTTAAAATCCATTGGTCGGAAGGCAGGTAGTTGTGCGAAGCATTTACAAAAGGACGGGGAAACAGGGCATTTGGGTTTTCCGGGGTCCAGTAATCGCGGTGAATGGCCAGCGCTTGGTAATAGCTGGCTATGTTGGCATCCAGTGATTGGCGCGCAGGCATAAAGTTTCTTTTTCCTACTCCCTGAAAAAAGGCGGTAAAATCAATATTCTTCCACTGCGTACTCAGGTTAATGCCAAACAGGTAACGGGGTTGGGTGGTGCCCAGGTAAACCAGGTCGCCGGGATTTTCCAAAGTACCGGTGCCCACCGTAATCCGGTCGTCGTTATTTAAATCTTGATATTTCACATCGCCCGCCCCGGTGCGGCTGTCCTGAAAAGGACTGGCTTTCACTTCTTCGGCAGTCTGAAAATAACCGGCAGTACGATAACCCCAAATGGAGTTAAGCGGGTATCCTTCTAACGTACCCACCGTGCCGGAAGAAATAAGTTTTCGGCCGGAAAACTCAATCAACTCGTTTTGATTATCCGATACATTCGCGGCCACGGAAAACAAAAAATTGTCACCTATTTTGTCCTGGTAACGCAGTTCAGTTTCCCAGCCCCACGATTTTAATTCCCCGTTATTAATCATGGGCGCACTGGCCCCGAAGGTGCTGGCTAACTGAATCCGGGTGAGCATGTTCCGGTTGTATTTGATATAATAATCGAAACTGCCTTGTAATTTATTATCAAATAAACCAATATCTAAACCGCCATTGCTGGTTTGTATGGTTTCCCAGGAAAGCTCGGCCGATGGCACATCGGTCTGGGCAATATAGGTAGCCTTTACTTCGGGTGAGCCTAATACCAGATTGGAATTGCGGGTGAGCAGGGGTAAATAATCGTACAGGCCAATGCCTTGCGCTGCTCCTAAGCTCCCCCACGATCCGCGGACTTTAAGTTCCGAAATAACTGGTAAGGTAAACCACGACTCCCGGTGAATATTCCAGCTAGCCGACAAGGAAGGGAACGTTTTGGTTCTTAAACCGGGCGCCAGACGGGAGCTTTCGTCTAGGCGTAAAGTGGCTTCTAGCAAGTACTTATCGGAATAATTGTAATTAAACCGGCCGAAATACGACTGGAAAGCGTACGTGTTAATATCCTGAGAATTTGTCTTAGTAGTTTCGTTACCTAATTCCAGGCTGGGCAATTCGTTCGTAATTAAAGCCGTAACACCAGCCGATGTATTTTCATAACGTCCATCTTCCCATTGGTAACCTCCTAAGACGTGGAAATGGTGTTTTTCACCTAAGGCAAAGTTGTAATCAGCCAGAAATTGTACGTTATTATTTTGGGTTAAGTCATTACTTACCGAATAAGAATTTGGCGTATTAATTACATCGCCGGGGGCTGTGCGATACCATCTTTGCACTGTTTTCCGGAAGAGATCCCGGTCGCCTTGCCAGTACTGTACGCCATAAACACCTCTTATTTCTAAGCCCTTAACCAGGTTGGCTAATCGAGCCGTAAATACACCATCTAATAAGTTACGGTTGTAATTGTTATATCCTCCGGCTTCCAGCTCCGCATAAGCCGTGGCAGCCAGCGTGGTATTATAACGCCCTTCTGGGGTAAATATCGGATTAAAGCTGGAATACCGGTATAAATTATACAGTAACAATCCCGTTCCGTTTACGTCTTTGGAAGCGGATTCTTGCTTTTGCAGGGTATAGGTAAGCCGGGAATCAAGCGAAAGGTGTTTAGTAAGCTGGGTTCCCAGGTTCAGGCGCGCATTATAGCGATCATTTCTATCCGGCCCAACTTTGAAAACTCCTTGTTTACCATAATATCCCAAAGAAATTAAGTAATTAATTTTATCGGAGCCTCCCCGGGCCGATATATTATGGGTTTGCATCAGGGAGTTTTTTCTGATTAACTGATCTACAATGCTTTTACGGCTAAAATATTCGTACCGGGTTGTGTCGTTCGGGTTTATGCGGTACTCGATAGTTCCCTCTTTTAGAATCTGGATTCTTTCGGCACTATGCGCTGCTGCAGCTCCCGAATTAACCCGTGCCAGGTTGTTGTACTCGAGCTCTTCCCAAGTTTCCATCCGTTCCGGTACGTTTAAAGCCCAATCGGTACCTACAATGGAAGAATATTCAAACGTAGTTTTACCGGATTTACCTTTTTTAGTAGTAACTAAAATAACGCCGCCGGCCGCCTGGGCACCATAAATTGCGGCTGCTGCCGCATCTTTCAAAACCGTAATACTCTCAATATCATTGGGATTCAAGGTTTGCAAGGTGGTACCGGGACTGGCTACCCCATCCAGCACAACCAGCGGATCGACGTTGCCGTTGGCAGAAGTAGCCCCCCGTATCTGGATACCAATACCTTCGGAGCCCGGCTGCCCTGTGGAGCGCGTTACCGATAACCCCGGCGCAAGTCCCTGCAAGGCTAACGCCACACTTGATACCGGCCGGCTTTCAATATCTTCACTTTTGATAGTGGACACTGCTCCAGTTAAATTTTCTTTTTTCTGAGTGCCGTAACCTACCACAACCACTTCATTAAGCGACTTGGCATCAGGAGCTAAGGTAATGGTTATGGAGTTCCTGTTATTAATAGGAATCTCTTGCGTTTGATATCCTATAAAAGAGACAACTAAAGTATTAGAGCCAACAGGCATCGCCAAATTATAATTTCCTTCTGTATCTGTAGCTGTACCCGTGTTGGTGCCTTTTATCAGAACGGTCACGCCGGGTAGGCCTGTTGCTGATTCACCATAAACTTTGCCACTCAGATTTTGAGCTTGTTGCGCTAAAGCGGCTATTCCATAACACCAAGCTACCAAGAACAGCAATGCCTGCTTCCATTTAAAATGAAATGGGGTAAAAATTTTCATCATGAACATTTGAAGTTGAAATAAAGAAGTAAGGAAACATAAATAGTTTATATTACTCGTATTTGTCACCCTAAAAGGATGACAGATTAATAATAAAATACCTATAAAAGCTTTGCCCTGATTAGGATAGAACTTAAGCAGAATTTTAATTCAAATATCAAAATCCTGCTTTTGATGCTATAAAAGTAGAGTACTTAATTTAAAACTTGATAGGGGAGATTTAGATTTTACAGAAGCTTAATTTTAAATTAATAGTTTTATGACGATATAGTAATATAAAGGTAATATTAAACTATTAATAGCTTCTGGAAAGAGATACTGAAGGAAAGCATAGTAAAATGAAATTTTAAAAACAATGCACCATCAAAAACTTAAAATTCAATAGGTTATACGAGCTTAAATAGTACGTATATTATTTTTAAATAAGCGCGAACGTAGATGAAACTTAAAGTAAGTTATTTAAAATGTAGCTCAATAAAAAAGCAAATTTATAAAAAATAGATCAATCTTAACTTAGCTATACTTTTAATATAGCAATTAAATTTTGCCAAAACTGCTACCTAATCTTTTTAAACTTTCTTGCAAGGAAACGATCCATAAATGATTTCAAATAAATTTCTTTTTAGTCCGGTTATGTAAAACACCTTGTATTTAACATAACAAAAAAAGACAAATATAGAGCTATGATATATTATTACAATTTTAAACATTATGTTAAATATGAGTAAGTTTCTAACTTTTTTATATTTAGGGAATGTGCCTGGCGTTGCTATCGGATAAATAACTCTGGAATGCCTGTGGTGGTTTGACGAAATAAATTATGCAGGAGTTTCAATCGACGAAGTACCAAAAAATGTTCCAAGAGGAGAATGAGAATATTGCCTATTATTCGTATGCCCAAATTTATAACAAATAAAGAAGTTGAGAGCGGGATTCGTACTACTCTTACTAATGTTATGAAATAATTTTTGCTGCCAATGTTCCACAATTTGTTGGATAAGGGAAATAACGTTCTATCAGTTCAACTATAGAGCAGCTATAATTTCCTATCGTGGAATAGCTTCGGTCAGCCGTTATCTATAGAAGTAATTGTATGCAAAACGATATTCAAATTTATCGCCAGACTATCACCCAGCTTAATCCAAAATTAACAGCGGAAGAGTGGGATTATTTTGAAAGTGGTTTAGTAACAGAACAATACCGACCCAAGTCTTTTTATATGGAAGCAGGAAAGAAAAATCACCAGTTAGGTTTTGTCACCAGCGGACTTATTAGAGGTTATTATATTAATGAGCTGGGCGAAGAAATCACCATAACTTTCGAAAAGGAAGGCGGCTGGGTTACCGACTATCCTTCGCTACTGCTTCACAAACCTAGCCACTATAACTTCCAATGCCTGGAACCTTCTACCATCATCAGTGTTCCGATTGCGTATATACAAAGAGGTTATGACTTATTTATTGGCTTTGAACGGAACGGACGGCTGATAGCCGAAGAGGTACTCAAACAGCAACAAAAACGCATAGAAAGTTTTCAATTTGACTCTGCCGAGCAGCGATATCTTGACTTTGTGAATGAGAATCCGCAACTCTTCAATCGCATCTCGCTAACGCATCTATCTTCTTACCTAGGCATTGAACGACCTTCTTTAAGTCGCATCCGCAAGAAATTGGCCGGACTTTAGCGCTTTGTAACATAAGTTACAGGTGCCGTCCTTTAATGCAGGATACATTTGTGTAAATAAAGCAAAAGTTAGCTATCACTTAAACACAAAATTATGTATCACTATATTGTAAAAAGACTCGTAAAAAAATCATTTGGTCTGGTAAATGAACGCCGTTTCGCTGAACTGACAAAAGGCATGGCCTTGCATGTAAAACACAGTTTTGCCGGAGATCATGCGCTAGGTGGCGTCAGGCACGATGTGGCTGCCGTGAAAGCTTGGCTGGAACGCTTAGCCCGGGTTGTGCCAAACCTGTACATTACTGTTACCGATATTCAAGTAAAGGGTTTACCACACCATACGCTGGCAATTGTAAGATGGGCAGCCACGGCTACCCTGGAAAACGGCGATCCTTACCTAAATAAAGGTGTACACTTCATTACCCTCAAATGGGGTAAGGTAATAGAACTAGATGTGTATGAAGATACCCTGGTCGTGGCAAATGGTCTGGAAAAGCAATATCAGTCAGGCATTCTGGAAGCAAAAGCGCCGCAAATCATTAGTTAACTTAGCATAATTATGGCTTACAAATCGTTTTATTAAACACCATCAGGCTCAGACTAGGCATAAATACTGCTCAGGGCTCCGCCAATGGTCGGGTAAAGGTAAGTATACTGTTGCTGGAGGAGGGCGGAGGGCTTGGCTTTGATGCTGCTCAAGACAAAGCTGCTACGTTCGCCCATGATCATTTTCAAGAGAAAACGGGGGGTGGAAGGCATCCACAGTGATTTGTTAGACTGCTGGGCAATCGCCTCCACCAATTGCCGGTTCGTAACCGGTTCCGGGGCGGTTTGGTTAAACACCCCTTCCAGGGAGGAATTATTAACGGCTAGCAGATATAAACCCACCACGTCTTGCAGGTGAATCCAAGATACCCATTCGATAGGGGTGCCATAACCGGATTGTACGGGTTGCGCCAGTGCTGGCAGAGCCCCGGCTTCTTTGGTCAGTACCACGCCGGTTCGAAACTTGACCACCCGCAGATGGAGGGCTTTCCCTTCATCGACGGCCGCTTCCCATTGCTGCGTACAGGAAGCCAAAAAATCAGTAGCGGGTGCACTTTGCTCGGTCAACACTTCCTCGCCCCGGTTACCATAGTAGACAATGCCCGATGCCGAAATGATGGAGTGAACCGAGTGCGGCCGTTGCCGCATAAGTTTGTAGAGGAGCTGGATGGACTCGGTACGGCTGTTAATTAGTTCCGTCTTCCGTTCCGGCGTCCAGGGAGCACTGGCAATATCAGCCCCGGCTAGATGGATAATCGTATCCACATGGTCCAGGCAGTGTTCATCGATTTTCCCGTTCGGTACATCCCAGCCATAGGTAGTTACCCCGGGAATACGACTGGGCTGGCGGCTGAGGTGACTAACGCGATGCCCTTGCTGAAGTAAGGCTTTGGTCAAAGGTTTACCGATCAGGCCGTTGCCCCCGGTGATTAATACGTGATGCGTTTTCATATTGCTGTTGCTTTGGATTGAACAAAGCTAGCGGAACGAAGCTGCTCAGAACGATAACATAAGAAACGCGCCTACTACTCCCTAATTTAGGGCTATTTATAGGCGGGTGCCCTTACCGTCATTTTACCGTTCACGGCTCCAGATGCGGCGGTCCGGTAGCCGCGCAAATCTTTTCCCAGGAAAACTAAAATTGATAACAATCGATAGAAATCAGTAACCCCGTGATGGGGCTGAGCCACCGCTTATCTTAGGCTCACCCGATTGCGAATGCGACTCAGGCTAACGGGTGTAATGCCTAAATAATTGGCGATATAGTGCTGAGGAACCCGCTGTAGTAGGTTTTTCTGGTCCCCTTCCCGTAAATCAAGGTAACGCTCTTCGGGACTCAATAGTAATAGACCAGCCATGCGCTCCTCTAAAGCAACCATAATATATTCGGCGAGCCGTCGCCCAAACAACTGCCAGCCGGGATATTGCTCAAAGAGCGATTGGAGCACGGAATAGGAGAAGCAAAGGCAGGTTACATCACTGAGCGCCTCAATGGTGACGGGCAAAGGACGATTCGTAATGCAACTCATATAAGCGCCCACCAGTTGATCGTCTAAGAAAAAGTAGGTTGTTCGTTCCTCGCCGTCTTTGGCGTAAAATTGACGAAACAGTCCTTCTACCACAAAGCCGATTTGATTAGCAACGCTGCCCTGTTGAATAAAATACTGGTGTTTCTTCAGGGTGATAATCGACAGATGGGGTATAAGAGTGTCCCATTCCTCATCAGCCAGTTGGGCAAAATGACTCATGTGCCGCCGCATTTGTGCTACTGCTTGCTTGGAAACGCTGTTCATTTGGAATGTGACCCGGTCATACAAAACTGTGGTATAAGTACTCTAATATTTATACAGAATATGGTTACCGGTAGCCTCACTTTATTCCTATAAAAAGCAGTAAGCTATTATGGCAAGTTTATTCTCTATTAAGTTAGTAGCTTTATTATTTCACGGGAACTTCCACCAGCGTTTTATCCCAAGCTAATTTCATGATACCTTGTTTTTCTCCTTTACTTTCAAATTGAATGGTGAAGTTTTCAACGGCCCTGCTTAACTCTTTGGTGGGGGCAATCACGCGTAATACATCGTTTTTGGCATTATAACTATAGGCTCCCCAATAGTCCAGGTCGTTACTTAAAATGATGGTCCACTCTTTTTCTCCCGGAATGGCAAAGAGCGAATAAGTACCCGCTTTTACTTGCTTGCCACCAAGCTCTACATCCTGGTAAAATTGAATTTCAGTAGCTTCATTGGCGCCGGTGCGCCAAACTTTGCCATAAGGAACAAGTTTTCCGAAAACTTCCCGGCCATTCTTGGGCGGCCGACTATAGGTAACCCGAATAATAGCCTTTTCTGCTGGCTTTCGGTCATGGGCAAAGTTATCGGGGAAATAGGCCCTGTCCATCGGACTTTTGTCCAGCCCGGTAAATTCCTGGGCGTAGGACATAGTTGAGAATAAAAAAATGAATAGGGCCGAGAAAAAGATTTTGCTCATAAGTAGTAATTTTATTTTATGGAAGGGTTCAACTTTGCTCAGAAATGGTTTTATCCCTTTAACTATCTTTGCATAACCAATAGGCAGATTAACAATTGTGAATATAGTTAAAAGAAAACACATTACCCTTCAACTAAGAAAACCAATTTTTTTAACTATCATCTCCGGAAAGGGCAAAAATCAGCAATCCTTAATTCACACGCTGCTGGTTTCTTTGGAGATGACATAAAACGTAAAGCGAGAAATCATTGAGAAAGATTGATAACTCTTATGTATGAATTAAAATAAACGGCATATAACGTCACCTATAAGTTAAATTATGTAAAGGAAATAAACCAAGATGGAACATTCCCTGCAACCGGATTTTAGCCGCCTAGAAAATACCATTCGCCGGCTCTACCCCCAGTGTACAAATGATGAATGGGCCTACCTACAAAGCGGCTTTCAGGTAGAATCCCTGAAGGCATATGAACTTTTTGTGCAGGTAAAGAAGGAGCACCGATTAAGCTTCGTTGACCAAGGACTGATGCGCGTCTACTATATCAATCAACAGGGGCAGGAGATCACGATTCGCTTCGCCACCGAAGGCGACTACTCTACCGATTACTACGCCTTTATTACCCAGACTAGCAGCCTGTTTCATCTCCAGAGTCTGGAGCCGACAACCTTACTGACCGCATCTTACCAGCATATCCAGCAATGCTATCAGTTATACCCCGGTTTGGAACGCTACGGCCGGTTAATAGCCGAAGAGGTCTTCAAGGATCAACATCAACGCATTGTCAGCTTCCAGATGGACCCAGCCGAGCAACGCTATTTACAATTTATTCAACAATACCCCGCCCTCTTCCACCGTGTCTCGCTGACCCATCTGGCGTCCTACCTGGGCATTGAGCGGCAGTCGCTGAGCCGGATTCGCAAAAAAATCGTGGGCCAGTGACGATTGTCACATTTGTGTCAGGCCCAGCCGCTTCGCGTGTATGATCTTTGTCTCAACGAAAACGAAACGTACACACTAAAAAAAACCAATCATGAAAACAACCTTCTCCCGCATTCTCCCTATTGTATTTACGGCCCTGGCGGCGGCTATAGTTATGCTGAGCGGCATCGGTAAGTTGTTAGCCATGCCCCAGGTGGTCGAATTGCTCACCAAGATGGGGGTGGCGGCTCACATCAACCAGTTAGGTATAATGGAGATTAGTTTCGCGCTGCTGTATCTAATGCCCGCGACTCGCAAGCTGGGGTTTGTGCTGCTGATCGCTTACTTCTCGGGCGCGTTGGCGGTCGAACTCTCGCACAATTCAGCGTTAGTGGCAATTGGACCACTGGTGGTGATCTGGGTGTCGGCTTTCCTGCGAGACCGGTCAATATTTCTACCGACTAAATCGAGTCAATTGCCCGCAAATCTTCATTGGTTTGAGCTACCCGCCGTTGGCTAGATGCATGATCGTCTGCTCGGCAAAACGGGAACACCGTAGTCCGGCCTAGATGGCCTCTTATGCCGAGCAGACCAATCTTGAACCATTCTTTTTTAGAAGCAACCTGCTTGCCCTTAGCTTTCATCTGTTTTTAATTACTAAACTAACTTCTATGCCTAATATCTTGCAAATAACGTCACGCCTGTGGCAATTAAAATTGGGAGTGGTCAACAGCTTTCTGCTAAAAACCGAAGATGGCTTGCTTTTGATCGATACGGGCTACCCCAATAGCACCGAAAAGCTCTTCGCGGCCGTGCACGAGACTGGCCACGACCCTGCCCACATTCGACACTTGCTGCTCACCCACTGCCACCTCGACCACGCGGGCAGCGCGGCCGAGGTGCGGCGGCGCACAGGGGCGCGCACGTATGCCCATGTCATGGATGCCCCTTTAATGACCCAGGGGGTAGCCGAGCGGCACGATACGACCCGTATTCCCGGGCTGGTTCCCAGCTTAATATACCTGCTTTTTATCAAGTACGCCGGCACAACCTACGAGCCTGTACCTATTGACCAGGCGTTACAACACGGGGAGCTGCTACCCTTGGCGGGGGGCATCGAAGTCATTCATACGCCGGGCCACAGCGCCGGCCACATGGCCCTGCTGCTGCGGCAAGAGGGCGTTATGGTGGTGGCCGACCTCTGTTCCCACGTGATAGGCCTCAGCTACAGCACGGTGAATGAAGACATTATCCTGGCCCGTCAGAGTATTCTGCGCGTGGCGGATTATCCCTTCGAGCGAGCCGTATTTGGGCATGGTAACCCGCTGGACCAGCGTGCCAATCATCAGTTGAGAGATAAGTTCTCGGGTGGCTAAGCCGCGGGCTACACGCAACAACCTGTACTTATTGCTCCTTTCCTTTGGTTTCTATCCCAAATACCTTAGCGGTATAGATACCAATTGCTTTAAAATCTTTCTCTTTTAAAGATTTCTCCCAGGATAATCAGTACACTGCATTAAGCCTGATACAAACATGATTTTGCAAAATATGGCACGTGCATATGGACAATCTTTGAAACTGCGGCTACTATTGTTAACGGCATTTCATGATATAGCCAAAAACTATATTATATTCTAATAAATGTTTAAGTTAAAATAGTATAGGTCAAATATAGAGTTATATTCTTGCTTCTCTGCTGCAATATTCGAACGGTCGAGGCAATATTTATATTCGAGCACTTTTACCCCACACCGTTCAACCTGGAAATAGGTTTCAAAATCGTGTTTGGTGTGATACAATTTTCTATAACTAAGGCTTCACCAG
>Ga0210040_10005407_pt1 | contig 16289 bp, 21 predicted proteins | sample CryGeyCG12114_NA_FD_185462 | JGI IMG/M metagenome (GOLD analysis project Ga0210040, IMG submission 185462) | Groundwater microbial communities from aquifer - Crystal Geyser CG19_WC_8/21/14_NA (SPAdes) (version 2) | ecosystem: Environmental > Aquatic > Deep subsurface > Groundwater | place: USA... | reverse complement strand
GCTGGTGTTGGCGGCGGCGGTGCCCGTAACGGGCGTCGCCACGGGCGTCGCTTCGGGCGGTGCCAAGGTGGCGTGGGCGCTTGTCTTGGGTGCCCTTGCCGCGCTGTCGGCGTACGTAGCGGTGCTGAGAAGCTCGAAGACCGGGGGCTACAAGCGGGCGGCGGCCAGATATGCCGGTCTGGTCGCGGGCGCTGGCCAGCCAGTGGTCGTTGCTCTCGGAGAACTCTGCGCTGCCCCGTCGAACGGGGAGACCGACGACGCTAGACTGGTCACTCTCCGCAACCGCGTCATCGACACAGTTCGAGTGCAGTGCGGCACCACGGGTGCCGAAAACACCCGTGCAGCCATCTACGAGTTCCGCGGAACGCGCAACCTGTATCGCGCGGCATACAACGGCAGACGTCGTCCGCCGCGCCTGGAGTTCCTGGAGGGCGACATTGCCAACGGGCGCAACGTTGTGGAGTTCGCGGCCTCGCTCGACGGCCGCGTCGATCGAGTCTCAGATGTCCGAGAAGGGGAGCCGGCTCCCCGCGCGGTGGTCGACCGAGGTGCCGACTACCGGAGCTACATGTCAGCCCCGGTCAGCGTGGCTGGGAGAAGTTGGGGGATGTTGACCGTGGACTCTCCGGAAGTCAGCGCCTTTCGCGGGATGGATGAGGACACCCTTGCCCTCTTGGCGGGAGCTCTTGCGGCTGGCTTGGCCCACGCGAATATCTCGCCGCAGGCCCCTGGGCGCGCTACTGTGACGGAGTGACTGTGAGTCTCGACGCGACCGCGACGCCGCGGACCCCAGCGGACGTGCGCGAGCTGGTGGACAGGCTGAACCGAGACGAGATCACTGCCGAGGAGTTCTTCAAGGCTGTCGAGCGCCGGGCCCGGCTACTCGTTGAGGACGACGCTAGCCTCAGATAGGCCGGTGCGCACGGATTGCTTTCGCCTTCCGAAGTCGGTCCCCCTCGGTCGCGGCCAGGGGCGCATTCACCCCTGCAGCCGAGTCCGTCCAGTAGCTAGGCTGTTACTGACAGTCATGTCGAGCCATGACTGAACCCGCTGGCCCGTAAGTCAGCGGGTTCAGTCGTGTGCGGTTCTACAGTGCGGCGCCTGCGTCCACGGGGGTGCTGACCGTCGTACTCGTTGAGCGCGGCTGCGACCAGCTCGAGCGCCGTGTCGATCGCTGCGGGGCCCCGATCGGCGCTCATGCCATCAGCGGTCTCCGGAGCGTAGAACGGCCGCTCCAGCTCTTGTTTGACCTCGACGAGGTCGGCTGCGTTGTACGCCCCGCAGGGTCGTCAAAGCTTGCAGCCGTTGTGGGTGCAGAACGGAAGACCCCCGCCGCCGCCCTGCGGCCCGACGTCTGCTGCCTCGCGAACCACGGTGGCCGTGCTGTCGCCCTTGTACAGCAGCATCGCGGGGTTGAGTCGCCAATCCTCGGCGGAGACGTCATAGGTGTCAGCATCAACGGCGGGGACGCGAGAGCCATCAAGAACGATGAGCGCCACCGTCTCGGGCGCTTCCACACTAGAAGTCTTACGACTTCCGTCCGGGTACTCGATCTCGAACGTGATGCTCTTGACGGTTCCACGCTGCATCGGGCTGCTCATTGCGGGTCCTCCAGTCGAGACGGTGCCGCAGTCAAGCAGGGGCGCGGAGAGCAGTCACTAGGTATCGCTCTGGTGCGCGGGGCCGGACGGCTGCGCCCGCGACCCGGTCGTCCCGCCATAGGGTCACGGCATGTCCGTCCGGCCACCTTCCCGCCGGACGGCCCGCCGCAGTGCTATCGACACGGCCCCCTCCCAGCCGGCCCAGACGGGCGGTCGGGGGCACTCGCACCCGTTACGCGATTCGCTGCGGCACGACCTCGCGGTGCCTGCAGATGGGGCAATAGACGGTCGGCGGTCCGCCAGCCTGTTCGAGACGGAGTCGGCCGACGACGCCGCACCCGCGGCATTGGAACTTGCTCAGCGAGACCTGTTGGCCGTTGACGGTGAGGAGCGGCGCCCGAGCAGCGGCGGTCTCCTGGCGCTTGCTGATGACCAGTACAGCGACGATGAGGCACACGACGCCGCCGACGCCGATGAGCAGGATGCGCGGGTTGTCGATGAGCCAGGCCACGCCCGCCAGTAGCAGAACCGCAGCCCAGAAGCCGCGACTCATCAGCGCGACGCCGGCCATCTCCGTGAAGGCCCTGCCGAACATCTTGTAACCCCGTCCCCGTCGGTGGACGGCACCGTCTCGGATTCGCGTCGAGGCATGGCACCGTTCTGTCGTACCCCGCCCGCCACATTGGCCTGGCCTTCGCGGGAGGTCCACCCTGGCCGGCTGGTCCCCGCACACAGCAGACGCTCCACCCGCACACAGCGGGTGGAGCGTCTGGTCCTCAGCCCAAGAAGACGCTGTGCGAGAGACCAGGCAGTTCGTAGGCGCGTATCAACGCCGCAGCCCATTGATCCGACGCCTCGCTCACCGCAACGAAGCATTGGCCACCCGGGCCCGGTGTCCGCTCGCACACGTCTTCCGCTTCGAGGTCGGCGTCCACGTAAGCCTCGAAGCCGGCCAGCATCTGTTCGTGCTTGAGTTCTTGCCCCTCCGGCGGTTCCAGGTCCTCGACGACGCGCACGAACGCCTGCCAGTCGGACGGTTCACCGCGGTCCCCAAGTTCCGGATTCGTGGGGTACGTGGCCTTGAATGCCTCGATCACGTCGGCGGCGTACCCCTCAGGGTCGATGACCGCTGCCGCTGACGTCGAAGGCGCCGCTTCGGCGGCAGCTGAGTCGCCGCCACCGCCACACGCCGTCAGCGTGGCGACGGTGGCGGCCGCGACCAGGGCTCCGCGGAGGAACGCTCGAGAATGCAGCTGCTGGCCGGCGTGCGTCAGAACTGCCACTCCCAGCCACCCTCAGCGATCACCGATGGGGCGTAGACCAGCGTTCCGTTTGTTGCAGGGAGATCAAGCACGATGGACCCGACGTACTGCTGTCCCGACCCGAGCGGGTTCTGGGTAAACTGCTGGTTCTGCGACAGACAGCCGTAGGACGCTGCCGTACCGAGGTTCGACTGGGTGATGCCGTCCGGACCAATGAACCGGAAGTCGTAAGCGCTCACGGTGAAGTAGCTTCCAAGAGCCGATGCGGCCAGTTCGGGAGCTGTCGAAAACCTTAGATTGACGGCCACCAAGTTGCCGTTCTCCGGCCCACTGCCGTACTGCGCGTAATCAGACGTGCACTGTGCCGGCCCGATGGCATCGACCGTGAACGTGATGACAGGCTGATCAGTGGCCAGATCGCTGATCCCGCCTTCTTCGCCTAGCGCCTTCTCGACGTTGCCGCGTTCATTCCTGACCGGCCCGGTGGGCTCGGCAGGCTCGCTCGACGAAGGTGCGGCCGAGCTGGTGCTGGGCAACGTCGGGCCAGCTTCCGTTTCATCGGCCTGACCACCCTCGGCACAGCCCGCCAGCAACAGCAGGGCGGCTAAGCCAGCAGTGGTCACGAATCGATTTGCGCGCATGTCTTAGTCCCCGTTGTCGTTGATCGTGGACGGCAAGGTATCCGAAGGGGCGCGTTCGTGGAGGCCCAAGGCGTCGCCTCTGCGACGGCCGGCAACTGAGCCCCGCCGACTACGCGTCATCGGGGCTCGGCCGCGTCGTGCGGAACTTCCGGGCGTGGAAAGTCTTTCCACGTGTCCAACTTGGACACACCCGTCAGGTGTCCCAAATGGGACACCTGACGGGTGTGCAAGATTACGCACCTGACGACCGGCTCCTGCGGTGCTCAGAATCGAACACCTGAGCCGGATCAGGCACCTGTTCCAGATGGAACACCTGACGAGCCGATCGACGCCGACGATCTAGCTCGCGGCGGCCGACCGTCGTCGGGCCCGCGCAGGTGGTGCACTCTGCACCGCAGGTGGGGACTTTTCCCCACCTGCGGTGCGCCTGCCTCCGCCAGCTCGTCCAGTGCCGCCACCAGCTTGTTCGCCCGCTGAGGATCGGCCAGCACGTAGTGCTTCGCCGTCTCCAGCGAGTTCCAGCCGCAGAGCTGTGCGAGCAGGGAGAGGTCGTTCTCGACCAGCGGCGCGGACACGGTGGCGTACCGGTGTCGCAGCTTGTGCGCCGTCGCGTCGATCCCGAGCCTGCGGAAGTGGTTGCCGATGATCTGAGAAACGGAGTTCGGGACCATCTGCCTTGCGTCGCGGCCCCAGAAGACCGGGCCCTTGGTTCGGGCACCGTGGAGGCGCAGGGCCTCCAGGACGACCTTCCCGATCGGCACGGCCCTGTCTTTGTCGCCCTTCCCGTGCCGCACGTGCAGGATGGTCCGGCCGTCGACCGTGGTCGTGATGTCCTGCCACTGCAGCTGTGCGATCTCCATCGCGCGCAGGCCCGCGTAGGCGCCGAGGGTGATCATCGCCGCGAGCTTCGGGGATGCGCACACGATGGCCATGCGCAGCTCGTCCTCAGCGATCGGCCTCGGCAGCGGCTTCGGAAGCTTCGGCCGGGTCAGCACCGATGCGGGACTGTCCCGCATCGCCTTCGTCTGCACCATCCACTTGTAGAAGCTGGACACGTGCCCCACGTAAGCCCTGCGGCTCTCCGGCGCCCGCCCGGTGACGTCCAGGCGCTCCCAGTTGAGCAGGTGCGCCTCCGTCACCTCCCGTAGCGGGATGCCCGCTGTCGCGTGGACGCGACCGAGAATCCACTCCCGCTGCCGCAGGGTGTTCTCCGACAGGCCTCGCATGTGCCGGCCCCAGTGCATGTGGTTCTCGAGGTCGGTGTCCGCAATTGCAGACAGGCCAGCTGTGACCAGACGCAGCCCGGTCACAGCTGGAACACCTTGTCGGCGGCGTCTGCGGCGTTGAGCAGAACCGCGGCGATCCGACGCAGGTCGCCGGGGGTGCGCTCGTCCTCGTGACCGAGCAGCAGCACCCGCAGTTCCGGCCGCTCCTGCTGCACCGGGCCGTCACAGTGGTCGCGCCACTCGGCGGCGATGAGTTGCACCTCGATGCCCAGTTCTTCGCTGTGCCCCAGGTATCCGGAGTGCAGGCGGGTCACGCCGGCTCGGCCATCGGGTCCGTACGGGTGTCCGTGGCCCTGGCTGCACCACACAGGGCATGGCGCGTCGGTGGCGACCTCGCGGGTCATCGGACATCCCCAAGGGCGGGCGCCTGCTGCCCACCCTCACGCACGGTGAGGGTGTCGGTAGTACCGACCCCCTCGATCCGGTTGCCTGCCTCAAGGTCGTCTGCCGCCGCGATGAGCGCCTGCCCTAGCTCTCTCGCCTTCGCTGCGCTGAAGCACGCTTCGTCGAGCTGGAGTTCGGTTACGACCTGTCCGTCCTCCCAGTCCCAGCGCTTGAGGTGCACTGCGTACGTCCACGGGCTGTCTATCCCGGCGTCCTCGCGAAGCGAGACGGTTCGGCTCATCGCGTGGTGGACGACGGCGCGGCTAGACGGACCGTCATCCCACTGCTGATCCTCCACACACCATGACGGGCATGAGGAGGACCCTGTGCTGACCATGCGGGCTTCCGTCGACGCCGTGCCCACGATCCGGTCGCAGCACTCGCGGATGGCTGTCGCGAGCTTCCGGGCGTTGACCACGTCGAATGTGCCGTCGAGCAGGAAGATCCGCTCCTCGCCCGGGTCGACCACGACGCCCGTGTCGTTGACGTAGAGCATGTCGTCGCGGGTCAGCATGACCGGGGCCGGATACCTGTCGCCGTCAGGTTCGATGGACTCCGGGACGGTGGGAGCGGTCCAGGTGTAGTCGATCGCCTCTTCGCTGATCGTGACGTTCCCGGCCCATGCCGGCCGGTGGCTGATGTAGGTGGCGTTCTCAGTGGTGGTCATGGCGGCGGTTTCCTCCCGTTGGGTGCCGCTGGTGCAGCGGCCCGGTGAGACAAGTCCTCGTAGTGAGGACGGGGAGACCGTGGCACTTGTGGTCGCGATTGTCAACGGCTACCGTTGCTGGCGTGTCCATGCGATCGGTGATCTACGCCCGGCAGTCACTTGACCGCACCGGCGAAGGGGCGGCCGTTGAAAGACAGGTCGCCGACTGTCAGCAGCTGGCCGACCGACGGGGCTGGACGGTCCTCGAAACGCTGACGGACAACGACATGTCCGCGAGCACCGGCAAGCCTCGCCCCGGATACCAGCGACTCCTGACGTTGATGCGCAGCCGCTCCGTTGACGCGGTCGTGGTCTGGCACGTGGACCGCCTCACCCGTCGCCTGGTCGACCTCGAGGAAGTCATCTCGATCTGCGAGGGCACCGGCGTGCGCCTCGCCACCGTCACCGGCGACCTGGACCTAAGCACCGACACCGGCCGGATGATGGCGCGCATCCTCGCTTCCGTCGCCCGCGGCGAGGTGGAGCGCAAGGGGGCACGGCAGAAGGCGGCAAACAGTCAGCGAGCCGACGCCGGCCGCATGGGATGGACCCGGAGGCCGTTCGGCTATGACAAGCGCGACGGCAGCATCGTGGTCATCGACGAGGAGGCGCAGGCGCTCGAGCAAGCGGCGCAGATGGTGCTGGCCGGCGAAACCTTGGCCGCGGGGGTCCGGATGCTCGCTGAGCGCGGACTAGAGACGACGGCCGGTAAGCCGTGGAACGTGACGAGCTTGCGTCGGGCGCTGCTTAACCCTCGCTACGCCGGACGGGTGTCTTACAACGGCGCTGACGTCACCGCCGGGAAGTGGCCGGTGATCCTCCCGGCCGAGGCCCAGGGGCGACTGACGGACAAGCTCAGGGACGTGCGACGTCGGATGCAGCAAGGCACCGAGGTGAAGTACCTGCTGTCTGGGCTAGCCCGCTGCGGTCGGTGTGGGGCGGTCATGTTCGCCACGACGATGAAGAACCATGGCAGCCCCTACATGGGGTATCGGTGCAAGGAGTGCTACCTGGCCCGACGCCTGGACGTCGTTGATGAGGTGGTGGAGGGCGTGGTCATCGCCCGCCTGTCGCAGCCTGATGCCGCCTCGCTGTTCGTTGAGGACGAAGACGTGCCCGCGCTACGAGCCGAATGCGCCGAGCTCCGCGAGCGGCGCGATGACCTCGCCGGGCTGCTCGCCGACGGGCTGCTGTCCGCGAGCGCCGTTCGCGATCGATCGCAGGGACTGACCGGCAAGATCAGGGACTTAGAGGATCGGATCAGTCAAGCGCTGGGAGAGTCACCCCTGGCCGCCTTGACGGACGCCGACGACGTCGCGGCCGCATGGGCAGCCATGCCCCTGCGCGCCCGTAAGCAAGCCGTCGACCTGCTGATGACTGTGAAGATCCTGCCCGCCGGCAAGGGGGCGCGATTCAATCCTGATCAGGTGCAGATTGACTGGAGAAGCTGATGTCTTACCGCGAACCGGTGGCACGAGGCGTCGTTGTGCGGGTCCGATGCAGTGAAGCTGGCGGCTTCCACGACCGGAAGGGGTCGACCGAGTTTGGCCCCTTCCGACGCGGCTCCGATGGTGAATGGCGCGAGTTGTTCAGGTACGGCACGCGGGCTCGCCGTGCGGCTGAGCGGCGTCCGACAGACCCAGCAACGAACCCGGAAACGGGTGAAGTCGACGTTTCTCGCTTGCGCGAAGTCCCGCGCCCCGGGCGGAATGCCCGCCCCACAGACCTCAATCCCGGCCTCCGTTCCCGGGCTACTCGTTTCGTGCGTGCGAACGGGGAGCTCGTGTCCGAGCAGGACGAAAGTCGCGTAGATGAAGCGCTTCGCTACGGAACCCGCACCACCTCGGCGGGCCGGACGCCCGCCGCCGCGCAAGACAGCGAGGCATCTCACCAGCTCGCCTTCAAATGCGGATGCGGCTTGAGTCGAACCTTGCGAGCGGAAGACGCGGCGAACATCTTCGATCGACTCGCAGCCGCGGGGGAAAATGCAATCTCGCTTCTAGGGCTGATTCGTCTGCATGAGCGGCGCGACACGAATGCGCCTTAAGCAATATGTAGGTATGGTGTGCTCTAGGCGGTAGCAGCAACAGCCGCACGCGCCGGGCTCCGTACCCGGTACTCGCGCCACCGGCGCTGGTCTAGCGGGCCCTTGGAACACAGGGCCTCCTAGCCATGCCCCGGAGGCAAGGTTGTCCTGGAAGACCGACAGGGCGCGAGTGGCTGCACTCAGCCGATCACGTGCCGCTGATGACCCTGCGCTCCTCGATGCCCGGCGTAGCCTTCGCGCCGAAAAGCTCGAAGAGTACATCGGCAAGACTCTTGCGACCGCTCCGCCGCTGACAAGCGAACAGCGCGAACGCCTAGCATTGCTGCTGCACGGCTCCACCCCGAAGCGGGGTGCGGCTGCGTGAGTGCAAGCAAAAGGCCGGCCCCTCCCCAGGTAGCCGGCCCCGCCGAAGTCGCCGCCAAGACGTTCTCCGCTGCGAATACTACTGCCAATTCGCGGCGGCAGGCGACCGTGGCGCACCTGCCGCTGTCGTACTCGCAGCGACTGTTGGAGAACGCGGACGCCCCGGTCCCCGAATACGGGTCTACCGAGTGGCAGCAGCTGCCTGACGGCTCCCGCGCCAAGGTCGCCGCGATCGTCGTGGCCGCTGAGAAGTGGCGCACTGGGCGGTCAGGGGACGGCCTGCCGGTGCGCTGGACGGACAACCGTCACCGCCGCATCGAGGATGCCCGGCGCCCGCGACCGGGAGACCACCCGGGCGGACCGGTCCCGTGGGAGCGGGAGGTGGCGGCCAGTGAGTGAGCCCGCGTTCTCCCTCTTCGACGAGCCGCGTACGCGCTCCAGCGTCCGCATCGAGGTCGGAGCCCGCTCCTGCTGGCTGTACGGCACTGGCCTCGCCCGCCTGCTCGACGAGCTCGAGATCCCGCGGATGCGTGACTGGCATCCCCGCCGCAAGCGCGTGCTGATGTGCCCGGTTGACCGCGTCGGGGATCTCCTGGCACTGCTGGAACACCGAGACCGCAGGAACTTCGAACTTTCGACGGTGGACCGATGACCCGCCTGACACCGCGCCTGCGCTGGCGCCAGGCTGTCGCGTCCGACGCCTTCCCACGGTCGGAGCGCGTCGTTCGCGGCACACTGCTCTGCCTCGTCGAGCTGATGTCCTCAACCGGCGAACTGTCAGTGATGCGCGAGGACATCGTCGAGATGACCGGACTCCCGCCGCGCACCGTCGACCGACACCTCTCTCGAGCAGTCACGGCCGGGTGGCTGATCCACGAGCGGCACGGTTCCCGCGGTCGACGAAGTCTGTATCTCGCCCACGTCCCGGGAGAGGAAAGCGCGCCAGAAGTGGCGCGCTATTCGAGCCCCGGCAGCGGCGATAGCGCGCCATCTACTCGTGGGCTAACTCCCCGCGATAGCGCGCCAACTGGTGGCGCACTCAATAAAGAGAGTGCGAACGACAGTGAGCGCGGAGCAGTAGACAACCACCGCGGCACACGCCACGCACCGGCCGGCAGCCGCGCCATCCGTGAAGCCCGTCCCACGTCAACAGACGGCACCTACGGAGACGAGTGGCTGCCCGCTCCCTGCAAGCGCCCGTCTTCCGATATCGCGGGGCGAGTCGCATGACGGCCGACGCACACAACCCCAACTGCCGGGACGGCTGGCTTGGAGAAGACGACGACAGACCCATTCCGTGCCTGACCTGCCGTCCCCACCTGGCAGGGCGACGTGGCCGCACCCCTACATCGGGATCCGCCCGGTGAGGGCCGCCCCCAGCACCTCGACACCGACGTCGCGTCCAACCCCGACGACACCGTCCAGCAGCCTGCGCAATTTGCCCTTCTCCTCGGGTGGCGCCTCGGCGATGCGCTGCTCGAGCGACCAGACGAGCCTGTCGAATGCGTCCCCGGCATCCGGCCAAAGGCCCGCGATCCTTAGGGCCTCGGCACTGATGCCCATGAAGTGCCAGTCATCGGCAATCGCCAGTCCGGCCCGGTTGAGGTTGCGGCCGGCACGTTCGACGTCCTCCAGCTTGAGCCCAGTCGCTTCGGCTACCCCGGCCATGCCGACGGGCTGTTCCTGCTCGTCGAATCGGCGCACGACCTCAACGAGGACTGGTCGATCGCGGGTGGTCCACACGTCCTCGAGCCGGTCCGGCATCGCATCTCCCCATGGCCGCGTCACGATGATGAAGGCGACGCTAATAGGAGTGCGGCAGTGACCGCCCCGCGGCGGGCTCGCGGGGCGGAGGCGTACGTCCACGGCGGCGGCTCAGTGGTCGTGGTGCCGGCGCGAGTGGCCGCCTGGCTGGACAGCCACGGACTGTCCGGGCTGCGGGTCAGCGCCCGTGGAGTCGATCCCGAGGTCGACGCGGTCCTCGCCGCACTGCACCTCGCGTCCCTGACCTGGCGCACTTCCGTCCAGGCGGAAGCGCGCGCGGAAGCAGCTGGGGCCTGCGCGGAAGTGGCCACAGGCTTGACCTGGATGACAACGACCCAGGCCGCAGACCGGCTCGGCATCACCGCCAGGGGAGTGCGCCTCGCCATCAGCGAGAACCGCATCCCTGCCGAGCAGGTCGATGGCCGGTGGCGCATCCGACGCGAAGACCTCGAACACCACCGGGCCACAAGAGCCAGCTGAAGGAGAAGCTCATGGACACGATCGATGCCATCAAGACCCTCAACGCCGCCGGCAAGGGCACAGAGGTGATGGAGCTCCTGCAGAAGGAGGCAGGGTCCGCAGCCCGAACGTACGAGCAGATCCGCTCGGACGGGATGTACAGCGACGAGGCGCGACAGTGGCAGCTCGCAGTCGCCTACGTACAGCGCCGCCACCGCATTGATCGCGAGCTGGCCGACAAGGCGTCTCGGGTCGTCACCGTCGACCGCGACGATGCCGGGAACGTGTTCGGGATCAAGGGCCTCGAGGGTGATCAGGCCAGCCTCGTCATCTCACGCCGGGACGCCGCGGACCGGGTCGCTGTTGTCACCGACCGAGGTGAGCTCCGAGAGTTGCTCCGCCGGGCCACCCGATCCGGCGATGAAGTGCTCGCCAGGGCAGTGGCCGAACGCGCCCTGGAGAACCAGGACCCCGCCACCATGAACGCGTTCCTTGCTGACAGGCCGCACCTCGAGGCGGCCGGAGAACGCCTGTGGCGAGCACAGCAGGCCTCGAGGGACACCTTCGCCTTCTCCATGCACCTCGGTGCCGTACGTCCTCACGAGCTGTCCGGGATGTCGGCCGACTCCATCGAGGCGCTGGCCAGCACTCAGCCGGCGGGCGCGAACCGATGACCACTGACGATCACGAGGGGCGCAACTTCGTCCACGGGTTGTTCAGTGACCCGGAACTACGGTCCGAGGCGGCTACGGCCAAGCCAGATGGCTGCGTGCCTCGCGAAGGAGCCAACTTCTCGCACATCGCCTCACCCGGCTACGTCGGGACGACGGCGTGAGCGACTGGGTTGGCGACCTCTTCGGGACCGACGAGAACGCTCGCGGGCTCCATCGGGACGACTCGTGACGGAGACGGGCCGGTCTCGCTATGGAGACGTCGACCGCAATGCCGAGGGCGGAGGGGGAGTGCCCCCCGTCCCGGGCGCACTGGCCACCTCCGGTATATGGCCCTTTCACACACAGAGCGCTGTAGCGCATTCGGACCCTCAGAGGCCGCTCAGGGGCCATTGGGGCCCCCTGAGCGCTCACCGGACGCCTCGGAAAAAAATGCTGCAGAGATATCGGCCATATACCGGAGGTGGCCACGCCGTCCAGCCGTGGGGGCACCTCCCCACGGCCTTTGTGACCGACGCAGAGACGGGGGCCCGTCGTGGCTAATCGCACTGTCTCCGTCAGGTTGCAGGCCGAAATCGGTCAGTACGTCTCGAGCATGTCGAAGGCTTCGGCCGCGACGATGCGTCTCGGGGACGATGCGACGGCCAGTAGCGCTAAGGCAAACCGCGGTTTTGACATGGCGGGCAAGGGCGCCCTGCTGCTGGGTGGCGCGGTCGTTGCCGGGCTCGGCATGGCCGTGAGCGCGTCAATGAAGTTCGAGAAGGCGATGTCCGCCGCCTCTGCCGCGACTCAGCAAAGCGGCGCCGCGCTTGATGATCTGCGCGACGCCGCCATGAAGGCCGGCGCCGACACGCAGTATTCGGCGACTGAGGCTGCCGACGCCATCACCGAGATGGGCAAGGCTGGCGTCTCGACCGCGGACATCCTCAACGGCGGCCTGGACGGGGCTCTCGCTCTTGCCGCCGCTGGGCAGATGGATGTTGCTGAGGCTGCCGAGCTCGGTGCCACGGCGATGAACGTCTTCAACCTCAAGGGCGACCAGATGTCGCACGTCGCGGACCTTCTGGCTGCGGGCGCGGGGAAGGCGCAGGGTTCCGTCTCCGACATGGGGGCGGCGCTGAATCAGTCGGCGCTGGTCGCCAACGCGGCGGGGCTGTCGATCGAAGAGACGGCTGGATCTCTGGCGCTGTTCGCTTCAAACGGGTTAATCGGATCGGACGCCGGGACAAGTTTCAGGCAAATGTTGCTCCACCTGCAAGCTCCTTCTGGCACTGCGCAGAAGCAGATGGACGCGCTCGGTATCTCGATGTACGACGCCAACGGCGAGTTCATTGGCATGACCGCACTGGCCGAGCAGCTTCAGACTCAGATGGCTGGGCTGACTCAGGCAGAGCGCGACAAGGCGATGGCGACGATCTTCGGCGCCGACGCCGTCCGTGCCTCCAACATTCTTTACGAGGCCGGCGGGGAGGGCGTCGCGGCTTGGACCGCAAAGGTCAACGACGCCGGTTTCGCAGCGGACACCGCCGCGGCTCTCACTGACAACCTGTCGGGCGACCTTGAGCGGCTTGGCGGCGCCTGGGACACCCTGCTGATCACTCTCGGGCAGGGTGCTCAGGGCGGGATGCGCGAGGTCGTGCAGGCTCTCGAGAGCATCGTTGAGGGAGTCATCTGGGCCGTCGAGGCATGGCAGGACTTGCCGGGCCCGGTGCAGGCCGCGATCCTCGTGTTCGGCGGCATCGCGCTTCTCAAGGGCCCCGTGTCCTCCGCGCTGGACACCATCGCCTTGAGGGCGATGTACGCCAAGGATGCCTTCTTGGCCGCCGGTTCCGGCATGGGCGTGGCGACCAAGGCCGGCTCGGGTCTGGTGAGCTTCCTCGGTGGCCCGTGGGGTATTGCTATCGGTGCGGCAGTCGTCGGATCGATGGCGTTGGCCGAGATGCTCGGCAACACCACGAAGGCGACCGACGCCACTAAGCGGGCGCAGCAGGACTTGGCTGCGGCGCTGAAGGAGTCCAACGGGGCGATCACGGAGAACGTGAAGCTAGCGGCGGCGAAGGCTGCTCAGGACGCTGACCTGTTCGACATGGCCGACACGCTTGGCATCAGTCTCAGCACCGTCACCGATGCCGTGCTTGGCAACTCCGCGGCCTACGACGAGGTGACGGCTGCGATCGCTCGCTACCGGGCGCAGGTGGCTACGGAGTACGGCAGTGAGTCCGAGATGTTCGGCCAGGCGATCGTCGACACGAACACGTACCGCAACCAGCTTGACGAGCTCGTGCCTACGGTTGCGGAGACTCAGCAGGAGCAGTTGGAGCTGGCCGAGGCAACCGGTGAGACCGGCGGCGCGATGGTGGAATCCGCTGCCGCTGTCCGCGACTTTCAGGCCGAGGCCGACGAGGCGAAGAAGTCGGTTGACGCGCTGAAGGCAGGCCTTGATGCCCTCACGGGTGCCACCGTGACACAGTTCGAGGCCGAGGCGCAGTTGCAGGCAGCGATCGCCGAGGCTGACGGCGCGCTTGAGAACATGACGGGGTCGGTGCTGGACGCCGACGGGAAGCTGAACGCCTACTCGGAGTCGGGCCGCGCGGCCGGGGACGTGCTGCTGGAGGTGCGCGACAAGGGCAATCAGCTGATCTCCACGTTGATCCAGCAGGGGGCCACCGAGGATCAGGTGCGGGACGCGGACGGTCGCCTGCGCCAGTCGTTCATCGATACGGCCATGAAGATGGGCATCTCGGAGACCGCTGCGCTGGACCTTGCGAACCAGATCCTCGGCATCCCGGACCAGCGCGAGACGCGCATCTTCGCGGACACGGGTCAGGCGACGGCGGCCATCGCGGACCTTCAGCTGCGTATCGATCTGCTGCGCGGCCGAACCGTGGACATCATCGCCCGAGCCACCATGCCCGACCTGAACGGTTCGGCGTCGGGTAACGGCCAGATGGGCACCTACGCCGAGGGCGGCTACACCGGTCCCGGTGGCAAGTATCAGCCTGCGGGCATCGTGCACGCGGGCGAGTACGTGCTGACCCAGGAGCAGGTCAACAGTCTCGGCATCGACGCGATCGAGGCGTTCGCTAATGGCGCGCAGCCGTCACTGCCCGGCTATGCGCTCGGTGGCCCCGTGGTCATCAATCCTCACCTCGACACAACCCGGTACGAGCGCGAGATGGACATCTTCGCCTACGCCTTCCATCAGAAAGCGCAGGCAGCGGCCAACGCTGCGGCAGCCGCTGCGGCTGTCGCCGCTGGTCCTGTCGGCGGCGGGGGTGCGCTGGGAGGCACCTGGCAGTCGATCTTCAACGTTGTGAAGGCTGCGATCCCGCAGGCCCGCGTCAACTCGTCGGTGCGGAACACTCCGGACGCGCATGGTCGCGGCAAGGCCGTGGACATTGGGTTCGGGACCGGCCCTGGTGGTGCGGGCTCTCCTGGCCTGGCGTCGATCAACCGCTTCCTGTACGACGGCTATCGCGGCAGCCTGTACGAGTTGATCTACACGGGGGTCGGGGACGACCGACCCGACCTCAAGAACTCGCAGCCGCTGAACTATGGCGCCGCGACGAACGCGGCGCACACGAACCACGTGCACGCCGCCGTGTACGACCAGGGCGGCACGCTGCGGCCCGGTTTCACGATGGCTTACAACGGCACGGGTCGGAACGAGACGATCCGCACGGCTGAGCAGGAAGCGGGGCTGAGATCCGGCAACACCTACAACATCTCGCTGAACATGCAGGGAGTCGATTTCAGCAACCGCCAGGATCGCCGCCGCATCGTCTCCGAGGTCCGTACCGGAATCATCGAGCTGGAGCGTGAGCAGTCGTGAATGGTCAGGGTCTGGCTAGGGTCGCGCCATGACGGTGAGCAACGACGACATCCTCGCCATGTGTCGCGAGACTCTCAACGATGTCGAAGGCGCGCAGCTCGCTGTCGACATGCTCGACGAGCGGGAGGCCCGAGAACTAGTCGGCCAGCTCATCGGTCTGCTCGCGGGACTCTGTGTGCAGCAGGAGGCCGAGCGATTGCAGGTTGACAATGCGCTGGGCGCAACCCTCGATCGGGAGGATCAGTACGCGATTCTGTGGAACGCCATCAACGGCGAGATGCATCTGGGATTCACTGGTTTTAAGCGACTAATGGGCGAGATCGAGGAATTCCGGCAGCGCGAGTAGTTCGTCGGAGTCGGGTCGCACAGCCTGCCGTAGTCGTCGGAACGGCGCGTCGGTCCTAGGTGCCGTTTGTGCTGTGACGTAATGGTCGAGTGACGAGCCTGCGCCCACGGAACGTGCAGCATGGGCGATACCGCCCGAGGCGCTACAGGAGTGGCTGAGGTTGGCGGCGATGGTCGACCAGATCGGCGCCGTGCCATGCCGGACGTCGGACCCGGAGGCATGGTGGCCTGACCGCCGGGAAGTCGACGAGCTGCCGGCGCGAATGGCCCTGGACGCATGTTCGGTGTGCGACGCCCGAGACGCGTGCTTGGACTATGCCCTTGCTGCTCGGGAGGCTGAAGGCATCTGGGGTGCGGCGACTCCGGCCGACCGGATCAAGCTGGCAGAGGAGCTACAGCTTCCCGTCCCGGCTGGCAATGCCCGGCAGCACGGCGAGGAGCGGACGTACGCCGCTGGCTGCCGCTGTCCTAACTGTCGCCAGTCCCGCGCCCGGCGGATCGCGGACTGGCGAGCCCGGCGCCGGTACGCCGAGACGACGCGGGTGGCCTAGAGGACCTTTAGCGGGCCGTCGACCCGCCGGCTCGCCGCAGGCGTCACGACGGCGTCTTGCCCCCCTTGTGCCCCTTCTTCCTCCCTGCGGGGGGTTGCGACCCTGTCGCTGCTCGCAAGCTTCTATGGTGCGTCGCAGCCGTTCCGTACTGGGCGGGGGCGCGAGTTGGACGGGGCGACGTGGATCTGCATCAGCGTGGCCGGACGACCCGAGAGCTCGTGGAGGTCGTCGTCGGTAGCCTGCCGGTCGCGCTGGTGTTGGCGGCGGCGGTGCCCGTAACGGGCGTCGCCACGGGCGTCGCTTCGGGCGGTGCCAAGGTGGCGTGGGCGCTTGTCTTGGGTGCCCTTGCCGCGCTGTCGGCGTACGTAGCGGTGCTG
>Ga0210040_10005406_pt1 | contig 16290 bp, 11 predicted proteins | sample CryGeyCG12114_NA_FD_185462 | JGI IMG/M metagenome (GOLD analysis project Ga0210040, IMG submission 185462) | Groundwater microbial communities from aquifer - Crystal Geyser CG19_WC_8/21/14_NA (SPAdes) (version 2) | ecosystem: Environmental > Aquatic > Deep subsurface > Groundwater | place: USA... | reverse complement strand
CCGCCCCCGAGGGAGGTGGGGCCGCCGTCGACGTACAGCGGCAGGACGTCGGGGTCGACGTCCCCGGGGAGCACCACGCGCTGCAGCACCGCGGGGGCGCCCGCCGTCTCGCCCGCTCCTCCGACGTGCTCCTGCACCGCTGCGCTCACGCGTCCACCCCTCCGCTGACGAGCGCCCGCTCACCGCGGAAGTGCGGCGCGAGCTTGTTGTCGACCATGGACAGGGCGGCACCGATGGCCATGTGCATGTCCAGGTACTTGTAGGTCCCCAGCCGCCCGCCGAACAGGACGCCCCGCTCCCCGCGGGCCGCGTCGCGGTAGGTGAGCAGCCGGGCGCGGTCGGCGTCGGTGTTCACCGGGTAGTAGGGCTCGTCCGAGCTCTGGGCGAAGCGCGAGAACTCCCGCATGATGACCGTCCGGTCGCCCGGGTAGTCGCGCTCGGGGTGGAAGTGCCGGAACTCGTGGATGCGCGTGTAGGGCACCGACGCGTCCGCGTAGTTCATGACGGGCGTGCCCTGGAAGTCCCCGACCGGCAGGACCTCCTCCTCGAAGTCGAGGGTCCGCCAGGTCAGCGCCCCCTCCGCGTAGTCGAAGTAGCGGTCCACCGGCCCGGTGTAGACGACCGGCACCTGGCCGACGACGGAGGCCTTGCTGATCGGCTGGTCGGCGTCGAAGAAGTCCGTCTCCAGCTGCACCGTGATGCGCGGGTGGTCCGCCAGCCGCTCGATCCAGGCCGTGTAGCCCTGGGCCGGCAGGCCCTCGTAGGTGTCGTTGAAGTACCGGTTGTCGTAGGTGTAGCGGACCGGGAGCCGGGAGATGACCTCCATGGGCAGGTCCTGGGGGTCGGTCTGCCACTGCTTGGCCGTGTACTCGCGGATGAACGCCTCGTACAGCGGCCGCCCGATGAGCTGGACCGCCTTCTCGTCGAGGTTGGCCGGCTCCCGGCCGGCGAGCTCGGCGGCCTGCTCGGCGACGAGGTCGCGCGCCTGCTGGGGCGAGAGCGCCGAGCGGAAGAACTGGTTGATCGTCCCCATGTTGATCGGCATGGGGAACACCTCCCCGCCGTGGGTGGTGTACACGCGGTGCACGTACGGCGTGAAGTCGGTGAAGCGGTTGACGTACTCCCACACCCGCTCGTTGGAGGTGTGGAACAGGTGGGCGCCGTAGCGGTGGACCTCGATGCCGGTGGTCGGCTCGGGCTCGGAGTAGGCGTTCCCCCCGATGTGGTGGCGGCGGTCGATGACGACGACGTCCAGGCCGAGCTCCTCGGCGCACCGCTCGGCGACGGTGAGGCCGAAGAACCCGGACCCGACGACGACCAGGTCGGCGTTCACAGGGGAGATCACTCCTCGCTCGGGGAGCGCCCAGGGTAGACGCCGCAGCCCCGGCCGCCGTCCTCCGCCCGGGGCCGGGCGCGCCGCCTCAGGGTGCGGCCACCGACAGGGTGCCGCCCTGGAAGGACTGCACGAGCCGGCCGCCGGAGACGCGCTGCTCCCCCGTCGGGTAGCCGTACCGGCCGTTCTCCCACCCGGTCCGCGCCCAGGCCTCGTACAGGGGCCCCCGCACGACCCGGGCACCGGTCGCGGGCGACCAGTACACCGAGCCGCCCTGGAAGTGGGCGAACAGGCCGCCCGCCCGCAGCGGCGTCGTCGAGGTCGTCGGGTAGCCCAGCACCCCGTTCTCCCAGCCGGCGCTGCCGTAGCGCTCGAGCACGGCCCCGCGGACGACCTGGGCCCCGGTCGCGCGGCTCCAGTAGACGTACCCGCCCTGGAAGCGCTGCAGCAGCCCGCCGTCGCGCCCCAGCGCCACCTGGCCCCCGGTCGGGTAGCCCAGCACCCCGTTCTCCCAGCCGGCGCGCCCGTAGGCCTGCAGCATCGTCCCGCGGACGACCTGGGCCCCGGTCGCGCGGCTCCAGTAGACGTACCCGCCCTGGAAGCGCTGCAGCAGCCCGCCGTCGCGCCCCAGCGCCACCTGCTCCCCCGTCGGGTAGCCCAGCACCCCGTTCTCCCAGCCGGCGCGCCCGTAGGCCTGCAGGAGCGTCCCCCGCACCGCGCGGGCGCCGGTCGCGGAGCTCCAGTAGACCGAGCCGCCCTCGAAGGCGGCGTAGGCGCCGCCGCGCAGCGTCGTCGTGCCCTTGAGCGGCCAGGCGAGGGGGCCACCGGGCCCACCGGTCTGCTCGTAGCGGCGCAGCACCTCCCCGGACAGGCGGACGACGGCACCGGCGCGGCCGTAGTCGGCGACGTAGCCCGCGGGAGGGCTCACGGCGTCCCCGGCGTCCAGCGCCCCGGCGCCGTAGCCGGCGGGCCACGGCCGGCGCAGCGCCGTCGACGTCAGCCGGTCGCGCACCTGGGCCGGGGACAGCGTCGGGGCGGTGGAGCGCACCAGGGCCGCCGCGCCGGCGACGACCGGCGCGGCGAAGGACGTGCCGCTGCCCCAGGAGTAGCCGCCCCCCGGCGCCGCGCCGAGCACGCGCTCCCCCGGTGCGGTGAGGGCGACGTGCGCGCCGTGCACCGCCCACGGGGCGGCGCCGCCCGCGGCGTCGGAGGCCGCGACGGCGACCACGCCGGGCAGGGCCGCCGGGTACATGACGGGGTTGCCGCAGGCGGTGGTGCTGCCGCCGCAGGGCTCGCCGTCGTTGCCGGAGGCCGCCACGACGACCACCCCCGCCGACACCGCCGAGCGGACGGCCGACTCGACGACGGTGCTGCGCGAGCGCCCGGCGAGGGACAGGTTGATGACGCCCGCGCCCGCCGCGACCGCGCGGCGCACGCCCTCGGCCACCGCCGCGGACGAGCAGCCCGCGTCGCCGCAGACCTCCACGGGCAGGACGGACGCCGACGGGGCGACGCCGGCGCTGCCGACGCCGTTCTCCCGGCGCGCGGCCACCAGCGAGCTGACGAAGGTCCCGTGCGCGCTGCTGCCCTCACCGCTGACGAGGTCGACCTCGGCGAGCAGGGCCCCGGCGAGGTCGGGGTGGCTCGCGTCCACGGGCGAGTCCAGGACGGCGACCACCTGCCCCGCCCCCGTGGTGGTGCGCCAGGCCTCGGGAGCGCGCACGTCCGCCAGGTGCCAGGCCTGGTCGAGCAGGGGGTCCGGCGCGGCGGCCGGCGCGAGCGTCCCGGCCGGCTGGTACGTCGTGGCCAGGTCCGCGGCGAGGACCCCGGGCTGGTCCTCCAGCCGGTCGACGAGGTGCTCCCCGGCGGCCTCGTCGGCCACCGCGACCGTGGTGACGCCCGCGTCGGGACCCGACCTCAGCACGTCGACGACCACCGGGCCGGCGCCGGCGACGGCGACGGGCGCCTCCCCCGCCGCCGGCGCGGTGACCTCCCCCGCCACCGGCGCGGTGACCTCTCCCGCCGCCGGCGCGGTCACCTCCACCGCCGCGGGCGCGGGGGCCGCCGCGGCTGCGGGGAGGGCGCCGGCGGGCACCAGTCCCGCCACGACCAGCACGGTCGCGACCACCGCGGCCGCCCCGCCGCGGCCCGCGGGCGCGGGCGCGGGCGCGTGGTCGTCGGGCCGGTGGCCCCTCCGGACGGCGGGGCGCGTCGAGGTCATGGCTCCCCCTCGGTCGGTGCGCGCCCGGGCTTGAGCGCGCGGCGCTCGTCGTCCGGTGGCTCAAGTGCCCGGCGCGGGCGGACGAACGAGAGCAGGAGGCACGGTCGGGGCAGCGGAGGGGACGGCATGAGGCAGCAGGCGCACCAGGGCGGACGGCGGACGGCGACGGCGCGGGACGGCGCGGGGCGCCGCGCGCGGGCGGCCGTCGCGGCGGCGGCGGTGGCCGCCGGGGTCCTCGTGCCCCTCGGCGCGGCCCCGGCGAGCGCCGCGACGGTGGTGGCTCCGGTCGACGGCGGGTGGTCGCTGCGGGGCCACGGCTACGGGCACGGCAACGGGCTCTCCCAGTGGGGCGCCCAGTCGCGGGCGGCGGCCGGCCAGAGCGCCGCCCAGATCCTCGACTTCTACTACCCGGGCACCACGACCGCCTCCACCGGCACCCGCACCCTGCGCGTCGGCCTGACCTCGATGAGCGGGACGTCGGCGTCGCTGCGCTCCGCCGACGGCCGCGAGCTCGTCGTCAGCACCTCCGCCCGCCGCGTCCGCGCCGACCAGACGCTCGTCCTCGCGCGCAGCGGCAGTGCCGTCCGCGGCACCGTGACCGACCCCGGCGGCGCGACGGCCTGGAGCGAGACGTGGACCTCCGCGCCGGTGGTCACCTCCTCCGGGCGCCTGCTGCTGGTGCGCGGCAGCGGGGGCACGGTCGTGGAGGGCGCGATCACCGTCCCGACGGGCAGTGGGGCGGTCGTCCCGGTCAACGTCCTGGACCTGGAGGCCTACCTCCGCGGCGTCGTCCCGGCGGAGAGCCCCTCCTCCTGGCTCCCCGCAGCCCTGCAGGCGCAGGCGGTCGCGGCCCGCAGCTACGTCCTCTCCACGCTCACCCCCGGGGCGGCGTGGGACACCTGCGACACGACGTCCTGCCAGGTCTACAAGGGCGCCGAGACGCGCAGCGGCTCCACCGTGACGTGGCGCCAGCCGACCTCGACGAACGCGGCCGTCGCCGCGACCGCCGGCCAGTACCGCGCCTACGGCGGCGCGGCGGCCTTCACGCAGTTCTCCTCGAGCAACGGCGGCTGGAGCGCGGACGGCGGCAAGCCCTACCTCGTCCCCCGGGAGGACCCCTACTCGGTCCGCACCGGCAGCAGCACCGGCGACGCCGTCGGCACCTGGACGGCGCGCCTGTCCGTCACCACCGCCTCCGCGGTGTGCCCCTCGGGCGGGCGCGCCACCGGGCTCGCCGTCACGGGCCGCGACGGCCGCGGCGAGTGGGGCGGGCGCATCACCACCCTGGAGGTGCACTGCACGACGGGCGTCGTCGTGCGCAAGGGCGCGAGCGGCTCCCGGTTCGACCTGCGCTCGTCGTGGTGGACCTTCGCGGGCGCGACGAGCGCCGGCGCCGTGGACGCCGCCTGGGCCGCGTCCGGCGGCGCGGCCGGGATGCTGCGCTCCCCCGTGGGGACCGAGACGTCCACCCCCGACGGGCGCGGCGCCTACCGGCACTACGAGGGCGGGTCGGTCTACTGGACCGCCACCACCGGCGCCCACGTGGTCCGGGGCGCCCCGCTCGACCGCTGGGCCTCCCTGGGCTGGGAGCGCTCCTCGCTCGGCTACCCGGTCTCGGGCACCACGCCCGTGCCCGGGCTGAGCGGTCTCTACCAACACTTCGAGGGCGGCTCCCTGTACTACAACAAGGCGACCGGGACGCGCGTCGTCGCGGGCGCCGTGCGCGACCGGTGGGCCTCGCTCGGCTGGGAGCGCTCCTCGCTCGGCTTCCCCACCGGCGACACCACGGCGACGCCGGACGGCCGCGGCAGCTACCAGCACTTCCAGGGCGGCTCGGTCTACGCGACCTCGACCACGGGGGCCCACCCGGTCGCCGGCGCGATGCGCTCGTCGTGGGCGACGCGCGGCTGGGAGCGCTCCCCGCTCGGCTACCCGACGTCCGCCGCGGGCCGCACGGCCGACGGCCGCGGGAGCTACCAGTGGTTCGAGGGCGGCCTGCTCCTGGACGGCCCCGGCGGCGTCCGGGCGGTCGGCGGCACCGTGCTGACCACCTGGGCCCGCATCGGCTCCGAGCGCTCGGTCCTCGGCTACCCCACCTCCGAGCAGGGGACGACGCCCGACCGCCGCGCGACCTACCAGCACTTCGAGGGCGGCTCCCTCTACGTCGTGACGGGCACCGGCGCCGCGGTCGTCGAGGCGGCGGCGCGCGACGCCTGGGCGGCGGCGGGCTGGGAGCGCTCGCGACTGGGCTACCCCACGGGCAGCACCGCCCGCTCGGGCACCGGGTCGGTGACCCCGTTCCAGGGCGGGCGCGTCCGCGTGGACGCCGGCGGGCGCGCCGTCGTGGAGTACTCGTGAGCCACCCCGCGCGCGGCCGGTGGCGCCTCGGCGCGGGCTCGGCGTCCGCGCTGGTGGCGGCGGTCGTGGCGGCGGCCGTCGTGGGCCAGGCGGCGCCGGAGGGGGCGACGGCGGCGGCCAGCTCCCCGCTCGCCGGCTACGCCGCGAGCAGCTGGTGCGCCCCGCTGGGCGCGCCGACGGGCCCGGAGGTCCGCTCCGCCGACGGTCGCGGCGCCTCCCGGGCCTACGAGCTCGGAAGCCTGTACTGGTCCGGGACGACGGGCGCCCGCGCGGTGGTCTCGCTCCTGCCCCGCTACGCCCAGCTGGGCGCCGAGCGCTCCTGGCTGGGCTACCCCTCGACGGACGAGGGCACCACCCCCGACGGCGTGGCCTACCAGCACTTCACCGGCGGGTCGATGTACCTCACCCCCGGCGGGGCGAGGGCCCTGCGCGGCCCCGTGCTGCAGCGCTGGGCCGCGGGCGGCTGGGAGCGCTCGGTCGGGTACCCGACCACGGACACCACCTCCCTCGCTCTGCGCGGCGGCAGCTTCGCCCACTTCGACCGGGGATCGGTCTACGCGAGCCCGACGACCGGGGCGCGCGTGGTCTCCGGCGCCGTCCGCGACGCCTGGGCCCGCCAGGGGTGGGAGTGGTCCGCGCTCGGGTACCCGACCGCCGAGCAGGGCACCACCCCGGACCAGCGCGCCGTCTACCAGCACTTCGAGGGCGGCTCCCTCTACGTCACCTCCTCGGGCGCGCGGACGCTGCTCGCCCCGGCCCGCACCGCCTGGGCCTCGATGGGCTGGGAGCGCTCGGCCCTGGGCTACCCGACGACGGACCGCGCGAGCACCCCCGACGGGCGCGGCTGGTACCAGCACTTCGAGGGCGGCTCCCTCTACTCCACCCCGACCACCGGCGTGCAGGCCGTCACCGGCCCCGCCCGCGGCGAGTGGGCGCGCCAGGGCTGGGAGCGCTCGGCGCTCGGGTACCCCGTCGCGAGCACGCGCACGACGCCCACCGGCACCACCACCGCCTTCGAGGGCGGCCGCGTGGACTGGGACAGCGCCACCGGGCGCGCCACCACGACCTTGACGCCGCGATGACCGGCCGACCGCACGCAGGAGGACCCGTGGGCCGCACCCCGCACCGGAGCCCGCGCCGCGCGCTGCGCACGGCCGGCCGCGCCGTGCTGGGCGGGCTGGGCGGCACCGCGGCGGGCACGCTCGCCGTCCCCGCCGCGACCGCGGTCGCCGCCCCGGCCGCACCGGCCGCGGTGGCGCCGGCCGCCGCCAGCGCCGCGACGACACCCCTGGAGGTCCCGGTCTCGGGCACCGTCACGAGCCTCGTCGGCGCCGGGTGCTCCTCCGCGCGCCCGACCCACACGGGCGTCGACATCAGCGCGCCGATCGGGCGTCCTGTCTACGCGGCCGCGGACGGCGTCGCCCGCCCGTACCCGGACACCACGACCTACGGCCTGTACGTGGACGTCGTCCACAGCGAGGGCTGGCGCACCCGCTACGCGCACCTGTCCCGCCAGCTCGTGCTGCCGGGGCAGGCGGTGCGCCGCGGCCAGCTCATCGGCCTGGTGGGCGTCACGGGCAACACCACCGGGCCGCACCTGCACTGGGAGGTCCGCGACACCCGGGGCCCACGGGCGGAGATCAACGGGCCGCTGCCCTGCCGCGCGGTCGTCACCGCCGGGCAGGCCCTGCCGTGGTCGCTGCCCGTGGCGCCCCCGGCGCTCGTGTGCCCCGCCACGCCGCCCGCGTGAGCGGTCGCCCTCGCCACCGCGGCGCCGGGGCGCGCCGCGGGGCGGCAGCACGCGGCGGGGCACGTAGCCTGCCTCCGACATGAGCGGCGGAACAGGCACCCGGGACCTCGGCCCCCACGCGGCCGAACGGGCCCGGAGCGCCGGGTCACCGGCGACGGGACCCACGGGCGCCCCGCGGCGGGGGCGCGCCGACATCCAGGCGCTGCGCGCCCTGGCGGTCGGCCTCGTCGTCGTCTACCACCTGTGGCCGCAGAGCCTGCCGGGCGGCTACGTCGGCGTCGACGTCTTCTTCGTGGTCTCGGGCTTCCTCATCACGGCGCACCTGCTCCGCGAGGTCTCGACGACGGGCTCGGTCCGCCTGGGGCGCTTCTGGGCGCGCCGGGCGCGCCGGCTGCTGCCCGCCTCCCTGCTCGTCCTGCTCGTCACGGCCCTGGCCGTCCTCGCCGTCGCCCCCCGGACCTCCTGGCAGCCCTTCCTGCGCGAGGTCGCCGCCTCGACCCTCTACCTGGAGAACTGGTCGCTGGCCGCCGGCGCGGTGGACTACCTCGGCGCCGACGACGCGGCGACGCCGGTCCAGCACTTCTGGTCGCTGTCGACCGAGGAGCAGTTCTACCTGGTGTGGCCGCTGCTGCTGCTGGGCGCCGCCGTCCTCGCCGCGCGCCGGCACCTGCCCGTCCGCGCCACCGCGGGCGTGGTGCTCGGCCTCGTCACGCTCGCGTCCTTCGCCCTCTCGCTGCGGCTGACGGCCACGTCGCCGGAGATCGCCTACTTCGCCACGCCCGTGCGGGCCTGGCAGTTCGGGCTGGGGGGCCTGCTGGCGCTGGCCCTGGAGCGGGGCGCGCGTCCCGTCGACGGCGCCGCCGCCCCCACCGGGCCCGGTGCGGCCCTGCGCGGCGCGGGCGCCTGGGCGGGCCTGGCCGCCGTCGTGGTGGCCGCCCTGACGTTCACCTCCTCGACCCCCTTCCCCGGCACCGCGGCGGTGCTGCCCGTCGCCGGCGCGCTGCTCGTGCTCGCGGGGGGCGAGCCGCAGGGGCGGTGGTCGCCCCGGGGGCTCAACGCGCTGCGCCCCGTGCAGTGGCTCGGCGACGTCTCCTACGCCGTCTACCTGTGGCACTGGCCCCTCGTGGTCCTGGTCCCCCTGCACCTCGGCGGTGAGCTGACCGTGCCGCGCGCCCTGGGTGTGCTCGTCGCCACGCTCGTCCTCGCGCAGCTGTCGACCCGCTACGTCGAGGCACCTCTGCGCGGGGGGTGGCTCGCCGCCCGGCCCGACCGCGCCACGGCGGCCCTGACGGCGGCGGGCATGGCCGTCGTCCTCGCGGTGTGCGCCGCCGGCTGGGCGGTCGTGCAGGTCCAGGTGGCGCAGAGCCGGGCCGCCGCGGCCGAGCTCGTCGGCGACCCCTGCGCCGGCGCCGGCGCGATCGACGGCCCCCCCGAGTGCGAGGGCGGGCAGACCACGGCCGCGGACGTCGACACGGCCTTCGCCGCCGAGGACCGGTCCGCGGGCATGGACTGCCTCGAGGCCGGCTCGGGCACGGCGCTGAAGACCTGCGAGGGCGGCGACGCCGACGGCACCACGACGGTGGCCCTGGTCGGGGACTCCCACGCGGCCAGCTGGTACGAGGCGGTCACCACCGTCGCCGAGCAGCGCGGGTGGCGCGTCGTGACCTACCTCAAGGCCGGGTGCTCCGTGCTGGCCACCGACCGCATCATCGGCGTGAACATGCCCGCCTCGGAGCCCCCGCTGTGCGAGGAGTGGAGCGAGGACGTCCTCGACGCCCTGGTCGCCGACCCCGGCATCACGCAGGTCTTCACCGGGTACCGGTCGGACATCTACAAGTACGAGGGGGACGACGGCGTCCTCACCGAGCAGTTCCCCCCCGAGGTCGTCGGCGCCGCGCTCGGTCGCCTCACCGAGGCGGGCAAGCAGGTGCACGTGCTGCGCGCGGTCCCCAGCACGGGGGGCTTCGAGACCGGGCCGGAGCTCGTCGCCTCCTCCGTGGGGGTGCCCGGGTGCCTCGCCGCCGCCGACCCGACCCAGCCGGACCCGTGCTCGACCCCCCGCGAGCTGGCGCTGGTGCCCGACCAGCTCGCGCGGGGCGCCGAGGCGATGGACGACCCGCGGGTCGACGTCCTGGACCTCACGAGCTCCTTCTGCGACGAGGAGGTCTGCCACGTGGTGGGCGGCGGCCTCGTCGTCTACTTCGACGACAGCCACATGACCGGCTCCTGGTCGCGCTCGCTGGCCCCGGCCCTGGCGCGCTCGCTGGGGTGAGGCCCCGGCGCGGTCAGCAGCCCGTCAGCTCCAGCAGCCGGGACCGGCCCGAGGTGGCGACGACCTCCAGGGCGGGCGACCCCTCCGAGGCCGCCCGCAGGCCGGCGTAGCGCTCGTCCGTGCGCGCCGTGGAGAAGTAGCTGGGCCCTCCGAGGTCCAGGACGTGGGTGACGCCGAGGTCGCGCGCGGCCCGGCAGACGGCGGGGTCGGTCCCCGCCTCGTCGAGGTGCTCGCCGACCAGCTCGGCCTCGGGCGGCACCCCTCCCGCCAGGTGGGGGAAGAGGACGCGGCGGTCCGCGAGCGCGTAGGCGAGCGCGCCGCCGTCGTGGGGGTCGTCGGCGACCACCCCGTCGGGCGGCACGAGGTCGTCGAGCGCGACGAGCAGGGCCAGCTCGTCGGCGTCCAGCAGCGGGGCGTCCTCGGAGTCGGAGGAGTACGCCTCCTGCAGGGAGCGCTGGGCCTCGGCGACGCCGCTGCCGGGCAGCGCGGTGGCGCAGGCGCCCAGGAGGACGACGGCCGCTGCGGCGGCGCGCCGTCCCCGCGCCCGCTCCGGGCCGCCGGTGACCGGCCGGAGCAGGTCCGCGAGGGCGGCGATCCCGACCCCGGCGAGCGGCGCTGCGACGACGGTGACGAGCGGGGCGATGCGGACCGGGTCGTTGTACCAGAGCGCCGTCAGGACGCTGCTGCCCGTCGAGCGCCCGACGACGTACAGCGCGCCGGCCAGGGCCGCGCCCGCCAGCACCGCCCGGTGGCGCCGGCGCGAGGCCAGGACCGCGGCGCCGAGCAGCGCGGCGGCGCTGCCCCACCACGCGGCCCCGCCCCGTCCCTGCGGGGGCGCGCCCAGCAGGGCCTCCCCCACCGCCTGCGGCGCCGTGGCCGCCGCCGGCCACTCGAAGCCCGCCACGCTCTGCACGAGCGGCGAGGCCGTCGCCGCCAGGACGACGGCCCCGACGACGAGGGCCGCAGCAGCCCCGACGGCGACGACGGCGCGGCGCCCCGCCGGGCTCCCCCAGCCGCGGTGGGCGAGGCGCCAGGCGGTCGCGGCGACCGACGGCGCGGCCAGCACCGCCAGCCCGGCGGCACCGGTCGGGTGGGCGAGCGCCACGCCCGGGACGACGCCGAGCACCACCAGCGCCGCCGGTCCCCCCGCCGACCTCGGACGCGCCCCCGGGCGGACGGGGTCGAGCGCGGCGAGCGCGCGCAGGACGGCGGCGAGCGCGGCCGGCAGCACCGCCACCGACAGGAACGTGGGGTAGACGACGCCCCAGTTGAGCATCAGCGCCGGGAAGACCGGGAAGGCGGCGCAGACGGCGGTCGCCGCGAGCACGGCGACCGGCCGGCCCGGCGCCAGCTGCCGGGCGAGCAGGGCGACGCCGGCCGGCCACGCGAGGCCGGCGACGAGCAGGGCGGTGGCGTTGGTCGCCACGGGCACGAGGTCCCAGGAGGCGCCGGTGCCCGTGCCGGTCGGCAGCAGGCCGGCAGCAGCCGCGACGAGCGCGACGAGGTCGTGCCACGCGGCGGGGTAGAAGCCGCGCGTGGTCGAGGTCAGCAGGCCCAGCTCGAACGTGGAGCCGTTCCCGGTGTCCAGCACCGAGCGCACCGCGTTGAGGTGGAAGACGGCGTCGAAGCGCTGGGGCACCAGGGCCGGGGACGTGATGCCGCCGACGAGCGAGGCGGCCGAGGCGGCGGCGCCGAGGACGAGCGCCGGCACGACGAGCCCGCGCGCGCGCCCGCCCGCCACGTCACCCCCCGCGACCGGTGCGCCGCTCCCGTCGTCGTCGCCGGCCGCACCGCGCCGCGCCGACCGGCTGCGCCACGCGCGCACGGCCGCCACGGGCGCGAGGGCGACGGCGAGGCACGCGCCCGCCGTGAGCAGCGTCCACGGGGCGAGCGGCGCGGTGACCACCGCGCCGACCGAGAGCAGGGTCACCGTCACCGGCGGGGCGCACGCCCACGCGAGCAGCCCGCGCAGGCCGGCGACCCGGCAGAGCAGCAGGCCGGGGCCCACGAGCACCACCGCGCCCAGCACCAGGACGGGCACCGCGTCCGGCCAGCTCCCGAGGTCCGGCAGCGGGGGAACCTCCACGCCCACCGCCTCCCCGCGCGCCGGCCCGTCCGGCGCGGCCAGCACGCTAGCAACGGGTCGGCGGCGCGCCGGGCAGCCCGCCGGGGCGGGTCCGCGTGCCAGCATGCGGCCCGTGCGCCGCTACCTGATCGGGACCTCCGGACACCCCAACTACGGGGACGAGCTCATCACGTCGGCGTGGCTGCGCCACCTCGCCGCGCGCTTCCCGGACGACGAGGTCGTGCTCGACAGCCCCCAGGCGGGCGGCTCGGAGGCCCTCCTCGGGCACCTGCACCCGCGGCTGCGCTGCGTCGACACGGTCTTCCGCGTGGCCGACGAGGCCGGCTCGCACGACCCGTGGCAGGTCTCCTCGTTCGTCCGGGGCGCCGTCCGCGACCACGGGGCCGCGCCGCGCTGGGCCGCCGGGCTGCGCCTGCTCGAGGGCGCCGACGTCGTGCACGTCCTCGGCGGGGGGTGGGTCAACGCGCTCTGGCCGCTCAACACGGCCGCTCTCGCCGCCGCCTCGGTGCTCGCCGACGCCGGTCGCCCCGCGGCCCTCACGGGCGCGGGGCTGCTGCCGGCGGACCCGGCCAGCGCGCCCCTCCTGCGCCGGCTCCTGCGCGGCTTCGCCGTCGTCGACGTCCGCGACGCGCCCTCCCTGGCCCTGCTCGAGGGCCTCCCGTCCGCGCAGCGCTCGGCCGACGACGCCCTCCTCGCGCTCGCCCCGGACGAGCCGCAGCCCTGGGCGCCGCCGGAGGGCCTGCCCGCGACGATGCTCTGCGTCCAGAGCGACGTGGTGGCCGAGACCGACCTGCCCGCGCTCGCCGCGCTGGTGCAGGACCAGCTCGAGCGCTGGGACGTGCGGGGCGAGGACCTGGGCGTCCTGGAGTGCGTGCCCCGCGTCGACCGCTGGGTGTGGGACGCCGTCGTCGCACCGCACCTGCCCGGCGCCCGCTTCTTCTCCCTCGGCGAGGTCCTCGACCACGGCTTCCCGGCGCGGCCCGGGCAGCGGTGGCTGACCACGCGCTACCACCCGCACCTGCTCGCGGCCGTGCGGGGCGCGAGCGGCGTCGCGGTCGACGTCGCCCCCGACTACTACGGGCACAAGCACCGCGCGCTGACCGAGCTCGGCAGCCCCTTCGAGGTGCGGTCCCTGCGCCCCGGGGACGTGGCGACCGCGGGACGGGTCGACGACGCGGCGTCGCCGACGGGCTGGGACGTCACCGACCTCGTGGAGGGCAAGCGCCGGCTCGCCGAGCGCGTCCACCCCGACGCCCCCCGCGCCGACGCCACCCGCCCCGGCGCCCCCGGCGCCGAGCCGGGCCAGCGCCGGGAGCCCGAGCGCGGCGGCGCCCTGGGCTCCCGGCTGCGCTCGCGGCGCTGACGGGCGGGACCCGCCCGCCCGCCCCCGGCGGCGGCGGGCCCGAGGGGCCGCGTCGATACCCTGCGACGAGCCGGCCTGCCGACCGGATCCCCCCAGGAGCACGGGAGACCATGGACGACACCTGGGACGACACGTGGGTGGTCGTCCCCCTGTACCGCGAGGAGACGGTGGTCGGCGACGTCGTCCGCGGGCTCCGCACGGTCTTCCCGCGCGTCGTCTGCGTGGACGACGGCAGCGGGGACGCCTCCGGGGAGCGCGCCGCCGCCGCCGGCGCGGTCGTCGTCACCCACCCGGTGAACCTGGGCCAGGGGGCCGCGCTGCAGACGGGTCTGGAGTACGCGCTGGCCGACCCCGGCGCTCGCCACGTCGTCACCTTCGACGCGGACGGCCAGCACCAGGTGGCCGACGCCGCGGCCATGGTGGAGCGGCTCCGCGCGGGCGAGGCGGAGGTCGTGCTCGGCTCCCGCTTCCTGGACCGGCGCACGGAGCTGGGGCGCCGCAAGCGCGCCGTCCTGCGCGCGGCGACCGTGCACGCGCGGATCAGCACCGGCCTGCGCGTCACCGACACCCACAACGGCCTGCGCGCGCTGACGCGCGCCGCGGCGGAGCGCCTCGACCTGACGCAGTCGCGCATGGCGCACGCCAGCCAGCTGCTCGAGCAGGTGGCCGACGCGGGCCTGACCTACGTGGAGCACCCCGTGCACGTGCTGTACACCGAGTACTCGCGCACGAAGGGGCAGTCGATGTGGAACTCGGTGAACATCCTCACCGAGTCCTTCTTCCGCTGAGCCGGCCCTGGAGGTTCTCGCGGAACTTGGCCACTTCTCACTGTGGTGTCACACACGTGCCACTTATGTCGCGGAGCTGTCACACGCGGACACCGGAGGCATGGCTGTCGGCTCCCACCATCGGCGCGACGCTCGCGTGGCCGCCCTCCAACCCGCGGAGGTCGCCCACGCGCCACTCCTGGCGAGCAGGCCACCGGTTCCAGTGCCCCGCGTCGACCAACGTGCTCGTCCCGACCCGCTCGCCCCCGAAGGGCACCTTGCTCACGCCAAGGGGCCACGACCACGGGCGGCGCGGGCAAGCGCTCGAACAGATTGAACAGATCGAACCGCTGCTGTTGCGGTGACCGCCAGGATCCGCCGATCCTCATCCGGGAACGCCTCCGACCTGACAGGCATCCACGCAGTCAGCGGCTGAAACTCGAGGTCTGCTCTCTGCAGGCGCGCCGGTCCGCCGGCGGTCCATCCGCATCCGGCGGATGACCGAGAGGCCGAGGACAACCCCCACGAACGAGAACGAGGGACCGACCGCCTGGGACCACGAGCCTTCAACTACCTCAACAAGGGCGAACACGAGACTCGCGAGGGCGATGGCGATCCCCAGAGGCCATGCCAGTCTGAGGCCGCCCGTCGGTGTCGGGGCTGGCCCGCTGCAGCGTCGCCTTCTGCGCGACGAGGGACCGTCCACACCCGATGGTCTACCGGGAACGCCATGGCCCTATGGCAGAGCTGGTCCCCTGTCGTGGCTCCCTCCCAAGAGGCAGTCGTCGAGTCGGGGCTGGGACGACGGCCTCCACCGGGTCGCCGCAGCGCCCGGAACATCGGGCGATCGCGCCACGTGCGTCCAGTCGGACCCTCGGACTGGCACGCTGTACCACTGCTCTAGTACGGTGTGCTAGGCACTTAGGACGTCGACGCCTGAGGAGGCTCACCATGGGGATGGACGCGATCCGAGAGCGTGTCGCCGACACCGACGCCCTCTGGCAGTGGCTGGTACTGCTGCTCGGCGGAGCAGTGCCGTTCGTCGAGAGCTACGGCGCCGCAGCGATCGGCGTGGTCGTCGGCGTACCGCTCGTCGTGGCAGTGATCGCCGGGGTCGTCGGCAACGCGGCGAGCATGGTCCTGGTCGTGACAGCCGGGGATGCGCTGCGCCGCCGGCTTCGCGCCGGTCGTGAACCCCGCGAGCCCTCGATGCGGCTGCGGAAGCTGCGTCGGCGCTTCGACACGTGGGGCGTGCCAGGAGTCAGCCTGCTGGGCCAGACGGTACTGCCGAGCCAGATCACCTCCGGGGCGCTGGTCGCCTTCGGCGCCGACCGCCGCCAGGTCATCACCTGGCAGCTGGTCTCCATCGCCTTGTGGGGCGCGGTCTTCGGCGGGCTGGCCGCCGCGGGCGTCTACGCGATCGAGTCATGAGGACCCACCCACCGGGCCGGGACGAGCACGAAGAAGAGGCGGACATGACCAGGGACGCCCAGCAGCGGCCGGACCGGCGCGAGGAGATCCTCACCGCCGCCGAAGAGCTCGTGACCACCGCAGGCCTGGCCGCGATCTCGGTGCGGGCAGTAGCCGATCGCGCGGGTATCGGGGCCAGCACCCTGCGGTACTGGTTCCCCAGCCAGGACGCACTCGTCACCGCCCTCGCCCGCCGGCGCGTCGACCCGCAGCTGGAGGACCGCCGGATCGCCGACACCTCCCTCCCGGCCACCGACCGCCTGACCGAGTGCCTGGCCCAGTTCCTGCCCGCCACCGACGCCCAGATCCCCCTGCTCGAGCAGTGGGCGGCCCTGCTGACCACCGCCGTCGGACCGCACGCCACCCCCCTGGGACGGGCCACCTACGCCGGCGGCGTCCAGAGCGCCGCCGACCGCGTCCAGACCTGGCTCACCCACCTCGTGGACGAGGGAGCGCTCCCCCCGGAACGGGCCGCGACGGCGGTCCCGCTGCTGCTGACCCGCATCGACGGGCTCTGCCTGGGGCTGCTGCCCACCGGGACCGTCCCCGACCTCGCCAACGCACTCACCATCCTGCGCGCCGACGTGGACGCACTCCTCGCGTCCACCGGCCCCAGCCTCTGACCCCCGGGATCACCGCCGAGACCAACAAGCAACGGGCGCCCACGGCT
>Ga0210040_10005405_pt1 | contig 16292 bp, 12 predicted proteins | sample CryGeyCG12114_NA_FD_185462 | JGI IMG/M metagenome (GOLD analysis project Ga0210040, IMG submission 185462) | Groundwater microbial communities from aquifer - Crystal Geyser CG19_WC_8/21/14_NA (SPAdes) (version 2) | ecosystem: Environmental > Aquatic > Deep subsurface > Groundwater | place: USA... | reverse complement strand
GCCGGTGTAGCCGGGCAGCAACTCGTAGCGCACGTCGCCGAAGCGCGGGTAGTAGAGGCCGGCCCGCAGCATGGCTTCGAGGCCGGTGGTATAGCCCCCATTCAGTAGCTGGGTGGTGGTATTGACCTGCGCAATGCCCGGCTGCTCACGCAGGAAGTCGGCCAGCAGGTTCTGCACGCGGGAGAGTTCCAACTTGCGCTGGGCCAGCAGCGGGCGGTTGAGGTGGTAGGTATTATTGCGCTCTACTTCGAGCCACTGCCCAGTACCGAGCTGCTCGGTGAGGTAGGCGCCGGCTGCTTGGTACACAGCCCCGCGGTCGAAGGTGCTCACCGGTAGCTGATGGTCGGCCAGGTAGCGGGTTACCTCGCTGGCGCCGTGGTCGGCGGTCAGAAACACCGTGTAATTGCCTTTGCCCACGGTCTTGTCCAAGGCTTGCAGCAGGCGGGCAATTTCCAGGTCGAGGCGCAGGTAGAGGTCGTTTTCCTCCTTCGAGAGAGGCCCGAAGGTGTGGCCTACCGCATCGGGGCTGGAGTAGCTGATGGCCAGCAGATCGGGCACATCGTCGCGGCCCAGGTCCGTGTGTTCCAGCGCGGCCATGGTCAGGTCCGTGAGCAGGCTATTGCCGAAGGGCGAAGTATAGATGCTTTCGTACGCGGCGGAGTTGAGGGGACTGAGCACTGCCATATCGTAGGGAAACGTGGCGGCCGTTTTGCCCTTGAAAATCCGCTCGTAGCGGTTCGAGTCGGGCAGGCTGTTTAGGTAGGCTTCGGGGCCGCGCAGGGGCGCCCAGGTTTGCTGCCGGTAGGCATCGGCCTTTTTCTGGGCGTTGAACGCCTGCACCCAGGCCGGCAGCTGCGGCACGTAGTAGGTGCTGGAAATAAAGTTGCCGGTGTTGGTATCAAACCAGTAGGCACCATCGGCCATGTGCCCGGCCGGCAGCGCCGCTGCCCGGTCTTTCATCGACAGCGCCAGCACCCGACTGCGGCCGCCATAGGTCATCTTCAGCTCGTCGCCTAAGGTAGTGCTTAGCTGGTTGCGGGCCGATACGCCCATGCTCTTGGTGGTGGTGCCTACCAGCTGCACGGTGGTATCGTCGGTGCAATACACATCGTGGCGCAGGCGCCGGTCGTACCAGGAGTTGCCCACAATGCCGTGGTAGCGGGGCGTGGTGCCCGTGTACACAGAGGAGTGACCAGGCCCCGTTACGGTAGGAATGTAGTTGTAGTGCGTGTTTCGGCACTGAAACCCTTCGCGCAGCAGACGCTTAAAGCCGTCGTTGCCAAACTGGTCGTAGAAGCGGGTGAGGTAGTCGGGCCGCATTTGGTCTACCATAATACCCACCATCAGCTTGGGTTTAGTGGAAGCCGGTTTGGGACGACCGTAAGCAGGCAACAGCGCGCCTGTGAGCACCAGGTAGGTAGCAACCAGAAGTTGGCGAATCATTACGAATCAATAGCAGTGGTTAGCGCGCCCGTAACGGTAGCCGTTGAGCGCAAATCGCACCAAATGTAGAAGCCAGCCGGGGCGGTTTACAGATCCATTGGCAGACATCACGTAATGTTCATGCAGGCGTAACAAATTGGTAAGCTACTTTCCTCGGTGCTGTTTGCCGTGCGGCCCGGCGTGCAATGCCGCCTATTTCCTGCAACGTCTTGTGCAGCTGCACGCTTCTCAGAAGCTCAACCCAAACGTAGGCTGAGCTTGTTTTGATCCAACAGTCTGGCACAGAGCGTCACCCGTTCACTTTGCTTAGCAGCAGTAACGCCGTGGCTTCGCCCTCGGCCAAGCCTTGCTGTCGCCATAGCTCCACGCCCTGGCGCACCAGCACAAAGGCCGGCAGTTGCTGGGCCTGAAAGCTCTGCACCACGGCCGGATGCGTGGCCGCGTTTATTTTGAGTACCCGAATGGTAGGGCTGATGCGTTCCTGTAAGTAACTAACCAGCGTTTGCACACTGGCTGACGGCTGGCTTTCGCCGTCGGCTACCGGCAGCAGCACAAGCAGCACCGCTGCCTCCGCAGAAACGAGTGGGGAAATGGACATGAGGCGCAACTAGCTAGTATTGCCGTAAAATTGCCTGCCCCCACGTGCCGCTTCCCTGACGGGCATCAACCAGAAATCTGATATTTGTCATGCCACTTCCCGTGGCTTCTTCTAATCTTTGACCGGCGATTATTCATTGGTCGCGGTTGCTTCCATTGCCTTGTATGCTGCCTCCCTCCTACGTTCCGGCCCTCCCCGACCTCCTGTTTGAGCAGGCCCGCGAGTTTATGGGTATCTACGATGTGGCGCAGGGCTGGTTTGTGCGCGTAAATCCGGCGGGGGTGCGCCTGCTGGGCTATCCTTCGGAAGGGGCTTTGCTGGCGGAAAGCAACCCTACCCGACTGCTCCCAGCCAACTGGCCCGTTTGGCTGGCTACCGCTACCCAAACGGGCCGCTACGAGGTGGAAACCGTTCTTAACCGCCTGAACGGCGCGGCCTTTGGGGGGCACATTGAGCTAACCTACATTGCTGCCACCGACCACCCCTACCTCCTGGTGCGCCTGACGGAGCAAAGCCAGCTGCAACAGACCGAGCGGGAGTTGGCCCAGAGTGTGCGACGGTTTGAGGCGGTAGTGGCCAACGCCACCATTGGCATTATTATGTGCGACCGGCAGGGCACCATGGTCTCGGCTAACCGCACCTCACACCAGCTGTTTGGCTACCCAGAAGGCGAGTTAGTGGGCCAGCCTATTGAGGTACTAGTGCCCCGCGCCGTGGGCCACCGCCACGAGCAGCTGCGCCACTCCTTCAACGCCCAGCCTTCGGTGCGGGCGATGGGCGCCCACCGCGGCGATTTGCTGGCCCGCCGCAAAGACGGCGGTGAGTTTCCTACCGAAATCAGCCTGAGCTACTTTTATCTGGATGAGGAGCTGTACGTGGTGTCCTATATCGTCGACATCACCTTCAAGAAAAACGCCGAGCGGGAACTGATTGCCCAGCGCCAGCACGTGGAGCGCCTGAACGCCGAACTGGAGCAGAAGGTAGCCGACCGCACCCACGCCCTCCTAAATACCCTGGAACAGCTGGAGCAGCGCACCGACGAGCTGACCCGCGCCCTGGCCGCCGAGCAGGAGCTGGGCGAACTAAAGTCGCGGTTTGTGAGCATGGCATCGCACGAGTTTCGCACCCCGCTCACGGCCGTGCTCACCTCGGCTACCCTCATCGAAAAATACCCTGGCACCGACCAGCAGGACAAGCGCCAGAAGCACTTGCAGCGCATTCGGGCCTCGGTGCGCCACCTCAACGATATTCTGGAAGAGTTCCTGTCGGTGGGTCGCATTGAGGAAGGTAGGATTGAGGCCAAGCCGGTGCGCCTGCTGCTCGACACCCTCCTCACCGAAACCATTCAGGACGTGCAAGGGCTGTTGAAGACGGGCCAAACCGTGCAAACCGACTTGCACTGCCCCCAACCGATTTGGCTGGATACCTCGCTGCTGCGCAAGATTCTGGTGAACCTGCTTTCCAACGCCATCAAGTATTCCGGCGAAAAATCGGTGGTGACGGTGCGCGCCACCTGCGCGCAGGAGCAGCTCACGCTCACGGTGCAGGACCAGGGCATGGGCATTTCGCAGGAAGACCAGGAGCACTTGTTTGAGCGTTTTTTTCGGGCCCGTAACGCCACCAACTTGCCCGGCACCGGCCTGGGGCTCTACATTGTGGCCAGCTACTTACAGCTGCTGGGCGGCACCATTGCCCTGCACAGCGAGCTGCACGTGGGCACCACCGTTACGCTTACTATTCCCTATGAAGACCATTCTGCTGATTGAGGACAACGAGGCACTGCGCGAAAACACGGCCGAGATTCTGGAGCTGGCGGGCTACGCCGTGGTAACGGCCGAAAACGGCAAGGTAGGCGTGGAGCAGGCCCTAGCTGCCAAGCCCGATCTGGTCATTTGCGATATTATGATGCCCGTGCTGGATGGCTACGGGGTGCTACACATCTTCAACCAGAACCCGCAGCTTTCGGGCGTGCCGTTCATCTTCCTGACGGCCAAAACCGAACGCACCGATCTACGCCGCGGTATGGAGCTGGGCGCCGACGACTACCTCACCAAGCCCTTCGACGAAACGGAGCTGCTGAGCGCCATTACGAGCCGTCTGAACCGCTTTCAGCACCTCAAATCCGAGTACAACCTGCAAGCCGAGGGCCTGACCGAGTTCCTGGACGACGCCAAGGCAGTAGGCAACCTGGAAAGCCTCTCGGCCGACCGCCGACTGCATACGGTGCGCAAAAAGCAGGATATTTACGTGGAGGGCGACGAGCCCATTCGGCTGTATTTCCTGAAATCGGGTAGGGTGAAAACGGTGAAAACCACCAACGCTGGCAAGGAGCTGATTACCGGTCTCTACCACCCCGGCGAGTTTTTCGGCTACCTGGCCCTGCTCACGCAAACCGCCTACGACGACTCCGCCGTGGCCCTCGATGATGCTGAACTGGTCTACATTCCGAAGCACGACTTTCTGCAATTGCTCACCCGCAACGCGGAGGTAGGCCAGCAGTTCATTCGCCTGCTGGCCGGGCGCGTGAGCGAGCGGGAACAGCAGCTCCTGGACATGGCCTACAACTCCATCCGCCGCCGCGTGGCCGACACGCTGCTGCACCTGCACGAGCAAACCACCGCCGACGCCCCCCTCATCCAACTCTCCCGCGACGACATGGCCGCCATGGTAGGCACCGCCTCCGAGTCCTTGATTCGTACGCTGAGCGAGTTCCGGCAGGCGGGCTACGTGGAGCTGACGCCACAGGGCATCCGGGTGGTGCAGCCGGAGAAGCTGCGGGCGGCCAACTGGTAACCAACGAAAAACCCTGACAGGAGCTTGAAGCCCTGTCAGGGTTGCAGTGTTTATTGATAACTAACTGGTTATAAATTCACGCCGCCGGTTAGTTCGAGGCGCTGGCCGTTGAGCCATTTCGCGCCTTCGGTGCACAGGAAAGCCACTACCCCGCCTACATCGTCGGGCAGGCCTACCCGGCCGAGGGCAGTCATCTGGGTCACGTAAGACCGTATTTCTGGCGTATCGGTCATAGCCCCGCCCCCGAAGATAGCGCCCGGTGCCACCACGTTCACGGCAATGCCCCGCGCGCCTAGTTCTACGGCCAGATAGCGCGTAAACACATCCACTGCGCCCTTCATAATGGCGTACGCCGATGCACCGGGGTAGGAAATACGCGTGGTGGCCGACGACATATTGATGATGCGCCCGCCGTCATTTAGCAGCGGTAACGCCTTCTGCGTGAAGAAGAACACGCCTTTGAGGTGGATATTCAGCATCTCATCAAACTGCGCCTCCGTGGTATCGGCGAAGGGAGTTTGCAGGCTGGTGCCAGCGTTGTTGATGAGAAAATCGAAGCGCGTGGTGCCGAAAGCGGTCTGCAAAGTTTCCGGTAGCTGCGCGAAGAACGCATCGAAGCTGCTGACATCGGCGGTGTTGAGTTGCAGGGCCACGGCCTTGTGGCCGAGCGCTTCAATTTCAGCTACCACGGCGGCCGCGTCGGCTTGCTGGCTATGGTAGGTGAGCAGTACATCGATGCCTTTTTGTGCCAGGCTCAGCGCAATGTTTTTACCCAGGCCCCGGCTGCCGCCGGTTACCAGGGCTATTTTGGAAGTTGTCATCTGATGGAATTGACGTGTTTAATAGAACACGACAAAGGTCCGGCAGCCACCCCTACCCCAACTTGCGCAAGGCAATCCGTTTTATGTAGAAATCAAACTACTTCCAAGCTCCGGAAGGCGCCGGGTGCTACCATCGAGTGGCGCTTGAAGAAATGGGAGAAGTGGGCCACGCCGGTAAAGCCCAGGCTATCTGCAATTTCTGCCATCGTCCAGTGCGTTTGCCGCAGCAGGGCCTGCGCCTCCTGCGCAATGCGCGTCCCGAGCAAGTCGGTGGTGGTGCGGCCAGTGGTTTCCTTCAGCACTTTATTGAGGTGGTTGACGTGCACGGCCAGGTGGTCGGCGTAGTCTTTGGCCGTGCGCAGGCGTAGTTGCTGCTGCGGCGTTTCGAGCGGAAACTGCCGTTCCAGCAGCTCCACAAACAACGAAGTAAGGCGGGCCGCCGCACTATGTACGGGGTGCAGCGCGGTGGCGGGTTGCAGCTTCTGCCCCAGATGAATCAGCTCCAATACGTAGGTGCGCAGCAGGTCATACTTATAGGCGTAGTCGGAAGCCATTTCCTCATGCATTCGTTGAAAAACCGACTGCACGCGGGCGCCTACCTCATCGGACAGCTGAAAAACGGGGTAGCCTTCGGCCTTGAAAATCGGCAGTTCTTCGAGCACTACCCCGCTTTTGGCCGGCAGCAGAAACTCCGGCGTGAACACGCAAGAATATCCACCTTGATCTTCCTGCGGCAACCAGTAGTGCGGCGTTTTGGGGGCGGAGAAAAACAAGGTAGACTGTTCCAGATCAAAGCTTTTGTCGGGATAATCTACCCGACTGCGCCCGGTAAGCAGGCTGATCTTGTAAAAGGACCGACAGGCATATGGCGCCGCGGGCTTCTCGCGCGCGGGCTGCCACAGCTCGTCCAGGTTGAACACGTTGAAGTGCCCTACCTCCTGCTGGATGCCGCTGGGTAGCAGCGCGCTCAATTCGGAGCCGGTGCAGGTGGTAAGTTCCTGATAGAACTCGGTAAGCAGAGCAGATTGCATAGCCATTATCCTTTGTATAAATCAAAGGTACTGCTATTTATCGGGCGCTGCTATACTACCCCTTTCCGTTCGACTCCTGCACCAAACCGTGTGCTTATCTACAGAATCGACAGCGAATTGTACTGCCGGATGCGGTACTCAAACACAGTGGCGATACTTAAGGCCCGTTGCTTGGCCTCGTCGGCTTTGGGGCCGATGAAATGCTCGTCTACCGTGGCACGAAACAGCACCAGCCAGCGCTGAAAGTGCGTGGCATCCACGGGTAGCGGCAGGTGCTTGGGGAAGGGGCGGCCGCGGTAGCGCCTGGTGCCTAGTAGCAGACTGCTCCAGAAGTCGTACATGTTGGGCAGGTGCGCGGCCCAGTTCACGTGCGCTACCGTGTTGAAGATGGGCGCCAGCAGCTCATCCTGGTTCACTTTCTCGTAGAAGCTGTCGATCAATAGTTTGATATCGGCTTCGGTTTGAATATCGACAGCTGGGGTAGACATGGCAAGCGAGGAGGCGGATGACAAGATTCAAGATGCTTATACGAGGTAAAGACACAACATTTTGTGTCTCGTCGTTGCTGACGTTGGTCGTTCAACGGCGAGACACAACATGTTGTGTCTCTACTCTGTGAACCGCGCCCTACCCTGCTACAAAGGTCTTAAAAAACTAAGCAGCGTGCGCGGCTGGCGCTTGTACTCAAACATCTGCGCGATGTCCTGCGCTTTGGCTTTGGCGGCTTCGGCAATGGGACCGGTGAAATTGTCCTCTATCGCAGCCATAAACAGCTGCCGCCACCGCTGAAAATACTCGCCGGTGTTGGGTAGCACCAGGCCGCCGGGGAAAGGCCAGCCGTCGGCACCGCCGGTGTTCAGCAGCACCCGCTTCCAGAACGCCTGCATAGTAAAAAGCGGCTGGGGCCAGTGCACCTGCGCATCGGCCTGAAAGATGGGGCCAAGCAGCTCGTCGAGGCCTACTTTCTCATAAAAGGTGGTGATGAGCGTGGTGATGTCGGCTTCGGTGCGAATGTCGGGAAGGGTGTGCGTAGCCATACAGGTAGGGACGGATTTGCATTGTGGAACAACAGGTCAAAAATCCGGCGCGACTACCTGCAATGCCCTGACCGGAATCAGCCCCTACCCTGACGTTTGTCATCTGCCGGGCACGGCCAGCACAGGACCTTTGGCTTTCTTCCGAATGATCTGTTTCGCGCATGAATGCTGCTGCCCCCGAAGCTCCTACCCGCGTTGCCTGCGCCCACTGCGGCGACGCGTGCGCCGACGAGCCCATCCTGCTTGACAACCAACCGTTTTGCTGCGCGGGTTGCCGGGCCGTGTACGAGCTGCTGCAAACCAATAACCTCTGCGGCTACTACGCGCTCAACGAGCGACCCGGCCAGAAGGTGGAGCTGGAGCTACCCGGCCGCTTCGACTACCTCGACTCCGACACGGTGCAGGCCCAGCTGCTCGCGTTCCGGTCGGATGCGCTGGCGCGGCTCACGCTCACCATTCCGCAGATGCACTGCGCCTCCTGCATTTGGCTGCTGGAAAAACTCTACCAGCTGAATCCGGGCGTTCTGGAGTCACGGGTGAATTTCCTGCGCAAGGAAATCAGTATCAGCTACCACCCTGGCCGCACGTCGCTGAAGGAGGTAGTGAAGCTGCTGACGGCCGTGGGCTACGAGCCGCAGATTACGCTGGCTGAGCTGGGCGCGCAGCCCCACCACCACAACCGTCGCCTGTACTACCAGCTCGGGCTGGCGGGCTTCTGCTTCGGTAACGTGATGCTGCTGGCTTTCCCCGACTACCTCAGCTTCACGGAGCAGCTGCAAGGCGAGTTCGGGCGTTTTTTTGGCTACCTCAGTCTGCTGCTGAGCTTGCCGGTGCTGCTGTACAGTGCGCGCGGCTTTTTCCAGTCGGCGTGGCAGGGCGTGCGGCAGCGCTACATCAACCTCGATTTCCCGATTAGTCTAGGCCTGAGCGCGTTGTTTCTCACCAGCGTATTCGACATCCTGACGCAGCGCGGCTCCGGCTACCTCGATTCATTCACGGGCCTGGTGTTTTTCATGCTGATTGGCAAGTGGGTGCAGCAGCGCACCTACGACGCCCTGCGCTTCGACCGCGACTTCACCTCCTACTTCCCCGTGGCCGTCACGCTGCTCACGCCGGAAGGCGAACAATCGGTATCGGTGAAGGAGCTGAAGGTAGGGCAGCGCATTCTGGTGCGCCACCAGGAAGTCATTCCGGCCGATGCCATGCTGATGCGCGGCACCGGGCAAATCGACTACTCCTTCGTGTCGGGCGAGAGCGTGCCGGTGGCGAAGGTAGCGGGCGAGGTGGTGTACGCCGGTGGCCGCCAAACCGGCGAGGCCGTGGAGCTGGAAGTGGTGCGCGAGGTGTCGCAGGGCTACCTCACCCAGCTCTGGAACAACCCCGCTTTCCAGAAAGCCGGGGAGCAAACCCTGGAAACCTACGCCAACACGGTAGGCCGCTACTTTGTGGCCGCTACGTTGCTGCTGGCCGCCGGCGCCGTGGCCTACTGGTACCCCCGCAGCCCGCAAATGGCCTTACGGGCGTTTACCTCGGTACTGGTAATTGCCTGCCCCTGCGCGCTGTCGTTGGCCACGCCGTTTGCGCTGGGCGCGGCCGTGCGCACGTTTGGCCGGCTGAAGTTCTACCTCAAAAACTCGGGAGTAGTCGAAACGCTGGGCCGGGTTGATACCATTGTGTTCGACAAAACCGGCACGCTTACGGAAGTGAAACGCTCGACGGTAGAGTACATCGGTCGGCCGCTTAGTGAGGCTGAGCAGCAGCTAGTCGCGGCCGTGGTGCGCCAATCAACGCACCCACTCAGCCAGCGCCTGACGCGGGAGCTAGGGAATGGTGAAGTTGTGAAGAGTGAAGTTGTGAAGGATGGAATTTTGGAAAATGGCATAAAGAGAGAACCGCTGAAAGAAAATTCACTATTCACAACTCCACAAGTTCACAACTTCACCGACTTCCCCGGCCAGGGCGTGAGCGGGGTAGTAGATGGCGTGTGGGTGAAGGTAGGCTCGGCAGCGTTTGCCGGCAGCCAATGCCGGCCACCAGAAGAAGCCAATCAGCTCCAATCCCGCGTGTATGTGGCGCTGAATGGGCAGCCGCTGGGCTGCTACGTGTTCCGCAATGTCTACCGCGACGACCTGCAACCCCTCCTCGCCGACCTCAATCAGCGCTACCACCTGGCGGTGCTCTCCGGCGACAACAGCGCCGAGCGCGACCGGCTGCGCGCGCTGTTCGGGCCGAAGGCGGAACTGCGCTTCCACCAGTCGCCGCAAGACAAGCTCGATTACGTGGCCGCCCTGCGCCAGCAGGGTAGGCGCGTGCTCATGGTAGGCGATGGGCTGAACGATGCCGGCGCCCTCCACCAAGCCGACGCCGGCATTGCCCTCACCGACACGCTCACCAACTTCTCCCCCGCCTGCGACGCCATTCTGGATGCCAGCAGCTTCGGCCGTTTCGCCACGTTTCTGCACTTCTCGCAAGACTGTTTGCAGATTGTGCTGGCCACGTTCGTGCTGTCGTTTTGCTACAACGGCATTGGGCTGGGGCTGGCGGTGCAGGGCAAGTTCACGCCCATTGTTTCAGCCATTCTCATGCCTATCAGCTCCTTGAGCGTAATGGTTTTTTCGACGCTGCTGGTACGCTATGCAGCCTACAGACGCTTTGTATGAACATCATCTTCCTTATAATCGGCATCAGTCTCTTAGTGGCGCTCACATTTCTAGGCGCTTTCCTGTGGGCCGTGCGCTCGGGGCAATACGATGATGACTACACACCCTCGGTGCGCGTGTTGTTTGAGGATAGCGAGGCCAGTAAGCTGCCAGAATCGTAGCGCTGCTTAAGATGCCGGAGATGTTGCTCAGTCATTCTAAACTGCTCATTACAAGCAGAAAATAAGAACCTGAAACCCTACAAAAAACCAGGAACGTCATGTCGAGCTTGTCGAGACATCTCGCGTGTTTAGCCCACTAGTAACCTCAACCAGAGAAATACTATCCTTCATCAGCACGCGAGATGTCTCGACAAGCTCGACATGACGTGCAGGGTTTTTCGCTTAGAATCTTAGTCGGTTACGAAAATATTGATGGTGTTCCCAGCATTGCACTGAATACATGCTGCTGCCTACCCACTAAGCCAGCGCTGTATTCGCCCATATTTCGCGCTTTTCGCTTTGCGGGTCGTTTTCGACGTGGCTCTCGGTGTCGAAAATCATGGTTGGGCGGTTGTGCAGCTCGTAGCACGGCCACTGCGGCAGGTCGGGTACGTTTGGGTTGTGGTGGTGGGCGAAGGCCAACCAGGCGCGGTGCATAGCATCGGCAAGCGGCTGCGGAGCGGTGCCAGGAGGGATAAAGAGGTGCGCAGCAGGCGAGTCGAGCATATTCCACACGAAGCCCAATTCCAGTGCGTGGAAAGCACCCGGAATGGGCTGTCCGCTGGGGGCACACCAATCGAAGCGGTACATCCAGACGGGCGCGTGCGGCAGCTGGCGCTCAGCCAGTTGCAGGGCAGGAAGCCAAAATACCGTATCCGTTAGTAGCTGAGCCTGGCCGGCGCGGGAAGCGGGGTAGCTGTTGGCAATGGGCATGGCCCGCTCCGGTCCTACTATCGGCTCCAGCAACCACTCCAGGTGTTGGCCGGCCGCATCTTCGGGCACAAAAAGGTTGCCTTCATCCCGATTGGTGCCAATGAGAATGGGCATGTCGCGCAGGGTACCAGCCGCCAACGCTTCCAGCGGAGATACCGGCAGCGTGTCGCCATCGAGCACTGGCTGGAAGGGTAGGCCACCGGGAATGATGCGCAGCAGGCGCTGCCCAGCACTCAGCAGCGCCTCCACTGGCAGTTGCCGCAGCTCCGCCGGGTCGCTGATGTTCAGTTCCTTCAGCAATGCCAGCGCTATCTGCTTGGCCCGCTCGGGCCGGTGCAGGCGCACTGCCCCACTTTGCAAAATAGCCGCCTGAAACAGCCCTTTGGCCGCGGGCATGCCCAGCAGCGCCGCAATGCTCATGGCACCCGCCGATTCGCCGAAAACCGTAACCCGCGTAGGGTCGCCGCCAAAGGCCGCAATATTTTCCTGTACCCACCGCAACGCCGCTACCTGATCGAGTAGGCCCAGGTTGTTATCGAATGCGGGTGCCAGTTCGCCCAGGTGCAGGAAACCCAATGGGCCGAGGCGGTAGTTGAGCGTGACTACTACCACGTTGCCGGATGCGGCAAACCGGGCGCCGTCGTAAATAGGCGTGCTGCCGCTGCCCGTCACGAACGAGCCCCCGTGAATCCAGACCATTACGGGGCACCTGTCGGGAGTAGTAGCCGGCGCCCAGATGTTCAGAAACAAGCAGTCTTCCGACTGCGGCGGTTGCGGGGTGTCGGAGCGCGTCGTAAAACGGGCTTCAAGGCCGGTAGCAGACTGCGGTGCCACGGCTCCGAAGGTGGCAGCCTCGCGTACGCCGGCCCAGGGGTGTGATGGCTGCGGCGCCCGAAACCGCCGTTCGCCCACGGGCGCCTGAGCGTAGGGAATGCCGCGCCACACATGCACCCCATCTTCCTGACGGCCACGCACCGGACCGTACCGGGTTTCAATCACAGGATTCATAAGCAGGGTTGATCAATTCAGTACTACCCCCTGGGCTGCGCCTTGGTTATGGTCGAGCAGTCTGGATTGGGCGCAGAGACAGCACTAACGGGCAAAAATCACACACCTACTCCCCTATTCATGTAAGCCTCTATAAGATAGCAGCTTGCCTATTTATTACGCTTGTGCTTACCCCATCAGTTGCGCAAGACAACGGGCTATCATTCTGCCGCACTGCTCATCCTGGCAGCCAATAGCGCGTATACAAGTATCTCATTATTAAAGAGTAACCTCAACATTACTCCTTTTTTCGATCGTTGCCCGACAACCTGCCTGCGCTTACTTCCTCAGTTCTTCCCTCTACTTCACCTTATACTCTTGCTTTATGGCAGCTAAATCAAAAGATCATGTGGCGGGAGCTTTGCACGCCAACGTGCAAACTCCGGATACCCGTTCTATGCACGCCAACGTGGGCACCACCGGCCGAATTCTGTCGGCGGTAGGCGGTGGCCTGCTCACGTATTATGGCCTCAACAAACTAGATTCTTCGAAGCCGCTGGGCGCCGTACTAGCCACCCTGGGCGGGGCGCTGGTGCTGCGCGGTATTACCGGCTACGGTCCGGTCAATCAGCTACTGGGTATCGATACGAGGAAGAACCCGAAGAGCCAGCCGATTAAAATCGTGCAGACGTTTACTATTCTCCGGCCCATAGAGGAGGTGTACGATTTCTGGCGCCACCTCGAAAACCTTCCCCGCTTTATGCAGCACCTGAGCCAGGTACGCCAGCTCGACGAGCGCCGGTCGCACTGGGAGGCCGAGATTCCGGGCGGGTTGGGCACCGTGGAGTGGGAAGCGGAGATTGTAAGAGACGTACCAAACCGCCTCCTGGCCTGGAAGTCGCGGCCCGGCTCGGAGATAGACAACGCCGGGGAAGTGCGCTTTCAGCAAGCCCCCGGCGACAAAGGCACCGAGGTGCAGGCCGTGATACACTACCGCGCGCCGGCCGGCCCGTTGGGCAAGGGCGTGGCCAAGCTGCTGAACCCGGCTTTGGGGCAGCTGGTCCGCTCCGACCTGCGCCGCTTTAAGCAGCTACTGGAAGCCGGCGAAATCTCGACCATCAAAGGCCAGCCCTCGGGCCGGGGCCGGCAGAAGCTGCCCTAGCATTTCCGGTACGATTACCCGACGGGGCTGGTCGCAGAACTGGCGCCGCCGGGCTACTACTTTCTATTCTTCTCTACTAACCACTGCACTATGAAAGCTCTTTGCTGGGTGGGCACCAACCACCTGAACGTCGAAAAAGTACCTGATCCTACTATCCTTAATCCGCACGACGCCATTGTGCGGGTCACGTTATCGTCGGTGTGCGGCTCCGACCTGCACTTGCTCGATGGCTACGTCCCGTCGATGCGCGAGGGCGACATTATCGGGCACGAGTTTATGGGCGAAGTGGTGGAGGTTGGCCGCGAGGTGAAGAGTTTCCAGAAGGGCGACCGGGTAGTGGTGGGCTCTATTATAGGCTGCGGGGGCTGCTGGCATTGCCAGCACGATGAGTGGTCGTTGTGCGACAACAGCAACGCGCACGCGGCCCTGGTCGAAAAAGCGTTTGGCTACCCCACGGCGGGCATTTTTGGCTACTCGCACGCCTTTGGTGGCTATGCGGGCAGCCACGCCGAATATATTCGGGTGCCATTTGCTGATAAAGGCATGGTAAAAGTTCCGGAAGGTGTGCGGGACGAGGCCGCGCTGTTTGTTTCCGATGCCTTCCCAACCGGGTTTATGGCGGCTGATATGTGCGACATCACGCCCGGCGACGTGGTGGCGGTGTGGGGCTGCGGCGGCGTGGGCCAGATGGCCATTCGCAGCGCCTACCTGCTGGGCGCCAGCCGCGTTATTGCCATCGACCGTTTTCCGGAGCGCCTCGCTATGGCCCGCAACCAGGGCAAAGCCGAAACCCTGAACTACGAGGAAGTAGACATTCTGGAGGCTCTGAAGGAAATGACCGGCGGCCGCGGCCCCGACCGCTGCATCGACGCCGTGGGCATGGAAGCCGACGCCAGCGGCCCGGAGTATGCCTACGATTTTCTGAAGCAGCAGGTGAAGCTGGAAACCGGCCGGCCGTTTGTGCTGCGTGAAGCTATTATGGCGTGTCGGAAAGGCGGCACGCTCTCGATTGTGGGGGTATATGGCGGCTACCTCGACAAGATTCCGATGGGGGCGGCCATGAACAAGGCCCTGACCTTCAGAATGGGCCAGCAGCACAGCCAGAAATACATGCCGCGCCTTATGGAATATGTCCAAAACGGCGACATAGACCCGTCCTACATCCTCACCCACCGCTGGCCCCTGGAAAAAGGTGCCGAAGGCTACAAGATGTTTAAGCACAAAACCGACGACTGTGTACGGGTGGTCTTTGAACCTTAAGCCCTATCTGCGCAGCACATAAGTGGCCCGCCCCACGCTATACGGCGTGGGGCGGGCTTTTCTATAGACTTGCCTACTTAGCCTGATGGCTGGTAGGCACCTGATATCAATCACCTCCCTACCTGATTTTCGTCATCCCACGCGGCTGAGCCACACAGGACCTTTGGAGTAGTAAATCATTCACTACTCCCCTGTTATGGAAGTCGAACAGAAACCGCTTACGACGGCCCCCGCCGCCCCGCCCCAGGTGGTGCCGGGCTTCGTGAAGACGGTCGACACCTTTTTTTACGACAACAAGATTGTCCGGGATTTTGGCGTGGCCACCGTGTTCTGGGGCGTGGCCGGGATGCTGATTGGGGTGATTATCGCCTTTCAGCTGGCCCGGCCCGAAGTGAACATGGGCACGCCCTACACCACCTTCGGACGGGTGCGGCCGCTGCACACCAACGCCGTGATTTTCGCCTTCGTCGGCAACGGCATTTTCATGGGCGTGTACTACTCCTTGCAGCGCCTGTGCAAAACGCGGATGTACTCCGACGTGCTCAGCAAAGTGCACTTCTGGGGCTGGCAGCTCGTGATTCTGTCGGCCTTGATTACCCTACCCATGGGCTTCACCACCAGCAAGGAATACGCCGAGCTGGAATGGCCCATCGACATTCTGATTACGGTGATATGGGTGGTATTTGGCTGGAACATGTTCGGCACCATTGCCCGGCGACGCGAGCGGCACCTGTACGTCGCCATCTGGTTCTACATTGCCACCCTGCTCACGGTGGCCGTGCTGCACATCGTCAACTCGATGGAGGTGCCCGTGAGCTTCATGAAAAGCTACTCGGCCTACGCCGGGGTGCAGGATGCGCTGGTGCAGTGGTGGTACGGCCACAACGCGGTGGCCTTCTTCCTAACCACGCCCTACCTGGGTTTGATGTACTACTTCCTACCCAAGGCAGCCAACCGCCCGGTGTATAGCTACCGCCTGAGTATCATCCACTTCTGGTCGCTGATCTTCATCTACATCTGGGCCGGGCCGCACCACCTGCTCTACACCGCCCTACCCGACTGGGCGCAAAGCCTGGGCGTGGTCTTCAGCATCATGCTGATTGCGCCAAGCTGGGGCGGCATGATCAACGGCCTGCTGACCCTGCGCGGCGCCTGGGACAAGGTGCGCGAGGAGCCGGTGCTCAAGTTCATGGTGGTGGCCATCACGGCCTACGGCATGGCTACGTTCGAGGGGCCGATGCTGTCGTTGAAAAACGTGAATGCCATTGCCCACTTCACCGACTGGATTGTGGCGCACGTGCACGTAGGCGCGCTGGGCTGGAACGGCTTCCTGACCTTCGCGGTGCTCTACTGGCTGTGGCCGCGCCTGTACCGGACGGAGCTGCACTCCAAGAAGCTGGCGAACACGCACTTCTGGCTGGGCACGCTGGGCATCCTGTTCTACGCCCTACCCATGTACTGGGCCGGTTTCACGCAGGGCCTGATGTGGAAGCAGTTCAACAACGAAGGGCTGCTGCAATACCCCAACTTCCTGGAAACGGTGCTGCAAATTGTGCCGATGTACTACCTGCGCGGCATCGGCGGGG